>Ga0302114_10000314_pt1 | contig 34687 bp, 29 predicted proteins | sample AG5_Surface_MG_FD_203107 | JGI IMG/M metagenome (GOLD analysis project Ga0302114, IMG submission 203107) | Marine microbial communities from Western Arctic Ocean, Canada - AG5_Surface | ecosystem: Environmental > Aquatic > Marine > Oceanic | place: Canada: Western Arctic Ocean | collected...
TCGCCGGTATCTTCCTATCGTGCGCGGTGTTCGGAGTGACGTACAGGTACGCGGTGCGGGACGACCTCGGGAACGATCAGCTCAAGGGTGGCGTGGTCGGCGCCTTCGGGTTGGCCAGGGGTTTGGGATCCGCTGACGTGTACCTGCACGGAAGCGATGCGGGGACGTTCGTGTCGTGGGCTGAGGCGGCGCTGTTGGCGGGGGAGAGCGTTTTGGTGTTCGCGTTCGCGGCGGCCGCGCTGGAGGCGGGGTTCACGCGCGAGCTGATCGAACCCTTCCCGATGAAGAAAAAATAATATCGCTTTTCGGTGAGACGCGATACCTTGTAAGAGTTGTAATACGTACCCTCGATTTATTAACGAAGGAACGACGGCAAACGCGCGCGGTCTCCGTGCACCCCACCGTCCTCGAACTCATCCTCCGAGGCTGAGCTCATCCCGGACGTGGACGTAACGTCGAGATCCGTCCCCGCCCACTCGCTCTCGCTCTCGGTATTCCACAACGATCCCGCGTCGCTCGCCGCTTCGCTGCCGCTCGGCGTGGGCACGTCCGACCAACCCCCGACGCGCCTGAACCCTTTGTCGGATACGTCGGAGGCGTCGGATGCCATGCCATCCGATGACGTGGCATCCGACGTGGCATACTCCGACGTTCCCAATCGGTTATAACCTCGAGAGTACTGCGTCAGATGCGTCGTCTCCCTGAAGGTTCCTCGGCCCTCCGGGGTCTTATCGAACAGAGCCGGGGCGCCGTGGCCGTCCCACGTGCCGGTCACCGCATCGATCCGATCCTCAGTTCCCTTAGTTCCCTTAGTTCCCCTCCTCCGGTTCCCGATTGAAGCTTCGTTGTCGGAGACGTCAGAGTCGGTGATCTCCGATTGATCCGACTCGGAAGCGTTTGCGTCCGACTCTGACGCGGAGTCCACCCCGGATGACGAGTACCCGCTCGACGCGTACCCGCCTCCACCCGCCGCCCACGGCGCGCCCTGGAGCACGTCGAGCTCCCCACGCGGGTCGGACGCGCCTTCCCTTCGAAGGAACCGAGCCGCCTTGACGCGCTTGGCGTCCACGGCGACTTGCAGCGGAGTCCGGCCGGCGACGTTTGTTTGCTCGAGCATTTGACGTAAGCTCGGCTGGTTTGAAGCGCCGGCGTGTTTGATACACACCTTGATGAGCCCGATGCTTCCGCCGCGTGCGGCGCGGTGCAGCACGGTATCACCCGATTGGTCCACCGCGTCTAGCGAGGCACCTCCGCGTGACACGTGGCGGTGTACGGCGATCTTGTTCCCGTCCGACGCGGCGGCTAACATGCCTCGTTCCCTCGCGGACGCCCTTCCGGAAGAACCCGCGTGACACGTGGCGGGTGACCCACGCTCCGTCTCCTGCGCGGGAGCCGCGCGGGAGAGCCCAGGGGACAGCGGGCTCCTCCTACCGAGACGCGCCGCGTTACTCGTACCACCGCCGGCGTTCCTTGAATGAACGCTTAACTTCGTCGGGACGCTCCTGGGCACCAACAGCACGAAGTCTCCCGCCGGTAACCCCGTCGGCACGCCCTCCGCGAGCTCCCAGAACAAAACGAACCCTTCCCGGCCGCCCGCCGCGTACCTCGCACCCACCACCTCGGACACGCACCTCGCGCGGTACATCCGCTCGCCGCTGCGTGGCGCCACGCCGGCGTCCACGCCGGCGCCGACGGGGCCCCTGATCACGGTGATGGGCCGGCGCAGATGCGACGCCAACGCGGCAACCTCCACGAAGGTGGCCGGTACGTTCGACCTGCACATGGCGTCGCAGTACGCGCGGCGCACCGCGGCGTCGTACATGTCCTCGTCGCGGTCGCCGTACGCGCCGGATTCAGCCTCGGCGAGCGCGATCGTCCCGACGTCGACCAAGGCTCTGCGCCAGTTATCGAGCGGCGCGCCTCGCGCTACGCTGGATCCCGGACAGCTGTCGTCGAGCATCTTGGCGCCCCTCACCGCCACGACGATCGCGTCGTCCACCGCCTTGGTGTTTATCTCCGGCGCGAGCGAGTTGGACGCGGCGTCGAGTGCGGCGGCGTCGGATGACGCGTCACCGCCCGATCGGCCCGGGGTGGACGCGATCGAATTGGATTCATCGTCCTCGACCGATAGGATTCGTTCCATCGCGCCGCGTCGGAGCGCGGCGGCCGTCGCGGCCGCCTGCGCCTGCCCGAGGCTCCGTATACCCCGTCGCAGCACCGCCGCGACGCTGTCGCCGCGGCCGCAGGCGAGCTCCGCGCCGTGTTCCCGCGCCTGGCACACGATCTCGCCGAGCCTGGCGCAGTGGAACAACGAGTTTCCGTCTCTGAACACCTTGACCTGTTCGTACCCGTCACGAAGCGCCGAGTCGGTGACGGATGGGGGTTTAGGCGGCGGTGGTTTATTTAGTTGGGAAGCGTCGCGTGCGTCGAGCGATGGTCCGCGCTTCGTCGTCGCCACGGGCTCCGGGCGCCTCTCTGGAAGCCGCGATGAAGCTTCATCATCATCTCGCGGTTTATGGGTCGGCGACATCATCGATGACATCATCACCGGCGTTGCCTCGCGCCGTCGCGTGGGGTTCGACGCGCCTTCCCCCCTCGCGTGCTCCCGGCGGCGTCTTGACGCCGCCTTGGCCTTGTTCCGTGTCGCCAGCTCCATCTTCCGGGCGCACTCCGCGCGTATGATGTCGTACTCGCGCATCGGCCCTCGGTGGGTGCTGCCGCCCCCGCGCGCGGCCACCTCCGTGGTGGTGGCGTGATGCGCGCCGCCTTCCAGCCCGAACTCGCCGAGTCCGCCGCCGCGTCTGCCCACGGACGCGACGGTCGGGCCGTGGAAGGTGGGTGACGACGGCGTCGCGTCGCCCGCGCGGCGCTCGGCCCGTCGCAGTCGACGCGCGGCTCCCACCTGCTTGTCGAGGCGTCGGTCGTGCTTCCGCAGCGCGCGCCGGAAGAGGTGGGTATCCTCGTCGAGCGCCATCGCGGCGTCGCGCGGGTTCAGCTCGTCGGCGGGGCGGCGCGGGTCACCATCGCGAGGGCTCCGACGCCACGACGAGAACGTCCCGCCCATCCACTCGGCGCGCGGTTTCCGTCGCGCCCGGCGCGCGCACGTTTTTGGCAGCAATTTGAGTTGTTGAAGGGAGAAATAACAACATGGGGCGACGCAGAGGACGACGCCCATGGGGTCTCCCGCCGTTCCGATCCTCGGGGCGATCTTCTTCCTGGCGTTCGGCACCGCCGGCGTGGCGATCGACCGAACCAGGGTCGGGTACCTGCGCGACCCGGTGAGCATCCCGACCCAATGCGCGGGCGAGGCCCCACACAACTTCCTCATTTGCGGATCCGTAGTCTACTTCATCGGCGTCGTCTGCGCGTGCAAGTGGCAGGGCGACGAGGTACGCGATATCGACGGTGGACAGACCGGCATCGGCGCGCAGGTGCTCGGGTACGGCATCGCGCACGCCATGGGCGCGCTCGTCGTCGCCAACGTCGCCGTCGACCCGACGCGACCGGGCACCATCTACGCCCACCTAGCCGGGGTCGTCGCATTCGAGCTCTTCGGACTCCTGTACGCGGTGCGGTGCACCGCGAACGCGTGGAACGCGAACGACGGCGGGCTCGCGGGGTTCCGGGTGACGGTGACGTGCGCGATGTCGGTGGCCATCGCGCTGGGGATGCTGTGGACGAGACGCGCGCAGGAAGAGGCGACGGTCCTCGCCGACATTGAACTCGACGAGATGGAAACGAACCAATCATCTTCGCGCAAGACTAACGATCTTAACCTCTCGCCGATACGAACGCCGGGGTCCCGCGGTGCCGACGATGACGACACGGGGTTACGGGGGTTACGAGGGGAAGTCACGCCGGTGCGGACCGGGTCACTGGCGCCCATCGGGTCCCCGCAGAGCAACAAGGTGACCCCGGTACGGATCGCGCAAACGCCGATGAGAACGCGAGCGACGGAGGAGGAACGCTGTGTCGCGATGGAGTGGATAGAGGGTTTGGCGCGGTGCCAGCTGGTGATGTGCGTCGCGTTCGCGCTCATGCTCGCGTCCGCCGCCGGGGACGTGTGATGGACACCGCGTCGTTGGTACATATTCGTATAGCAATCGCAATTAGACCGAATCGCTCGGCTGCGTAGTAGTCATCAGGCGCCGCACCCCAAACGCGAAGAGAACAAACAACCCAGCCGCTAACAGCCCTTCCTCGCCCATCTCCACGTCCTTCCCGACCACGACGCCGAGATCCTCGAACACCTTATCCACCGCCTCGCCGCTGTCCAGTAACGTGCGACCGTACGCGCCTATGCACGCGTAGAGCGCCGCGTATGGGGCCACCCCGATCCCGGTGCCCACGATATAAGGCGCAATTTTAACTTTCGTGAGGCCGAAGAGGTAGTTGGACGCGCTGAACGGGTGCGGGGTGAGTCTGTAGAGCGCGATGAGTGAGGTCTGCGTCAGCGGGTCGGCGTTCGCGAGCTTGGACTGGAACTCGGTCCACTTCCGCTGGAACGCGTTGCCGGTGGATTCGTCGTCGACGACGTCAGCGGCGATGATGTTCTCCGCCGCCGCGCGACCCGCTCCCCTCGCGGCGAAGAACGCGAGCGTCGCCGCCGCCGTGTTCGCGAACAGCACCATGGCGGCTCCTTCCACCGCGCCGAAGACGATGCCGGACGTCAGCGCCGCGGGTTGCGATGGAAACAGCGGCAACAACTCGCTCGCCACCATCACGGCGAGCCACAGGGGCACCGTCTGGAACTTTGGTGCGTTCTCGAGGGACGTGAGGGTGTCGCGCACGCGGTCGATGACGTCGCCGTCGGGGGAGAAGGCGGTCAACGCGGCGAGGGGTTCGGACGCGTGCGACGGGTGGACGGCGGTTAACCCGAGCGCCAACAGCGCCGCCGACGAGGCCGCGATGAGGCCGGGTGGACGGCTGCGCGCTACGTCATCTGCATCTGAGCGTGTTGTTGGTTTTGCATCACGACGCCCGTGCGCTGCGAACGCGGCTGTGTTTCGCGTCGATCGGCGACTGATGCTCGGTCTCGACGCCGCGAGACATGGCGTGTGCGCGATGTGAGACGATATCGCGAGCATTCGCGATTAAGGACGCCGAAGATACCCCCGCGCTGGGGCGTCCCCGAGTGAGGCGGAGGTATCTTTTTGGAAGAGCTGTTTCGCATCTTCTGTTTGTTGGCATCTTCTGGACCACGATTTTTCTGGGCGTTTCTAGCGCTGCGAGCTAAAGTTTCTGAGTCAATAGACCAGCAAAAGTGAAGGGTCCTGACTGATGAAGGAGCACTGCTCGAGGCGAGCTCTGACCTCGTCCCGCATTGGAAGAGGCGCCGTGGAAGAGACGCCGTGGTGGGATGCCGACCGGACCGTTCGCGTCCGCCGTCGGCGTCGGCCGCGCTGACCCGGAGTGGGCGGCGCTCAACCTCGTCACGGGCGTGTGCGGTCGAGGTGCGCATCGGAGTCGGAGTGCCCGCCCGTCCTTCCGCGTCACAGATCTCCCAATTTCTCACATCCGCAACACCCCTCCTGACCATCCGTCGCCCGCGCTTTCGTTCATGCAGATGCCATCCACGAGGGCGGCAACGACGCGGAGGGCCCGCTTCGCCTCGGCGACGACGTCATGAGCGGCGACCTGTCCACCTGCCCGCAGGACGTGGACCTCCTCATCGTCGGCGCGGGTCTCTCGGGCGCGGTGCTCGCCGAGCGATGCTCACGCGAGCTCAACATGACCTCCGTCGTCGTCGACAAACGCGACCACATCGGCGGCAACTGCTACGATTACGTCTCCCCAGACGGCATACGATGCAGCAAATACGGCGCGCACCTCTTTCACACGCAGTTCGAACGCGTGTGGGAATACGTCAACAAGTTCAGCGAGTGGGTCCCGTTCGACCACAGGGTCAAAGGGCGGGTCGAGGACGACGGCGGTGTCGAGCGGTTGGTGCCCATACCCCCGACGCAGGCGACGGTGAACACGCTGTTTAAAGACACGGACGTGGAGGGCGAGGATGCGATGCAGGCGTGGTACGACGCCGAGCGCGTGGTCCCCGCACACGGCGGCGAACCGCGCAACGGCGAGGAAGCGGCGCTGAGTCGAGTCGGCGCTCGTCTGTACGAGAAGATTTTCCGTCACTACACCAAGAAGCAGTGGGACCGGTACCCGGAGGAGCTGGACGCGTCCGTGCTCATGCGTCTGCCGTGCAGGACGAGCACGGACGATCGGTACTTTCCCGATCGGTACCAGGCGTTGCCGGCGCGGGGGTACACGCGTCTGTTCGAGAACATGCTCTTGGGCGATGACAACGTCCACATCCGGCTAAACTGCGACTTTTTCGAGCACAAGGCGAAGGGAACGTTACCGAGGCACAAGCTCCTGGTGTACACAGGTCAGATCGATTCGTACTACGCCAACCTGGGGATGCCCAAACTGGAGTACCGATCCTTGAGGTTCGAAGAGGAATACGTGGCGGCACCACCCGGGGGGTTCTTCCAGGAGCTCATGGTGGTCAATTACCCGGGCAAAAACGTGCCGTTTACCAGAATCGTCGAGTATAAGCACACGCCCAACCAGCCACTCGGGGCGCGAGACGGCTCCGTTAAAGGCACGGTGATCGCGCGTGAGTACTCCACGGACATAGGTGAGCCCTATTACCCCGTGCCCAACCCGGAGAACCGCGCGTTGTACGAGAAGTATGCTGAGCTGGCGGCGAAGGAAAGCGGGGTATGTTTCGTGGGACGTCTGGCGAGTTACAAGTACTTCAACATGGACCAGGCCATCTTGAACGCGCTGGAGATGTTCGATAACTTGAAGGAGACTGGGCGGTTGGAGCCGAAACGGTCGCCGCACGAGTTCGGGCCGGGCGACGGGCCCAAGTAAACGTAGCGTAAGAGTCTTAGTCGGCACCTTTCAAGGTACGAAGGATAAAAACAATTCTTTGGGTCACATTTCAACCTCACTCTCGCTAATACCGTACAAGGCGGCACATCGTCAATACGACATGACAGAAGACGCACTTACGCGAGCTTGACGAGGGCGATGAGCGCGAAGATGAGGAGCCCGGTCACGCCGATGGACGCGACCGCGATGTTCATCTCAGCCTGGGTCTTGAGCGCGAATCGTCGTTCTCCGCACGCGGGGCATCGCTTGTTTTCGGCCCACTGACCGAGGGAGCCGTCGTAGATGTAGCCGCAGCCCTGGCAGACCCAGAGGGAGCCGTCCACCTTGGCGTACTGCGGGTTGGGCTTCCTTCCCTGTATACAGTGGATGCGATCGAGAGATGCGACGGGTCAGGTGGCTGCGCGACGATCGTTCAATCGTTCAATCGGGACCTGACAATCTGATGCGATGTGTAGTGCAATGTGCCGGGGGAACTCGGGGCGATGGGTCGATGCGGTCGGGGGAATGCGATGCGCACCGTGGCGGAGGTGCCGTCGGTCTTCATGCCGACCTCACGCGCCCTGACGACGGTGGATACGCGAGCCTTGGGGAGCGCGGGGCGGACCTGCGCATCGGGGGACACGCGTCGTTGGGACGGGGCTCGTCAGCGAATGGAATAGGGTAACGATGAGGGTAATGTCGACGATGACAGGGGGGCGAGCGCGTCGCGGGGTGGACGGGATCGCTCACCGAGGCGACGCGGGCACCGCGGTTGAAGGCGGCGGCCTTGCCCGCCTTGACCGGGGCGGAGACGCGAATGGAGGAGGCGACGGCGGACATCGTTATCGATTCGTGCGGCGACGTGCGAGAGGGCGCGTGCGTCGGGGGACAGTGACGTCAGGGATGATGCCCGCCTGCAGCAGAGTGCTACGTCAGCACGATCCTGATCCGATTCGCCTCGTGTGCACCCGCAGTCACAATTTCCACCAAATAACATCTCTGAATCACAAAAACACACGGAAAAACGGTATGAAACATCCCACCCATTTAGTGTATAAACATAACAATTAAAAATTAAAGTTCCTCATCCTCGTCGAGCTCGGCGTTTGTCACCTCCCAGTCCGGCTCTATCTCCTCCATCATCCGCGCGCGAGCCAACGCGTCGAGGTAGCTCGGGTTCCTGCTCTTGCGCCGGTCCCGCATCGCCTGCTTGCTCTCGACGCAGCACGACGACCAAGAGGATCTGCCTTCATGAGCGGGCGACTTTTCAGTTTTTCCTCCGTTCTTTTCATCACCGTCGTCGAAGGAGACCGTGAGTTCGGAGGTGTGGTGCGTGGGAAGCAGCGGCCCGTTCCTCGTGACCAATCGTTCACGGCGCGTGCGCTCGATGCACTCGCGCTCGCGTAAGAGATGCCAGTCTTTGGGCGCGAGGAAACGCTTAGTGATCTCGGCGACGGCGTCCGGGATTATAGATCCGACCACCGAGACGCTTATGGCGAGCCAGAATCTGGGCTCCGGGAACAGCGCGTCGCTGACTCCCGCGACGGACGCGAAGACCCCGAAGGATGCCCACGCGTCGGACAAGGCGTGGACGAACGGGAACCACGCAGCGATGGACCCAAACACGGCTGTTAACAAAACACGACGTCAGTCTAATTGCCCGTGCGAATATAAAAATAAACTTACCGATCGCGTTGAACACGGTCCAGTGGTTGGTGCGCACGGCGACTTTCAAGTCGCACGCGATGACGGCGGCGGTGAAAATCGCGATTCCAATCGTGAACAAGTCCCACTGCTTACCATCAGACGTGCTCGCCTCCGGGTCGCCCAGTATGGCGAGGCACGCGAAGAGGCACCACATGGAGTGCCACGACGCGGAGACCAGCCACACGAACGCGTCGAGTAGGAATCGGGGGTTGGAATATCTCGAAGTCTCTCGATACAACTCGGGATGCGCGAGGGACGTCGCGGGTGAGACGTCCTGGTCGAAGCACGCGAACGCCACGGTGGGCAGGGACGTCCACAGCACGTTGAACGTGGCGATCGCGGCGGTGGTGAAAACCGGCTGCGCGCTCATCGCGCTGACGCACCCGAACCACACGTTGGCCATGGCGTAGACGAAGTTTTTGTAAAACGCGTAGAGCACCTGTGAACAAAACACGACGTCACTCTAATTGCCCACATGTGCGAGAATTACCAAAAATAACCAAAATAACCAAAATAACCAAAATAACCAAAAATAACCAAAAATAAACTCACCACTTCGCGGTTGCGCTTCGCCGACCACCGGCCGTGCACGAGCAGCAAGTTTGCGAGGAATCTGAACTGCCCGACGGAGTAATCTGACGCGAGCACCGCGGCGCGGCCTTCCCGTCCCGAGATCCCGACGCCGATGTGCGCGGCTTTGATCATGCCCACGTCGTTGGCGCCGTCGCCCACGCCCATGGTGACGAAGCCGCCGCGCTTTTTCATCAAAGTGGTGACCCTCGCCTTCTGTATGGGCGACACCCTGCAGCAGACCACGCCGCTGGACGCGCGGCACAGGGCCAGGAACTGGGCTTGGGACTCGTCGGTGGATAGCGCGTGTTGCAGCGCGCCGCCCTCGATGACGAGTCCGAACTTGCACCCGCGTTTAGCGTCCTCCACCGCTTCCCTCGATTTGTCCCGGAGGAAATAAGGGTTGATCTTACCGCCGGTATCGCCTTGGGATACAAAGTCGGACTCCTGGACGATGGCGAGCTCGCCGTCGGCGTCGATGAGCCTGCACGTGTTCGCGATGGACACCGCCGTCTCCAGCTTGTCCCCGGTGAGCATCCACACGAGGCATCCGGCGCGACGTAAGGTCTCGATCGTCTCCGGGACGCCGTCCTGAAGCTTGTCCTCGACGGCGGTGGCGCCGACCAACACGCAGTTCCGCTCGATGCGCTCCGCGACCTCGGCGAGGGCATCCTCGCGGTCCACGAGCGCCGCCTGCGCCTCGTCGTACGCCTCGAGCCAGGCGGAGAGCTCGTGCTTCGGGACCTCGCGCTGCGCGAGGACCAACGTTCGAAGGCCTTCCCTGGCGAACTCGTCGAGATGCGACTTGACTTTCGCAATCTCTTCACCCGATCCGTCCGTCTCCGCCAGTCTCTCCAGCACGGCGTTGTCCGCACCCTTCAGCAACAACGTGCACACGCCGGTGTGAACGTCGCGGACCACGACGGACATACGCTTACGCGCGGACGTGAACTCGTTGACCGCGAGGACCTCGCATCGTTCGAGCCCGACGCCGCCGCGTTCGTCGCCGCCGTTTCCGCGGCCGCCGGTGACGAGGTGATCGGTGGACCCGTCGGGCGGGTGCGTCTCGCACGTGATCTCGCCCGCGGCGTTGGACAGCAACCGCCGGCCGAGTAACGCGGCGCCGGTGACGAGGGCCTCTTCGTCGGGGGATGATGCCTGGTATCGGAGGCCGCCGAAGACGGCGCCGGAGCTTCCGTCGTCCACCGCGGTTGACTCGTCGGATGAATTGTTTTGGACTTCGTCCACGGCGGGTACCACGGTGTGGCACGTCGCGAGGTGGCGGAGGAACGCGACGACGTTGGCGTCGCGCGCGCTCGCGGCGGCGCGAAGCGCGGAGGACTTCGCGAGCGTGTGCGTCTTAGCCGCGGCGCATCCCTCGGAACTTCCATCCAGAAGGACTCCGGATTCACCGTCACGAAGGTTCAAATCGACGAATCCGGGGTGAACCGCGCCGTCGATGCCGTCGTCCGCGGAATACACCCGCCCGCCGACGGAACACTTCACGAACGCCATCACGTTCTGCGTTAGGGTTCCGGTTTTGTCCGACAAAACGCAACCCACCTGCCCGAGCTCCTCGTTCAGCGCCGTCGTCCGGACGCCGCACTTGACGTCGTTGACGGGGTCGTACATCGACTTGTCGAGGCCTGCACACAAAACACGACGTCAGTCAAATTGCCCATATGGGAATAAAAAGAAACACTCACCGATCCAGCCGCACTGCATCACCTTCACGAGCTCGAGCGTGACGTAGAGAGAGATGGGTATGAGCGCGTTGAGCAGGACGAGGAACCGGACGAGCTGCGTGAGGTAATCCGTCGCGCCCGCGCCGTCCACGTCGGGCCACACGCCGCTCGGTTGAAGGTACCAGTGACGAATCGAACTCGTCTGTTCGTTGAGATACCACCGGCGGTGAAGCGCCGCGCACAGGAGCGAAACACCGAGCTGAAGCGCGCCGATGCACAGCACCAGCGCGTTCATCTGACGCTCAAGGGTGGAAACCTTGCGAGGGGATCGGACGCTGTTGCGCATGAGCTTCGTGTCGCCGCCGGTGAAAACCACGACGCCGACGATCCTGTACACAAAAAGTGGTACCGTCAAATCAATTGCCCATACGAAGAAAAATAAACAAAAAAACGCACCAGCCCGTGTTGCGCAGGGTGCTCCCGCGCAGCAACACGTTGTCCACGCTGACGCCGAGATCCGCGCCCGTGTCCGTCACCAACCCGCGCCACTTACCTTCGAACTTGTACAGCTGGTTATTCGGTGACTCGCACTCGATGGACGCGCCGGTCAGTGACCGTTCGAGCGTCGTCGCTGACGGCTCGTTGGAAACGCCGGATTTAACCCCGGGCACCTGTGAACAAAACATGACATCAGTCGAATTGCCCATACGAAAATAAAAATGAACTCACCGCGCAAGCTCTTTTAGCCTTGAGGTTAGTCTCGCCGTCAAGGTTGGCGGTCTCGACGTATCCAACCCCGGACGGATCCGACGATTGCACGCACACGACGTCCGCCGGTAGCTCCTGGTTGTTGCGCACGAGCGCGAGGTCGCCGACGCGCAGGTCTTTCCATCGGATGGTCTCGAGGACGGTGGACGCGGGTGACGACGTGGCCGCCGATCTTCTTCTCGCTTTGCCACCGCCCATCTGGGGATCGTTCGGGTCGTCGGGGCGGAGGATCCTGACGCACGGCGTGGCGTTGACCGCGGCGTCGGACCTGTGCCTGAAGTAATCGTCGTACGCCTCCTTCGCGGCGTTGATGGACAGCACGAACGCCAACGGCGCGATCGTCGTGGACCAGTGCGTCGGTGAGAGGCCGGGGAAGAAGACGTCGAGTTGCAGCATCCCGATCAAGAGAAAGTACACGTTGGCGACGCGCTGGAACTGTTGCCAGAGGTTCTTCGGGACGAAGTTGTACGCGGTGTAGTGCGACGTGGTGATGTCGTTGGCGGCGAACGCCCTGGCGCGGAGCTTGCGGGTCTGAGCGGCATGGTGGATACGGGGAGGTGAGGAGGTGAGCATTCGGCCGCATTTGGCAAAAAAGAGGCGCCGAAACGGTGCGGGTGCGAGGGAAAGACGCGGACGCGGGTGACGGACGCGGGATCTGCGTACCGCGGGGTCATCGTCGCGGAGGGAGGGCTGCACGACGCGAGCGGGATCTTCCGCCATGACGTTTGGATGTGACGTTCCGTCCGCCGTCCACGCGGAGGGTTGTGTCCCCAAAGCGGGAGGGGCACCGGCGCGTCTTCTCTTCTCGGAGCAGACGAACCGGCGCGGGCTCGTGCATGATTTCGATCACGGATTTGGCCCGGCCTTCGAAATAAAAAAGTTTCTTGGATTGTCCCCTCTGTTCGGTGGTCGCCACCGCCACAAGGAGGGAACGCGTGGGTGATGAGGAGCGCCGCGGCGGCTCTCGCGCTGTGCCTCATGGCCGTCGTCGCCGCGGGCGACGACGCGGGCGACGTCGCGTTCGGTGAAGGCGCGCGAGGGAGGCTGCGCGTGGAAGCCGCGGACGATTCATCGGGAGCGTTCGGCACCCTTCGGTCGTCGATCACGGCGGGCGCGCCGGATTACCCCCCATATCCGGCGTATCCACCCGCCGCGCCCGTCGCGCCGCCAGCGCCGCACTACCCGCACTACCCCGCGTGGCCGGACGCGCCATCTCCGCCGCCGGTACCCGCGAACCCACCCCCGCCGTACCCACCATGGCGTCCAGGCGCACCCCCGGCGCCACCCTATCCCCCGGCGCCGCCGCACCCGCCGCGCCCGCCGCACCCCGCCGCACCACACCCGCCCCCCCCGTACACCACCCCACCACCAACGCGCATGGCGTATCCGCCGCACCCACTCGGGTCACCCGCGTACCCACCGGCGCCGCTCGCGCCGGCGCCGCCGGCGCCGCCGCCGCCGTCGAGGTCCACCGCGTTGTTCTTCTTCGCGTGCGCTGCGTTCATCGTGTGCACCGCCGCGTGGATCGGCTTCGTCGCAGGCGCTGACAGACCGAACGATGGGAACGATGACACCGGCGGCGGGGGATTCACGGGGGATCTGAGACGACGACTCTTCGGCGAATACGGCAGCGACGACGAATTAGATTTGGAATTGGAATTGGAAACCGGCGGGCCGACGGGTCTCGACGACGACTCTCATGAGTCATCCGACGTGGACGCATCCGCGGGCGACTTCTTCGGCAGGGGCGCCGCGCGGGGTAGTCGTGCGACGACGCCGGTGGACGACGTGCGGAACGTGATGGTGCGCGTGGCCCGAGGCGCCAAAGCTGGCTTCGACGCGTTGAAAACGGCGGTGAAGGCGGGTGAGGAAAACTTGCAACTCGTCGCGCCTCTCCTCGGGAGCGACGCGTCACTCAGCGGACACGAAGGACAGCGTGGGGACCAAGGCGCCGGGGTTCGAATGGTCGCCATCCCGGAGGACACCGAGGCGGGCGTTGACGGCGACGGCGTGTCATCGATGACCGGGCCGCGAGCGCGAGCGAGCAGGCACCACATGCGTCCGGGATCGCGGGAGCTGCGGTCCAGTCTAGTCGTCGACCCCAACGAAACGGCGTCGCCTTTTAGGCCAGATGCGCTACCGGTGTCTCTGCAATCCGCGAGTTCCATCGCCGCGGATGACTCCGACCACGGGCGTGATGCGGAATTAGACGTGCTTAACCCTAATTACGGGCGCGTGGACGGGGTACTTGGTATGGATAGGGAGATGTACGCGTTCGTGCCCGACGTCCCGGTCACGTACGAGGATGACTACGCGTCTGAGAGCGACGCTGGATACACGAGTCGCGGCAGTGCATTTAGTGAGGGGTACTCTTCGCGTGGTGGCGCGGGTGGAACTCGTACGCCGCGGACACCGAGTGGGATACACTACTACGGCGTTCGTGCGGCGGTGCCCGGTGGTGGTGGTGCGCGTCCGTCGAATAGGCGGTACGACGAGGGATGGACCGACGAGGTATAGGTGACGTTCGGCGTCGACTTTTATAATTAGCTTTAGAATTTGATGTTTGGATATTTTTCCAGTGCGGGCACAGGCAAACAGTCACTCGCAGGCGCCTCATCGCTGATTGGTCGACGATTTGCCAACTGGATTTTCGCAACGGAATTTCTTCGCGGGAGCCGGGCACAACGATCGACGCGTCGCCTCCTCCCCGGTGCGCTGATGTCCAACGCGATGATCGTCAACGCCGCGCCCGTCGCCCGTGCGATCGCGCCCGCGCGCGTGGTCGCCGGCAGGCGCCTCCCCGCGGCTGCTCCCGCGGCCGCTCCCGTCGCATCATCGCGAAAGCTCTCGATCGTCAGCACAGCTGTGATGGGTCGGTCCGGGTCGTCGCGCACCGTCGTGGCCGCCGCGTTTAACTTCAAGAACCCCTTCGGCGGCAACTCGGACGAGGAAGATGATGCAGAAGAGGAAGCCGGCGGCGACTCCGATACCGTCGAGGGTAACCCCTTCCTCTCCAAGTCATCCGTGGACGAAGATTCCTCCTCCTCGTCCGCGCCCGAGCTCCCGAAGCTCCCGAAGCTCCCGGGCAACCTCTTCGCCTCCTTCGGCGCCAAGCCACCCGCGGACGACGAAGAGGAGACAGAGGAATACGAGGAGGAGTTCGAGGCGCCCACGAAGAGCGGCAACCCCTTCGGCAACCCTTTCGCATCCTTCGGAGGCATGAACCAGACGATCGACCAAACCGTGGACCTCGACTACGAGGACGAGGACGAGGAGGAGCCCAGCAAGGGCGGCTTCGGCGGCTTCGCGCTCCCATCCTTACCTAAGAAGGACCCTCCATCGGCGCCGCCCGCGCAGAAGAAGGAACCCGAGCGCGAGAAGAAGACGCTCGGCAACTGGGAGCGGACGATCCGCGAAGGTGAGTTTATTTTAATTCTCGTATGGGCAATTAGATTGACGTCGTGTTTTGTGTACAGGCTTGAAGGATTCCGACGTTCCGATTTGGACGTTGGACCCGGCCCCGGTGCGCGGGGCTTCGTTGCGGCCGGTGAAGCTCCGCGCCGGCGACTTCCTCGTCGTCGGGCGTGACAAAGGTCCAGGGGTCGACTACGTCGCGAAAGTCAACTGCGTGTCGGGAGTGCACTGCCAGTTCGAGATGGACGGGCAGAAGCTCTTCGTGACGGATTTGGGTAAGTTTATTTTAATGCTTGTACGGGCAATCAGACTGACGCCGTGTTTTGTTTTACAGGATCGACAAACGGTACGTACGTCTCGGGTCGCGAGGTTCGCAAGAACGTTCGGTCTCGCGTGTACAACGGCGATAGCGTTCGGTTAGGCGCGGAGAACGTCAACGGCGAGGCGTTCGTTACATTCGACACGGACCTGACCGGTGCGAAGGAGCTTGATAAGAACACCGAGTACGGGCAGTTGCAGGCGCTCATCGAGGCTGTCGGCGGGGTGAACGTGGTGGTGAACTTTCTCATCGTCAACGTGTTCTTCCAGCTCGGGTTTTACTTTCTGCTCCAGCTGCAGACCAACTGAGCGTGTGAGTCCATGCTCGTGTGCTCAAACAACAACTGTGATACTATACTATATATACTCCACCTCGTGAGTAATCTTACCCCCGTTCATGAAGGCTCACGCGTTTGAATCGTCTCGGTCCTCGTCGACAATTTTGATTAGATTTTTCTTCCCAGCCGCCGCGCCGCCCTTCTCCTCCCTCGCCGCGACGATCTCCCGTAGCGCCACGCCCGCGCGTTCGCGCCTCACGTCGTTCCGTCTCTTGATGTTCGTGTTCTCCCACGTGCAGTACGCCGCGCGGATGCACGGCACGGCGAAGAACACGAACGCGTACCAAAACAACAGCGGGTAAATCTTGGTGCAAATCCACGGAAACATCTCGAGGAACCGGATAGTCGCCGGAACGGTCTCGTAGACGATCTCCCCGCCGGCAGCCTTGGCGGCGGCGACGGGATCGGCGCCGGACTTCGTCGCGGCGTCCGCGGCGGCTTTGGCGGCGCGAACAGTCTCCGCCTGGTCCGCCAATCGCTCTTTCAACTCGACCTTTTCGTGACGGTGGCCGGGGGCGATTTTACGACCCATGGTGCGCCGAGCGCGGATGCCGAGCGGCCTTCGAGGCGCGCGGAAATCCATCCCGCCGACGCGCTTGAACATCAGCACCATCGCCAGGTTCGCGAGGCCGAGGCCCACGACGAGCGGGGTCTTCTCGCCGCCTTCCCACACCGGCCTCATTCGTTCGAAGATCGGGGGCGGAACCGGCGGCGGCAACATTCGTTGACGCTCGGAGCCGCCGCCGCCTTCCGCGTAATCCTCGAGCGTCGACACCTGCAGCGCGGGAAACACGTACACCAACCGGCCGTCGTCCGAGCTCTCGGCGTGCCCGCCGAACCGCGAGAGAACCTCGAGCACGTACCCTTCGTGCATCCGGCTCGAATCCCCCCTGGCCGAGTCCTCCCTCCCTCTTCTCAAGTTTTTGATCGACGTTAAGAGACCGGTCAACGCCGACGCCAAACCCTTCCGCGTTTGGTGCCCCCGGAGTAGGTACGAGTCCAGGAACGGCGCGAGCTGCTCGGCGTACACCGCGCCCTTGTTCACGCGGAGTAACAGACCCACGGCTCGCCAACGTCGGTGCTCGAGGTCCTCGTTCGGATCGCCGCGGCCGAACACGAAAGCGAAGATGGACTCGATGAACGTCAGCTCGCGGTTCTTATCGCCGCTTTCCCGCTCCGCCTCGTCCTCCTCGGCGAGGAAACGGTTCCAGTCGGAGTCGGGGCCGAACGGGTCGCGGTCGGGGGGGGCGCCGGGGCGGTATCCTCCTGAGCCACCGTCCTCGCCGTCCCCGCCCCCGCCCCCGCCGCCGCCGCCTCCGCCTCCGCCGTCTCCGCCAGGGGGCACCCTGCCGCCGCCGGCTGGTTTATCCTCCGCCGCGTCGCGCCCATGTCGGTTGAAGAACCGGCCGTGTTGTCCGTGCCGCCGCGTGTGCATCCTGAACTCGTGCTCGTTCCAGTACGTCAGCCACCATATATCTCTCATGTATAAGTAGAGGAAAAAGTCGTTGTTGAACCCGCCGTGGTGGTGGTAAAATGGGCCGCCGCCCCCGCCGCCGCCGCCCGGGCCTCCAGGGCCGAAGAACAGCGGGAGCTGCCCGCCGCCCCCGCCCCTGTCCCTGCTCTGCGTCAGCGCGATGATCATGATCGCGACGAGCGCCAGGAACACCAAGATCACCGACACCACGAGGAAGACGCTGAAGCAAAATCGGAAGGCGACGAGGAAGCCGCGCCACGCCCTTCGGCGGAACGCGCGGTTGTTCTCGATCGCGTCGCGGCTCAACACCGCGGCGCGGACGCGCCTCGGGAACACGTATATCACCTCGCCGGTCACCGCCTCCACCTCCACGTGCGCGCCCGCGAGGTGCGCGATCCTGACGAGAGAAGATCTCATGTCCTCGGACGTGCCGCCGTAGGTTGGGGAGGCGAGCATGACGTCCCCGAGGGTGAACCGCGGGGCGAGCTGCTCGCAGGTCTTCATGATGTCCCACGCGGTCTTGCCGTCGGCGGCGACGCCCGCCGCCGCATCGTTCGAACCCGGCGCCGACATGCGAGCCGCCGCGGGTAAGAAGTGCCGGGGGCCTCCGTCTCACTTATCTCAGATGTCGAACGATCGATATTTTGTCGAGAACGAAACCGCCCCTCGTGGAAGCGCCAGACGGAGTGGGGACGACGCGAATGGCGCCGCGCGGGCCCGTGCGCGTCGTGTTATGCGGCCCGCCCGGTGCGGGCAAGACCGGGCTGGCGCGCGCGGCGTCGAACGCCGTCACACGCGTCGGCAAAGGGGCTTTAGGGGCGCATCACTACTCGTCCACCGGCGAGCCCCATGGTGACCGAGGTGAACAGCGCGCGTGGAACACCGCCCCGCCGGCGACGATCCCACCGCGTCTCGCCGGCCCGGACGACGACGACGACCGCGCGACGCTGCTGCTGGACACGCCGGGTTGGGCATCGTCGAGCGGCGCCGACGACAACCGCGGGGGCGTCGCGGGCACCTCCTCCTCGTCATCGTCGTCGTCGCGTCAACATCATCATCTGGCCTCGCTCGTGCCGCACCTTCGCGGCGTGGCGCGCGACGCCGACGTCGTCGTGCTCGCGTACGACGCCGGCGGAACGCCGGAGGAGGTGGCGGACCACATCGACGCCCTCGCAAAGCTGTGGCTCCCCGCGCTGCGCGAGGCCCTCCAGCGCCCGAGACGAAGGAGCATCGGGAAGGAGGAGGACGGAAGCGAGCTCATGGTCGACGACGATTGGCGCAGGGTTCCCGTCGTCGTCGCCGGATGCAGGCGCGACGCGCGAGAAGGAGAAGGACACCGAGCCGGTCAATCAAACGGCGCGGCGGGCATGAACGGTAACGGCCACGGTAACGGCCAATCGTCGGACGCCGGTGCCGCCGAGGCGAAGAAACTCGGAGACGAGACAGATTCGACGGCGAACGACGGAGGCTCTTCATCCGGCGACGCTCTCCTCGCGCTGATGGAGACGTGGCGCGAGGTGGAATCGTGCGTCGAGTGCAGCGCGCGCACGGGGTTCAACGTGCTCAAAACGATCGCGTTGGCGAGACGCGCGTCGCTGTATCCCGCGGCTCCCCTGACGAAGAAGGTAACGGTACCCGGAACGAAAGCACTTACTCTCGGTTCCAACAGCGTCTCTGGTTCGACCACCACTCACGGATTATCTCGGCGATGCGTGAAGGCCTTATCCGGCGTGTTTGCGACGCACGACGTCGACGGGGACGGCGTGCTGACGGACGCGGACGTCGCGAGTGTGCAGCGGCGAAGCTTTCGCGTCCCGCTCGCGCCCGGCGAGCTCGACGGTTTGAAAGCCGTGTGCGCCAATGGACTCGACGGCGGCGTCGTGACGGATCTGGATGGAAACGGCGGGAGCGGGTTGACGCTGAGCGGGTTCCTGTACGCGCACGGGTTGTTCGTGCGGCGGGGGCGGGCGGAGACGACGTGGACGGTGCTTCGCGCGCACGGCTACGACGACGACCTTGAGCCGACGGAGGCGGATGACGAAGCCGAGGAGGGAACGGCGGAGGGAGAGGCTGGTAGGTCAGTGGTCGAGGGGATCCCGGCGGGGCGCGTGGATTTGAATGTCCCGTTCGCGGTTTCGAAGAAGGTGGATGTCGTGGCCTACCTCGCCGCGGGCGCGGTGCTCGCGGGCGCCGCGCTCCTCGCGTTCCGGATGACGAGCGGAAGGGACGGGGGTCGTTATTATTCGTATTAGAGTTTGGATATTAAAAAAATAGAGAGTCGCCGACTCGCTCACTTGCCCCCGTTTCCGTTCGCGTTGGTGACCGGCAGCACGCCCCCGCTTCCCCTCTGCTCCGCCGCCTTCTTATCCGCGTTTTCCGCCACGCCGTACGCCACCATGCCAAACAGCGCGATCATGATGCCCATGATGTTCTTCGCGACGACTGGGTTATCGAGCGCGAAAAAGCCAAACATCAACACCAGCATGGTCTTCAGGTGGCCCAGCACCTGGTACGTCACCGCGTCGCACTTGCCGATGACGAGAAACGTGGAGAAGTTCACGGCGACCGCGATGGCGCACGTCATCGCCGCGACGAACACCACCGCCGTGCTGTACTCATAGTACAGCGGGGACCCGCCGACCAAAAAACCATCCAACGGAACCGAGAAGACGCCGAGCGTGAGCGCCATGTAAGGGCTCGCCGCGTGAAGTAACTGCGTGGACGAGACCCCGTACGTCTTCTGCATGGTGTTGGTCCAGATCTGCGACACGCACGTGGTGACCACCGCGCACACTGACATCACGCTACCCACGGTGTTCAGCTCCAAATCAGTCACCGTAGCGACGGCTACGCCTCCCAGCAACACTCCGAGCGCCGCTTTCACCCGTCCGCTGAATTGCTTGGCGTAGAACACGGTTTGGATGGCGACGGTGCACGGGATGATCGCGAGCTTGGTCATCTGGTAGAACCCCACGCTGTTGAATCCCAACGATAGGTTAAGGAACCCGATGGAGACTCCGTTGAGGATCGAGAAGCGGAGCAAGGCGCCTCGCTCGATGGACTTGGGTTCGAGCCATCCGGACCTGGCGGCGACGCGCAGGGCGCCGACGGTGACGAGCATGTGCAGCGCGGTGAGGAACGTGACGTATCTGTACCCCAGCGTGGAGATCAGGTACTTGTTGACGATGACGATGGACACGGAGGACGCGACGCTGAGGGTCAGCGCGCCGACCGTGCCGAGCTCCATCGGCCTGCTGGACATGTTGCGTGTGAACCAACCGAGGGCGCTCGCTCGACTGGATGAACTGGATGACGTGTCCTCGGTGATGCGCTTATGCGCGTATCGGGCGTCGACGACGGTGAGACGTCGCGTGTATCGCCTGGTGACCCGCACGTGGCGTTGTGCCGGCGACGTTCGCGATTGGTGCCATCGCCACCACCACCAAACGGACTGTTCGAGATTGAGAATGGATGGACCACATTTTTCGACGTAAATTGCAGAATGCGCATACGAAACGGATGCGTATTTACGGTTAGAAACCAATATTTTGGTTGAAAATTTTCTGACGCGACGTTGTCAACATCTCGTCGTAAATTCGAAGAAGGCACCGACTTGACTCGCAGAGCGGTCCGCCCAAAACCGGATATCGGGTCGCTCGCGGTCGGCGCATCGCGAGAGTACGTCACAACCTCGCTCGGGGTCGAAAGCCGGTCCGCTTCGAACGCCGTGGGCGGAGACACCCGCCCGCGTGCTTCTACACCCCCGCGGAAGTTAGTTCGCTCGATTAATTAGGTATCATCATGATCTCGCAGCTCTTCATCTTGAGCCCTCGGGGAGACGTGATCATCAACAAGCAGTTCAGGCTGGACGTGCCCGTGAAGATCACCACGGAGGTCTTCTTCCGGACCGTCAAGTTCTGGACCGACGGCGACAAAGCCCCCGCGGTCTTCAACGAAGACGGCGTCAACTACGTGCACGTCAAAGTCGCCGGTCTCTTCGTCGCGGCCACCACGCGCAAGAACGTGTCGCCCTCCTTAGTCCTCGAACTCCTACACAGGGTCGCGAAGGTCATTAAAGACTACTGCGGCGTCCTGTCCGAAGACGCCCTGCGCAAGAACAGCATCCTCGCCTACGAGCTCATAGACGAACTACTAGACCACGGATACGCGCAAACCACAGACACCGAGACGCTAAAGCAACGCGTCTTCAACGAGCCCGTACACGCCCACGAGGACCCGAGCAAGGCGGGCAGCTCGGGCACGACCCCTACGAAGAAGTACGGGTTCTTCAGCGCGTCCATGGGCGCGTTCAACTCGTCGTCGGGGGTTAACGGCGGAAACGCCAAACGAAGCGCGGTTAATCGATCGGTGATTGAAAAACCGAAAGGACCGGCGGAGGGAACCGGCGGACGAAACGAGATCTTCGTGGACGTCGTCGAGAAGCTCAACGTCACGTTCAACGCGCAAGGCGCTCAGGTATCGTCCGAGATTGACGGCAGCATCCAGGTCCGTAACTTTCTGCACGACAACGCGGTTAAGATCAAGTTGGCGCTGAACGAGGAGCTAGCCATCGGCGGCCGGGACCTCGGCGCGTTCGGAGGCAACGGCGGCGGGTACCGCGGGTTCAGCGGCGGGGGAGGCATGGCTGTGCTGCTGGACGACTGCAACTTCCACGAGTCCGCGGACTTGGCGACGTTCGACGTCGATCGGACGATTTCGATGACGCCGCCCGCGGGGGAGTTCGCGTTGATGAATTACCGCGTCGCGGGTGAATTCGAACCTCCGTTTACGGTTCACACGTCCATCGACGACAGCACGCCGTACCGGTTGCAGGTGACGTTGATGCTCAAGGCGAATTTCCCCGTACGGAACACGTGCACGGGCCTGCAGGTCAAGTTCCCGGTTCCCCGGAACTGCGTCAACGCGCATCCGAGTTTAGAGCAAGGCGTTGTAGCCGGGGCGCAACACGCGGCGTACACGCAGGCTGACCGGTGCGTCGTGTGGCAGTTCAAGAAGGTGAAAGGTCAAGGTGAGCACGTGTTGACGATTAACATCTCGTTCCCGGACGAGGCACAGGCGCGTGGGGCGAAGAAGGAGTGCGGCCCCGCGACGTTGAGTTTCACGATTCCGATGTACAACGCCAGTAGGTTGGCGGTGCGGTACCTGCAGATTGGGGGTGGGACCGCGCACGACGGGCAGGTTGGGGGCGCACAGGGCGGGGGTGCGGGCGGAGGTGGGAAGGATGGGAAAGGGCCGCACAGGTGGGTGCGTTACGTGACAAAATCGTCGTCCTACGTGTGCAGGGTGTAGCAACCAGTAACTCGAATATTTCCTAAACGCCAATTACTCGTCCGATCGCCGCCGGTTGGCAGTCTTGGCACCCTCGGTGCCTTCCAACCGGCGAAATATCTGTGACCGGGTGCCCAGTGCCCAGTCACGTTTCACGTGCGAACCCAAAAATCGCGAGTCAAAACGCCGCCAAAAAATCTCGGTCGAAAAATACAGTTTGAACGCAGCCTTCAAGTTGAAGAGCGGCGGCCGATCGAGCCGGCAGAGCTGGCACCGATAGTGGACACGAGGAAGGTTTTCCCCGCGTCTATCTGAGGTTTACGTGAGGCACGTCGTAGCGTCGACGTCCTTGTCCGTGCGTTAGGGTCAGAGAGACCCAGTGTTCGCGTCTCCGTGCGTGAGGGCGTTTGCAGGTTCAGAAAAGCACACTCAAAAAGCGAGTGTAAAGATGGCTGCCGCGATGTCTGCGACGCGGGCCACCGCGCTGACCTCCCGCCGCGTCCAGGGCCCCAAGCCCTGCGCCGGGTCCACCAGGCGTGCCCGCCCGGTTCGATCCGCCGTCGTCGACGGTGAGTCATCGACCCGTCACCCGCAGCCGCAGCGCCCGTCGGCCCACGCCGCCCAAGCCCCAGTTTAAAAATAACCCTCGCGCGATCGCGAAGGCCCGACCCAAAGACCCGAGCCCTGACGCCGCTCCCATCTCTCTCTCCTTCCATTCCACAGTCAAATCCGCGGCGGTCGAGAAGCCCTGGAAAACCCACGACTGCCGCCTCGTCCTCGAGGACGGCTCCGTCTGGTCCGGCCGCTCCTTCGGCGCCAAGGGCACCGCCGTCGGCGAGGTGGTCTTCAACACGTCCCTGACCGGCTACCAGGAGATCCTCACCGACCCGTCCTACGCCGGCCAGTTCGTCCTCTTCACGTGCCCCGAGATTGGCAACGTCGGCATCAACCTCGAGGACATGGAGTCCACCCAGGCGCACATGGGTGCGATGCTCGTCAGGCACCTCTCCCTCAACGTCTCCAACTACCGTTCCGCAATGTCCCTCCCGGAGTACCTCGAGCAGCAAAACGTTATAGGCATCTCCGAGATCGACACACGGGCCATCACCCGACGGCTCCGCGATACCGGGTGCCTGAACGGCATCATCACCACCGACGCCTCCAAGAGCGACGAGGAGCTCGTCGCCATGGCGAAAGACTGGACCATCGTGGGCAAGGATATGATCTCGGAGGTTACGTGCGCCGAACCCTACGAGTGGACCGATCCCACCGGAGAGGAATGGGAGTGGGCCGCGGAGGCCAAGGCGTCCACGCCTGGTAGCCTGCACGTGGTGGCCTACGACTTTGGCATCAAGCACAACATCATGCGCCGCCTCGCGTCCTTCGGCTGCCGCATCACCGTCGTCCCGGCGTCCATGCCCGCGGCGGAGGTGATGGCCATGGACCCCGACGGGATCCTCTTCAGCAACGGCCCCGGCGATCCATCCGCGGTGCCTTACGCGGTTGAGAACGCCAAGGCGATCTTAGGCGAGGTGCCCGTGTTTGGCATCTGCATGGGCCACCAGGTCCTCGGTCAGGCGTTCGGCGGCGAGACGTTCAAGCTCAAGTTTGGCCACCACGGCGGGAACCACCCCGTGCGCGGGCCGTCCGGCCGCGTCGAGATCTCTTCGCAGAACCACAACTTCGCGGTGAAGCCGGACTCGCTGCCCAAAGAGGTGGAGGTGAGCCACATCAACCTCAACGACGGGACGTGCGCGGGGATGGTCTACCCGGCGATGCGGGCCATGACCATTCAGTATCACCCGGAGGCGTCCCCTGGGCCGCACGATTCCGATCCGTGTTTCGAGGACTTCGTCGCCATGATGAAAGCGGCGAAGCGCGAGAAGGCAATTTAAGCTTAAATGAAGGCGGCGCGATGCGATTACTCACGTAGTCTACGTGTTACACGCGGGTGATTGATGATAAAGCATGGTTTATGTAATAGGGGGTATGCCGTGAGGGGGTGTTCCGGTTCTTTCGTGTCCTTGTGTGATGAAGCGAAGGGCGCGAGAGAAGCGGAGAGGTTGACGTTAACTTTTAGTTCGTTTTCGAAATGCGCAAATACATGTCGCTAATGCGTAATACGCCCACTCACTCGCACGCGTGCCAGTCTGCCGAATTGTCATTGTATCACCCACGCTTCCCATTGGTTGGCGCGGAAGATTTTCTATTTAGGCACTCGCATCTCGATCGTCCGGCGTCATCCCGGCTCGCACCAGCCATGTCGGTCCTCGCCTCCGCGACCACCGCGATCGGCTCCATCGCGTCCCCGCGCCGCAGATCCAACGAGCGCGTGACCGCCGCTCGCCGCCCACGATCGCACGTACGCGTGAACGCGGGGGAAGGCGGCGATGACCAAGAGCTGGATTTTGTCACGCGGATGGTGCTGAACGTCTTCGGCAAGGACGCGCTGGATGACCCGGAGCCGATGGGCCTCAAGCGCATGACGAAGGAGGAGTGGCCCGACCAGTGGCCCGCGCTCACGGACGGCACCGTCGCGGAGACGCTGCCCACCGACGACACCCCCGAGCTCAAGATGGTGCGCGCGGTGTGCAATCAAACTCAGCTCGAGTTCCAGCCCCTCGGGCTGGCGTACGACGCCGACACGCACGGCTGGCGCGCGAGCTCGTTCCACACGCAGCTCGACGGCCAAGGCGCCGCGATCCTAGTCGCCACGACCATGGACGGGACCGTCTTCGGGGGGTACAACCCGAAAGGGTGGCTCGGATACGGCGAATGGCTGGACGCCATCTCAGCGTTTCTGTACGTCTACCAGAAAGGGCCGATTGGGGGACTCGGCGGCGGCGGGAACGGGCGGCCGGTCAAACTCGCGAAATGCGGCGGCAGCGGCATGGCGATCATCGACGAGGACAACAAAGGCCCGAAGTGGGGCCCCGACGGCTTAAACATCGACTTGGAGAACCGAACCGCGAGGTCGCGGCTGGGTACGTATTACGACAAGATGCCGGGCGGCGGCAAGACGCTCTTCGGCGGGGTGGGTGCCTTGACCGGCGGCGGCGGCGCGGCGCAGTTGAAGACACTCCGGGTGTACGTGGCGCTCGGGGATAGCGAACTGGCGAAGAACTACGTGCCGAACATGTTCCAGTTTGGCAAAGGGGAGCTCGAGAAGATTCGCGAAAACGATCCGAAACCGGGCTCGTCTGACGAAGCCGACGGCTCCGGGTTCAAGATGCCCAAGATGCCGTGGGATAAGTGAGTGCCTACCCACGTGTATCAGATGTAATTGATGTATGAATGGCACTAATACGTAATAGCCGCTCAGTCGCTGTCCGTCTCCTCAGCCGCCTTTCGTTCCTCCTCCTCCTCGCGCCACCGCCTGCGCTCGGCGGCTCGAGCGGCTCGTTCCACTTTAGCCTCCGCCTTTTCGCTCTGCGTCTTCAAATCCGTCCTCGACGGTACGCGTTCGCTCCGTTCCTTGCGAACGAACCGCCTGAACGCGGCGGCGCCCAGGCCCACGCTCGCCATGGCGGCGAGCGTCTTCTTCCGTCGCATCTCCTCGTCGTTGGCGGCATCCGGAGACATCGTATTGGACGCGCCTTCGCCTGTGCACAAAACATGGCGTCAGTTGAATTGCCCATATGGACGATAACCAAAATAACCAAAATAACCAAAATAACCAAAACGTACCAAAGTGAAGCAAGCCGTCGTCGCCGGTGACGAGGACGTCGTCGTCGTCGTCGTCGGGATTGATCGGCCGCCCCGCTCTGAAGCACCACGTCATGGCCATCTCGCGATACGCGCGTCCTCGTTTCAGTCGCATGCGAGCCGGATCGTCGTCCACCTCGTCGACCGTGGCGTGGACTTTACCGACCCTGTGTCCGACGCCGGCGAGAAAGTGTTGCGGGCCGATGCCTGCAAAAGAAAAACACGACGTCATTCTAATTGCCCACATGAAAATAAAAAGAAACTCACCGCGGCCGCCGTTTGCGAATGACTTGGCGCCTAGCACGACGGTGGGCCTGCGCCCGCGGCCGGTGGGCAGCGCGCGCATCACGCCGGTGATGCGTTTGAGGAGGGCGTCGAGTCGCCCGGGGAGGCGCTCGTAACGCGCGAGGATGGAATCGGATCGTCGGACTTTATCGACGGCGGTGTCGACTTTACCGGAGAGAGAGACGCCGCCGCCGGCCGTGTCGTTCCCGTCTTCGTCGATGACGTCCTCGGGGGTAGCCTCGGGGATCGCACGGCGAATCGCGCTCCACAGATCGGACGCCCGTCGCGGAGGTGGTCCTCCCGCGTCGACTTCGCGAGCGTAGGAGCGAAGTTCTTCCTCCTCCTCCTCGAGGGAGGATAAAGCGAGGGCGGGCGAATGAGACGCGGAGTGAGACTCGTTTCGACGCCGTTCGCGTTCCTTGGCGCGAGCGGTGGACGCGAACATGGGTGCCGACATGCGTGACGAGTTCGCCCCGGCCTTGCCGTTCCCGCCGTGCGCGTGGAGTGACTCGGAGGAGCGACTCGAGACTGTTTGCCCGTAGCCGACGCGTTGCTCCGCTCGTTTCGGAACGCGAACCACCCTGGTGACCATATCGTCCACCGCTTTCAACCCCTCGTCCATCGTGGCGAGATGCGAGGTGATGCGGGTGAACGCTCGCATCTTGACGTTGAGCTCCTTCTCGCGCGTCGCGATCGAACGTTCCAGTCGCTCGTCACGCCTCGAGCCTATGACGGATACGGAGACGCGAGTGACGGACGGCGCGGGTGTCTTCGCGGGTGTCTTCGCGGGTGTCTGCGCAGGTGTCTGCGCGGGTGTCTGCGCGAAGGATCGACGCGACGGCGGCGAGAACATCGTGGCGGCGGAGATTGAAGCCGCGCGCATCCGCGACATCTTCGGCACCGGCGGCTTCGAGCTGGACCGCCGGGACCGGAGTGGTGGGTCACCGGAGGATACCGGCGTCGAGCAAATCGACGGACTTCGTCCTTTGGTCGGCGGCGGGATCAGCGTCGCCCTTCGCGCTCGGATCTGTTCCAGCGCGTGCTCCGCGCGGCTCGAGACGGCGGCGAAGGACGCGCGCGCCGCGGAGACGCGGCCGCGGGAGTACGCGCCGTCGTCGTCGTCCGCCTCGAGGCCGATGCCCAGCCTCGCCGTTCGCAGCTCTTCGGTTCGCGCGAGCAGTTCCGACCACATCGCTCGCTCGCGCGCCTGAACCTCCGCGATCTGGTCGTCCACGACGCATCGCGTCTCTCTGCTCTTCTCGAGCTGCGCGAGGATCTGCGCCGGGGTGAGCGACGACGCTTCGTTGAGCCCTGCCGCGGACGCGAGGCGTTGGAGCGCGGCGCGGCACCACTCCTCCTCCGTCTCTTTCCGCTCCAGTTCCTCCCACAGGGACTTGGTCACGCGTCGGGTGACGTCGATGTCAGCCTCGCTCTTCATCTGCTCGCGTTCCCGCCTGCGCGCCAAGATCCGCTCGCGAGTCTTCTCATCCTTGAGGTCGTCCAGGAGCTTGTCGCGCTCCACCTTGGCGTGTTCCACGTCGCGTTTCCACGCGTTGACGCGTTCGAGGTATCTGGCTCTGACCCACTCGAGGGCGTCGTGGCCCCGGCGCCTGGCGTCCATCGCCTCGCGCTCGTACTCCTCGCACGACGCCGCGTCCGCCGTGGCGTCCGCGAGGTCCGCCTTGAGCGCGGCGGTCCCGCGCTTGAGCTCGACGTTCGCGGCGATGAGTCGCGCCGCTATGTGGTCGTATCGGTCCGATACGTCCGACTCGGACTGGGCGTGCTCCAGTTTTTTGGCCACCTCTGTTTTAGCAGCCTCGACCTTGGCTTTGGGCCCCGATAGGTCGTTTGCGCGGTCGTTCTCCTTGGTCACGACCTCGAGGGTACCTCGCAACGTCGCCAGCTCGCGTTCGCGTCCGACGCGCGCGTTCACCGCGGCGTTGTGCGCCATCTCACGCCTGCGAAGCGACGACTTCGCCGCGGTCAACTCTCGCTCGATTCGCTTTCGCTCCTCTTCGGCGACTCTGTCCTCGCCTCGGCTCGTCACCGACCCGGCGCGACGCGTGCGCGACGTGTACTTGGGCTTGGGCGTCGCTGGATCGCCGTTGTTGTTGTTACCGCCGGCTTTGGCACCCGGGGAGGCTTTGGCGCCGCGTCCTCCCTTTGGGAGTAAGGTTCGCAGCGCGTTCTGCTCGGCTCGTACTTTGCGAACGTCGTGCAGCGTTCGCAGGTGGTGGTCGGCTCTGGCGCCGACGGAGAAGTCGCCTCCGCCGCCGCCGCCGCGATCGCGCTTGCGTCCCTCCGGGAGGTCGAACAGCGCGTCCGCGCCGTCGACGAGATCCGCGAGCGGGTCTCGATCCCGCGGGGAAGGTTTGCCGGCGCCGCCGAGCGGGGAGTCGTTCGTGCTGTCCGCCGACGCCGATCGTTCGTGTTTGCTCTTGGCGGACGGAGTGACGCATCGCTCGACGAGGTCGGGGTCGACGCCCTTGGCCCTCAACGCCGCGCGCCTGACAACCTCGCGCGATTCGTGCAGGCGTAGCCGTGGGAGGGGCGGGCATCGCGTGCTGTAGACGCCGGGTCCGCCCGGGATGCCGTCGTCCACGAGCGCGGGCTCGCGCGTCACCGGCATGGGCTCGAAATGGAACGGCCAAACGGAAGTGCCAAATGCGGGACCGCCTCCGCGCGGGCGCGGCGGCGATACGAACGACGCGTGCGCGGCGCGGCGTCCGAGTCGCCCGGCCGCGCGACGATGTCGATGCGGTACCCCGAGGCGGTAGATGCGGGTCCACTCGGGTGCGCGCGGAGTGCAATGCGCGTCGCGTCCGTGTCGCGGCGGTTGGCTCTCTGGTGATACGGAGCGACGCGATTTTTCATCGTGAGATCAGATGGAGGGACGCGATTTTCACAGTCCGAGTCAGATCTCTCCGCTCGCCCCGGCGTCAGAACTTGGCGCGCGTGCCCGTCGCCCCCACCCCGCGCGCGCGATGCCCCGCGGCGCCAAGGATTCCCCCGACAAGGGCGGCGAAGACGAGTTCTTCGCCGCCGAGTCCACGCGCGCGTCCGAGGAGGTGGAGCGCGTCACCTCCGGAATCGAGCTCGAGCGCGAAGCTTCGAAAACCTTTGGCAGCGACACCGCCATTTTACCGCGCCTGCTCGACGCGTCGGGGGTGCTCCAAGACGCGGCGTCTGCGATCATCGACGACACCTTCAACGCGTGCTTCGCCTTCTCCGATAACCCGGCGTGGAACTGGAACTTCTACCTCTTTCCCCTGTGGTGCGTAGGCGTCGTCCTGCGATACCTGGTGCTGTTTCCAATCAGACTCGCGTGGATAGTCACGTGCACGCTGCTCTTCATCGGCGTCTTCACGCTGATCCACAACGTGACGCGAGGCAAGCTCCGGGCCAACCTTGAGCGGGACCTCGTGCACCTCTACGCCGCGTGCTTCGTCATCTCGTGGACCGGCGTGATCAAGTACCACGGGCCCAAGCCCACGCAGCGCAGCGGGCACGTGTACGTCGCCAACCACACCAGCATCATCGACTACATCATGCTCTGCCAGGTGCGTCCTAACCCTACGGGAACCAAAGTTTACCAACGACAGATTCGCTCGCCCTTACACAGCTGTGTAATCACAGTCCTTCGAAACCCACTATCTCTGACCCACGCACCACCGTCCCCACGTGCTTATACACTATCCAGGTGTCGCCGTTCAGCTCCATCGCGCAGCAGAACAAAGGGTGGCTGGGCCTCATACAGAACACCGCCATGGAAGCCATCCACTGCATACGATTCAACCGAACGGAGAGCAAAGACAGGGAGATGGTCCAGCGCCGCTTACGCGAGCACGTCGCCAACCCCGACCGACTCCCGTTGCTCATCTTCCCGGAAGGCACGTGCGTCAACAACGAGTACTGCGTCATGTTCAAGAAGGGCGCCTTCGACCTCGGGTGCAAGGTGTGCCCAATCGCAATCAAGTACAACAAGATCTTCGCCGAGACTTTTTGGCACTCGCGGCGCATGAGCTTCACCACGTACCTGCTCAAGCTGATGACGTCGTGGGCGGTGGTGGCGGACGTGTGGTACATGGAGCCGCAGGAGATGCAGCCGGACGAGGATTCGATCCAGTTCGCGGAACGGGTGCGGAGCATGATATGCAAACAAGCCGGCATCAAGCCGGTGCCGTGGGACGGGATGTTGAAGTATTACAGGCCGTCGCCGAAGATGACGGAGAAGAGGCGCGCGCAGATCGCGTCCAACCTCGTCAAGCTCCTGCCCCCAAAGGACGGGAACAAAAACGACTGAGACATGCAAATGAGGGTGTTGGGTACGAGTATTAGCAACCGGGACGAATGTAACAAAAGTAAGCTCTCGTCGTTCGTATCTTTTTTTATTTCTGAGATGATTCCGTCACTCTCGTCCCTCTCGACGCGGTTCTCTCGTCCCTCTCATCACACGTCGAGCGCCGTCTGGCACGTCGCGATCTCCCGCTTGCACCACTCGATCGCGCTCTTGCACCCCTCGTGCGCAGCCTTGATCTGCCGCCGCCCCTCCCTCACAACCTCGCGCTTCCGCTCCAGCGTCTCAATCTCCGGCTTGACGATCGGATCCTTCGCAAACCCGAGCTCCTTCAACTTTTGCGCCTTGTGCTGCAAATCCCTATCCGCCCGCGCCAGCGCCCGGCCAATCTGCCTCTCCGCACGCTCCTCCGCGTGCAGCCGGATGCGTAGCGTGCGCTTGCGGACCTCCTCGTACGGCGGCCTGAACGCCCGCGCGGATGCGTTCGCGGCGGCTCGAGCCTCCGCCTCCGTCTCGGAAAAAGCCGCGTGTTCTTCGGCGAAGGCCGCGACGTCCGCCGCGGCTTTCGCAATCTTCTCCTCGATGGACGCGCGCATCGCGGCGCGTACCGCGGGGTCGACGTCCATGGAGTGCTGCGTCACCGCGTCCTTGGCGAGCTTGGCGCCCGCGAGCTCGGACCTCGCGGTGTCCATCTTGTCGTCGATGTTTTTAGCCTTTACACGGGCGTGATGCGCTCGGAGCGACGCGTCGTTGAAGCGTCGCCACGTGGACTCCGCAGCCTTCGCCGCGACGATCACGCTGTCCACCTGCGCCTTGACGCCGGTCCTGTCCACGGTGGGTTCCCGCCCGCCGCCCGCGCGGCCGGTGTCGTCCTCAACCGCGGTGAGATCGGGAAGGTTCGCGGTGATGAGCTCGCTGAGCGACATCAGCCGCTCCTTGCCATCCTCGACGACGCGCCCGTCATCCAGCGCCGTCTCGGACACCTTCGTGGGTAAGCCAAAGACGTTCTTAACGACGTCACTCAGGGTCCCAAACAGAATCTCGCCCACGAGCCGGGTGGGCGCCAGGGGCAAATCCGCGGGAACCGGGTTCAAATTCGAATCATCATCATCCTCGATTTTAACCCCGTCGATTCTGCGAATGACGTCGTGCGAATCAACCTTCGGGCGCTTGTGCCCCAGCCTGGACGTCCCGTTCGACTTGTACGGCGACGCGACGCCGCCGGGCATCTGCGTCGGGGAAGACCCGGGCGCGAGCGTGACACCCTCGCAAGCGCCGGGCGCCGCCTCGACCCTCGCAATCTCGGTCGCGTGAACCGCTCGAGCGTCAACCGACGGACCGCTCTCCAGCATCGCGCTCGGTGTCCCGGGAGACCCGTGCGACACGAACCCATTCTGAAACAGCGCCGCTAGGCTATTCTGGCGCTGGGCTAGGTTGATCGCGGCAGCCGCGGCGGGGTCCATGGGGTTGATGGACGCGCCCAAAGAGCCCAACGAACGCATCATAGCCTCGTGCGCCGCGTACGCCTGCGCGTGGCCCGCGGCGACGGCGGTGTGCTGCTGGATGGCGGCGGCGTGTGCCTGCGCGGCGGCGGCGGCGGCGGCGGCGAAGCCGGGGTTCATGTTGGCCATCCCCGCCGCCGCCGCCATCGCCTGGAAATTCGCCAAGTTGGGAACGGCGGCGGCGGCGGACGCGGCTGACGCTTTGGCGGATGTCCGACCCGCGTTGTTGGACGGTCTCTTCTCGCGCGCCGTGCGTCCCGTATCCCTGGCGTTCTGTAGTGCTGGGGATGCCGGGATGCTCTCGTCGCCGCCTGCGCGGTTGTACTTGTGGTGCCCCTTCGGGTTCTTCGGGATGGGTACTAAGAGGGGTCGGCCTCGGGGAAATCCGTTTTCGGATCGCGGCGGGCCCTCGAACAGCGCTCTCAACTCCGCGGCTGTCACGTTGGTCTTATCCAGCTCCTCCTGGACCATGATCCAGGTACTGGCTTGCCGCGTCGGGTCCTTCTTGCGGAAGAGCTTCTGGATGGTGATGGGTTCCAGCACGGTCCGGTTGCACGTCGCGATGCGAACGAGCTCGATGAAAAACTGAATCGTATCCGCGTTGTTGTACCAGTACGTGCCGGGTTCGAACGTCTCCGTGCCGTAGTAGTAGGAGAGGAAGCGGTCGAACTTCTCGCGCTTGTTCTTCTCACCTTTGTCGAACAGCGAGCCCATGCCGCGCGGGATCTTCATACCCAACAGCCGGTAGATGGCGTTGGTCCAGCGGTAGATGAGCCGGCGGTGGTCCGCCATCTTCATCCGCGCCTCGCCCTCAGCCTTGAGCCACTCGCCCACGGGCCCCGACTGAGTTCCGGCCAACGCGCTGCCGTTCGCGCCGTTGGCCACGTGGGTTTGCGGCGCCGCGAGTACGTTGCCGGGGTTGGAGGGACGCTCAGGTTTCTTCCGCTTCGACGGTGTCACCTGGGTCTTGCCGGCTTCGTCCGAGTCTTCGGGGGAGTCTTCGGCTCCGAGCTCTCCGAGGAGCATGAGCATCTTGGCGCTCTCGTCCATGTCGTCGTTGCGTGTCGTGTCCGGGTTGGCGGGCGGCGGGCCTGTGGGTTGCCTGTGTTTTAGCGATGGATGGGGAGGAGATGGAGACGTGAGTTGGCGGTCGATGGATGCGTTGGATGCATGCGTGTTGGTAAACGATGATGATAAATCTGGTGGGAAAGTGGGCAACCCTGGTGGGAGGAGGCCGCGGGTGATGGGTGGGGCGGTGTGGCGGGGGAAGGCGGGCGCGTCTGCGCACCTCTCCGGGGATCCCTCGGCGGTATCGTCCTCGTCCATGTCTTCGTCGTCGGCGTGGCCGTGCGCACCGGGACCGGCGGCGGGTTCGGGGGCGTTCGCGCCTCGGTCGTCGCCGTCGGCACCGTCGCCCGACGAGCCGATCTCGCGGCCGACGCCGAGGAGCGCAGCCATGGCATCCTCCTCCTCCTCTTCCTCCTCCTGCGATGTCTCCCTGACGGCGGCCGCGTGAGGGTCGACGGCGTCGTCGGTGGATGCGTGTCCGTCCATCTCGACGTCTCCGTCCGCGTCAGCGGGTTTTACCATCATCTTCACCGAGACAGACGCGCGGTCACTACGCGCGGGCACCCCCCCGTTTCGTTGGAACGCGAAGGCCTCGGCGCTCCGATTGCGAAGCCGGCGTGTTCGCGGGCGGGACACCGGCGCGGAATGCGTGCGAGCGAGCCGCGCCTGAGCACCTACGCGGGGATGAATCGAAAGATTGAAGCGTCAAGGCTAGGTTCGTGAGGTTTCGCGCGCGTGGAGGCGGTCGCGGCGGTCGACACGGCGCGCCTCCGGTCGCGCCCGTGGACCAGTCAATGGCGTGTTCGCGAGGATATCGGAAGAATTGCCGGGGAGCGATGGGCCCGGAAAACGACGAGGCGCGTTCGTACCTCGTAGGGTTCAGGGAGATACGCGCCTGAAACGCGCGAATCGTCCACGAAGCCGGGACTTGGACACCTCCGCGACGCGTTTCACCGACGCGCGCGACGGGTTGTGGCGCGGATTCGGGCGCGAGTGGTAGACCTAAATCTCGGTGCCGAGTTGGAACTCTCGCCCGACGCAAAGACGGCACCGTTGATGATTTCAGCCGATTTGCGAAGCGTTGGCAATATGCATTTCAACCGAGCGCACACCGCAAACAGTAAGGAATGTGCTTCTTTTCGGTTGAACTCGTACGAAGGTCAGTCACATTATCAACCATAATTAGTAAATTCGCAAAAATCGCCAAAAAGGTCCCAAAAAGCACAAACCCAATCTTCGCGGAACAACACCGACACAAAGCCCCTCCCCGACCGAACAAAGACGCACCGAAGATGCCGTCCGTCGACCTTTTCCTCGGCCCGCTCATCCAGTGCGCCGAGGCAGCCACCCTCGGCATGCCCTTCGAGGTCTGGAAGACGCGCATG
>Ga0302114_10000315_pt1 | contig 34644 bp, 11 predicted proteins | sample AG5_Surface_MG_FD_203107 | JGI IMG/M metagenome (GOLD analysis project Ga0302114, IMG submission 203107) | Marine microbial communities from Western Arctic Ocean, Canada - AG5_Surface | ecosystem: Environmental > Aquatic > Marine > Oceanic | place: Canada: Western Arctic Ocean | collected...
TAATTTAAGGTTTGTTGTGAGAAGCTCAACAACTCCTGCAAGTCCCCCCCCCCCCCCATTAACAAACCCTCCATCGCCCTTGCCCTCGCCCCCATCACCCATTGTTTCTGGAAATATTTTGTCATAAAGCACACTCAACACGTCATCCCTTGCCAACAAGGACTGCACAACTTTTATTCTATCCTGTGCCATGAAGTCGTGCAGCTCGATTGGTGTTTGCAGCAGCTGTTCTTGAACTTCCGTGTACTTTCCGTTGCTCGAGGCCTTCTTCCTTCTCCTCAAGATGCTTTTCTTGACATCCTCTATGCAGTCAACAAAAAATTCCTCTAGCTCTCTTTTCTCTGATTGGTTTCCAACAATGGAGGCTCTAAGGGCATTGTTGGCCTTCTTTTCGTTGTCTCGCTGAAATTTCATGTATTTCAGCTGTTTCTCAAGTTCAAAAGTATCTGTCGTCTTTTTGCCGAGGCCGCCGGTGCTTTTTGAGATGTTGAGGAAGTTCGATTTTGACATTTTCTGTTTGTTGTTATTGCTGCTGGTTCGTGACAGTCCCACCTGCGGAAGACTCGCTGATTGTCGCATATTTGATGTTGGTGTTGTAGGCCCAAAATTGGAGTTGCTTGTGGTGTCAATTACATTTGCATTTGACGTTTTTGTTGTTGTTGTTTCGGCGAACATTCCTTCGTTGGCATCTGTCCCCTCCCGCAGCTGAAGCTCGATCTCCGCTCTAAGCAACTTATTCTGCTTCTTCGCAAGCTTGAGCTGGTTGGCCATCCAATTACGATCATCCTCAAGCATATGCATTTTTTCCTTCATGAACCTCTCGTTCTTTTTCGACTCAGTCAACAGGCTATCCAACCTGAGCGACTCTCGTCGGTACCACTCACACTCTTCTTCCAGACTCTTCATTTGCTCGTTGTTTGCCAATGCATTCTCCTTGTCAATTAACTCAGCTCGAAGAGCCTGCAGTTCCTTCTGAACATTGTACATGTGAGCCCTGTAAGCACCCAGAAACTCATTCTCCTGCTTGGCCAATACTCCGCTGACCTTGTCTCCTATCTGAAAGATGACATCCTGCAACTTGCCATATTCGCTGTGAACACGTTTCATATTAACAGTATCCTCAACTTTGCCTGCATCCAACAGATCTGTTGGAGTTTCGGTTATGAAAGCGGTTGGGGAAGAAATTGTCATGCTTCCTCAACTAGTTGCGTTTCCGAAAGCTTTACCAACCAAGTTTATAGTGTATGGATGTCTTAAACGCTTTCTGATCTTCAAAAGTTGCCGTCATTATTGACACATATAAATTTAAATTGAATTTAATTTATTGTTGAACCCTTGCTAGTAACTTACAGTCTTATTCATCCACACCCACACCACAATCTTCATGGTGATCCGGAAAAAGACATAGCTCTTCATCCGTACCAACAACTAGCCCATTTTGAAATCCTGAGAAATCCCTTTTAAACTTGAGCAAACCACGAGGATACCACACACAAACAAAATCACTTCAGGTTTTCGAACAAAGTACCGATCGATAGGCAGCCTTATAGTTTAACTCATCTTGGTCAAAAAGCTCTCCGAGTGCCTCAAATTGAACCGTGATCCTCCACCTTTCTTCCTCATACTTCTTCCTTTTACATTTTATTCCCCACAACAAGCTCCAGCAACAACTCCTAAACCCAAACCCCACTATTATTCCCCAAAACGAAAAAAAAACAAAAACTACAATCATGTTCAAGTACAAGATGTTTGGCCACAAGCTCAAAAACGTCTTCATCACGCTACTTCTGCTCTTCACAATAACAACAACAACAACTACTCTCGCGTCGGTCCTTCTCCCCGAAGGTTTTGATACCGTAGGACACGTTGGCTACGAGCAGGCGATTCGCCTTAAGACGGCGCAAGTGATTCCAGACGGTGCCACGCTTCACTCTGCAATTAGCATAGTTCCTCCAATAATCGCAGTGAATGGATCCGGATCTCCCAAAATTTTATCTGTCAGCGCACCGTCAGTCACGGACGCTTCGTACGGTGTTGGGCACGAGCTATTCATTGAGGTTAAGTTCACGTCAAAAGTCGTTGTGGTTGGCACCCCAAGCTTAACAATGGAGGTGAGTGTAGGAAAGTTTGTTTTGTTTGGTGATGTAAACTGACCCCACCCATTTCTTACCAAATTCTTATTTATTTTGGCTTTCTCGCCTCCCCCTGCATCATTAAAAATGCGCGCGCCTCGTTTCGCTCGGCGCAGTCCGGTTGCCACTCTGAACTTTGCACAGCGGCCGAAGTTCAATCGTTTACCTGCGTCGCCGACGAGGGCAAATTTGCAATGCATTTCCGGACCAAATCCTCCCAAGCAGACTTGGCGAGAGACTACATCTTCAACATTCCAGCCTCCGCCGACCAGGACATTCTCAAGACCATGATGGAAGAGCAACTAGACGGAGTCAATCAGGTCACAGTGGCGTATGGAGACTCGGACGATCGCGAATACTCAATGGGTCGAAGGGCTTGCTCTTCGATTGGTAACGTCGTTACCATTTCCTTTGACGATGTCGACGAAACATTCGTCGGAGACGACGGAGACATTCCCCCTCTGCAACTGGACATGTTGAATTCCCCTGTAAACCCTAGAACATACTTGGAGGAGGGCGACGGGACATTTTTGATGGCGCGCCTCAGCGGAAATACGGCATCAGTAACACCAACAGCAGTCGAAGTAAACAAGGGAATCAAGTACGAAGATCGGTCTGCCCCTTACGAGAGCGGTAGTGGGACGGAAACACTAACGTTCAAGTACACAGTTCAAATAGGCGACTCGAGCGCAGACCTAGAGGCGACGCGACTACTGGTCGCAAGCGGATCAATTTATCGTGCTCCTGCCGGATATACCTCGCTCAACAGCACAGTATTAGCAACTAGTTCGTGGTTCTCCAAGTTGGAAATGTATTCGAACACTTGGAATTTCCCAACGAAAACATCAAGGTAAATCGAAGTCGCGAAACCCCCAAACCAATCATCATCATCCATGACTAAATCTAATCACCCTTCCTTACCCCCCCCACTACCCCCCCCACAGAGAAAAATACATGGAGTCGAAAGGATCCTCGCTTGCCTACAACAAAAACATTGTCGTTGACACCTCAACTCCAACAGTGGTCAAGGTTTCACCAACGCCAATATTTCAAACGGCAGGAACATTTGGCGTTGGGGAAGAAGTATTCATTTCAGTGGTGTTCACCCACGAAGTCAACGTCGAATCGTCTCCCTCAGCAGTTCCTTACATTCAGCTGGAAACAGGAAGTATTGATCGCAAGGCATATTACAACAGCACCAACAAGGAGTCGGTCATTTTCAAGTACAAAATCCAACAAGGCGACCAGTCCCCCGATTTAGACTACTCTTCAACTAATTCCCTAATCCTACCTGCTGGCAGTTTCATCCGCCGACAGAGTACGACACCAACTACCAACGCAGATCTCACCCTGGCGTCCCCCGCCGCCTCGAACTCCCTGTCCGACATGGGGGGAATTGTGGTCGATACGACAACGCCCAAGGTGAACAGAGTAGTGACCTCAACTTCTGTCCACGCCACCAGCGTGTTGGACGGCACAACTGCCCTCGCGGCGGGAGACGAGGTCTTTTTCGATGTCTTCTACAACTACCCCGTCACAGTGTCTGGAAACCCCCGAATTTTCGTTAATACGGCGGCCAACAACCCCGAAGTTCTCGAATACGTCATTGCCATGCCCGAGGACGTGGCCCACACATTTGACGCCACCATGGCGGAACCGTCCGCGAGCATTTTCACCATTGTGGACTTTGAGCTGAATGTCGGCTTGCTCCTGAACGAGTACGTGAAAATTTATTTGCCCAACTTTGGGCAAGTGAAAGCTGTCGACGTGGCGAGCCTTTCAATCAACGCAACCCACCCGGTGTCTAAAAAGGGACTCCCACTGGTAGCAAGCTGGGACGTCAGCCAATCCCAACTCACGCTGACGGCAACTGCTGACGTTCTGTCAACAATGGCGCCCGCAAGCGATCCAGTAAACTACCCATCAGGTATTGCCATTCACCTTGTGGTGGACGCCAGCAACGCAATCACGGCTCCAGCAGAGGGCGTGAGAAAGGGAACAACCGGCGAAGCTGGCATCTACCTCACGACAAATGCAGCAAGCGGCCCGATTACAGGAGGTAAATGAGAGAAAGGGGAGGGGTCGTAAAAAATCAAACTAATCTCAGTGTTCGCCCCCCACACCCCCCCCCACCCCCCACCCCCTCCCAGTCTCGACCTACAACCCCCACTCCACCGTGTTAACGGGAGTAGGAATTGCAACGGCATCCATATCCTCGTTCACACCTGCTATTGCTGGCCACGCCACCAAAATCAGTCTGACGTTCGCTTCCGTGTCGGCAATGACAAAGGCAGACAAAATTGAACTGACCTTCCCCAACTTCTACACAAACGTTACGATCGGGCAAATCAACGTAACGGACCACACAAATACGTACAGTGATTCCGACCTGAACTCCACGTGGACAGCAGGCACCAACACCCTCCTTGTAAAACCCGAAACTACCTTCCCTGCTGGAACTCAGCACAACGTTACGATTTACGGTTTGGCGCTCCCAAGTGCTGGAGTCGTCAAGGACTCGAGCGCAGCGATCACCGTCTTCATCCGAACTGACAAATCGGACGTTAACGACGTTGAAGCCAGCCCGAGCACAATCCGGTCCGTTCCAGGAATCGGAATTTTCACCACCCCGGTCCTGCAATTTTCCAGCTCGGCCACCATGGGGCAAGCAACAGACATAACCTTCACAACAACCCTTGGCCCGGGTGGTTTCCAGGTCGGCGACGCCATAGTTCTTTACCTGAGCATCGGCTTCACCCACTCAACTTCAGCTGATGCCGCTCTTGCCCTCTACGACAACAGCGGCGCAGTCTCAATTTCGACAATTTGGTCAGCCGCCTACTCGTCCTCTTCCAACACAATCACCTACACTTGTCTCACGGCGCAGACGACATCGTTTGCCGTCTCAACTTTCATCCCTTCTTCGAGCGGCATTACCCTCCCGACGACCGTTCTTTCCACTACGGAAAATTTCCACCTCAAAGCCAAATCCACGGTTTCTCCGGTAGCACACTTCATCCGCATTCCGGACGGTTCCCACAGTTCAGTGGGAGCAATGGTTACTGCCTACCCAACAATGACATACACCCCGACCCTTCTAGAGGACACAGGCGCGTACGACCTGACGTTCACCCTCAAAGCCGCCAACGAGTTGGTCCAGAATGATGTGGTTTACCTCATTCTCCCGTCATACACCGGGACCACGTTTAGCGCCAGCTCAGTGACTGGCACGTGGTACTCGCTGGCTCACGCGCTAACTCTCTCCTGGAAAGAAACTGGAACCACGGTAACCTCCGGAGGAATCACGTACACGTGTGACAGTTCGTCAACACCTTGCCTAAAAGTTGTGATCGGCGCCATGACGATCACGGCCAATTCTGAGTTTGCAATCAACGTTCCAACCTCCAAGTCCCTCTCCATTCCCGCCACGGGCGTGTCCACCGTCAGCTCAGACCACGGAATCGTTGCCTTTGCCCAAATTGCGAGCGGGAACATCAACACAGAGGTCGAGGTTACAAACGGTGCGTGCAGTGGATTTTGCACCGCCAACATCCACTACGATTCTCTTTCTTCGGGCGACGCTTCCACCATCAACGTGGATTTCTCCCTGAGCACCAGCATTGCCATCGGAGAGTACGTAGAGTTCTACCTCCCCAACTTCACCGGAGTCGACGTCCCAAGCCTCACACTCACGGTAACGAACAGTGCCTTCACCGGAGCCTGGAACTTGGGCACCAAGAAGCTCAGAATCACCGCCACGTCGAACGTGGTGGCCAGCACCGTTGTCACACTCGTGGTTGCGACTGGGCAGATTGGGCTTCCTGCCGCAACTCTAACCGGAAATTGCGCAACGGAAGGACTCACAATTTCCACAAATGCAGCCGTTTTTGCAGCGTCGAGCTCGAGCACAGTCCTGACCAGGAACTTCATCGGATGCGAGAACTTGCTCCTCCTCGGCAGCTTCTCCTCCACGTCGTTCGTGTTCAACCCAACGACTGCCGGAGAGGAGGCGGACATTACCGTCGCCTTCACAATTTCCAATTTCGACTTGACGCCGGGGGACTCGGTAGAAATCTCCTACGCGGGGAATTTGGAGTGGTTCCAAGGGACCAAGTCGAACGTTACTCTCTCGGGGCCCGACCACAGCGAGTTTGACGCAACTCTGGCGACGTCGAACACCCTGTCGAAAATAACACTAACTAAAAAAACGGGAAACACAATAACGGCAGGGACGAGCATCCAGGTTATTCTGGACAAGGACGATAATCACATCAAGGTGCCAGTGCTTGGAATTCTCTCCACTTCCACGCCCGTGTCGATTAAAGCAACCACCGCAGACCGATTCTTCACCTCCACGACGGTGGCTACCGTTTCTGCAGTCCCCTCCTTCTCGTCCTCCAAAATAATCTCCTATGAGCCAATGCTGCCAAACACGGGTGCGACGAACGTCACTTTACAATTTAGTCTGAGGAACACAATCCTTGCTCCAGGAGACAACGTCACCTTCACCTTCACAGGCTTCTCGTACGCCGAGCAGCTGGACAAGGTCAACATCACGTGCGCGATTTGGGTAACGCCAACCTGCCAGGACTTCCGCCCCAGCTGGGACGCAGCAACTTCCCAGTTGCGCTTGACGGCTCGGCAAACGATAACCACAGTCCAAACTCTCACGTACATGGCAAAGTTTCCCGGAGCTGGTCTGGTCATACCTGCAGTGGGGTTAATTGCCAACTCTCCCCAAACACTTATTGGAATGACATTTGAGGAGGGTTCAGCTTACCCACACCTCACACCGATAAAGGTTGCATCATCTCCCTGCGTGGGAGTCTGCAGCACCGCAGTCTCGTTCGATGTGGGCCAGGCTGGATTGACGGCCGCCGTCAACCTCGACATCTCAACCTCCATAGCCTTGAGAACGGGAGACGCAATCACCATGAACATGAACAACCTCATCGAGGGTCCTGACATCGCCTCTCTCACCCTGGAAGGGACGGACGGCAAAAACTTCACCGGTGTCTACAACGGAGCTGGAGACAAAATCCTAACTCTAACTTGCTCGTCAAACGCCAAGAAAAATAACCTCAGGGTGACCTTGGCCAGGTCTAACGTGCTGAACATTCCCTCGGCAGGAATAGTCTCCGGACGAACTTTTGCCGTCACTGCCACGGCCCCAGGCTCGTTCGGGAGCGTGTCGTCCACCGCCGCTCCCTCGTCCGCAACCGCCGTTGGAGCCCTCCTCCAATCATCACTCAAGTTCGACTTGGACGGCGCCACAGACCCAGCAGACAACCACATTCCCCTCGCGGGGAAGGCGTCAGCCCTGCAGTTTTTGTTCAGGTTCAGCTCCATGTTGCAACCGTATGAGCAAATCAACATTTACCTGCCCGAGTTCACCTCTGACACTACCGGAGCCATCAACATGAGGACGGGCCTGTTTCCCGGACTGGACACGGACGAGTTTACCGCCAGTTGGAGTCCCACGGCGTCGACCATCACACTCACCCTTGACCCACTTGCCCTCCTGATTCCGGCCAACACGGTGCTCAATTTTACAATTGCAGACAACCAGATCAAGCTGCCCAGCGCTGGCATTGCACTAAATACTCCCACCCTGTTGGTTTCCACAAATTCAGTAGACGGAGCCGTGGCCTCCAACTCAATTTCCAGCACACCTGCTGTTGGAGCAGCCCTGACGTCCAAAATTAACTTCTACAGGGGAAAGAACCAAACTGACGAGGGCAAGCTCGACAACACTTACAAAGACCTAGTGGTCTCTCCGGGCAACCCCGTCGGAATTAGATTCACAACCGCCTTCAACCTCGACCTCAACCAGAATGACCAGATTAAAGTTGTGCTGCCCGGTTTCATTCATCCGGACGAAGCTTCTCTGACAATTGGCTCGTATCACGGGGCAGCGGTTGCAGACTACAACTCGTACAGCGCCAACCTATTCACTGGGTCCTGGGCTCAATCCACAACCACGCTCACCCTGGTCTGCAACGTTGCGGGAGGTTGTTCTTCCACCACAGCGCAGCCGCTCACCATCGACGTCACCGAGCCTAACGGATTTATCTCCCCCAAGGACGGTTTCCCCTATGGCGGTTCTGCATCTTCCCCCTTCACCATCACAACGTCCTCCGCGACGGTGCCCATTTCCGAAACGAAAATTTCCGACGTTGCTGGAATGGGATTTCACGAATTTTCCCTCACCTATGCTCCTCTGCTACCCTCCACGGTAGTTGCCTCTGGCGAGGACGCAATGTTGAACATTGAATTCAGGCTTTCCTTCAACATGGTGCTGGAGGCTGGTGACAACGTCACTTGCCATCTGCCCAATTTCGCTGTTAGCAGTTCCGACGCTGCCACGAAGGAGGTCATTGAGGTGCACGGCGACCCAAACTTTGACTTTACCCACGCCTTTTACGACGAGGCTACAAGCAGTCTTTCTGTCAAGGTGAATGGCACGGTGTCGCACAGCGACGGGAGAGTTGGATTGAAGGTCAAGGGTCTGGCCTTGCCATCGTCCGGTATAAGCACGGCCGAGTCGCAGCTAATCACCTGCGGGGCAACCTCGTTGAAGGAGACGATTCAGTCTCCCGCTTTTAACTTTTCTGCCCCCTTGACGACCATCCAGACTCTTGGGTCGTTCACAACTTCGACTATCTCCTTCACACCTAGAGTTTCCGGAGAGGACACCACAATAACGGCCGCTTTTTCCATCAACAGCCCCTTGAAAGCAACAGAGACTGTAACTCTTTACCTACCGTTGTTCACCGCTTCTTCCACAGTCTCCTTGGACGCGAGCTCGTTCTCACCGGTCGACTTCACGCTTTCGTGGGACGCGGCTACGAGCATGCTAACGATGACGCCAGCGAGCGACATTGCGTCTCCCGGGACGGCAATTTCAATCGCAATTGTTGGTCTTGTGTTGCCCTCGGTTGGAGTTTCTCCCACCGGCTCGGCGATTTCCATGAAGACGAATGCAGCCGCGTGTCAAGTTTTGAAGCTGACGTCTCCCACCAGCATCGTTGGTGTTGGGCACTTCAGCAGCAATAAGGTCTCCTTCCTCCCGTCCAACTTGAAGTCCACAACAAGCATCGGGGGGTCGACCAACAGATTCAAACTGCGCAGGGGGCACAACATCCCCGCGAGTGAGTTTCTCAACGAGGTGATTGCCGTCGGAGCTTCCTACGCCGACTCGCAGTTTCTCACTGTGGCGGCAGTGGAAGGTGACGTTTTGGTCACGTCCGAGCTGTACACGGGCAGCAAGGTGAACGAGAAGATTGATGGATTCACCACGGCTTCGTTGCCTGCAACCCAGGTTTTTCTACCCGGCTACCGGCCCGCCTACTACGTGTATGGCTCGGAGAACACCGATGGCAAGCTGACTTTTAAATATATTGTGCAGGAGGGCGATTATTCGTCCGATCTGGCCTTGAAAAACGCCCCCCGGGCGATCGAGTTGCTCGGGAATGACTGGATTCGACGAACTTCGACGCACCCGACCACCGCAGCTAGCCCTGCGCTCATGGAACCGAATTCTGCTTTCTCGGTCAGAAACACGTCGGCAGTTGAAGTCGACACGACGACACCGACCGTCATAAACGTCACCACCACCAAGAGAAATGGAAACTATGGACGGGCCGGGGCCCAGATCGACATTACCGTCGTGTACACCCACCCCGTTTCCGTGTACTATCCCCAGGCTTCACGGGTGAGGTACTCGATGCCCGCCATGGCCTTGAACGTCATCACGAGCGACTTGACGACGCGATACGCGTTCTACAACTCGGGCAACAACACGAAGGAAATCACCTTCATTTACACGATAGAGGCTGGGGACTACACAGCGAACGAGCTGACATACGAAGACCCGCGAGACATTTACGGAGTTTCGGCCATAACGTCGGTCCTTGAGATGAACGAGGGCTACCTGATGAGAAGCGCCGTCAACTTGGTGCAATACGCCAACGTTAGTCTGCCGAGGCCGGGGCAGGTTGACAGTTTCGACAATTTGCACTCGATCTTCGTAAACAACGCCTCGTCGACAAAATACCCCTTTGTCACCGGGATTGACTCCTTGGCCGAGAATGGTACCTACGGAGCCGGGGAAATAATCGATTTGAAGGTCACCTTCAGCCACAACATCACGGTGAATCTCAACAGTGGCTGGCCTTACATCGAAATGGACGTTGGAGCTCCGGCAAGCTCTCCCCGTCTTGCCCACCTTGTGGACGGCAAGGCCGTGGACAACTCGCTCACGTTCCGATACATCGTGAAGGACGGCGACTCGAGCCTTGATCTCGACTACAAGTGCACCTGCGCCGATTACACCATGACAACCTACATCCAGCTGAACGGAACCACCATCACTGACAAGAGCACCAGTGCGGGCATCAGCACGGAGGCTGACTACAGCCTTCCTTCGGTCTCGACAGGCAAGAACCTCGCATCGGTGAAGAACATCATCATCGACACGACGGCGCCAACGGTCGAATCAGTGTCCACAAATACTCTGGACGGAATTTATGGTTTTGGCGAGGAAATTGAGATCCTCGTCAAGTACTCGGCAACAGTATTTGTTTCCGGGACTCCGAGGCTGTCGCTCGGGTCGGAACGCGGAAGCTACGCTTACTACAGAAACGGCAATGCCACGGACACGTTGACGTTCAAGTACGTCGTGTCCTCCGAGAGTTTCCACTCAATGGCTGACTTGTCGTACTCGGGAGGAAGTGCAGCCATCGACCTCAACGGCGGAGCGATCAAAAGGCTATCGGACGACCCAAGGACCGACGCACTGCTCGCGTTGCCCGCCTCGGGAACCATCAGCTCGCTTGGGTACAGGAGCAACGTCGAGATCGACGGCACTGCCCCCTACGTGGTAAGCACAACCGCCTCCACGTCTGCAACCTCCTTCTACGCAAATCACCAAACGATCGACGTGGTTGCCTTCAGCAGAAACGTGACCGCGGGACAGTTCAAAATCGGCTACAACAAGTTGTCGACTGTTTGTCTGAATTACGACGTGTCGGCGGCTGAGATGCAGACCGCGATCGAGAACACCAACGCTCTGGATGTTCAAGTGAGCGAGTACGAGCTGGGCGGGTACAAGAATTACGGCGAGTACGGCAGGAGGTACACGATCGAGTTCTTGAACCCTGCCAACGGGATTTCCGAGCTATACCTTACCCTCGGAAGCGCAGACTACAGCGGTTGCGAATCCTTCATGTGCACCAACACAACCTTTGGGGAGGCGGAGTGCCCTCCCTCCGAAGTTCCAACGTTTCAGGTCAACCGCGATGGTGACCACAACAGCGGCATGCTCGACATCGTGACCAGGTTCTCTGCCCCAGTTTCGGTGAGCGGAACCCCCATCCTGCAGATTGAAACCGGCCCGAGCGACGCAAGGGCTACCTACGCACCTAGCTCAACCCAAGTCGTTGAGGTGGGCGTCACGGGCTCAGCAAAAATTTCCTTCGGGCAATTTCAGTTGAAGTACGACGGCTTCGTCACGAACTGCATCGACTATGCTTCCCCCGATTCCATCGGGCTGAACTCGATGTTGAACCGCCTGCTGGAGATTCCAAAAGTGTCTGCTGTAGGAATTAATTCCATCACGTCGCTCGAGAAGGGCAATGGGTTCTCCTACACGATTGAGTTTTCGTCGGGCGTGGATTTAAAACAGCTCGAGCCGGTGGAGTACAACGACTCCCTTAAAAAATGCACGCAGCTCGTTCCAAACGATGCGAGAACCGTGGTACCGAGCGTGGAGGAGATCACCTTCCGGTACCCTGTGTCGCGAGGGAGCAGGCTCACTCTGAAAGCCACCGGGGGCAACATCGCCTCGGGAACCAAAGTCAAATTGGTAATTCCTTCGACGTCAGGCATTGCTCTTCCAACCAACGGAATCGGCACCAACGACCACAAGTATCTAGGCTTCTCTTCCGCAGACAATTCCCACAAGATGAGGATGGCCGTCCCCTTCAAGACCGCCCTCAGCCCTCTTTTGGGAAGCTTCACGAGGTCCTCGCTTTCCTTCACGCCAAACGCGTGCGGGACCTCCGTAGGAGTGACGGCAGCCTTCGCCCTTGCCGGGCAGATCGAAATCAACGAAGAGGTGATTGTCGAGTTGAAGGGTTTCACAATGACGGGCTGTTTGAGTCACCCTGGCGGAGTTTGCAGCGGCATAGCCAAAACGATTGTTGGAAGCTGCGCGTTTGACGTATTCTTCATCTCCCACAACTCTCAGTTGGTCTTCAGAGCCACTCAAGTAATTGCTGCGGGCACGCAGTGCGCGGTGACAGTAGCGGCGAGCGAAAACATTGTTTCCTCGTCTGCTGCCGTTTTTGCCGATTCGCTGAGCTTCAAGATTGGCTCAAACGCCACTAGCGGTTTCGTGACAGATTTTCCTATCGAAGAGACTGAGGGCATGGGCATCAACCGCGCGGTACTTAGTTTCGGTAACCCCAAACCGGGCGAGGCCTCGAACATCAATGTTGAGATCGCCCCAACAGACTTCGTAAAGTCTGGAGCCGAAATCAACATTGCGCTCCCTGAATTCTCGACTGGGGTGGGCTGCACGACCTCAGCCGTAGACCTAACGGTATTGGACGGGTACGACGCGGACTACTTCACCGCTTCGTTCACCTGCTCTCCGAGCCCGGTGTTGAAGCTTGTTACGAACAGGAAGCTGCACCCAAGATTGCATCAGCTTGTGGTGGAGGGCAGTGCAAGCATTGGAGGTCTCACAATCCCAGCCCGTGGCTTGCACCCCAACACAAATGCGGTGACCGTGGCTATTTCCAACAGCGACGCGGCGTACTTTGACGTTGTCGCAACGCCCGTTCGAGACCTGCAGAAAATTGGTTCCTTCCGAGACGGAAACTTGCAGTTCTCCAACCCTTTCGCTGGCGAGAGGAGCTCCTTCAACATCACCTTCAAACCGGACATGGAAATCAACATGAATGAGACAATCGTTTACTACTTGCCCGGATTCTCGGGCCCGAGCACAACTTCACCTCAAATTTCGGCCCACGATGGGCAAAATTCCACGTTTTTCAAAACTTCGTGGGAAAACGCCACCTCTACTCTGACGCTGTTCCCGCTCGTTAAGCTCCTGAAGACGAGGACCTACTCGGTTGACATTGCCATGGGTAGCAGATTGCGATTGCCAACTGCGGGACTTGCGAGTAACTTCGCCGGTTTGGTCAGCACCAACGCAAACAACGGCCCAATCACCGGAGCCACAATTTCCTCTCTGTTCCCCTTCGCGAACATTGGCTCAGTGGTGGAATCGAAGGTTCTCTTTTCCTCCTCCTCCGTCAACGAAACATCTAGCATAAGTTTGGAGTTCACCACGAACGACAATTTGGAGCGAGGAGCGGTGGTGAATGTTTTGCTCCCCGGGTTCACCTGCCCAACATCTGCTCTCTCTGTGTCGGGAGCGGACAGTGATCACATCCAATCTGCTGTCTGGTCGTCGGTCGCTGAGACCTTGTCGCTCACGATCGGAGGTGATTCCTCTCTCGTCTACGACTTCATTGCCGAAAATTGGAAAGTTGAGATTGCCGCCACGAACGGGTTCAAATACCCAGATTCCGGACTTGCCATGAATGACCAGAGCGTGAAGGTGAAGGTGACGAGCACCGCCGCTCCCGTGACTAAATACAAACGCGTGGACATGGTTAACGGCCTTGGGTTTGTGTCTTCATCGCTGGAATTCAATCCCGCCTTGCCCGGAAGCTACAGCAGCGACATCACTTTCAAGTTCGCGACGTCCAAAGCCATCAAAGCGCTGGAGATCATCCACCTAGAGCTTCCTGACTTCAACACCAACACCTCCGATTCGGAGAAGGAGCTAGTCCTCGGAGGAGCCGACGGTGGCAGCTTTTCTGCCACCTGGCTAAGGCCGGCGAACAAACTGAAGCTCAAGGCATTGACTGACATAATGGTTCGAAAGTACGAGATAGTCGTGCTGGCCAGCAACAAGATTCGGTTGCCGATCGAAGGTGTCACGAGAAACAGCAACGCGGTTGTTTTATCTCTGGCCAGCGAGAACATGGGAAACATTGTGAATCAGCCAGTGCGCCACACGCAAGGCATTGGTGCATTCACGAAATCGGTTGTTGACTTCTCTAACCCCGTTGCGGGAGAGGCGACGGACGTGATAATCAGCTTCAAGTTCTCCGGACAGCTTCAGGGAAGCGAGTTTGTCGAGCTGAAACTGGCACACTTCACAGCCACTAGCGACGCAATTTCCTCATTCACGTTGACGGGAACTCACGCGAGCAAGCTTGTCGCGAGCTGGCGGTCGGACACGGAAACTTTGCGCCTCACGGTTTTGCCAACAGAGTCGATCGGCGCGTACGAGGAAGTCAACGTCCGCGTGAACAGCCAGACTCAGCTCTTGTCCCCGTTGGGTGGCGTCAAAAAGGACTCGACGGAGGTCGTCGTTTCTAGCAACGCCGGCGCTGCCGCTGTGCTGCTGCCATCCAAGGTGAATGTCACAACGGCAATTGGAGCCATCATCTCGAACTCCATCCGATTTTCTCCGGTTGACGTTGGAGGCTTAGGCCATTTTGTTTTTGAGATGGAGTTGAACGACATTCTGAACGTTGGTGATACTTTTCAATTGAAGCTGCCGTACTTCAATGCCACGGTTCACATTCCGGCGGGCGGCAGCATCACCCTGGACGGAGTCGACAAGCTCGTTTACAGCGCAAAGTGGGATTACAGGGACGATTTAATGACGTTCGAGGTGCTGACGAAACCCACCAAGACGACCGTGGACTTTTACGTCGTCAATAGCAACAATTTTCTCCTGGCGGACACCTCCATTTTCGAGGGGGAGGAGGGAAAGAACGGAATTTCAATCAAGGTCAACTCCTCGGCGGTGCCGGTCAAGTATTCTAAATTCATCAACGTGGGGGCAGGCGTTGGCTTCACCAACGCATCCTTGGACTTCTCTCCACTCGGCGCTGGACTGGCCACCGACTTCACCCTAAGCTTCAAGCTTTCGGGAGCTTTGGCCGATGGGGGAAAGATCTTCCTCCAGTTGAAAACATTTGGCGGCTCCACGCAGAATATCACTACTCCGGTGATTACGTCGTCCACCGGCCACACCTTTGCCGGAAAGATCGAAAACTGGCGCAACATTACGTTGGTGAGCAAGCAGTTGATACCGGCAAACACCCTTGTCACGGTCACCGTGCTAAAATCGAATGGGATAAAGCTTCCCGCGAGTTTGGCGCTGACTCATAACGACCCCGAGATGCTGATTTGGACGGACAGCGACAGCGTGGAGACCACTCCTCCCCTCAGACCGGTGTCAATTCCGCATTCGCCGGGGATGGGTTTCTTCAGCGCGAGCTCGTTGGCTTACAGCCACCAAAATTTGGGCGAGGTCGTTGCCATTACGGCGTCGTTCACACCTGGGGTTGACCTCATTAGCGGCGACAAGGTGACGCTCCAACTTGACGGCTTCGGAGGAAACGACGTGGACGCGGTGGCGTTCGACGGTTCAGGAAATGCTGGTGACTTTGATGGCGGATGGGTTGGGAGCTCCGGAAACTTGGTGCTAACGGCGAACAAGGACCTGTCGGCCGGAACCTTCTCAGTCGTTGTCGTCGTTGGCAACGGAATAAAACTGCCGCCCTTCTCTCTCTCAACCAACGACAGTAGGCTGAAGATTTCTGCCAGCGCAGCTGTTGGAAATATCCACGAAACTGCTGTCTCCACGTCCCCTGCGGTAGGCAAGTTCACGAGCTCCTCCGTCGAGTTCGTTAAGAGCGATTCTTCCTCCGAGCAGAGCATCAACTTGGTCCTGAAATGGTCTCTCTCTGGTGATTTGGCGGTGGGCGAGTTTGTGAACTTCAAGCTTCCCGACTTTTCCGTTTCAGGTGATTACCTGACGGAGATATCGGCCGCCACGAAGAGGTACGTGAAGCTCTATGGCCTCACCACGGGCGAGGTGAACAGCGCCTTCTCCACCCACTCTCTGGACGCCACGAACGACATTTTGCTCTCGGTTGGAGGCGAAAACGGGGACAGTTTCGTAGCCGCCTTCAACGACAACCTCAACGTCGTGAAGCTCTTTGCGCTGGAAAAAATTTACGCCAGCCACAGGGTTTCGCTCATCTTGAACTTTAACAACGGGATCTTCCTCCCCAAGGTCGGAGTCAAGGAGAACGACGAGAACGTGGAGGTTTCAACAAATGCGGCTACGTCCCCAGTAGAAGCGGAGAGCGTCGAGTTCGTTCAGCCGATTGGAGTCGTAGACAGTTCGATCTCCTTCGATCCCCCAGTAGCTGGGGCAACGACCGAGATCACCTTTTCCGTCAATTTGACCTGCCCAATGCAGAAGGGGGATTTTATTAACCTGAACATGACCGGCTTCGGCGGTCCAAACACCGGTTTCTGGCAGCACCAGATCGACATGAGCGGCAGTGACGGATCGCGAGGGTGGAAATCTCTCTTCAACGCCACGTGGGACAACACAAACGATATTTTGAGGCTGGAGAGCAACGGTTTGATGGACGACACGTTCGTCACGGCAATCATCGACGGCAAGGGCAACAATATTACGCTTCCGGTGGACGGAATTTCGGAGTCCGCCAGCATTCTCATGTTCGTAAGTACGAACTGTACGGGAGAGCTCAAGGACATTCCCGTGAACAGGGTGCCAGTTGTCGGCAATTTTGTTGCCTCTAGCTTCGAGATTGACACCTACACTCCAGGAAAACCCACGGACATGAACCTCGAGTTCGAGCTGAGTAGAACTTTGTACGAGGGGGAAGAAATTATCTTCCACATGGAAGGGTTTGGCATGAAGGCGGACTACACCGTGAGAGAAGAGAGCAGCTCCTTGTACGGTGGAGGCATAGAGCTCGGAGGAACGCACGCAGCCTCTTTCACTGCTGAGTTTTCGACCGGAGATGTGAGTGAGAAGTTGACGCTCCCCTCGTTGACCCCCTTCACGCTCTCGACGGGCTCGTACATCAGGAGGGCCTCAACCAACCCACTTTTGGACGCGGACTTGACGTTCACCGAGCTCGACTCATTCGCCGCAACCGCGACAATTGACTCGACGTCTCCTGCCTACGTGACCAACGTGTACTCCACCACCGGTGCCGGTCCGCACAATCTCGGCCAGATACTCAAATTTATCGTTTGCTTTAACAAGCCAATTGCTACCGACACAACTGACGGTAACCCCATTCTGCTCCTGCAATTTGACGGCAAGAGGCAGGTAGCTACCCTAAAAGAGAGCGAGAACACAGCGAATACGCTCGTTTTCACCTACAAGGTGCAGAGCGAGGACAAGACGAGCAATTTGAAACTCGTTGGAAAATTCGGATTTATCACCAACAAGTGCAAGATAACAAACTCAATCAGCGGGAGTGTAGTGAGGGCGAACACGACCCTTCCTTCTCCCTTCGATTACCTCGCCAAGGAAGAATTTGGCAACATACCGAAGAAAATGGTTGTTTCAGGCACGACGAACAGTATTTCCATCAGTGGCGTTACGACGGAAAGCGCGAACGGGCTGTACTTAGCTGGAGACATTATCGACATTAACGTAGAGTTCAACGAGGAGGTAGCTGTGACTGGAAGCCCCCACTTGCTGCTCAGGTCTGGCGTGGGTGGAACCGACACAAAAGCATACTACACGGACGCGATGGTCACCCAGCACTTTGACATTGGAGTCTATGCAAGTTCGCAAACGATGGCGGGAGGATTTATGCTTAAGTACGGCGACCCCAACGACGCCAGCGACGTCGGCGCCGGTAACTCTTTTTGCATAGATTGGGATACGGTCGAAGGAAGTACCTCTGGTTTGAAAGAGAGATTGGAGGCGATTGCCCATATATCGGATAATGGCGGAGTGAAGACGGTCACCAAGACGACTCGAGGCAATGGAAACAGGTTTGAGGTAGAGTTTAACTTTGCCAACCCAAAGGTGTTGTCATACCACGCGAATTCAGCGGTCTTCTGCGAGCAGTTTGTGCCGATGGACGCCAGCGTAAGATTCCCTTCTTCAAACGTTGTCAGTTTCAGGTACACTGTACTGCAAGACGAGATGGACCACTACTTGGAGTACAGCGGAGCAAACGCGCTAATTGCGGCAAGTCCCAACGGAATTTTTGCCTCCTCATCGCGGAGTTCGGCGGAAGTTTCCCTCGTCTTGCCGGTCCCCGGCGCTGCCACTTCGCTGAGCGGTCAGCACTCACTGGCCATTAACGGCACCAAGCCCGAGGTCGAGAGGGTCTTCGCGACGCCCGGCGTCTACGGGTACGGCGTTTGGGTCGACGTCAGCGTCCAATTCAACCTTCCCGTCAAGGTGACCGGTAGCCCAATTCTCAAGCTCGAGAGTGGTTTCACTGACGACTACGCCCACTACTTGACGAACTCGGCCTCTTCTAGCAAGTTGCTGCAGTTCCGCTACACGGTGAAGAAGGAGCACGAGACGTTGTCCTTGAACTACACGGACAAGAATTCGTTGATTCTGCTGACAGCAGCGGACACAATCAACGCATTGTCCACTCTGAGTAATCTGCCAGCCAACCTGACGTTGCCGGAGCCAAAGTCGAGTGATGCGCTCGGGGCCAGCAACGTCAAGATCGTTATTGATCCAACGTACCGTGCGCAGGTCATGACGGTGAGCAGTTCCACCGCGGATGGCTACTACACGGAAGGCGACGAAATCAACGTTTCGGTTAAATTCACCAGAATTGTGACTGTGAAATCGCTCGAACCAGGTGCTTACCCGTACTTGGTTGTGGAGACAGGACCCGTTGACGGGAAGGGTCTATACACGAGCGGAAGCGGAACAGACACGCTGCAGTTCACCTACACGATCGGAAGTAACGACACCACGTTCGACTTGAACGCGACTAGCTTCGAGTACAACACCACCTTGGTCTACGACGAAGGCGGCAAGAACGCCTCCACCGTCTTCGACCACTGGGTGACTTATTTGGCCGATAATATTAACATTGCCATCAACCAGGACGAGCCAAGAGTCACGGACATCGGAAGCTATTCCCCGGACGGAGTGTACTCCGCGGGAGACGAAATCAACGTTTACGTGGTTTTCGACTACGACGTTGCCGTGACGGGAAATCCCGGAGTGGAGCTCAACGTCTACAGTCGCGAAGACGACCAAGTTGCCTACTACAGCTCTGGAAGTGGCGGAAAGGTGCTGAATTTCACCTATGTGATTCCTTTCGACGATATTTCCAAGAACATCAAACATGCCTACGTGCACCGGCTCGATTACGCGTCGACGCACGCGATGGAGGAGTTCAAAGGCGACGGCACGATCAAGAGGAATGCGAGAACACCCACGAAAGATGCAATTTTGCACGTCCCCAGCATTGACATTTCTTCGTTCTCAAGGGACCACGACATTGAGATCGACTCGCACACCCCTTACGTGCTACAAGTGAGAGCTCAGAAGCCAGCCGGGACTTACGGTGCCGGAGAAGAAGTCCTGATCGACGTCGCTTGGAGTGCTGCGGTCACAATAAACGGAACTGGATCATTGCTACTGGAGACGGGCGACGATGACTTTTACGCGCCCTATGTTAGCGGCAACAACACCAACACGCTGACGTACAAGTACACCGTGCACCCTGGGCACGCGGTGAACGCTCTGGACGTGGTGAACACGAATTTGAGCCCATACAACTGCAATGTAAGGGCCAGCATGGCTCTGATTGTGAGCGACGATCCCGAAGTCGTGGATTGCCCCCTTTTCCCCCAGCCAACACCAAAATTGCCGGTCATTATCATTCTGCGGCAGGCGACTAACCCCACGATGAACGTGAACTACGCTTTGCCCTTGCCGGGAGCAGCGAACTCGATCTCGAGCCTTGCGACGATCAAGATTGATTCCAGCCCCGCAACCGTCACAAGGGTTTGGACCACGCTTGGGAACGGAACATACGGGATTGGAGAGGTGATCCCCATTTACGTTGACTTCAATTACCAAGTTTCTGTTGCCGGCACGCCAGTGTTGAACATGAAGACGAACAACCCGGAAGACGAGAACGAGAGCGCCAACGCAATCTACGTGAGCGGAAGCACGACCAATTCGTTGAAGTTCGACTACGAAGTCAAGTACGGGGATAAAACCGACTTGTTTGACTATGTTGGTGTTGATAGCTTGAAAGTTCTGAGGGATTGGACCGATAGACTCGTTGTCTCAACGAGCTACATCAGGACGAACTCGGCTTCTCCAATCACAAATGCTGATTTGACGCTGCCCACGCCAGGGTTGAAACCCACTGTGATCTCTCCAAGCAGCATGGAGGGGAGCTACCACTCGTTGAAGCTCCAAACGGAGGGCTTGAAGATCGTCAACGTAGTGAGCGAGTTCCCCACCGGAATTTACTCTTGGGGAGAGCAAGTCCCAATCTCGGTGGAGCTCAACGGTGCCGTGGAGGTGTCGGGCATTCCGAAGCTCCTCATGGACGTTTCGGTTGAGAATTACGCTTACTTTGTTAGCCTGAGTGCTTCCAAGACCGTGCTGAACTTCGTGTACACGGTGGCGACAACCGATCAGTCCACCGATTTGAGCTACAAGGACAAGTACAGCTTGGTGCTGGACCAAGGGGTATCAATCAAGAGCGTAGCATTTGGCGCAACCGATGCGGTGCAAACTTTGCCGATGCCTGGACTGGAGGGAAGCTTGACATTCAACAATGACATCATTTTGGCCGGGAGCAAACCAACGGTCGTTGCCCTGAGGTACCACGAGAGCGACGCAGCGTTTTACGCGAGCGGCGTTAGGTTCGGCGTGGGAGAAGAAATCTTCGTGTACGCAGAGTTTGATCAGGTTGTCGACGTGCTGAACGGCGTACCGACCCTGAAGATGAACACGGATTCTTTCGCATACTATGCGAGCGGAAGCGGCACCAAAATTTTGAAGTTCAGCTACGTGGTGGCTGAGGGCGACTCGTCGAACGATTTGGGCGCAATTGACACGGAGGATGCACTGGTTGTTTCCGGAAGCTACCAAATTGTCAGTCACAGTAGCATCGTTTTGATCGAGGCGGACCTGGAACTGCCCATTGAGGGAGAAATGGGAAGCCTTAGCTACGGCAACAAGGTTGTCGTTGACACGAATGCAGTGACGGTGAAAAAGTTGACCTTTATGCAGGAATCCGGAATGTACGTTGCTGGCAATTTGCTGAGCATCGAGGTTGAGTTTAGCGACGATGTTGCCGTGGGTGGAACTGTTGTTTTGCATCTTCACACGGGTGACATCAACAGCCCAGGATTGGCGCACTTCTACAGCGGGGGAGGATTGGGCAGCAGCAAGATTTTGTTCAAGTACGGTGTGAAGAGCACCGATGTGAGCAGCGATTTGGACTACATGGGCATAGGCAGTCTTACACTCGACGAAAGCGCCGTTGACAGCAATGGCAAGAGGATTAACTACGTCATGAGGCACTCAACGAGCCCCACCCAGCACGCGAATTTGGACTTGCCAGCAAGGGGAAGCGAGAAGAGCTTGGGCAGGAGTAAGAACATTGTGCTGGATAGCACCGCACCGGTGATCACCCTCGTGAACACCACCACGGCCGACGGAGAGTACACCCAGGGCGATGTGATTCAGATCGCCGTCCATTTTAGCGAGGCAGTGTACGTGGATGATGCCGACACGAAACTGTACATGAACAGCGGCTCGGATTCCACAGCGACGTACTTGAGCGGAAACGGCACGAAGACATTTTTTTTCAACTTTCTGGTTGGCGAGGACGACGTATCGGACAAGCTGGATCTCGTTTGTTCGGGATTTTGCGAGTCAGAACTGTCGAATGGGATCCAAAACCACTTTCCTGTGACCATGAAGGCAAGTTGCAGCATATTTAGCGTCGCCAATGGCGTCTGCGCGAGTCCTGGGGTGCCAAACGCTGGCAGCATTGGCTCTGTGTCGCACGCAAAGGCAATCGTGATTAACCAGGACTCCCCGACTGTTGTCGAGGTAAGGTCCTTGGAAGCGTACACAAAGTGGGGTTACGGCGTGGGCCAGGAGCTTATTTTTGAGGTGGAGTTCGACAAGAAAGTCAACGTTGCTGGCGTGGGGAGCGTGAATTTGACGCTGTCGACTCAGCTCAAGTACAACGCGGAGATTGGCGAGGTTGGAACTGCCACCTACAAGAGCGGAGGTGGATCCACCAAGCTGCAGTTTACCTACACCGTGCGGGAAAACGACAGCATTCAAGCGGTCGAGTACACCAGCAGCGGCGCTCTGATTGGAAGCGTTCTGAGGCACTCAATGAAGCCCCAGAAATTAGCCATCTGCACCTTGCCCGCGCCGCAGACGAGCGGCAGCATTTCCCACACGAAGCGCATCATATTGGACTCGGCAAGACCGTTCGTCAAGAGCGTGTTCCCAATGAAGAGGCCCGGTTTGTACGTGAGTGGGGAGGAGATTGCGATCGTCGTGCGTTTTTCCCAGCCAGTCACCGTTACGGGCGAGCCCAGGGTGTACTTGAATGTGGCCAACGGTGGCGTCAGCAGCGTTGGCTATGCGCAGTACGTCAAAACGACGAATTTTAACAGGAGCGACGTGAACTTTGACTACCTGGCTACGGATATGGTGATGGTGTACACGGTTGGCGAGGGCGACGGGACAATTAGCCTCGAGCACAACGGCACCACCGCGTTCAAGCTGAACGGGGGGGATATATTGCGCTCCTCGACGACGCCCACGACGGCGGCGCTGCTGGGCCTGAGAGGCGTCGATGACGTTGAAGTGAGCGACGCGGACGGGTTAGTGGACGGGAGCTGGATGGCGTATTACCCGAAAAAGGTCGAAGTGGTGTTGAGAGACCTTTGGCACGAGCACACCGCAGACTTGGAGGTGACGCTGGCGCACGGAAACGCCAGCGCCACTCTGCTGAAGAGACCGTCCCCAAGCGAAAAGATTCACACTTTTGGCGAGGGAAAGTTCTTCCACGCCAGCATGGCGAGCAACTTGACCGGAGAAGTTCACGAGAAGAGGAGGCACCTGGATGGAATTGGGTACGACTACGTGTTCGGCGATGTTGTGGAGACAAACGTTGCGCTGAGCGGTGTTGCGAAGCAGAGCTCAACCAAATACCACGGACACGCGAACAAGGCCATCGACGGAAACGTGGACGGGTTTTACAGCCGAGACAGCGTGTCGCACACTGGCGGGCACGGGGAGAATGACCCGGAACCGTGGTGGCAAGTGAAGCTGGAGAAACCAGGAAAAATCGGAACAATTCGCGTTTGGAACAGAAAGACTCAGCAATCAAGGGACGAGATTCAGGTGATTAGCGTCGTGCACCCGAATGAGCCTTCGTGGCCCGAGCCGTTTGGGACGTTTGAGCTGGGAATCAGCATGGGCGGGGTTGATGGGAGTAGCTACAGGAGCACCGCGGTCGATGCCAGGAGCGTAGGCAGCAGGCGTGACGAGGTTGCTGAGGGCGGGGACGGGGTTGATGTGGGAGAGAGCATGCAGAGCAAAATCGAGGCAATGACGGGGCTGTTGGGAAGGGTTGCAGTCACGAGAACGAGAACGGAGGTGTACAACGGCGGCATGAGCGGCTACCAGTACACCGTTACATTTACGGGTCACAACGGAGACTTGCCGCTGCTAAGTTTGAAGAGCAGCAACTTCACATTCACCCCGAACGCAAACGTTTTTTTCGAGACCAGGAGAAACGGAGTTAGCAACGAGTTTTACAACTACAAGAACGTCAATGTGAAGACCGACTACGAGAAGGAGCTGTTCCCGTTCTGGATTATGGTCTTCAACAGCAGCGTTGTGCCACCGGAGAACATCGAGGGGGGTTTGAAAGAGGTGATTAGGTACAGCGAGTGGAACGAGGAGATTACCGAGGTAGCGCAGCTGTCGACAATTCAGCCCCAGAACTGCGAGTCGAGTGCGTACGTTAGGATCCAGTTCAGCGACTACAATGACAATAATTACTTGAGCCTGGCCGAGGTCGAGGTGTTCGAGAGCGTGCTGAGTCCGATGAGCAGGTACACCGGAGGCAGCCCAATCGCGGAGAGGGCCGTCGTGGAGCCCTACCTGGCCGAAGACAGTCTGACGGAGCGGTTCAGGAACTACATGTACGGCGGGGTGTGGACGCTGAGTATAACAGACCACAAGGTGTACGCCAACAGCTACGAAGGGGGCAAGCTGGAGGAGATGAACGGCAGGGGAACTTTCAACGATTTCGTGCTTGTCATCACGGACCAGACCAACACGATCAACAGGTACTACATGGAGACGCAGGCCTTGGTCAAGACGCTGCCGAAATACGGGCAGCTGCTGGTCAAAGAGTTCGATGACGTTGACGAGGGCGACTGGTGGACGTTTGGGGACGCGGATAAGATGACCAGCGAGATTGGGCTGGAGGCGGTCACGGGAATGGAAAGAAACTTGGGTGCGTGCTATGGGGTGGACACGACGGGCTTGAACGGGGTCAAGAACGTGGGCAACCACAGGCACTGCCCGCTAAACTTTGGAGTCGGCAACTTGCTCAATACGCAGAAGGAGGGAGCGGAGAGCAAGAAGAGGTACCTTGGAAAAGAGAGAGTGGTTTACTACAAGCCAAACGAGGACTTCGAAGGAGTGGATCACTTCACCTTTAGCAGCCTGATTGGCCAACAGGAAGGGGACGAGGTCGAGGTTAGGATAAACGTGAGGAACTGCAGGAGGTTCTTCAGCGATGCAAAAATTGGCAACTTCGAGAGCACGCCGAGTCTGTGCGGTTGCAAGAGGTCCGAGGTTGATTTATTTGGAAGCGAGACACTGTGCCCAGCGGAGGTGAGAGGGGTGTGCGGAGGGGTTGAGGGGGAGAGGTACACGAACATGTGCGTGCTGTGCAAGGGCACGGACTTTTCGATTTACACCGCAGAGTGCAAAATAGAAATTGACAGGGCCGTCAGTATGCTAGAGAGCAAGGGACGGTGCAACGGGGGTGGTGTTCCACACGGCGGGGTTCCAGATTGCAGCGGTGAAAGCGTGTCGAGCTCGGCCAGGGAGCCCTTCATTTTATACAGCAATGTCGATTACACTGGAAGCCGCGGGTTGGTCCCAGTCAGGGGGTGAACAAGAATTTTGTAGGGGGGGGGGAGAAACAATATGTTATATTTTGGCGCTTGTGAAGAATAATGTATTTAAAAAGGTTTATGGAATTGCTAAACAAGGACTTTTTATACCATCACGAATGCTGAATGCTGTCAGCTGCTGTCTGTGGCTGAGGGATGGGCTGTTTCTTCAATCCCCTCCTCATGCTCCCGAATCTCATCAGTTGTGGAACAGAACGGCCCCCTGCAGGAAGGGCAAGAATTTTCCGAAGACAACCACGTCGCAATACATTCCTGGTGAAAATGTGGGGGCAACGATCTGGTGCCAGAGAGGAGGATATTCCGATAGTGTCTTCGTCTTCAAACGATTCGAGGCAGATCGCGCACTGGTCAATTTTCTCGTGGTCTTGAGGACGTGGTGTGTTTGTGGTTGTCTCCCCACCCTGTCGGTACACGGAGAACTTCTTTGTTTTCAACACAAAGGGGGATGTCTGAACAAACAATGCCGCATATAAAGATTGTAAAAGGGTGCTCTCCGTGTGATCAGCATTGTTATCGGTCTCAACCACCAAATGTCGCCCATAGCGAATCTCAAACCATCGGCCACATTTCTCAAAGAGAAAGTAAAGAAAACAAAGGAAAACGATGAGTGCCCACGTGAGAAATGGCACCACAATTATAATGAAGAAGACGCTCGAATATGTTTCTTCGCTCATTTTTATGGAGAGTGAAATGAAGCCGAAATGGGATGAGCTAGAAGGAGAGTGAAAAAGAAGCCAACGGGGGAAATGGGATGAGCTGGAAAATGCTGGAGTGGGATTTTTATAGTAACGTCAGAGCATGAACAGAATTATGCTGTTCTCAAAAAACTTTGTTTGATCTCAAACCCTGGCATAGCATAAAGGCTTCCCTCAGGTGCTCAGAAATCCTCTTTCACCCTTCCATTCCACCCCCCCCCCATCTGTTATGTTTTGGATGTACTTCTCTCTCTTTGTTGCTGCTAGTAATTCGTTTCCAGCCAGTCGCCTCCACTTCATTCGTGACATACGCAACTCTCGTCGTCACCCTCACCTCTACTACCACAGCAAAAAACCCAATGATAAAAGTTTGGCGAGTCCAACAAACTCCCCTTCCCCACCTGATTCAGTATCCCTTTCTGCCGACTTCTTGGCCCTTGCATTGTCACAATTTGAGATACTGGCTTCCTCCCTTACGCGTGTGAAATCAATAGTTCTTTACACCCCCAAGGAGAACAATAAAACTGGCCAACTCGAGTTTTCCCCCTCTTTGGTTTATCCCCCGGTGGATTCTTCCCGCGTCTTTATTTCCCACAGTTCCACGACCAACATCCCTCCAACAATTCCCCAGTCTATTACTCCGCTAATTGGCTTCACGCCCGCCAGCAATTTCATGGCGGAGTATCCGTTCATGAGACGATCTCAAACTTCCAACGACGAGACAGTTGGCGCAATTGAGATTGATGAAACCGACAAATCTCTGCGCGTGCCCCTCCTCTCGGGCACCTCGACAACTGGCATGATTGTAATCTTTCCGACTCGTTCCAACACCGTTTGGAAAGAGAAGGACAAAAGCTTAACATCGCGGGTGGCAAGGTCAATTTCCCTGTCGCTCGTCATGGATGCGGAGCGCAACATATTGGAGGCTCAGTCTCAAAACAGCCAAGAACGCGTGGAGCAGCTGCGGGTTGCTCTCTCTGAGTCCCTTCACCAGGTGAAGAACCCCCTCCAGGCCATTAGAACGTTTGGAAAGCTCCTGCAGAGGGAATTGGAAAGCGGCGACATTGGAAAGCTGTCGATGTTTCTCGAATTTACGGATAACATGATGCTGCAGAGCGATCGTGTTCTCGACTTGCTAACTCCAATGGATTCCGTTGCGCAGCAGCTGCAATTAATGCAGCCGAAGGATTCCAAGAGTAACACCGACAATAACGAAATATTGCTCGGCGATATTTACGATGTGGTGGTGGAGAACAATAACAATTTAGAAGAATTCAGCAGAGAGTTGTTTCCGGACGCCAAAATGGAACTTGTATCTGTACCTGCGGTTATGCGGCCAATATTAACCGCCGCCGCAGCCATCGCCAAGGAAAAAGGAATAGAATTCTCCGTTCAAGGCTTGGAGTCTGGTGCAATGGCCTACGTGAACCCACGCGCCTTTCAAGAAGCACTGGCAAATTTAGTTGACAATGCTCTGAAGTACTGCCTGTCGATCAATAATGGTGACGCAGCAGCAGGGAGAGTTCTGGTGACTGTCCAGACCCAAGACCCAAGTTCAGGCTCGGGGACCAAAATTGTCATCGAAAACGACGGCCACAGCATTTTGAAGAAGGAGCGTAGCCTCATTTTCCATCGCGATTACCGAGGAAAAAGAGCCAGGAACGGCAAGGTAGACGGTACTGGGCTGGGGCTGGGAATTGCTCGGAATCTCATGCGCCGCATGCACGGTGACATAAAGCTAGTTGTCGATAGTGACGAGCAGTTAGAGATTTGTTTCGTGATCGAGACCAAGTAAATTTTTCTTTTCTTCATTCTTTCATTCTTTAATATGTAAATGCCTTGAGGGGAAGTTTGGCAAGGTCATAGATTGACTTAGCTCCGGACAATAGGTCCTTGCCCAGCTTTTTACTCAGAGACATTGCCAGCAAGCGAACACGCTCTTTGTACTCGGCCGACAGAATTGTGGCAGAAACGGCCTCGTTGACGGACTTTTCGAGTGCAACACTCAAGATGTCAATGTCCTTGGCGCTCAAATCCTTCTCGTTCACGTAGCTCGCATTCATGGAGCTTTTGAATAACACAATTGAAGAAACCCGCACTTCCTCGGTGGGGAGAATTGTGCTCGAGACGTTGTTCTGAATCAACCAAGTTTTCAGGGTGTTTGTCGTCTCCACCTTCTTTGCGGCGGCTGTGATGGGGGCAGCAACTTGCGATGGTGCTTTGTTGGCATTTGGTATTATTTGTGACAAGGATGACGACGACGACAACGACGAGGAAGAGAGCAATCTTCCAAGTCCGAGGTTGCTGCTGCTGCTGCTTTTCATTAAATTTGTGTTGGAATTGGAATTGGTGATGGATTTGATTTTTGGTTGCTGTTGCTGTTGCTGTTGTTGTTGTTGCTGTTGCTGTTGTTTGGGCACCACCTCCTTCTTCGCCTCCTTCTTCGCATCCTTCTTCGCCTCCATCTTGACCTCCTTCGTGTTCTTGTTGCTGCTGACGACCTCAACCTCCGCTTCAGAATCGTGCAATCTCGACTTGATGGACTCTTTGACCTCCTTGCATTTTTTCTTCATCTCGCCTCGGTCAGACTCGCTCAACGTCATCGTCTTGTAAAAGCTATTGATTGAGGAGCCCAAGGCCGAATCCATTATAACCGATTTTGGGAACGATTGGTATTTCAAAATATCATTCATCACCCCAACAGCCTTTGCGAAGGACCCCTCCTTCGCGAACTGCTCTAGCTGCGACTTGAGTTTGGTCGACTCGTCCATTTTTAGGCTCTGGTACCGCTTAACATCTTGCTTCGTTAGATATTCGGCCCGCCTCCGTTCGGCATCCTTCGCCTTCTCTTCTTCAGCCTTCTTTGAGTCCACCTTGGTAGGGTTCGAAATTTTCGGTTTTTTGGTTGCCGGTTGGGTGGTGGCGGTGGTCGTGGTCGTGGCAGCTCCGCCGGCAGCCCTCTTCCTCTTCTGTTGTTTCTTCGAGGGGGCGCCGCTTTCTTCGTACACTCCATCATCCTTATCCACATATTCCTCAGCATCGTCCTCCATGTCGTCCTCCATGTCGTCATCCACATCCTCCTCCTCTCTGGACAGAGCAGACTTCTTTTTGGAATTGCCGCTCGAATTGGAGTAATTTATTGCACGCATCCAAACCGCTTTCAAATCCTTCGACAACAACAACTCTTCCTTGACCTGCTCCATCCCAGCGATAATAAGCGTCTCGTTACGAGACTTCTTAGCTTTCTTCGCCATCTTCTCAACTGCCGCAGGCAAACCCTTGGCAACTCCCTCCTCATACGTGATGAGCTCAGGAGAATTTTTCACAGTGTCGTACGCAGCATTGGAGTTCTTGTACAGATTGCCGTAGTAGAACAAAATGTGCTCCGGCTTGCCGTTCTCAATCTTCTTTTGCCAAATTTCCCTCACCCCACCACTCTTCAAGCGCACAGGATCGTAAATCAGCACAGGAAACCACTCATTCTTCTTCTTGTTTGGCTTGTACCACATGATCTCCCCAAACTTTTCCTTCATGTCAGCAGGGTACTTGGCCATTGCTGACAAGTACTCATCATTATCATCATTGGTATCGTCGGCCGAAGAAACTGCGAACGAAGCGAGGCGCATTTTTAGTGAAGCACGAGCGAGCCAGGCAAGCCAAACGAATTGAGTGGTAAGTTTAGTAGATGTGGCCGGCCGTCCTGCAGCCATTTGGGGGATTCATCTCTTACTCACCTGCAGCAGCAGCAGCAGCATCGTCCTTCGCATCCTGAATCTCCCCCAAGCGAGCAATCGTTCTCTTCTGCACAACCGGCTTGTGAGCCTTTACCTCACTGTAATTAATTTTAAGCTTGTCTGCAATGGCCTGCAAGATTGTCTTGATAGTCCCACCCTTGCCCACGAAAATTGCATCAGGGATCGAATCATGTGTCTTGATTATGAGTTGTTGGGTGATTTTCATTGCGGGCGAGTGTGTGCTCTTTAGACAAAGATTAGATTAGGAGTCGTAACCTAATTCAATTGTCTCGTTCACCTTGCTAAAACCTGGACCAACCAAAATTTTCTCCTTTAATTTGAAACTTCCCCACTACATACTTTTAAGTTTATAATACACCCCGACATCAAACCCAAATATAATGGCGACAAAAACGCCAACGAAAAAGTACAAACTGAGTTCTGCTGGAGGAGATAAGATCTGTGCCTTCTTCCAGAGAGGCGAATGTAGAAACGGGGATGGCTGCAAGTTCTCTCACGGGACCGTTTCTGTGAAAGATTTGAATGATGACGTGATGGATTCTTCCAGTGTGATATCATCTTCCTCCGAGGATGAGATTTCGTCTGATTCTGATGTTGAGATGAGTGCTCCTGCTGCCCCCATTGCGGTTAAGGAGAAGGCGGCAGCTCTTGCTGTTGCCCCTGCTGTTGCCCCTGCTGTTGCCCCTGCTGTTGCCCCTGCTGTTGCCCCAGCTGCAAAAAAAGCCAAAGCTAACGAGCGGAAGAAGGAGAAGGCCACACAGAAATTGAAGGATGACGACCTATTTGCAACCCCAAAAGCTGAGAAGCAAACCACGAAGCGGAAAAGCATCGAGTCCGACAACAAGGCTGCCACATCCTCAACACCATCTACATCAAAAACCCCAAGCTCGCCAACTCCTACTCCAAAACAAACCAAAAAGCAAAAGAAGGAGAAGAATAACGGCTGTAGTTTGCCTTCATTTTTGAGCGACTTCCCCGTTTGCACCCCCACCGGCGAACTGACCGCAATGACCCCCATCAATAAAACATCACCCAGCAATTCCCTCCCCCCCAAAAAATCCACGATTTCACCAAAGAAGGAGAGAGAGAAGAGGACACCACCCCACGCGCCTTTGACTGCCGGAGGGAAGAAGTGGAACAAGGCCGTGGTTAGCACGACGAAGCACAACAACTTTAAGAACTTGTTTGATTTCTCCGAATCAAAATACAAGGATCGCGCCCTGAACTGGATTTCAGCGAAGAAGTACGGCCCCTGGTGCGAGGAGAACCCCGACGTGATCGCGATCGATTGCGAAATGGTTGAGTGCACCGACCCCGTGACTGGCGAGATTGACGGCAAGGCTCTGGCGCGGTTGAGCATAGTAAGCGGAACCGACGCCAGCTTGAAAATATTCGATTCCCTGGTAAAGCCTTACCTCCCCATAACAAACTACAGAACGCGAATCAACGGAATAAAGGAGGAAGACTTGAAAGATTGCACCTTCACCCTCCGACACGCTCAGCACATGATGCTGAAGCTTTGCTCAGAGGAAACGGTCATAATCGGTCACGCCCTGCACAACGATTTGATCAGTTTGAAGATGGACCACAACAGGGTTGTCGATACTGCCTTGCTTTACCAATCCGAGGACGACTCATCGAAAACGTGCAGCCTGCGCGATTTAACGACCAGCGTGCTGAAGGAGGACATGCCAAATGTTCACAACAGCGTGCTCGACGCCAAGAACAGTTTGCTCTGCGCCGAGCACTATTTGAACAACGACGGAAATGTCGACTTGGTCACTCGCACCCCCAAGGCTGGGATCGGGGGCGGGGGCGGGAATAACGACGACAATACCACCAACGGCGGCGACACACTATTTGCACACAGGGTGCCCCAGATATGCGACGCAGACCACATTAGCAAGATGATCCTGAAACACACTAAAATTGCGCCAAACGCCATCGAGGGGTTTGAGAAACCGATGAACCAAGGATTCTGCAAGTGCATCATTAGGTTCAGCAGCGAGGTCCATTGCAATCTGGCATTCGAAGCGTTGGATGGACAGGTTGTAATCGACAAGAGTGAGCGGCTGCAGAAGAGGGTGTTCATGAAAACGGGAGAATACATATTCATTCGCAAAAATGTGAGGAATGTTGTTGTTGTTGGCGGCGAGAAAAAGAAATGAAGGAAGTGGGAGGCAGGGAGGGAGGGAGGGAGGGAGAAGGGAAAAATAGGGGCGATTAAGCTAACTAAATTGTTCTTTTCTGAAACATTCTCCAACTTTTCTATTGTACACCACCAATCATAAAACGTTTTTTTGGAGCAAAGAGTCAACCTTGGAAAAGGTTAGTGGAACTTCACCCAAAGCCGCCGTGACAGAGCATCGAGGAGTTGTTGTGGCGCTGTTCAATGCACCAAGAATACATTGAACCAGGCATACTCGGTGAGTCTTATCTGCCATTTCTTCCGTCGCAGTCGACCGCTTGCCTTTTGGGTACGACAAAATTGAATCTCCTGGAGTGAGGTTAATTCCGAGCCGTGAGCTGTCATAAACCTTCTCAACGATAACGTCGGGCTCAGAGCCAGCAGTTTTGTAGAAGAGGTCGCCGAACCCCATATCGTCGGGAACATTTCCTCCACCAACGAGTCTTCCGCGATGCAAAATCACGGTATCTCCCAGCTCTTGTGCCATTTCCTCCATTGAGATGGCAAAATCAAAATTTTCCCCATTTCTACCTACTCGTCTCCCTCCAAGCGTCATAATCCCATTGAGGAGTCCAAAATCCTCTGCAACAACCCGGTTCTCAGAAGTTTGCGTGCCTTGGGGACTGATGACGACAATCTTCCTCACGTCGTCCATTTTGCTGTGGATAGCTTTCAATGTGCTGCCTGGTATATCCGAAGTTTCAGGACATACCACAATGCTGCGGCAACCTTTCGATTCCTGCTCGTACTCGCCCTCACCATTTGTGACCACCGTAATCAAAGAAGAACGGGAAAGCCAATTATCAACGATCCCCTGTCGCTTCTCCTTAGAGGCCATGACAACACTAGCAACGTTATTTTTCGCTAACTCTCGCGCCACTAGAAACTGGGTGTACCCAGTTCCGAGTAAAAACACAGGACTAGGGAAGTTGCTGATATCCAACATTGAAAAAGCTGAGCTCTGAGATGAAAAAGCTGAGCTATGAGCTAGAGCTAGAAAGAGAAGCCACAGGAGGTACATGGCGCTCGTTGGCTGCTTTAAAACGTGTTAACCAGGTTGTTTTTTTTCTTCTTAAATTTGAGCTCGGCGCGAGCTGTGCACCTGTGGCTGCCGAAAAAGACTATCTCATGATGGACGACATTGAAGAAACCACAGGCTCCATTTCAAACGACCGTGCACCAAAGAAACAGCAACTGTCTACTACTTCAACTAGCTCGTCTTCGAACCAATCTGGGTCGTCAACACTGGTTCCAGGGACCGGAAATGTTTGGGTTAAAACTTTTGGCTGTTCCCACAATGTAAGTGACTCTGAGTACATGTGTGGAATTCTGCAGGCTTATGGTTATAGCCTTGTGAACAACAAGGAGTCCGCTTCCATTTGGGTAATAAATTCTTGCACTGTGAAAGACCCATCGCAAGCTGCCTTCATGAACATCGTGCACGAGGCGAAGGAGAAGGATATTGCATTGGTTGTTGCTGGTTGTGTTCCCCAGGGCGATCGCAAGGTCAAAGGTTTGGAAAACGTTTCTGTGGTTGGTGTGATGCAGATTGATCGGATCGTTGAGGTAGTCGAGGAGACGATCAAGGGCAATGTTGTCCGGATGCTGAAGAAGGAGTCACTTCCCTCTCTCGATTTGCCAAAGATCCGCCGCAACCCGCTTGTTGAGATCATCCCACTTTCAACTGGTTGCTTGGGCAATTGCACATACTGCAAAACTAAGCACGCCAGGGGGAAGCTTGGCTCTTATAGGTGAGTCTCACTCAGTCTCAGAATACTCGTGATGAACCCGGCGAAATGACTGCAGACGGCTACATCCACTACTAAACTAAACCCACTCAATTTGTGTCGCACCTTCTTCGCTCGGCGCAGGCCTGAGGCGATCATCAAGAGAGCGAGCCAGGCAGTTAAAGAAGGAGTGATGGAGATTTGGCTATCCAGCGAGGACACGGGTGCGTACGGTCTCGACATCAACACCTCCCTCTCATCCCTCGTGGCAGGCCTTGTGGAGATGCTCCCTCACGCATCCACCATGCTCCGGATCGGGATGACGAACCCCCCCTTTATCCTAAACCAGCTTGAAAACATTGCCGCCGCCCTCAACCACCCCAAGGTATTTAATTTTCTCCACATTCCGGTGCAATCCGGGTCCAACCACGTCCTCGAGGGGATGAACAGAGAGTACACGATCGAGGAATTCGAAAAGGTGGCGGACTACTTACTTGAGCACTGCCCGGGAGTAACGATTGCGACCGACTTGATCTGCGGGTTCCCGAACGAAACAGAAAATGATTTCGAAGAAACAATGAAGCTGATGGAAAAGTACAAATTCCACATCACAAACATTTCGCAGTTCTACCCAAGGCCCGGGACGCCAGCGGCAAAAATGAAAAGAATAAATACGAAAATTGTCAAAGACAGGTCGAGGCGGTTGAGCACGTTCTTCAATTCGTTTACCCCGTATGCTGGTATGGAAGGGAGGGTCGAAGGGTGCTGGGTGGGCGTGGAGAGCGACAAGGGGGATAGGCACATTGTCGGGCACATGAAAAACTACACAAAGGTGCTGCTGGAGTTTGACAAGACCTTAACAGGGTGCTATTGCGAGGTCAAGGTGGTGAAGGTGGACCGGTTTCACGTGGTCGGGGTGGTGGTGGAAGGGAGCGTCAAGAGGTTGGTACCGGAACTGGTCGAGGGGGGGGGGGAGGTGATGAGTAACGCCTTGTTCGGGGAGGAGAATTGCGTTGGCGGCTGCGGCGATGG
>Ga0302114_10000320_pt1 | contig 34364 bp, 20 predicted proteins | sample AG5_Surface_MG_FD_203107 | JGI IMG/M metagenome (GOLD analysis project Ga0302114, IMG submission 203107) | Marine microbial communities from Western Arctic Ocean, Canada - AG5_Surface | ecosystem: Environmental > Aquatic > Marine > Oceanic | place: Canada: Western Arctic Ocean | collected...
TCGAATTCCCCGAGCTCTACGAGGAAGCCATCGGCGCGCTGAAGTTCCACCGGCACCTCTTCGCGCTCATGAAGACCGTCGGGGTCCCAGACTTTTCCATGCGCGACATGACCAAGCCCGAGTACGCGCGCACCCGACGCAACATCAGCGCCATCATCAACTTTGCCAAGTTTCGAGAGACGCTCCTCGAGAAGCACGAGGACATCATGGAAGAAGCCGCCAAGCAAGAAGCCGCGTACGACGCCGCGGCCAAGCGCAACGCGGAGCTCAAGGCTCAGATCGAACGACTCAAGGCGCAGCAAGAGGCTGAGGACAACAAGGAAAACTCGCAGGGGAATGAACCCGTGGTTCAAGATTGCACCCCAGAGGAACTCGCGGAAGCGACGCGCGTTCGCGACGAAGCCAAGGCCAACTACGAGTCATGGGTCATCAAGAAGGAAGAATCCGACGCCAAGCTCGAAGCCGCGCGGAAGGAAGAGGACGAGACCAAAGCTGCCGTCATCGAGGCTGAGGCGAAGAAGGCTGAGCTCGAGAAGCTAGCCGCGGAGAACGAGCTCAAGGCGAAGGGTACCGAGGCGGAGCGCGCCGCCGCCGCCGAGATCGCCGAGGAGCAGAGGCTTCTCGACGAGGCTCAGGATAAGCTCAAGGCGCTGGAGGAGAAGCAGCGCAAGGGCAAGGAGTCGCTCGAGGAGATCAAGAAGCTCATCGAGTACTGCAAGGAGGTTGAGATTGACGTCAACAAGGCGGTCGAGGCGGAGGCGCGGGTCAAGCGGCTCGAGCTCGAGGTCAACGAAGCCGAGGAACAGGTTTTCGAACAGGACCAGAAGATCGACGACCTCAAGCGACAGGAGACCACGTGGACCGAGAAGATCGCGAGACAAAAAGAGCAAGGCGAGCTCAAGCGTCAGGCTGCCGAGGCGTCACTCAAAGCCGCCCGGGAGGAGCTCGCCGCGGTCAAGGCTAGAAACACAGCCAACGACGCCAAGAAGGCGGAGGAAGTGAACCAGGCTAGGCAGCTGGAGCTCAAGATGCAGAAGGAGGACGAGGAGCACAACCGCGAGGTCCAGTCGTTGGTCATGAACTTCGCGTCGCTCAGGGACCAGGTTGCGAAGTATCACGCGCAAATCGCCGACGAGATGGGCGTGTCGGAGAATGAACGCGTGCCTCTGCAGCGCGTGGAGAACTTTGGCAAAAACGGGGATCTCGACAACACGTTCGGGTGGACAAACTACGACATGACCAAGAACTTCGGGGGCATCGGGAAGGGGAAACCCTCGATCGCGGCGGTCGGGCGACCGGCGGGTGCGGAGGATACCGAGTTCACGCTCTCTTAAGAAGGGCGCGACTAGTCTACGATTGCTTCGCATGTAATAAATCAGTCTTCACACCGAACGCGATCTACTCACTTCTGGCGCTTGTAGATCTTGGCGAGCATGGCGCCGAAGAGCTCGGACGGGAGCACGGTCTGGGACTCCATGATCGCCTTGAGCTCGGCGTAGCTCTCCTCCTCGTACTTTAAGTAAACCGCCTCCATGTCGAGAGCGACGTAGAGCTCCTTGATTTTCTTCTCGCACTCGGCGTCCTTCTTGCCGTAGTTCTCCTCGATGACCGTACGCTGCTCCGCCGTGCACTTCTTGAGCGCCTGCACCACGAGCCACCCGCACTTGTTGTCCTGGATGTCGGTGCCGATCTTGCCGATCACCGCGGGATCGCCGTAGCAGTCCAGGTAATCGTCCTGAATCTGAAAAAACTGCCCGAGCTTCTCGCAAATCTCGACAGCCTTGGCGAACGCGGCGGCATCGGTGACGCCCGACAGGTGCATCGCCGCCGCCGCCGGGAGGTAGAAGGTGTAATACGCCGTCTTGTACGTCACGATCCTCATGTACGCCTCCTCGGTGTACTTGGAGAGGTCGACCTCGCCGATTGGCGCGGTGATCAGATCGAGGAGTTGTCCGGAGGCGGTTTGGTAGGTGACATCGTGGAACATCTCGAGGACGTCGGCGTACCCTGCGAACCCCTTGCAGTGCCTTTTGAGCATGCTGTATATCTGGCATTCAAGCACGAGGCCGTCGTTGATTGCGACCATCTCGACTGATTTGTGCCTGAACCAGCACGGTTGTCCTCGGCGGGTGACGGACTCGTCCATGATGTCGTCCCAGACGAGGAACGCGGCCTGGAGCCACTCGATGCACCAGCCGACGACCATGGCCCTGTGCATCTGGTCGTCGGTGACGCCGTCGGGGTTCAGCGCGCGCATGCCGTCGACGACGGCGAGGCCGCGGTTGAGCTTACCGTGCGGGACGTTGTACTCGACCATCTTGTCGATCCAGTCGACCGCGATCTTGACCTGGGCGTCGTCCTTCTCCGCCTGCACGAGCTCATCCTTGAGCTGCTTGAAGACCTCGAGGAACTTCTGCGTGGAGTCGGTAAAGGGCGCGGGGGTGGCGTTGGGTCAGTGGGAAGGTTCATCGTCGGGGCTGAGAAGGCGATCGATCGGGTCGGCGCGGCGGACTTTCCAGTTGGCAGCGTTTGGGTGGAAGATTCGTGGCGGAGGTTTCGCGCGGGCCGATCGAGGCGGGCGCGGGGTTTGGGACGACGTTCGGGGCCGAGACGCACCTTCTTGTCGTCGGCCATGGTGACTGACTGAGTGCCGCGGCGGAGTGTCTCGCGCCGACTGTTGTGGAGCGCACGGGGTACGCGCCTCGGGTGACAGCTTTATCTTCGATGAAGCTCGGCCGATACCAGAGTCATCGGAACGCAAACACCGCCGACCGTCGTCGTCGGGCCCATTGGCGAGGAGCGCACACGCGAGGGATGTCCGGCGAGACGAAACCCGACGATGCGACCGTGATCAACGATGCGGTCGACGCGCTGACGAATCTCTCCGTGGGGGATGCGGCCGCGGGAGGCGACGCGGGGGCGGCGGCCGGAGGATCCACCGCCGAGGGCGGCGGAGGCGCCCGAGAACAACAACAACAACAAAAGCCCCTCAAGCCGCTCACCGACGAGCAGGTGGACAAGATCGTGAAGCAGGTGGAGTTCTACTTCTCCGACGCGAACCTCCCGACGGACGCCTTCCTGATCAAGAAGGTCAAGGCGGATCCCACCGGCTTCGTGCCAATCGGCGTCGTGTGCTCGTTCAACCGGATGAAGACCTTGCTCAAGAAACACCCGCCGATCGAGACCGTCGCGGCCATCCTACGCGAACACAGCGAATGCTTGGTGGTATCCGAGGACGGCATCAGGGTCCGACGCACCGAGCCCCTGCCGGACATCGACCTCGAGGACGTCCAGGCGCGCACCGTCGTCGCCGAGAACTTCAAGGACCAGCCAACCATCGAATCGGTCATGGCGCAATTCTCAGTCGCGGGCGACGTCGCCATGGTTCGCGTCCGGCATCCCGGGATGCAGACCCAGGCGGGCGCCACGAAACCCTCGGGCCTGGACCTGATCGCCACGCCGTCCAACGCGGTGCACGCGCTGATCGAGTTCAAGACCAGGGAGGACGCGACGAAGGCGGCGGAGACGCTCAACGACGACAAGGATTGGCGAAACGGCCTTCGAGTCCGGCTCCTGGTCCGCAACGTTCACAAGAAGCAAAAGCAGCAGAAACAGCAGCGACAGAAGCTCGATGATGAACACGCGGCGGCGGCCATGGGCGAAGAGGGTGCGGGAGAGGGTGCGGGCGAGGGGGGGAACGAGGGCGACGACGCGGGTGGCGACGACGCGGCGGCGGCTCCCAAGAAGAACAAGAAAAAAGGAAAGTGGGGCCGGCAGAAGAAGGACTACTCGCAGTGGGCGTCCGCCGCCGCGTTCAAGGAGAACAAGACCTTCCTCGAGGCCGCCGGCGACGGCGACACGGGCGGCGACGGCGGCGGCGAGGGCGGCGGGGGGGACGCGAAGGACGGGAGCGGGGAGGCGAAAGGGTCGGAGGAGAGAAAGCGGCACGGAACGTTTCACGCGACTGCGGCTGATCCCGATGCGCCGCGGCAGCCGACCATGCCGGACGGCACGCGGGGTTTCCAGCCGGGCGTCGGCCGCGGCAAACGCATGCCCCCGCCGCATCCGAAATGACTCTCGTGACGACATCCATCTTAATAAAACGACACTCACGACGCGATGTATCATATCATACGGCCAGACTAATAACTCAACTCAACTCACGCCGCCGTCCACGATGGAGGCGCACTTCACCGGCCCAGCCGAGGACGTCAAAGCGATACCCTTCCATCCAGCCTCGCACGACCCGTTCACCCCGAGATCCGGCTGCACCTCCTCCCAGATCCGCTTCTTGGCGATCTTGTTACCCCCGTGCGGCGGGTCGTTCGATGCGCCGCCCCACGTGAGCCTCTCCCCCGGGACGGCGCCGTCGGGGACGACGAGGAGCTCGACCTTTCGCGTCCCGGCTTCGCCGTCGCCGCCGTCGTTCGCGCACAGCAGCATGCCCGCGGACACCATCCCCGCCATCTTACGCGGCTTCAAGTTCGCGACGACGACGACGAGCTTGCCCTCGATGTCGGCGGCGGACATGTACGGCACGAGGCCGCTGCATACGCACCGTGGGCCGTCCGGCTCCCCGCAGTCCACCGTCTCCACGTAGAGCTTCTCGGCATCTGGGTGTTTCTCGCACGCGATCACCTTGCCAACGAGGAGCTGCATCCCGAGCAACTCCGGGGTGAGCTCCGCGGCGGATCCACCCGCGGCATCGGCGGATACACCCGCGGCATCGTCGGATCCATCCGCGGCATCGTCCGCCGCATTCGATGCATCCTCGGAAGCGCCCTCGGCTCCGCTCTCCGCCGCGACAGCCGCGGCTTTTTCTTTCTTGTCCACGGATGGCACCTTGACGAACGGCTTCTCCCACTTCTCGCCCGCGTTGCCGTAGATGCCATCCATGTTGACGAAGTCCTCCGGTACGTCCGGTCGCAGCGGCGCCCGCCAGTCGTCGCGGTACAGCGTCTCGTCGGTCCTCATCGCGTCCAGGTCAACTTCGTTCAGTTTGCCGAACCACTGGAGGATCGAGTGAACCTTCGGGGTGAAGTCTTCGATCTCCTCGTCGGTGAGCTGTAGGTTGGACATCTCCGCCAGCTCGCGTAGGTCGGGAAGCGGGGGAAGCTCGATGGGGTTGGGGTTCTTCGGGAACGGCGTGTCCTCCGCGAGCGCCGCCTTGGCGCGCTCCTGGATGGACGGGCCGGGCGGGGGATCGCCGAAGAGCTCGTCGCGGCGCGTCTCGAGCTTCTCGAGGAGCTCCGCCTCGAGCTCGCGATCGACGCCGTCGGGCATGATGCCGTCGATCCAGTTCTTGGCCCACTCCGGGTTCTTCTCCGCCTCTCGCTTGATGAAGGGCTTGTCTTTATCGAAAGGCGTGGCGCGGACGACCGCACGGACGCGACCGCGCCCGCCAGGGTTGTCGAGTATAAATCGTCGTTGGGCGACTACGTTGTTGTTCGCGGTCCGCGCGTCGGCGGAAGCGCAGGTGGACGCGCCGATCCATCGCGCCGTGGTGCATGAGACGAGCGACATGCTCGTTGCTCGGTCGATCGGGTCGTCGGAAACCCGCCGCGCCGCGCTCGTTGCTGTGGTCGGCGGGGAGCGAGCGGCAGCTAACATTTAGGTCTCTTTGGTTAGGTTCGACCCTTCCGGCAGCGAGTTTCGGGGTTTAGGGATATGCGATCGCGCTTCGCCGCCGCACTCTCACTTGGCGCACCCCGCGTCGCGCCAGCTGTCGACCCGATCGCGGTCAACACCCGACGCCATGGCTGACCAGGCGACCGCCGAGATGGCCAACATGAAGGTCGAGGACGACCCCGAGGCTGCCGCCAAGAAGGCCGCCAAGAAGGCCAAGAAGGAGGCCGAGGCGGCCGCCAAGAAGGCCAAGCTCGAGGCCAAGAAGGCCAAGCTCGCGGAGATGGAGGCTGCGAAGAAGGCGAAGGAGGCCGCGGGCGGCGGCGACGCCGGCAAGAAGAAGAAGGAGAAGAAGACCGGCGTCGACGAGGAGGACCTCGCCGCGCTCAACGCCGCGCGGGCCGTCCCAAAGGGCGACTACAAGGATCCCGCCGTCGTGCCAATGGCGAAAGCCTACGACCCCAAAGGCGTCGAGGCTGCCTGGTACGAGTGGTGGGAGAAGGAGGGATACTTCAAACCCACGATGGGCACGAACAAGCCCAAGTTCGTCATCGTCATCCCCCCGCCCAACGTCACCGGCGCACTCCACATCGGCCACGCGCTCACCAACTCCATCCAAGACACAATCGTTCGGTGGCGACGCATGAGCGGATACGAGGCTCTCTGGGTACCCGGCACGGACCACGCGGGCATCGCGACGCAGTCCGTCGTGGAGAAGAAGCTGCAGCGCGAGGAGGGCATCACGCGGCACGATCTCGGCCGCGAGAAGTTCCTCGAGCGCGTGTTCGAGTGGAAGGTGCGTTCACCCCGTGACTTTGCAATTTTCGATCGACAAAAGTTTTGTTTTTCCCGAGCGGTTCGCGGCCCGTGACGACCAAAATAGTTCCAGCTATCACTGAATTTTCACCGTGATTACGAACACTACGCACTCAAACCCCTGAGGCTGAACCGCCCGCTCTTTGCACGACTCGACGCGTTCCTCGGAGAAATATCATATTCGCTCGGTGTCGACGTTCATTCTGACCTTCTTCGTCTACGTCTCGATCCCCATCATGATGACAGGAGCAATACGGCGGCAAGATCTTCAACCAGCTCAAGCGCCTCGGCTCGTCCCTCGACTGGTCCCGCGAGCGCTTCACCATGGACGACATGCTCTCCAAGGCGGTCAAGGAGGCTTTCGTTCGAATGCACGCCGACGGCCTCGTGTACCGCGACAACCGCCTCGTCAACTGGTGCTGCCGACTCAAGACGGCGATTTCCGACATCGAGGTGGATCACATCGACGTGGAGGGCAGCACGACGATGACGGTGCCCGGCCAGGACGCCAAGGTGGAGTTCGGGTCCATCTGGTCGTTCGCCTACCCCATCGAGGGCGGCGGCGAGATCGTCGTGGCCACCACCCGTCCAGAGACGATGCTCGGAGACACCGCCGTCGCCGTGCACCCCGAGGACGAGCGGTACAAATCCGTCCAGGGCAAGCACGTGATTCACCCGTTCAACGGCCGCAAGATCCCCATCATCTGCGACGCCGAGCTCGTGGACATGTCCTTCGGTACCGGCGCGGTGAAGATCACCCCGGCGCACGATCCCAACGATTTCATGACGGGCAAGCGCCACGAGCTCGAGTTTATCAACATGCTCACCGAGGAGGGCACGGTGAACGAGGAGGGCGGGGATAAGTTCAAGGGCATGAAGCGCTTCGCCGCGAGACCCGCGGTCATCGCCGCGCTCGACGAGCTCGGGCTCTACCGCGGCAAGGCGGATAACCCCATGCGCCTCGGCCTGTGCTCCAGGTCGAAGGATGTCATCGAGCCCATGCTCAAGCCCCAATGGTGGGTCGCGTGCGACAAGATGGCCGCGGAGGCTTGCGAAGCCGCCAGGTCCAAGGAGCTCGAGATCCTCCCCAACTTCATGGAGCCCACCTGGTTCAGGTGGCTCGAGAACATCCGCGACTGGTGCATCTCGCGACAGCTGTGGTGGGGCCACCGCATTCCCGCGTATTACGTCAAGTTCGAGGGTGAGGCGGAGGACGATTGCGGCATGCCCGGGGGGTCGTCGGAGAAACTCGACCGATGGGTCATCGGCCGCGAGGAAGACGAGGCGCGCGCCGAGGCTGAGAAGAAGTTCCCCGGGAAAGCATTCACGCTGGAGCAGGATGAGGACGTCCTCGATACCTGGTTCTCCTCTGGGCTCTTCCCTTTCTCCGTCTTTGGCTGGCCGGACGAGACCCCCGACCTCGCCGAGTTTTACCCGACGGCGCTGCTGGAAACCGGCCACGACATCATGTTCTTCTGGGTGGCTCGCATGGTCATGATGGGCATGAAGCTCACCGGCAAGGTTCCCTTCAAGCAGGTGTACCTCCACGCCATGGTCCGCGACGCGCACGGTCGTAAGATGTCCAAGTCCCTCGGTAACGTCATCGATCCCCTCCACGTCATCGAGGGCATCACCCTGAGCGATCTCAACGAGACCCTCACGGGCGGCAACCTGGAGGAGAAGGAGGTCAAGAAGGCGCAGGAGGGCCAGGCGCAGGACTACCCCGATGGGATCCCCGAGTGCGGAACCGACGCCATGCGCTTCGCGCTCGTCGCTTACACCGCGCAGGGCCGCGACATCAACCTCGACGTCCTCCGCGTCGTGGGCTACCGCCACTGGTGCAACAAGCTCTGGAACGCCATCCGATTCGCCATCATGAACCTCGGCGACGGATACGAACCCCCGGAGACGCCGCTCACGTCCGCCACACCCGGGCTCCCGCCCGCGTCCAAGTGGGCGCTGCACAGGCTCAACACCGCGGTCAAGACCACCGTGGACGCCATGGAGGTTTACGACTTTGCCAACGCGACCACGGGAGTGTACGCGTTTTGGCAGTACGACGTCTGCGACGTTTTCATCGAGCTCATGAAGCCGGTGATGAACGGAACGGACGAGGTCGCGAAGAGCGCAACCAGGGATACCCTGTGGACCTGCCTCGACGCCGGTCTCAGGCTGCTCCATCCGTTCATGCCTTTCGTCACCGAGGAGCTGTGGCAGCGCCTGCCCCGCCGAGCCGCGGAGTCGGCGCCGTCCATCATGGTCGCCGACTACCCCGCCTTCACCGACGACAGGACCGACACCGCCGTGGAGGAGTCCATGGCTGTCGCGCAGGAGATCGTCAAGGCGACACGGTCCCTCCGCGCGGCGTACAACCTCCCGCCCAAAACGAAGGCTGAGCTCTTCATCGTCACCCGCGGCGACGCGGCGACTGACGCGGCGAAGCAATTCTCCGCCGGCATCGCCGCGCTGGCGACGTGCGCTAAGGTTGACATCCTCAGCCCCGACGATGCGGTGCCCGCGGGATGCGGCGTGACCGTCATCAACGAGTCCGTGAGCGTGTACCTGATGCTCAAGGGTGTCGTGGATCCCGCGGCGGAGATTGCCAAGCTCGAGAAGAAGAGCGCCCAGACGGCGAAGCAGATTGCGGATCTTCAGAAGAAGATGGAGATGCCGGGGTACGAGGAGAAGGTGCCGGAGAACGTCCGCGCGGACAACACGGAGAAGCTGGCGAAGCTCGAGGCGGAGGTTGCGACCACCGCGGCGGCGATGGAGGATTTTAAGAAGCTCATCTGAGGGCTCACGTAGTGCACATGTGAATACAGAACCAATCACGACAAAACTCACCACTTCTGACTCGTCCAGTCGACTCCCGCCATCTCTCCCTCATTTCCAATGGCGAGCTCGGACGACGAGCCGGAGCCTCCGGGCGGCGGGTCCGACCCTCCCGTGGCTCTGACCGCCGATGAGAAGCGCAAGTCCAAGTGGCGTCGCATGCTCGGCGTCACCGTGGACGACTGGAAGGCGTACGTGCGCGCCAAGCCTCAGGTTGTCCAGCGCAGAACTCGGAAGGGCGTGCCGGCCCCACTGCGAGGATACGCGTGGCAGGTGATGAGCGGAGGCCGCGAGCTGCGCGCGTGCCACCGCGGGGTCTACGACGAGCTCGTGCTGAGTACCTTGGACGAGCGAGACGAGGACATCGCCAAGGACATCTCGCGAACGTTCCCATCGCACGTCTTCTTCGCCAAGCCGGACGGATCCGGGCAACGGGCGCTGTACAACGTGCTGAGGGCGTACAGCGTCTACGACCGGGAAGTCGGGTACGTCCAGGGCATGGGGTTCGTCGCGGGCCTGCTGCTGCTGCACATGCCGGAGGAGGACGCGTTCTGGGTCATGGTCGCGCTCTTCCGCGGCGCGGTGCACGAACCCCTGGAGGGACTCTACTCCCCCGGCATGCCCACCGTGCGAAGGTGCCTGCATCAGCTGGAGGGCCTACTCGGCGAGCACCTCCCGCGGCTGGCGGCGCACTTCCAGCGCGAGTGCGTGCACGCCAGCATGTTCGCCACGCAGTGGTTCGTCACCTTGTTCGCGTATTCCCTGCCGCTGCGGGTAGTGGAACGGGTGTGGGACGTCTTCATGCTCGAAGGGGTCAAGGTTATCTTTCAAGTCGGAGTGGCGCTGTTACAACGCGCGGAGACAGACCTGCTCGCGCTGCCGTTCGAGGTGCTCGCCGCCAACTTAAGGCACTTCCCGAGAAGTGAGAAGAAGAGCGGTGGAGGGTCGGGCGGGGGGGACGTGGAGGTCACGGGGTCGAATCCGGGGGGGAGCGTCGACGACGACGACGATGACGTCGAGGCGGATGACCTGTTGGAGCGCGCGCTGTCCCTTCGGCTGTCGCGGCGACTCGAGGAGCTTCGGGCCGAGCACGACTACTTGAACGAGCGCATGAAAGAAGGCGGGTGACGCGATTGGGGGGGCACCGCGCTGTATACCACCGCACGAGTAGTACGCAATAGGCGTTGTATTAGCTAAGATAGCCGCTTACGTGAGTCTCGTCACCAATCCTCGAAGACGCAGGCGGTGGGATCGCCTCGGTCGTGACCACCCCGTGCCGACCTGAACACCGGCGACGACGGAGGCGCGGGTGCCGCGACGTACCTACCCACATCCCGCGGCGGCGAACGCGGCGTGGAGTCATCGCGGACGTAGTTACTCGCGTCGCAATCGCCGTTTGGCAGAGCTGTCGGAATCGGCGCTCGAATCCTCCCTTTCTCCAGCCCCTCCCAATCGAACCCCGAGAACCACGACCTGGCGCGAATGGCGCGCATCCCCGACGGAGCACGACGCCGGCCCCCCTTACCGAGAAGCCTCGACAGCGACCACGACCGTCCGACGCCGAGCCTACGCGACGGGTCCCGACGCATGAACCCGTCGCGGAGGACTGAGACTAAATCATCCGTGAACCGGCTCGAATTCCTCGGCTGGTTCTTCGCGATGGAGCGGTACAAGGCGTGCGTGTTATGCGCCGTGAACGGCGGTCGACCCGCGGTGAGCTCGAACGCCATCACCCCGAGCGCCCACCAGTCCACCGCCCTCGCGTCGTATCCGCGAGTGTCGACGCGTTCGTCTCCGTCGCCGCCCCTCACGAGTTCGGGGGCTAAATACTCCGGGGTGCCCAGTATCGTGTACGCCCGCCCCCCTCTCTCCCCGCCGCCCTTCCGTTCCACGCGCAGACGCGCGCACGATCCGAGGTCGACGAGTTTCGGGTAGCCCACGACGTCCAGGAGGACGTTCTCGGGCTTCAGGTCCCTGTGCGCGACACCGACGACGGTGTGCAAGTGGTCCAGCGCGGTGGCGATGGACGCGACGTAGAAGCGAGTGACGGTCTCGGAGAACCGCCCGTGCTTCCGCATCTTGGATCGAAGCTCCCCGCCCGGGACGTACTCCAGCAGGATGTACAGCGACGCGGCGTCCTGGAAGTGCGCGAACATGCGCGCGATGCGCGCGTGCGGCGAGCGCTCCAGTTCGCCGAGCGCGTCTCGCTCGCCCTCGACGAGCGCAGCCATGCGGGCACCGCGACTCGTCACCGCGTCCTTCGCCATGGCCTTGAGCGCGAAGTGCAGCCCCGTCCGTTTGTGACGCACGAGCCGCACCACGCCGATCGTCCCGTCGCCGAGGATGTCGAGGAGCTTGTACGCGTTCAAGCTCCGGTACTCGCTGGACAGCGTGCACGCCGACGAGGTGGACGAGTGGGCACACTGCTGAGATCCGTCGCCCCCGCCGCTCATCGTCGGTCCCGCGTCGGTCCCGCGCCACATCGCGCTGAGACCCGCGCCCATGTCGGATACCACGCCCCTGGCGCCTAAACCCCGCGTCCCGCGCCGACCCTTGTCCTCCCGCGCGACCTCTTGTGACCGGAGCCCGTCCTTTGCGCCCACCTAAAAAAATAAAAGGCCCGAGAGAGCGCCGGGCCGGGCCGACTTCGAACAATCCCAGCTGGATTTTCAAGAGACGCCGGACGCGTTTGGCGACGCCATAGTGACACGGCGCGCGCGGGTGATCGAGTGAGACCGTCTGAGCTCCTCGCTCGGACGTACTCGGCGCCTGAGTCGAGGACCGGCGTCTGCGGGCGACCGCGTCGTCAGCGCTCGGCCTCTCTCACGGGAAGGGAGGGAGGGATAATCGGGGTTGAATTGGGATCCTTGACGCGTTCGTCGGCCGGCAGCCATGGTGGTCGCGGGGGTGGTCCAGGATCACCCTGGCCGTCGTGGCGCGCACCGCGCGCTGATGATGGCGGACGAGGAGATCGGATGGAAGGCCAAGGCGCGGGCCTGGGTCGAGGATTCCGATACGGACTCCGACGACGGCGACGGATCGCATCACAAGAATAGCCATCACGGCTCGCACGCCTCCCCCAAGGGCAACTACCTCTACCGGAGGTTCATGTACATCTCCGACACCTATCTCAGCCAGGCCAAGTATCAAACCTACGCGCTCATGTTCCTCGCCGTGGTCATCACCGTCGGCGGCGGTATCGGCTACCACTACGCCGACACGGCCGTGACGATGGGTGACGGGATGTACGCGGTGTTCACCTGGTGCGTCAGAGTGTTCCTTCCAATGATGCCCGAATTCACCCCTCGACGACCCTCGATCCGTCTCGTCCCCTGACCTCCCATTCCCTCCATTTACGCACCCCATCGCAGGCTGTGCGCCGGTGTGCTGTCCTCGGGCACGACCGCGCCGGTGGAGATCGTCCCGCGGGTCGTTGCGAACACGCTGGTGGTCATGGGCATCCTGTACTTCTCCACGATGCTCGGTCTCGTGGTGGAGGCGGTGCAGGCCAAGATGCAGGCGCTTCGCGAGGGCAGGTCCACGGTGGTGGAGCGCGAGCACACCGTCATGCTCGGCTGGACGGAAAAGTCGCTTTTGTTCGTCAAGGAGATCATCAACGCGAACGAATCTGAGGGCGGCGGCGTCATCGTGGTGCTGTGCAAGGAGGGCAAGGAACAGATGGAGAAGGAGCTGAGCCTTTTCATCAAGAAGGCTGACCTGAAGGGCACGACGATCGTGTTCAGGCAGGGCTCGAGGCTGATGATCGGGGACCTGGACAAGGTATCCGTCGCCACCGCGAGGTCCGTCGTGGTCTTCTCGGACACCGGCATGGTCCCCGACCAGGCCGACGCCGAGATCCTCCAGGTGATTCTCAACCTCAACAACATGCAGCTCGCGGGACACGTCGTCGCGGAGGTGAGGGACAAGGACAACGAGGCGTTGATCCACCTCATCGGACGCGGTAACGTGGAGACCGTGGTGTCCCACGATGTCATCGGGCGGCTCATGCTCATGTCCGTCAGGCAGCCCGGCCTGGCGGAGGTGTACGGTTCCATCCTCGGGTTCGAGGGGGACGAATTCTACACCGAGCACTGGCCTCAACTCGTCGGTACGTCGTGGAAGGACGTTCAGCTCATGCTCCCCGAGGCGGTGCCCATCGGCATACGTAACGCAAAGAACGGCGAGATCACGCTCAACCCGAGCCACGACCACGTCATGACTGAGCGGTGCGAGTTGGTGGTCATCGCGGAGGACAACGACACGTACGCGCCCCGCCAGAAGCACAGGTGCGAGCCCGGCGAGGTGCCCGAGCTCATGAACGAGGAGGACGAGAAGGAGTACATCCTCTTCGCGGGCTGGCGCCGTGACTTACGGGACATCCTGCTGCTTCTCGACGCGATGTGTGCGCCGGAATCGGAGGTTCACATCATGGCCAGCGTCCCTCTGTCGGATCGCGACGCGCTTTTGTCCGAGGGGGGCCTCGAGGTTGACTCCCTCCGGAACATCTCGTTGATTCACCACGTGGGCAACACCGCGATGCGCCGACACCTGGAGTACGTGGGCATCGAGAAGTTCACCAGCTGCATCGTCTTCGCGGACGAGGAGGAGGAGGGTGACATCATGCAGAGCGATTCCAAGTGCCTCGCCACGCTCCTGCTCATTCGCGACATTCAGAACAAGCACAAGAAGCTGCGGGAGCAGGGCTTCATGGCCAAATCCACGGTGAAGCGCGCCGCGATCGGCGGCAAACGAGAGGGCGACGCCATACCCATCGTCACCGAGATCCTCGACCCGCGAACGCAGCAGACCATCAAGGAGAACCCGGAGATGCGCGCCGTCTCTGACTTTCTCCAGTCCAACGACATGGTCTCCAAGATTCTCGCGATGGTTTGCGAGGATCGCAGCGTTAAGACCATCTTGGACCAGATGCTCGCGCCGAGGGGCGCGGCCGTCGCGTGCATCCCCGCCACGCGGTACGTCGCGGATGGTGATGAGCTCACGTTCTTTCAGATGGCGTGCAGGTGCCAGGAATTCGGCGAGACGCTCCTGGGATACCTGGAACCCGACGAGTCCGAGAGCACCGGGTTCAAGGCTCCCGAGATCAACTCCAAGGAGAAGAAGAAGCCGATGGCGTGGGGCGGGTACGTGTGCGCCGTGCTCACCGGAGGACCCGCGGTGGACGCCCTGATGTCCTCCAGGTCCAAGTACATGGACACCTCGTTCGCCAAGAAGATGGGACTCGGGTTATCGTCCGTGCTGGACGTCGACGACGACGAGTTTCAAGCGCTGTGCGCCGACGCCTTCGCTCGCTACGACGACGACGGAAGCGGAACTTTGGAGCTTCCAGAGATTCTGGAAGCCTTCCAGTCGCTCCCCGCGCTGAACCACACCACGCAAGAGGTGGTGGAGAAGAAGTTTAAGAAGTTCGACGCGGACGACAGCGGCGCGCTGGACATGGACGAGTTCATGGAGCTGATGAAGCAGCTCCGAGCCGAGAAGACCATGTCGCGGCTGATGGAAGTCGGCGAAGAGGAGTTCGAAAAGTTACTTCAGGATTCGTTCACAAAGTTCGACGACGACAACTCCGGAGAGCTCGACCTCGAGGAGATCATCGCGGCATTCGCGCTCCTACCTTTAACCGAGGTCAACGAGGATGACGTCCGAGCCAAGTTTACTCGCTTCGACGCGGATCACAGCGGCGCTCTCGACTTTGAGGAATTCACCGAGATGATGAAGGAACTACGGGCGCAGGACGCCAAGGCTGTGTCTGTTAAGAACGTGCGACTGGACGCCGCGGAGAGACGCGCGGTGCGTAACTTGGTGTCCATGGCGGAGGTGAAGCTGTGCAAGCTGCTCCCGGCGGAGCGCGAACGAGCGTGCGCGAAGATTTTGGCGTGGGTCAACAACGCGAAACTCTCCGAAGTCTCCGGCTTGGTCCGACAGCTGTCACAGAAGGGCAGCGGTATCAACCTGAAGAGCATGAGCACGCGTGATACCCCCGAGCCGCCGTCGCCGCGCGAGGTGAACGAACCCGCGGCGGTGACGCGCGGCGGCGGACGGCTGCCGTCGCCCCGCGGCGGCGTCAGCCAGCGATCCTCGCTGGCTCCTCCCCCCGGCCCCGGACCCGCCGCGCTCCCGCCCGTCCGCCCGCCGTCGCACGCCGCGCCGGGCCACGGCGGCGGCGGCGGGTCCAAGACGCAGTCCAAGGACACGTCCCCGACGTCCACGCTGGAAGCCGGCGGCGCCATCTCGCACCGAGCGAGCGGCATCGTCGGCGGCGACGGGCGGATCGTCCCGGGCGGATCCGCCGGCCATCGCACGCCTCGCAGTTTCACCGAGACGTCCGAGTACGCGCAGTACATCTCGGAGCGGTTGGTGGGTATGCCGGCGATGCGACGGAACCAGGTGGTGCAGATCGTGGACATGTTATCGGACGCGTTCGCGTGCGGTCAGTCGGTTCCCGCGACGCGGCTTCTCGGCGTCATCTCGTCGTTTCAATCGATGCCGAGGGAGGGCGGGATGGGTCCGGGCGGACCCGCCGCGATGGCGCCGGGCGGACCCGGGCCGTTCACGCCCATCGGCAGGGGCTCGCCGCAGTGAGGTAGTGATGTTAATGTTAACGTCGAGTCTGAGCTATTCGTTACACGGCGATTCGCGCTATTCGTTCTCGGCCACCCGTTTCCGAGCTAGCTAAAAGTATTCCCTGATGTGCTTCACGGGCACGACACTGAAGGACGGCAGCGCGTGTCCACCGGCTGGGTATGTCTCCATCTTTCGCGTTTCCGGTTGGATGTTCGGGTTCACGCCCTGCAGCGACACCAACGTATCGTAGAAGCACTTCTCCATGGCCATCCCGCAGAAGGGAACCGCTAGCAGCCCAGCGGGCCCGATGGGCGACTTCACGACAGCCTTCACCAACGACTCCAGCTTCCCTTTGCCCCGTATGGCGCCGTACCACATCATCGCGTTGGGGATGATCGTGAGGCACGCGCCGATGACGCCCGGGGAGACGTACTCACTGTCGCTCGTGGACGCGTCGGTCGACGCATCGCTCCTCACCGAGCCCATCTCTCGCGCTATCGCGAAATGACTCACTCGCTGATTTCGTGATCCGGGTTCCAGCGAGTCGTGCTGGACGGTGAGGGCCCGGGTGGCGCAAGCACAGCTCTGAGGCGCGTGGGCGGAGCGGGCGCCGATATGAAAAACAGGTGAACCGGCTCATTCGAGATGGCACGCGACAAGGCGCAGCTCCCGCGGCATGTGCGGGCGCTCGATTTCGCCGCAGCGCGCGCGGCCGAGGTGCGCCGCCGCCCCGCCCGGATGGGATGTCAAATCACTTTACTCGCTTTCCCGGCCGCCCCCGCCTCTCGTCTCTCTCTCCTTCGAGTCCCTGCCGATGAGGACTTAACAACGCACCCAGCCAAACCGAGAACTAACACGATGGCGACAAGCGTAACCGTGGGGTGACACCCACACGCCTAAGGCCTGAGGCATGCGACTCGGAAGAGAGACACGGACACCCATCGCCCGCCCCGAAAGAAAACCTAGAATCCCGCCCGCCACCCGACCCCCAATCCTGACCCTCGCACCGCCTCCTCCCCCACCGTTCGTAGATCGCCGTCCTCACCGATGCGCTGCACGCGCGCACCGGCGGCGAACTCGGCGCGGCGTCGCTCCCGCGCCATCTTCGCAGACGCGCCACCAGCCACAAACCGTACCGAGGATCGACCAAACACAGGCCAAACGCCAAACGAAGACGAGCCGTCGACGCCGCGGGTCTCGCCGCCGCCGACGTCGCATCGCGCGTGAGGACCGCGACGGGCGCGGGCGTCAAGATCGGAAACACCGGTGTCGTCGTGCACTGGTGCAGACGCGCGAGGAGACGACCCGCGCGGCTTCAAGCCAAGCACGTGGACGCCGCCGCCAAAGGGTCCAATCGTCAATCTAAAACCGACTCGGACGACGACGACGACGCGCTCGCGCACATCGACGACCTCTGCGACACACACGAGGACACGATGGATACCTCTCTTCGGGGAGTCCATGTTAAACGGCTGGAGACGCACGTGTGGCACGCCAAGCGGTTCGAGATGCGAACGCGGTGGGGGTTCGCCGTTCCCGAGCGTCGGCCCGGGCGCGGGCGAGGGTACCGGTCCACGTCCAAGTGGACCCGAGACGCGTGCGCCGTGCACGACGGATCGTACAACGCGTGCCTTCGTCTCGAAGCAGCTCTCGGATCGGATGAAACGTCCTACCTTGAAGCGGTACTCGCGCGGTGCGTGGAGGGAGGGGCGCGGGGTGTGAAGGTGGACGACGGCGCGTTCGACGCGGTCATCGTGGGATCAGCCGGTGAACCCATCGCGCCGGCGCAGGTGATATCGATCGAACGCGGCGTCTCCGCGCTGGTTTGGGTGCACCCCGACGCCGTCGATGCCGTGTCCGATGTGTTGGGTGGTACGTGCGGCGGCGCGGTGATGGTCACGCGGGTGCACAGCCTCTGTAGGCTTGAAATCACGGGCGTAACGGCGTTGGCTTCGCTCTCCGCCGTCGCTGACACGCTCGGCTTTTCAGAGTCGAAGTCGCGGGTGCATCGGTGCGGAACTCGCGGCGATCCCCGGGAAGCGGCGTGGTTCGCGAAGAAACGCGGTGCATTCACGAGTACACGATGGGGTGTCGATGGATCGGGTCAGACGCCGATGGAATACGTTGTCCGCCCCGCGACTGCGCAGGAGCTCGGCGCTCGGAGGCGAGCGGCGAGACGAATCTCGGGCGACTTTTACAAAGAAGGGGCCCCCGATGCCGATTCCGTTCCCGTTCTCCCCGGGTGTCCCCTCATCGTCGTCCGTCGCCCTCGCGGACCCCTCGCGACGTCTCACGATCATGGGTTCACGATCATCGCCCCGCGCGGCTGGGCGCAACCGCTGTTGTTGTCGCTGGTGCACCTCGGCGCGAGAGCCGCGGGTCGACTCGAGTGGGGCTGGCTCGCGACGGCGGCGGGGAGTGCGCGGTTTCCGGAGGACTTTCCGGACACCGACGCGGGTAGGCGTTGGCAGGGCGGCATCGAGGACGAGAACCGAACGCGCGCGAGTGTCGTGCCGAGAGGGAAACTGGCGACGAGGCCGAGCGTCGACTTGGCGAACCTCGTCGTGCGCCGAAGCTCGAGCTCGAGGGAAACTCCGAAAAAGTCGAAAAAGTCGGGTCACTCGAAGAAGCCGTCCGGAAGTAAGTGGCGACCCGTCGGCGCCGGGTTCCCTAAGAGCGCGGACACGCTGGTACGATGCGTGGTGCGGTGCCCGTGGGGCGGACGGCCCGTCGCGGGTGCGACGGTGCTGGATCCCACGCCGGAGCAGGAGTCCGCGTGGCGATCGGGAAGCGGCGCGAGACGCAACCGGCGCTTGGGGCTTCACGAACTGTCACACAACGAGTGGATCGGTGCCGTGACGTCCGCGTCCCCGGCGGCTGCATCCACGGGAACGGCATCCGCGCTCGTGAGCGTCGCCGCGCTGCAACGCGTTCGCTCGCGCGGGTACTCTCCCGGAGGCGGAGATGGGATCGGAAAGAAAGCCTTTGTGTTTCTCACGGTGCCCGAGCACGACGGCGTGGATGGCCCGGCGGTGGTACCGGCTGAGCTCACGCCGGCGCTCGAGGCATACCCGGACGGCGTCGACGCCACCTGGTGGTAGATATAGGTCATTTAGACATAGACGACGGTAGTGTAGTACGCATACAAGTAGGTAGCCAAGCGTAAAAATTTTAGACGATGTTCACAGCTTGATGTTCACATACACTCGTGATTACAAAAGACTTCACCTCGGGGGCTGGACGAATTCCGCGATGATCTTTTCCGATACGCTGAGGAGGTGCGCGGTGGCCTCCTCCTCGGTCCCGCCCGGGTGCTCCAGCTGCCAGTCGATGAGCCGCTCCGTCAGCACCTTCATCACCGGCCCCTTCGCCCCCGTCAGCTTCATCACCTTCCCGCCGTCCAAGATGGGCCGCATGTCCCACACGCCGTCCAGGTCCATGGCGCCGATGGCATCCTCCACCGTGCGCACTCGCAGCGCCAGATGCTTAGCCGCGACGCGAACCTTCGCCGCGTTGGTCTCGTCGTTGAGCACGCCATCCTTAGTGCGCTCACCCTCGCCCAACGATGTCGCGCTGAACGCGTGAAGCGGGGACCCTTTGCTCTCCAAAGGCTCCGCGGACGGCGGCCCTTTGGCCAGTTCCACGGCCCATGGCTCCAGCTCTTCGCCTTCGCCAAGCATCACAACCCCGGGCATCTCGAGCACGGCTCCCATGATCAGCGCGAGTCGCCAGTACTCCTTCCCGCGCCGCAACAGCTTACCCGCGCGTACTCTGGTAAACGCTGGAAGCTCCGCGCCGTCCCTGCCGATGAGGGACCAGCGCATGTCAGCGGCGAGCTCGAGTATCAGCGAAACCGCCTCCGCGTCCTTCACCCTCCACTTCAACGCTTCCTTCACGACGGTGTGAACGACTGGGATAAACTTGGTCTTCTTACCCGCGGGGTGGCCGAGCGCCTGGAACTCGCCACCTTCCAGTGGCGCGAGGAACGCGCCGAGCACGAGCCACTCGCGCTCCTCGCACGTGAGCTCCTTGGTGAAGAACGAAGCGCTGCCGCGCGAGTTGGCCAGCGAAGAGAGCACCGCGTCGAGCGACCTCATGCTGTGGAGGCACCCCCACGCCACAGTGTTCGGCAGCCTGCTCGTGAGCGTCGTCGGGAAGGACGTCGCGAAGACGGTGTCGAACAGGTTGAACCTGCACAGAAGCGAGAGCGCGTCGCCGGGCGATGGCCCTCGTAGCATCCCTTGCACCTCCTTCCCGACCCTCTCCCTGGAAACCTTAGCGCGGAGTTTTTCCTGAACCTCCGCATCCGTCGCCGCGTGGACGATGGCGTCGTCGAGGGAGAACCCGAAGCGTGACGCGAACCGCACGCTGCGGAGAATGCGCAGCGGGTCGTCCAGGAACGTCGTCCGGGGCGGCAGCGGCGTCCGGACGATCCCCGCCTGAAGATCTTCAAGCCCCATCCCGGTGAAGTCCTCGACGCATCGGAGGTTGATGTTGTAAAAGAGCGAGTTGATGGTCAGATCGCGCCTGAACGCGTCGTCCGTGGCGCTCCCAAACTTCATCTCCGGGATCCGCGACGCCTCCGTGTACTCCTCGCTTCGCAGGTTCACCAAGTCGAGCCAAGTGCCGTGAACCCGCATCGTCGCCGTCTCCAAATGTTTCGACTGATCCGGGTTGCTCTGGATCACGCCCACGCCGTGCGTCTCCTCACCCTTCTCCTTGAGGTACTCGTTCACCTTGCCCGCGAACTCCTCGCCCATCATCGTGTCGAGCGCGATGTCGATGTCGGAGGAGTGTTTACCGAGGAGTTTATCTCGCACCCATCCGCCCGCGACTCGCAGCGTCACCGGGAGCTCGTACCGCTTGACGACGTCGAGCAGCGTTGTGAAGATCTTCTCTTCTTCCGCGGTGCACACGACGGACGCGCCGGGTTCCATGACGACGATGCGCCGAGCCTGCACGTCTTCCTCTTCGCTGATGTCGCAAAACTCGGGTTTCACCACCGGTACGTCACCACCGCCACCGCGCGAGATCTCGGTCGGGTCCGTCGAGTCGCTGACCGCGTCTCGCGAGGGCGGGGTGGCGACGGAGGATACGGCGCGCGAGACTGGGTTGTTTCGGCTGGTGCGCGCGAGGACGTCTGTGAATGTGTCGTCGTGGGCAGGGTAGCGGGCGCGGTGAGCGACGGCGGCGGAGGGGACTCGCGCGAGCGGGTTTGCGGAAATTCGGGGGGCCGAACGCAAGGGGGTTTCCGAGAAGGGAAATGGGGGCCGTGACACACGGGGCGAATTGAGCGACGCGGGGGACTCACCCGCGTGTCTCCTGTGGAGCGAGACGAGTCCGCCGCGCGATGTGAACGCGGGAGCGTTCCTGAACGCCAGCGGGGGGCGCGAGATGCACCGCCGACCCTTGACCGCCTGGAGCCGGGACGACCCGGTCGAGCTCGCGTGGCACGATAAGCTGAGCTTGCCCCCTCTGCGCAGGAGCCCGAAGGCTGTCCTGGTGGCCGCCGTGCAACCGGACATGCACGGACCGCCGCCGTTACCGCTCCCTCTACCCGAGCGCGGAAAAGCTCGCGACCTTCTGAGGCGCCTTGAACCGCGTCTCGTGGGTCGTCCGCTCTCTCGTCGGGGGTGCGTCACCTTCTGAATGCCGAGCGTGACGAAGGCAATGACACCGAGGCTCGGCTTTTTTACCGGAGTTTATGACGGATCCGCCTGTCTGTAACTCAAGGAAATCAGGTTGGCCTGATTGCACAGGCAAACAGTTAGAATCCAGCAGAAGAATAATACGATTTCTGAGATGGGCAAAAACTTTGTTGGAAGCGTTGACATGGCATCAGCATGCGCGCACGATGACACCGCGAGCGTCCGAATCTTAACATAGAGTGGTATCATGTCATTTTGGAGGACTCCCTCCGCTGCGGGTCCTTTCCAACTCACTCATCAGCTCGACCCCCTTGTCTCGCAGCAGCGTATTCGCCTTCGCCACCGCCTCCCCGATCGTGAACGCGTCGCCGAGAGGTATGCCCACCAGCTTAAAGTCCGTGTGCGACATCTCCGCCACCTGGTCGATCGTCTCCACGCGCTCCGCGACGAGCGTCTCGAACCAGACGCTCATGCTCCTGTTCTCCTCGTCCACCGTGCCGTCCAACAGCGCCCGCAGATCCTGCACCTTGCGTTCGAACTCGACCATCTTGCGCATCGACGCGTGCCACGTCGCCTCGTGCGGCTCGAACGACTTCAATTTGTCAGCCAACTCCGACCCGACGCATCCGCCCTTGACCAGCTCCTCGGACACGAGCCGTTTCAGGTGGAACAACAGATTATTAGCCTTGTTCCGCGCCGGGTCCTGCTGAAACAACGCACCCTTGCCGAGCCGTTCCTCGAGATAGCGCACACCGGCGTCGGCGTCGCAAACGCCGCCCCGGCCGTGCAGCACCTCCTCACGCGCCTGCGTCATCGTGGACGACAGCCGCAGGATGTTCCGCGTCATCATCACCCGCCATCGAATACCCGTCTCGGCGAATTGCTCGATGGCTTCGTGAATCACGCGCCCGCTCACCGCTAAGAGCACAACCTCGGACGTGCACACGGCCGTCCGGGCACGGGGCGCGCCGAGCCTGTAGATGACCTCCTGGCCGAAGGGTTCGCCGCCCTTTCGGTAGAGTGAGAGCCCGCGTCCCGTCTCCTTCGCGGGCATCATCACGGTGCCCTTCAAGGTCCAGTAGAGTTCAGTCGCGGGCGCGCCCACGTCGTACACCCTGTCGCCCCTGGCGAACACCTGGACGTCCATGCCGACCGCGATGGCGGTGATGAGCTCGTCGGACGCGTTCTTGAAAACCTCGCACCCGCGGATCACGTCCCCGTACATGGCGTCCGCCACGACCATTCGCATGTCAGGGCTCACGTTCTGCAACACGCTGTGAAGGTTGTGATACTCGCGAACGCTGTTGAACTTGAAGATGTAAAACTTCCGCAGGCGTCTGCAGAATTCGCGGCCGGGCATCAAGGTCCCGCGCCAGGCCATCTGCCTGTTCGCCACGTCCTCGGACTTGATGTACTGGTTCAGCGCGTTCAGGTTGCTGTGAAACTCCCTGGACGCCAAGTTCATCTCGTCGACGATTGTCATCACGCCGCCGATGATGGCGGCGTTGGCGATTGCGCCGATGATGAGCAGAAATACAAAGAAGGTCCGCATCCCGCTGCTGACCAGGGAGTCGTCGTGCCCGGAACCCTCGCCGGTGGCGATCCACTGAACCCCCCACGTGAACGCGTAGAGGTAATGCTTCAGCTTCGTTGGCGACTCGGCTTGCGTGACGAGGTTCGGGAAAAAGTCTTCCAACTCCGGGGACGCCTCGTCGTACCTGCATATGATCGCCACGAGGCACGCGATCCAATGCGCGGTGACGAGCAGTACCACGAGCAGCATCGATATGTTCAGCGCCTGATAATCGACCGCGAAGTCGCTCTCGTGCTCGCGAACTATCCGCAAGCCCCGGAAGATCCGGAGAACCTTCAAGAGCCTGAAGAGCTTGAGGACGCGAAACGCTTTGAGGTTCCCTATGTCATCCGTGGATTGCCCGCCGGCGTGCAAGCGCTCGATGATGTCGAAGGGCGCGATGGACATGAGGTCGATGAGGAACATGCTCTTCAGGTAGCGCCAGAAGATTTCCTTCTTGTCCACCACCCACTGCCTGTCTTCGCCTTCGAAGGGCGAGAGGCAGATTATGAGCATGTCGAACACGAACGAGAGGTTGATGTATTGATTGACCCAGAATAAAATCTCGACGTTCACGCCCCTCTGTCCGTCCATGTACGCGATCTCGTACGGCGTCACGAGGCACGTGAACACCAGCAGTATGAGCGTGTTCAGGTCCCAGTACTGAACGTATCGGTGCCGGGGGTTAACGACGCCCCACCTTTTGTTCCACAGCGGGTCGTTGTAAGTGAACACCGGGCGCACGCCCGCTTTGGTGAGCTCGCGATCGGCGGCCAACCTCGACGTGTGCGTGTTGATGTATTTGGCCAGAGCCACTGAATTGTGTCGGGGTTGGTCGTGGTCGACCCGGGAGTGGCCCTCCTTGGCGCTGGATGCCGCTCGCCAGAGACGAGCGTGCTTGCGGAGATCGGGCTCAGATGCAACCGCTTTTTTTCTCGGGCTTGTCCAGCTCCAGCTGCGCCATCCCGTGCTGTTGGGGCTCTCCACGCTCTCTTGTATCGTGACATCGTCTAGCCCGGCTTCTTCTTCTCGCGGCTTCTTCTCGCCCTCCATGATCGGCAACTCTCCTAGGGCGCAGCCCGCTTCGTGTCAGCGGTCGATCACTGTGTCGATCACATCACTTTATCCGGCTCTGTCAGTCTGTTATTTTTGCCGACGGCCTTTTTGACGTCGTGCGACATAACCCGCGCTCAGAACCGGGAGCCGGGGAAGTATCGGCGCGCGACGCGATCTTCGCCTCCCTCGATCCTCGCATCGTCACGGCCACGTCCACGATGGCCGAGGTGGCGACGCCGATCGTCGGGTCCCAGGCGGCCGACGACGCGGTGGGCATCGGGGATCATCGAGCTCATGCGTCGAGCCCCGGGGTCATGACGCGGGTGCGGGAGGAGGACATCACGGAGATTGTGACCGAGGAGGAGGCCAAAGCCGGCGGTGGGTTCTTCAGGACCTCGCGCGGCGCGCTGCGATGCGCGCGATGCAGGTCCTGCCTCAACCGGCAAATGAAGCGGCGTTGCGACATGATCATCACATCCTCCTCGACGGGCGCCACGCCAAAGCCCAAGCGCGCCCACGCGTCGTCAAAGCCCGACGCGAACGACGCCAACGGGGCAGACGCCGACGGCGACGACGCCCCACACAAAGCGTTCGCCGTGTGGCAGCGCCGAACCCTCTTCGCCGTAGGTGCCGACGACGACGGCGAAGGGACCAAGTTCCCATGGCGCAGGGTGACGACGCAGAAGGGATCTCGGTCCAAGATACCAAACGCGATCGAAAACGAACCCGCGGTTCGAACCTACGGCAGGAATAAACCCACGCAGGGCACCGGCGGGGACCCGGACATGGTGTCGACACTCGCGGACGCGGAGAACAAGGGCGTCGCGGTCGTCGCGCCCGCGCCGGACCTCCATCCCTTGGGCGGCTTCCGCGGCGGAGCCGAATCGCTTCGACTCGCCAGAGCCGTCATGGCGGGACTCGAGGGCCGACCGGCGCCCACCGTGGCGTCGTTCACCGAGGACGTCGACGACGCGAGCGGCGGCGTGCGCCCAAAGCCGAGGTATTCGACGTTGAAGTGCGGGGTGTGCGCCGGGTGCAGGGGATCCAGGCGGGGGCACCAAAACGCGAAAGACGTGGCGCTCAGAGCGTGTGACAACTACCCTGCGGATCACGCCGAGCCGGCGAACGATGCGGCGAGGAAACGTGAACGTGAAGCGCGCGGAGGAGGAGACGGTGGGGCCAAGCGTTTGAGGGAGGAGGCGGCGACGGCGGCGTTGAACCCTAAACCGGGGTTGAACGCGGGCGCGGGCCTGCCGTTTGTTTGCGACGCGCCCGGATGCGGTAAGAGATTCGCGGAGAAGAGGAGCCTGGCGAAGCACGTCAAGACGCACGACACCGACCGGCCGTACAAGTGCCTGTTCGCCGGGTGCGAATCCATGGGGTTCCTGGACTCGTCAAAGCTGAAAAGGCACTGGCTCACGCACCCGGGTTGCGGTCACTTGATTCACATGTGCCCTTATCCAAAGTGCGGTCAAGCTTTCGCCGCCGCCGCGGAGAGGGCGTCGCACATGGGTGAACACACGGAGGAGAAGTACTACTTTTGCTGGCACGTGTCGTGTAACAAGCGGTTCAACAGCAGAGAGGCGCAGGAGACGCACACGCGAGACGTGCACGATAACCAAATCGGGGGTGAAGAGTAGAGTAAGAGTGACGCTCACGAACGTACGGACTACTAGTATTAGTTGCAACTTTGGCACGATAATCTCACGTACTTTGAGTCACTCACACCGCGCGCCATATATACGCGGTGGACCCGCCCGCGCGCTCGCTGTCCGGACCGTTTAATCGCATTTGAAGCGCGAACCCGTCGGCTTCGTCTAGGACGTTGTTGACGGTCACCGCGACGGCGCCGACTCGAAGCGCCTCCCTCAGCGCCTTGGACACCTTCAAGCACCGCGATGTTTCGTCCACGCTGAACTTGGTGCTGAACATGAACACCAAGGCCGCGCCCTTCGTCGCCGTGTGGAGGGTGTGTGGATCGTACATGTCCCCGCGGGTGAACGTGAGCGGCGCGGGGGAGTCGAAGCGTGGCCCGAGCGTGTTTCTCAGCGATTGTTTTCTCGATTCGTCCGTGGCCCTCGCGAACTCATCGCGTAGCCCCGGCGCCTGCTCCGCGATGGCGTGCAGCACGGGCATGTACTCCAGCCCAACGCACCGCGACCACGGCCTGAGCGCGGCGGCCAGCACCGGAATCTGGCCCCTTCCGCTGCCCACGTCCACGAACGCCCCTGGATCGCCGCCCCCGTCTCCTTCGAGCAGCGGCTCGCACGCCTCGACGACGGCGACGAAGAACCCCATGTCGAACTCGCCGTACCTCAACTCCTCGTCCTCGTCCGCCTGTTTGATGTACTCGCCGCTCGCCTCGAACGCGTCGGCCGAGGACATGACCCGCTCGTAGTCTACGTTCTCGAAGACGTCGGCGATCCACTCCCGGGCGAGCTCACCCGTCTCTTTGTGCGTATCGGTGACTTGGAAGGATCCTTGGGCGTCGCTTTTTGAGCTCGGTGCCGATGCGGCTCGGCCGGACAATCGCGCGCGGGGGACACGAGTGGACCTGAGGACGCCATGGGGCGCCGCCCTGCCGGCGGCCGACGCGCCGCTCATGGTTCTGTGAAAACGCATGAGGTTTTGTCCTCGTTATTTTCGTTTGTGGGCTGACTGATTCGCATACGTGTTACCTAATCAAAATCACCTGGCATAGCAAATAGTCTAACATTTCTGTTATTTCGTACCTTCGATACCAAACTGCCCTTTGGGTGTTTCACTGGAAGCGTTTCAGGCGAATCTCCACGACGCGGCCCGCGCGCTCCGCCCCACAGCACGTCGCACGCTCGGCTCCACAGCGCGAGTCACGCCCCGCGCCGGTCTCGTCGGATCCACGCGGTGACGTCAGGTCGCCAGGTCGCATCGACCCGCTCGGCCACCCCGGTACGTCAGGCTCGACGTCCCATCGCCTCACGGGCCGCGTCCCGCGGATTGTTTTTTTGTGAGCCCTCGATCCCCGCGGCACACGCGACATGAGCGGCTACGGCTCCGCTCCCGCGCCCAAGGGCGACGATAACGGCAAGCCCGTCGATCCTAAGTGGGTGACGAGCTTGAGGGAGTTCACCGGCGCCGGGACCACCTCCTCCGAGCGCCTGGACGTCGCCAAGTTCGTCTTCATCATGCTCGTGAGCAGCGGACACTTCTTGGAGCCATTCTACAAGATCGGTAACCGCGGCGTCGGCGCGTACATGCACGCCATCTACGGCTTCCACGTCCCGGCGTTCGTTCTCATCTCCGGATACGTCTCCGGTGACCTCAACCCCAAGCGCAGACGGGCGCTCATCGCGGGAACCATCGCGCCGTACGTCATCATGCACGTCATCTTCTCCCTCTTCTACACGCGCGCCTTTTGCGAGGGCGAGTGGACGGACGAGCGCGGGCACGCGGAGTGCGAGTTCGTCAACAAGTGGGCGCTCATGGACCCGGTGGTGGGCCGATGGGACGGATGGGATAAGTGGACCTTCGCGTACCCTTTCGCGCAGATGTGGTACCTCGTGTCGCTCTTCACCAAGCGCCTGTGGAGGCCATTCGCGCTCGAGATGCGGTGGACCCTCGCGTTTCACGTCTGCCTCGGCGTCCTCGTGGGATACACCACGATCGGACGGTTCCTCTCCATCCACCGATCCACCGTGCACATGCCGTACTTCCTCTGCGGGTTCCTCATGCGCAAGCACCGGTGCTTCTTCCCGAGCGCCAAGACGCCGTTGACCAAGGCGATGGCCGTCGCCGCGCTCGTCTTCAACGTCGGATGCGCTCTCATGGCGTCGTTCACGTACGGCATGAGAGTGGAGGTCTGGTTCCAGAGCGACCCGCACGATGAGGTGTACGGCAGTGATTGGGCGTACGGCGCGCTGTACCAGCTGTGCCTGTACGCGTGGACCTTCTTCACCATGATGACGGTCTTCGCGCTCATCCCCGAACCCGAGCAAGTCGGCGTCAAGTACGAGTCCATCGAGGAGACGCTGCCGCTGAAGGGCGCCGACGTGGAGGGCGCGCCGGCGGCGGCGTCCAAACCCCAGAGCGCCGCGAGCTCGCGCGGTAAGTACGGCAAGGAGCGCGACCAGGACAGCGTGGTGGCGAAGGTGTACCTGCGATGCGCCAAGTGGGGAGCTCGAACGCTGTACCCTTTCGTCATGCACATCGCGGCGCTGCTGTTGGTGGCGAGGTACACGGGTTGGTACGACATCACGTGGACGACGGACGGCGCGGATCCGTCGGTGTCGATCCACGCCGTGTGGACGCTGCTGATGGCGTACACGTTCACCATCGTGCTGTCGCTGAAGCCGGTCGTGGGTTTGTTCAAGTTTCTGCTCGAGCCGAACATCACGCCGTTGTTCTCGCCCGAGCTGCAGAAGCTTTAGAGTCCGATCCCCAGGGCGGGGGGGGTATATTTTATTGGTACATATTGCTATTGATTGAAATAGATAAACGCGTCATTCATCTAAGACCCGGCTACGGAAGGATGGGGTACTCATCCTTGGGCGGCTGCGCGGGCGGAGGTCCCAGGGGCTCGGCGCTTGGCGAGGGGGCGGCGGTGGGCTTTGGGTTTACGTTATTTCCGCCGCCGCCCGGGCCTTTGGCGATCATCGCCTGCATCGGCCTCAGCCGCTTCTGAATCTCCAGGAAGCTCGGTCGGTCCTTCGCGATTCCCTTGAAGCAGTCCTCGCACAACGATTTGGCCTCCGGGCGCGCATCCTCGGGAATCGCGAGCGAGTTGCCCGAGAAGCCGACGGCTCCGACGACTTGCATCGGGTTGAGCCCGTTCCACGGCTCTCGCAGCGTCAGCAGCTCCCAGAAGATGACGCCGTAGCTCCATATGTCGCTCTTCTCATCGTTCGGTTCGTTTCGCAACACCTCCGGGGCCATCCACTCGGGGGTCCCGGCGTTGGACTTGGAGGAGAGAAACGTTTGATTCTTCATTCGCGAAAGGCCGAAGTCGCAGACTTTCACCATCCAGTGCTTGTCCACGAGCAGGTTAGGCGACTTGAGATCCCTGTGCACGATGATGGGATCGCACGAGTGCAGGTAGTGCATCCCTTTCGCGACGTCCAGGGCCATGCGCATGCGCCGCGCCTCGCTCAGCGCCGCGGTCACCGCAGGCGGCTGCGCCCGGTGCAGCAGCTTGTACAGAGACCCCCTGTGCAAAAACTCGGTGACGATTGACAAGTTCGGAGTCTTGGTCACCGCGCCCATCAACAAGATGACGTTCGGGTGACGGAGCCGTCGCATCAGGTCAACCTCCGTCTCGAACTCGCGCATCAGGTGCTGCGAGAGGTCCTGGTCCAAGAAACGCTTCACGGCAACCTCGGTGCCGCGCCATAAACCCCGGTGAACCTCGCCGTAGCTCCCGATGCCGATCCTCTCGCCGAGCTGAATCTCATCCGCCGCTATGCTCAGGTCCACCGCGATGGACAGCAACGACGCGGGGGATGACGACTCGGGTGAGTCGACGGCGCCCGCGCGCTCAGCAGGGGAGATCCGTCCGGCCGCCGCCCGGGGTGGTGACTCACCAGGTGGAGGAGCCGGCATACGCCGAAAGCCCCCGGCGTCGTTATTAGCCTCGTGCCCGGGCAAGACGCCGAAGGACGCACCCGCGTGTGAGTCCTCCCCACGGCCGTAGTACTTCCAGTCATCCTTATCCTTATCCGTACCGTTCGCACTATCGCCCGTGACTCCCACGCCTCCCACGCCTCCGGTTTCCATGAAGCGCGTGTGCACTAGCCGCTCCGCGGGGTTCATCCCCCGGTTCATTCCGCTCGCGTCGACTTCACCGAATGGGACTTCACCGGGTGGCCCGGAGTTTGGGTCTCCGCCGGCGTACGCCGCGAGCAGCTCGGACATGACACCCTCCATCCTATCCCGCGTCACCTGCCTCGCCGCGGATGACTCCTCGAACATGCTCCGCTGCCGTCTGTGCGTGCCCCGTTTCTTCGCCTTGGTCGCGAGCACCTCGCGGGCGGTCACGCGCGGCGTCCTATCGCTCTCGTCGTCGCCGACCCCGTCCGCGGCTCGATCGCCGTCGACGGGCGACGCGGTCCTCCCGAAGCGCGCGCCGCGTCGATCGAGCCCGAGCTGTGAGTCCAGTCCCTTCTCCGTGGACGACGACGGCGTGAGGTCGGGGCACGAAGCCGTTCGAACCAGCCGCGGGGTTTCGCCGCTATCCACGGTTAGGTCCGCAAACTTTGGGTTCTTTGTCCCGCTTACCCTCGGCTCGTTCGTCTCGCGATTCAGCCTGGGCGTGGCGACTTCATTCACGCGCACGGGCGAGGGTGAGAACCCCGCGAGTCCCGCCTCCATCGCAGCCTCCAACTCCTTCGGCACGTACGGCGCGTGAAGCTCCTGGTACGACGGATCGTCGGGGGAATAAATCACCCCCGGCTCCCGCATCACGTCAACGAACAGCTCGCTTCCCCCGACAACCACCACGTTCGCCGCGGCGTCCTCGCTCCCGCAGTAGTACCGGCCCCGTACCAGCCTCGAGGGTACACCGACCGCGTCCGCGACAGCCTTGAACAGCAGCGCTCGGTGCCTGCGTAAGCCGCACCGAAGCGACCCGATTGGAAACGTGATTCGACCGAGCTCCACCCGTAAGTCGTACGCCACCTCCGCCCACCGCCCCGCCAACGCGGCATCGTTCGGCGCGGGCCCGCCGAGCCGAGCCGCGACGGCGCGCGCCAAGGACGCGGCGCGCTCCGTCTTATCCTCCAGCGCGCCGATCGTCACCCGCGTCCGCTCAACGAACGAACGCAAATCTTCATCCGAGCTCGAGTCCACTACCACCACGTCCCGATCGTCGCTCGCGTCCGGCTCGATGCTCTCCAGCAACGCCAGCGGCGGGATTCGAAACTCACCCGTCAACGTCGCCTCCGGGTACGATCCGTGCGGTAGATAAAATCCATCCGGGACCTTCTCGGTGAAGTTTAACGAACACGAAGACTGGAACCGAAAGGAAGCCGCCTCGGCGTCCAACGCTGCACTACTCGCGCTTCGAGCCGCCGCCATGTCTGCGTCGTACCCTCGGCTCACTGTTTGCCCGTACGGGACGCCCGCTGATGAATCCCGGGACGTCGATGCGGTGTTCTGTCCAGTCAACTCCGTTCCTATCGAGGTCCGTCCGTCCCAGTCGGGGATGGATTCGTTCGGAGAGGTGTGAACTCTGCGAACGAGTTGAGCCGAGTCGTAGGGCCCGGGTGGTGATACCGGGGTAAGGTACGGTGACACGCCGCCGGCGTTGGCGGCGACGTGAACCCCGGGCTCGGCCATCGAGGCGCGCATGGCGGCCGCCATGTCCGCCTCGTACCTCCGCTGCTCGTCGTCGGGATACCGGTACGTCGGCCCGCTAGCTGCCGGGTTCGTCGGGTTCGCCGGCGGGGGCCCCGCGGGTGAAGAAGATGCGCCCGCGGCGCCTCTGATGCCCGGTATGGACCGCATGGCGGGCAGCAGCATGTCGCCTAGCGAACCCAACGAGGACCGTCGAACGTGCCCCTGTGTGGGTGGCTGCGCGACGGGTACCGTCGTGCCCGGGGGCGGGTACACCGGATGCCCATGCGGCGTCGTGTCCACCGTGCCCAGAAGCGGCGACCCGACTGGAGTCGCGGGTGCATCCGAGAGCGTCTCGAACGGTCCGTCGCCGTCGGACCCACCGGCGAGGGAGTCGCCGTCGTCGCCGTCGTTCGCATTCGCGCCGGAACGCGGGCTGAACGCCCGGTTGAGCCTATCGCGGACCCAGGACGTCATGCCCGGACCCGCGCCGCCCGCTCCGCCGACAAGGAAAGTGGCACACGCCCCGAGAAAGTTCTTTCCGAGACTGACTGACGCGCGTGTCGCCTAAAAAGCGACGCTAACAACCGGTGCCCGCCAGTGCGCGCGGCGCATGGCGGTCTCCGGGATGTCGGCGGCCGGTTCGGCGACGGCGATGGCGCGAGGGTGTCGAGTAAACGCGAGAGGGCGCGCACCCGCGGCGTGGCATGCCTCGGGGACGCACACCCACGCGCGCCCCACGCGTCGGGCGCTCGCTGGGCCATTTGGGAAGAGGGCACCTTTGGGATTCGGGGCGAGTAGTAGGGATCCCGCGGTCGTGTCTGGTCATCCACGCGGTGTGGAGCCGAACCCGCGCGCGATACCGCCTCGCGTAGAGGACAGTGACCTACTCGCGGGCGACGTCGCGGTGCTGTGGCTCTTCGCGCTCACCCAGAAGACCGCGTCCGTCGCGCTGTCGTCCTCCTTCCCGGGGTGGCTCGCCCCAGTCGCCGTCAATCCCGCATCCGCCGCGTCGTTCCTCGGCGAGAGCACCTGGCTCATCGCGACCTGGATCGCGGTCAACGCCGTGATCGGCGGTTACGAACTCGACCCACTGAGGCTGGGCAAAGAGGAGGGCGAGATGCGCGAGGCGGTCAAGGGAGCCGCCGTCGCGTGGGGGGTCTGGTGCGTCCCGGCGTTTGGCGGTTTAACGTGGTTCGAGAAAGCCACCGGCTTGTCCCCCTCGTTCCCGGTCGGGGTGACGCTCGGCACCGCGCTCGGGGTGATGATCGCGTGGCGCGCGTTCGTCAAGGTGGTGGGGTTGATGGGGTGGTGGAGGGAAGGGCGGGTGCGGAGCGCGAAGGAGGAGGAGGACTGGTCGTTGTTGTTCCAGTCTCTCGGCGGCGCCACGGCTGTGGCGTTTGCGGCGGCGGTGGCGGACTTTGTGGGGTCCGGGGGGATGGACCGCGGGGGGATGGACGCGTGGTGACGTATCCGTCGGTGTCGCGCGTGTGTTGACGTACCTTCTGCGCGTGTGTTGAGGTAACTTATGTAGACTATGCGAGGAGTGGTGACTTCTTCGTCGGCGCATTTTGCCTGAAAACTTCTTCAAGAGACGCCCGCCCGTTTGCAGATCTGGCACTTCTTCGGTCGCGACCCCTCGGTGGTCCACGCTTTAGCCCTTTAGCCATGGCGGACGAGGACGGCAGCGAGGAGCCCAACGTGTTCGTCAAGCTCCCGGACCCGAGCACCGGCGCGTTCGCCACGCAAACCTTCCGCGCGCAGCTCAAGAAGTGGGACCTGCTGACCAACTCGCGTCTGTGCCGCTTTCGGTACACCAGGCCGTTCCATCGCATGTCCCCGAGCGCCTTCCTTAAGGACCTGTTCGACTCCGACGCAGGGCGAACGCACCTGCGATGCATGAACGGCAAAGGCGAGTGGACCGCGATCTTGCCGGACGGCGGCGCGTGCGAGACGGTGACGCACGCCATCGTCCCGTGCGGCGCGACGTCCATGTCAATCTTCGATCGGCTCTACGACGCCGCGAAGCCGCCCATCGTGCGCGAAGACACGCAGCTTCTGATGCAAAAGGTGGACGAGGTCAAGGACGGGTTCACGATCGCGGACAGGCTACGCGAGTTCCTGTTGACCGACGACAACTCCGGTGACGACTACGACCCGTACGGCATCGACGACGACGACGACGACGAGTCAAACTATAAATCCCTGCTCACGCCAGGAGAGCGCTCCGAGTTTCTGTTCAGGGTGTTTACGCACATGGCCCTGGGCGGCGCGATGTGCCAGTACGAGGAGCGCATGGACGTGTACACGGACGCCGCGAAGATGGCGTACAAGTCGCTGGTGGTGGCGAGGCGGGATAAGGCGGGAGGCGGGAGCGACGGAGTCGCCGTCGCGAGCGACTGCTACGAGGTGACGGGTATGAGCGCGAGGGGCGACGACGGGGACGGATGTGCGCTGTTCCCGGGGCGTAGTAGGCAGAATTTTTGCTACGTCGTCGTGGACCCGCGGAAGAGGCACGTGACGGTGTGGTACCACGCGTACCGGTCGTACTGGTAGCGTGAGGTGCGTGTACTAGGGCGACCTCGGTCGGCGTCGCCGCGTATATTGACAAGATTGTTTGGCCGTTTGGCCTCGCTTCGCCGAGATATTTTCGTGTTAACATGCGATCGTCCGCGCCACTTCGCGCCGCGCCGGGTTCGACTTTGACACCATCCCCCCGCAGGCAGCGCGCATGCCTCGCGAGAAGGGCGATTCCCGCGAACGGAGCGACCGTGCGGTCGCGACTCGCGCGCCTGATCCCCCGGCCGGGGATGAGCATCGTACCGTCCGAGGCCGGGGCGCTTCGACGTCCGTCGGCGAGGCGCCCATCGCGGCGTTCTCCGCGGGTCGTCTGGTGGGACTCGACGGGCTCATTTCGCTCTCCTGGG
>Ga0302114_10000324_pt1 | contig 34293 bp, 29 predicted proteins | sample AG5_Surface_MG_FD_203107 | JGI IMG/M metagenome (GOLD analysis project Ga0302114, IMG submission 203107) | Marine microbial communities from Western Arctic Ocean, Canada - AG5_Surface | ecosystem: Environmental > Aquatic > Marine > Oceanic | place: Canada: Western Arctic Ocean | collected...
TGCTCATATCGCTGGTACCTGCCTGGTTGCGCACAGAAGGGGTAGGCCTAAAAGAAATTGGCTTTTTCGCGCTTGTGGGCCTGCCCTACACCTGGAAGTTCCTGTGGTCACCGCTACTGGATCGCTACCAATTAACATTGTTTTCGTTTCGACCTGGTCTGCGCCGCAGTTGGATGCTCGGAACACAGCTGGCTTTGCTTGCTGCGATCGCTGGGCTGGGCTTTTTTGACCCTAGCAGTCAGCTCTGGCCTATTGCCTGGCTCTGCCTGTTAATTGCCTTTCTCAGCGCTACCCAAGATATTGTGTTGGATGCTTACCGTCGACAATTACTGTCTGACGAGGAACTGGGAATGGGTAGTTCGATTCATGTTAATGCCTATCGTATCGCCGGTTTAGTACCCGGTTCACTGTCACTGATATTGGCAGATATCCTGCCTTGGCAGACGGTTTTTATTGCCACCTCAGCCTTCATGCTGACGGGAATTGGTCTCACGCTGAGTATTCGAGAACCAGCTCAAGCCGCACGTCATCCCACTAGCCTTAGGTCGGCAGTGATCGACCCGTTTAACGAATTTTTCTCACGACAGGGCGTTAAGCAAGCGGGGCTGATACTGCTGTTTATGTTGCTGTATAAACTCGGTGACAGCATGGCAACGGCGCTGGCTACGCCGTTTTATCTCGATCTGGGTTTTACTAAAACTCAGATCGGCTTGGTAGCAAAAAATGCGGCTCTCTGGCCTATGATAGTCGGGGGAATTTTGGGTGGAATTTTGATGATCAGAATAGGGATTAACCGCGCTCTGTGGTCATTTGGCCTAGTGCAGATCATCTCCATTCTGGGCTTTGCTGTTCTGGCAAGAGTGGGAGAGGGTGTCTGGCTCTTGGCCCTAGCCATCAGCTTTGAGTACCTCGGAGTTGGCTTGGGTACTGCCGCCTTTGTCGCCTTTATTGCACGCTCTACCCATCCTGCATTTGCGGCCACACAATTCGCTCTGTTCACCGCCCTTACCGCAGTCCCTCGCACTGTCGCAAGTTCAGCTACCGGTATTATTGTTGAGGGTATGGGCTGGGAAAATTTCTTTTATCTTTGCACGGCACTGGCTATTCCTGGGATGCTGCTGTTACTCAAAGTCGCCCCATGGAATGGAGACCAATCAGTCCTGAATAAGACGGTCAGCCGATAACCACTAAAATAGAAATGATCACTAGCCAAGCTGTCATGGATCGCCGAAACAGTCCTGTGACATTAACAATCTCAGTGTTACTCAATGGGCTACCTACTTGACCACCAGTAGAGGGAGCAACACAGCGATATAATAGGTCAGAGGCACTGGTATGACTGCAAAAAATCACCTGACGCAACTGGCTGAAGGTTTGCGAGAAATGCCCCACTAACCCTAACGTAATACCCAGCAACCGAACCGGCAGCCATTCGACCAACCAGCGTAACTTAGCCACCATTCGCGTCTCATTATTTTTATTGTCATCTGCAGCCTGATCTAATTGCATATCTCCGTGCAGCGCCAATAAACGGTAGCCAAGTGCCATTGGGGCGCCGAACAGGCAGAACCAAAATATCACGACAAAAGAGCGTTCGAAAAGTCGGTAAGGCAGAGCCGAAAACATGGCCTCACGCACATCCTCAATACTTTCAGAATGGTGCTCTCGGTAAGTGGTATCGAATACAGCTGCATCGTTAAGAGCCTCCCGTAAATCTTCAGATTCAAGATCTGAGTCTAGTAAGGTTATCTGAGTATCGATATTGCCGCGGCCCAGACTGTATAGCAGCACTAACAGCTCAGCGATTAAACTGAAGAAACCCAGACCATAATGCTGCAAAGACAGCAATGTCAGAGACACAGCGATCAACGGCAGCAACACAAAACCGGCGACCTTAAATGTTGATGATCGCTCTAAAAATAGGGCCTGAGAAAGAGCTTGATGCCATTTTCGAAGCCATTGGTCAGGCTGGACTGATCCCAAGTCACTATAGGCCTCGAGTAGCACAAGGGCTAACAGAACAATTAGAAAGGTCATCCGTTAAGTTCCTTTTGATAGCGCGCCCAGTCAAACGCAGGTCCCGGATCGGTCTTGCGCTCCGGCGCAATGTCACAGTGTCCCACAATACGGTCCTCAGTAATCAGCGGATAATAAAGTCTAAGTGTTTTAGTGACTTGGACTAGCGCATGATATTGCGCGTCGGTATAAGGAACATAATCACAGCCCTCTAACTCAATGCCAATGGAAAAGTCATTGCAGTTACTGCGCCCTTTAAACTCAGAGACGCCAGCATGCCAAGCTCTATCATGAAAAGGCACAAATTGAATAATTTCTCCATCACGGTCGATTAATAAGTGTGACGACACCCTGAGATGGCCGATCTCAGCAAAATAAGGATGCGCAGATATATCAAGGCAGTTGGCAAAAAATTGACCAATATAGGACCCGCCAAATTGCTCGGGTGGCAGACTGATGTTATGAATCACCAGCAGACTAACATCCTCCGTACTGGGACGCTTGTCGGTATTCGGAGATATCAGCTGGGCTACCGAGCTCAGCCAACCCTGTTTTATGGTCATTGGCAGTCCAATTTGGGCGGTTCTTGGCAAGACTTTAGTCAGTCCCTATACGACTGAACACTACCCTCAGTCCAGAGGCCATCATCTAGTGTATCGAGATTGACGAATCTTAATCGTCACCATCGTTAACACTATGAGACCCTATATCAAGGATCAATGCAATCCAACCTCTGTTTATGCAGCAATTAATCGACATCAAACCGACACGACCGGCCAATCAGTGGGTGGCGGTAACCTTAGCCTCTTATTGCGTTATAATATCAGTAAATATTTATGACCCGGTGCGAGAAACCCCATGACGACCCACAATCTGCCCTATAATCTGCCCCATAATACAGCTGGAGATGTTCCTCAGTTAGTAGCTCGCGCTCTGCAAGAAGATATTGGCCATGGCGATATTACTGCGATGCTGATACCCGCGGACAAGGAAGCTTCCGCGTCCGTAATATCCAGAGACAGCGCGGTCATTTGCGGCAGGCCCTGGGTCGATGAAGTCTTCCGCCAACTCGATCCCAATACGCGCGTCGACTGGGAAATTTCTGAGGGCGATGTCGTCTCCCCAAACCAAACTCTCCTTACCCTCACCGGCAACGCTCGAGTGCTACTGACAGGTGAGCGTACTGCGCTTAATTTCTTACAGACGCTTTCCGCTACTGCGACTCTGGCACGGCAGTACGCAGATCTGACTAGTAACAGTGACATTCGCATCCTCGACACACGAAAAACCATTCCCGGCCTGCGATTGGCACAAAAATATGCGGTCACAGTAGGGGGTTGCCACAACCATCGTATGGGCCTATATGATGCATTTTTGATTAAAGAAAACCATATCGCCGCCTGCGGTGGCATTGCCAAAGCGGTTGCTCAGGCACGCAAAATTGCCACCGATAAATTGGTAGAGGTGGAGGTGGAAAACCTCAACGAACTGCGTCAGGCGCTACTCGCCAAAGCCGATGTAGTGATGCTGGATAATTTCTCACCAACAGATATTGAAGGGCTAAAAACCCTGGACTTTGGACACACCAAGGTTGAAGTATCGGGCAACATCACTGCACAGAATCTGCAGCAATATATTGGCGCTGAAGTGAACTACATTTCCTCTGGAAGCCTAACAAAACATGTTCAGGCAATAGATTTATCGATGCGATTAATTTAACTCTCAATAGGGTAACGCCCACACAAAAATGGGCCCCTCCAATCCCAAAACATGCTGTTCAATCTAGAGAGCGTCTGTCCCAGAAGACGTTTCCGTCGCGGCTATATTATTTCTCAAAATGAGCACTTTAGCTGCGTCATGTGAAACGGTCGTCGTATTATTCCAGATTATAGCAGTTTGCCCGACGCCCATATTCGGCGTCATAGTGACAGTCTCACCATCTACACTGACTGACAAAATCCCAGCCGCCAGCGTCAATGTAATCACTCCGTCAGCCACAACCGCAACAGCCACTTCTTTGGTCGGAGTAAATACCGGAATCTCTGTAAGAATTTTATCCGTTTTGGTATCACAGCCCACTTCATCTCCCGTTTCCTGTATACAGATTACAACAGCTGTTTTTAGCGGACTGACGGAAGCCAATGCCAAACCGACTTTCGCTTTAACTACAAAGTTCTGGTAATTAGGCAGCCCTACTGCTGCCAAAATAGCGATAATAGAGACTACGACCATCAATTCTATAAGAGTAAAACCTGATTGTTTATAAATCATTTCACGTCTCCTAATAAGCGAGTAAGGGCCTGACGAAAAAACAGCAATGGTGATCAACTGAATATCCAAACAGACGGTATATTTATAGACCATTAGTTCCGCTTGCACCAGTTTTGTCTGCTGGCCATGTAATAGGCTCCCTTTGTCCTTTTTGTAACTCTCATGGGAAAATATTGTCTATGCTTACTGTCAACGACGCATGGAATTTCGCCTCAAATTTTTGAAAATATTAGGATTGACCGTGCAGATTTACCACAGGACTGCATTATGAGCCAAGCGATAAAATCACGACTATTTGCCTTTAAGGGAAGGAATCGAAACGGCGACAAGGTGGTCGGTGAAATTAAGTCTGAGGATCTCGTTAACGCAAAACGTCAGTTGCGCAAGCAGGGTGTTATCTGTACCTCAGTAAAAACAAAAGGCAAACCCCTGTTCACGCGAGATAAAAAAATTATTGCCGCTGACATTGCCATTTTTACACGTCAACTAGCCACTATGTTAAACGCAGGAGTCCCTTTAGTTCAGAGTTTTTCGATTATTGCCGATGTCTCTGATAAGCCCCAGATAAAAAATCTCATTTGGCAGATTAGAGATGACGTCTCAGCCGGCGGAGGCTTTGCCACAGCATTGCGTCAAAATCCTCGCCAGTTCGATGAACTTTTCTGTAGCCTAGTGGCCTCAGCTGAAGCCACTGGCACTCTGGATGTTATTCTGAACCGCTTAGCCCATCACAAAGAAAAGGCTGAAAAGTTAAAATCAAATATTAAAAAGGCCCTCACCTATCCGGCAGCGGTGATGCTCCTAGCATTGCTAGTTAGCGCCATTTTACTCATTGAGGTCGTGCCCGTATTTGCCGAAACCTTCCGTGGGTTTGGTACTGAGCTCCCCGCATTCACCCTATTTGTACTTGGACTTTCAGACGCGCTAACAACCTGGTGGCTATTAATTGTCTGTGCGGTATCAGCAACTCTGCTTGGATTTCGTGAGGCGCACTTTAGAAACTCTGAATTTGCCTACGCAGTTGATGAGATCATACTAAAGCTACCTGTTATTGGCCTGATAACATATCACTCAGTCATTGCCCGCTTTGCGCGCACACTTGCTACAACCTTGGCGGCCGGTTTGCCGATTATCGAGGCTCTAGACTCGACGGCGGACGCGGCTGGTAATAGACCTTACCAGAAGGCTATTTTGCAACTCCGTAACGAGGTTATAAGCGGCATTTCATTACAACAAGCCATTAGCAACAACACCATGTTTCCCCGCTTACTGCAGCAGATGACTGCGATTGGTGAAGAGTCTGGCGCTCTAGATGAGATGTTGGCAAACGTGGCAAGCTACTATGAGGCGGCTGTCGATAGTGCCATTGATAATTTTACCAGCCTAATTGAGCCGTTAATGATGGCGGTTTTAGGCGTATTAGTGGGCGGGCTACTCATTGCGATGTATCTGCCAATCTTCCAACTGGGTAATGTCGTTTAAACACGCATTTAAGTATACTTCTAGCTCGGATCTAAATGTGAGCATAGGATGATAGAGACAGGCTTGTCAGCGGCGGTACTTGCAACCATGGGGTCAGTCTTTGGGCTGCTCATTGGTAGCTTTTTAAATGTCGTGATTCTCCGTGTTCCTCTTCAGCTGAAGGCGGAATGGAGGCGAGATGCACGGGAGTTTTTGGGCCTGGAGGCAGAGCCCTCAGCGCCATTGACACTGTCTAGACCAAATTCACGCTGCCCCAACTGTAAAGTACCTATTAGACCCCGACATAATATCCCTCTCATTAGTTATATTTTTTTGCGTGGTCGTTGCAATGCCTGTGCAGAGTCTATTGCGCCTCAGTATCCTTTCGTGGAACTAATCTCTGCATTACTTACTGCCTTTTTTGTCTATCAATTTGGTTTGAGTGTCGTGACGGTCTATGGTCTGATTCTGTCTTACACGCTGTTGGTGCTCACTGGAATTGATTTACAGGAAAAGCTTCTGCCCGACCAGATTACCCTGCCACTTTTATGGATAGGTCTGTTTGCCAACCTCAGCGGTACCTTCGTGCCTCTGACGGATGCCGTTGTTGGGGCGATAGCGGGCTACCTGTCTCTGTGGATTGTTTTCTGGATCTTTAAAGCTCTTACCGGCAAAGAGGGCATGGGTTACGGCGACTTTAAGCTACTTGCAGCCCTCGGCGCATGGCTGGGCTGGCAGATGTTACCGATGGTTATTTTGCTATCCACAACGGTAGCCGCAGCAGTAAGTATTGCCGGCATTATTTTCGCTGGACGTTCGCGGGACACCACTATAGCCTTTGGCCCTTTTATGGCCGTGGCGGGTTGGATTGCGTTTATCTGGGGTGATAAGATTCTCACAGCTTATCTGGCGCTATTTAGTCTTTAGACAGACACCACTTAACCCTCGGCGAGAGTAACCACGCAGTGACAAAAAAAACCTCAACCAGCGCACCTCTCATTGTTGGCCTCACCGGCGGTATCGGCAGTGGCAAAAGTACCGTCGCCAAAGCTTTTATCGCTCTGGGTATTCAGGTGGTAGATGCGGACTATGCGTCGCGTGCTGTAGTTGAGCCTGGTATGCCGGCGCTAAAGGCCATTGAGGCGCATTTTGGCACTAAATTGATGCTGCCAGATGGCTGTTTGGATCGTCCCGCGCTGCGCCAGATTATCTTTTCCGACAAAGTGCAAAAAAGCTGGCTGGAGAGCCTCTTGCACCCGTTAATTCGGGATTGGATTCTCAGTCAACTGGAGCTTGCGCTAGCCTCCAGCCCCTATGTTATTTTAGAATCGCCACTGCTATTTGAAGCTGACCAACATCTACTAGTGTCCGAGGTTTTACTGGTGGATGTGTCGGTTGAACTGCAGCTTACCCGAGCCATGACCAGAGATAGTAATACCAAAGAACAGATCCAGAGTATTATCAATGCGCAGATGTCTCGCCTAGACAGACTTGGCAAAGCGGACTTAGTTTTTGACAATTCTCTCCCAGAGAACACCATCCCCGCCAGAGTCCAGGACCTTCATCAACAATTTTTAGTCAAGGCTGTCAAACAATGAATAAAACAACTCTAGTGCCCTGCCCAACCTGTAAAACTGATGTCGCGTGGATCGATGAAAATACCCACCGGCCATTTTGTTCAAAGCGCTGCCAACAGATAGATTTTGGTGACTGGGCTACCGAGAGCTTCGCCATTGCTGGCGAACCAACCCTCGGCCATGACCTTATGGACGGTGGTGAAGAGTAGTCGTTAACGCTTCTAGAATAGGTCTATTGGCTTGCGGAAAAGCGTATTCGGAATCCTCTCGCAGCAATATCTCAATGGGTACCCAGCAACACTCTTGCCCTTCCGCACCTCGAGCCTCCCCATCAAAAGCCGTGACCTGCCAGACATCCAATAAAATATGCTTGTCGCTATAGTCATGTGACACCTGCATAAAAGGATTGGCTGCGATAACGCTGATGGATAACTCTTCGTTGAGTTCTCGGACGAGGCCCTGATAGTTAGTTTCATTGGCTTCGATCTTACCGCCGGGGAATTCCCACAGCCCACCTTGATGCAGATGATCTGGACGTCGCGCGATTAGGATTTCGTTGAGGTTTCCATAAATAACGGCTGCCACCACATGAATGCGCTTCATAGTTTACACCGGCTTGCTAAGTTCTGTACTCTGCGTTAATGCGCACATAGTCGTGGGTCAGGTCAGTAGTCCACACGGTCTCTGTGGCTTGACCACGGTTGAGCGACACCCGTATTTCGATGTCTTCTGGCTGCATAGCTGTCTGCCCAGTTCCCTCCGTGTAACTGGCAGCTCTGGCTCCATTCTCGGCAATCAAAACTGAGTTCAAATACAGCTGAACCTCATTGACATCAAGATTTGTCAGGCCAGCCCTACCAATCGCGGCAAGTATTCTGCCCCAGTTGGGATCAGAGGCCCCTAGTGCGGTCTTTACCAACGGTGACTCGGCAATGGTATAGGCAACCGCTAGGGCTTCATCTGTATCTACAGCACCCTCTACAACCACTGAGACAAACTTACTCGCGCCTTCGCCGTCACGAATAATGGCTTGGGCCAAATCAATAAAGACGGTTTTAAGCTCAGCGACAAACTGATCAAAGGATTCTTCGTTGATGATAATACCGCTGGCACCTGTAGCGACTAAGATAACCGCGTCATTGGTTGAGGTGTCGCTGTCTACGGTGATGCGGTTAAAGGATTTTTCATTAGCTAACCTCAGGGCACGATGAAGAAGTTCTGCATCCACCGCGGCGTCTGTGGCCACAAAACCAAGCATTGTTGCCATGTTAGGCTTGATCATGCCCGAGCCTTTGGTAATCCCAGTCATGGTGATTTTTCTGCCCTTGCCATATTGCAGCGAGGCACCCTTGGCTCTGGTGTCGGTGGTTAGAATCGCCGCTGCCGCATCGGCCCAGCCCTCTTCACTAAGGGCAGCTGCCGCAATCGGTAGTCCCTTCAACAGCCTGTCCATGGGCATCAGTTCGCCAATCACCCCAGTGGAGAATGGTAGTATTTGGTCTTTCTTTACTGACGTGATTGCAGCCAATACGTCACAGCTTTGCAATGCATCGCTGAGACCTTTCTCGCCCGTGCCGGCGTTCGCATTACCGGTATTGATCAGTAAGTATTTTGGTGTGGTACTGGCTAAATGCGCCTTGGCAATGGTTACTGGTGCGGCACAAAAGGCGTTTTGGGTAAATAGTCCAGCCACCGTACTGCCTTCGGCAATCTCCATAACGACCAGATCTTTACGCCCTGGCGTTTTTATGCCTGCGCTGGCGATGCCTAGCTTAAAGCCCGTCACCGGGTGCAGAGTAGGTAGCTGTCCTTTGCCTGTTGCCATTGTTATTGCCTTTTAGATACGCACTAAATGCCGTGCATTAAATCTTGCCGTGACATTGCTTATATTTTTTACCCGAGCCACAGGGACAGCTATCATTGCGACCAACCTTAGGCCCCTGGCGCTGCATCGGCTTGGGCGCCTCAGCGACCTTATCGTCAATACCGGCGACCTTTGCATGCTGATACTCTCGGCCTTTTTGCTCCTCCCGGCGCTGCTGCTCCAATCGATCCATCTCTTCCTGTGTAGAAACTTCAATATGGCTGAGGTAGCGAATGGTCTCGTATTTAATGTTATCCAGGAGCTCCTCAAACAGCGCGAACGATTCCCGTTTATATTCTTGTTTAGGGTTTTTCTGAGCGTAGGCGCGCAGGCCGATACCCTGGCGCAACTGGTCCATAGAAGCCAGGTGATCTTTCCACAGGCTATCCAGCACCTGAAGCATTATTTGGCGCTCGACTTCACGCATCTGCGCACCAACGTGGGCGTAACGCTGACTATAGGATTCCTGTAACGCCTCAATAATCCTACCGCGTAAAGTCTCCTCATCAAGGCGACTGTCTTCGTCCAACCACTGCTGCACGGGCAGCTTTGTGCTAAATTCCAGAGCAAAGGCCCGCTCCATAGCGGCAATATCCCATTGCTCTTCAAGAGTCTGCGGCGGAATATATCTGCTGATACAGTTATCTATGACGTCCGCTCGAACATTGGTGATCACATCGGATATATCACCATCTTCGAGCAAATCATTGCGCTGCTGATAGACAACCTGCCGCTGGTCATTGGCTACGTCATCATATTCCAATAGATGCTTACGCATATCAAAGTTGCGCCCCTCGACTTTGCGCTGCGCCTTAACAATGGCACTAGTAACCATACGATGCTCGATCGCTTCGCCATGATCCATACCCAGGGAACGCATCATATTTTTGACCCGATCTGATGCGAATAGTCGCATTAAAGGGTCTTCCAGCGATAGATAGAAACGAGACACACCGGGATCACCCTGCCGACCTGATCGTCCACGTAACTGATTGTCGATGCGGCGTGATTCATGGCGCTCAGTGGCGACAATATGCAGACCACCGGCCGCGATAACCTCATCGTGACGCACCTGCCAATTGTCCCTGACCTCGGCGATGCTACTATCACTTTTATTACCCTTGGCCTGGAAGGCTTTTAGCTCGGCTTCAAGGTTGCCACCCAAGACAATATCGGTACCACGACCCGCCATATTGGTTGCTATGGTGACTGCTCCTGGACGCCCTGCATTGACAATAATACTGGCTTCCAGCTCATGCTGTTTGGCATTTAGAACACTGTGCTTAACACCAGCCTTTTTTAACATTTCTGAAAGTAATTCAGATGTCTCAACCGAGGCGGTGCCAGCCAATACCGGCGCGCCTTTGGCGACAATCTCTTTTATATCTTCAATAACCGCTTCAAACTTTTCTTCTTGGCTCAGAAAAACCAAATCATTTAGATCGATTCGCTCGACATCTACATTGGTCGGTATGACCATGACTTGGAGACTATAAATCTGCTGGAACTCATAGGCTTCGGTATCAGCAGTGCCCGTCATACCTGATAACTTTTCATATAGGCGGAAATAGTTCTGGAAGGTGGTAGAGGCTAGCGTCTGACTCTCTTGCTGAATTTCCAGCCCTTCTTTGGCCTCAATTGCCTGATGCAGTCCCTCGGATAAACGTCGACCAGGCATGGTCCGTCCGGTATGTTCATCAATCAGTACTGCCTGACCCTGCTGGACGATATATTCCACATCTTTACTGAACAGGTTCTGAGCTCTAAGTGATGAGTGCACATGATGTAGCAGTCCCAAATTAGTCGCCATGTAGAGACTTTCATCCTGCTCAAGTAAGCCCTCACCGATCAATATTTCTTCAACTTTCTGATGACCACTCTCGGTGAGCTCCACATTGCGTGATTTCTCATCGACAATAAAGTCACCCGTCAGCTCTTCAGCTTCCTCATCATCACCATCACCATCAGGCTGTAAGGTTAGTTTTAGTGTCAGCGCGTTCACTGTTTGATACAGCGCAGAGCTGTCCTGTGCCGCGCCAGAAATAACTAGCGGTGTCCTAGCTTCGTCGATAAGGATTGAGTCCACCTCATCGATGATGGCGAATGCTAAACCGCGCTGGGATTTATCTTCGAGACGCAGGGCCATGTTGTCGCGCAGATAATCAAAGCCGAATTCATTATTAGTTCCATAGGTGATGTCAGCGGCATAGGCATCCTGCCGTGAACAGGCAGCCAACTCACCCTCATCTTCGGGATTCAGGCGGAATGAATTGGCAGTATCGGCTCCTTGATAAGACTGAATAACACCAATGGACATGCCAAGCCGTTGGTACAGGGGGGCCATCCACTGCGCATCTCGCATCGCCAGATAGTCATTGACGGTAATCACATGCACGCCTTTCTCAGGTAGGGCATTGAGATAAGCCGCTAAAGTCGCGACCAAGGTTTTGCCCTCACCGGTGCGCATCTCTGCAATTTTACCGCGATGTAGAGTGATCCCACCAATCATCTGCACATCAAAGTGACGCATACCCATTACACGGACGGCAGTCTCTCGAACCAGCGCAAAGGCGTCTGGCAGCAGCTTTTCCAGAGTCTCACCCTGAGCTAATCGACCTTTGAGTACCGCGGTTTGCGCGGTTAGATCAACATCATTTAATACCTTGAGCTCAGCCTCTAAGTCTTTTATTTTTAATGCTATTTTTCGCATTCCGCGCAAGTCGCGCTCATTACTGCTACCGAATATCTTCTTCAGAATGTTGCCAAACATTGGGGTTTTCCATAAATAAGAGCAAAGGAACTAGAGAGTTGTTACTCTCTAAAGAATCTTAATCATCTTGCAGTTTATGTTTAGCGGCTGGTGCGCTTGATGTATGACGCAGGATCGACAGTGCGACCATTTTTGAATACTTCAAAATGAACATGGGGGCCAGTGGAACGGCCTGAACTACCCATCTTTGCAATAAGGTCACCTTTTTTAACGATGGCGCCTAAGTCCGCGATGTTAGCTTCATTATGCGCATAGCGTGTGACAAAACCGTCACTGTGGTTGATTTCAACCATATTGCCATAACCACTGCGCTCACTCGACCAGGTTACGACACCTGAGGCGACCGCGATAACATCGGAGCCCTGTCGGCCTGCAAAATCAACTCCAGCGTGCCAACGTCTACCGCCATCAAATGGGTCTGTGCGCATCCCATATTTCGAGGACATCCAGCCTTTCAGGATCGGGCGACCAGCAACTGTGCGCTCACTTTTTAGCTTTTTATCTGACAGCATCGACTGCAGTATCTGCAGCTGGGACTCTCGGCTTTCGAGCGCATTGTCCAAACGGGCAAACATAAGACCCAACTCTTGCTCAACATCAGCAGCAGAAGCCGCTTCAATAATCAATACATTATCTGGACCGCCAAGACCTGGGGCAACAGAAAAATCAAATTCACCTTCTTCGAGGCTGGCTATCTGCGTAAGCTGTTCACCGAGCGCATCCAATCGAACCAGTCGAGAGCGCATTTGAGCAAGCTTGAATGTCATTGCTGAAAGTGAGCTGTCTAACTGCTCGCGGCCAGTGTCTACCTGTTCTTGCTGGACGACTAACTGATGCTGCATTTCACTAATACTATTATCGAAAAGCAATTCCCAGCGACCATCTGCAATCTTAACGCCCAGCATAGTGCCAGCTGCCACAGGGATACCCAGAAGCAGGACGGATAAAAAACCTTTAGCCCAGCTGTTAAGGCTAAGCGTTCTAACCTTCTCCACTCGACTACTAATAAGGATTATTTTCACTGGTCGTTAATACCTTTTCTCACCTAACTGCTAACATCCGCGTTAATGCGGCTGCACATACGATATCGGCACATCTTCCGGATTATCAATGAATGTGACAACTTCCCAAGCATCTGTTTGGGCAATTAGTGCACGCAAAGACGCATTATTTAGCCCATGTCCTGATTTATGAGCGTCAAACTCTCCAATTAAGCTGTTACCCAGCAAATAAAGATCTCCAATGGCATCGAGAATCTTATGTTTAACAAATTCATCCTCGTACCGCAGACCATCTTCGTTAACAATCTGAAACTCATCCACAACTATTGCGTTTTCTAAACTTCCACCCCGCGCTAAACCAACCGAGCGTAAATATTCAAATTCACGCATGAACCCGAAGGTTCTTGCACGACTGACCTCTTTAACAAAAGAGGTGCTAGAAAAATCTATCGACGCACTAAGCGCCTGATGTTTAAACACTGGGTGATCAAAGTCAATAGCAAATTTGACTTTGAAACCTTCGAAGGGACGGAATGTCGCCACCTTGTCGTCTTGCTTGACAGTCACCGTGCGCTTAATACGAATAAACTTTTTCGCTGCATCCTGCTCCAAAATTCCCGCAGATTGGAGCAAAAAGACAAAGGGCCCCGCGCTACCATCCATAATAGGAATTTCCGGCGCAGAGACATCGATGACAACATTGTCGACACCCAAGCCAGCCAGGGCAGAGAGAAGATGCTCGACCGTTGACACCCGCACGTCTCCCTTAACTAGGGTCGTCGAGAGAGTCGTATCACCAACATTCTCAGCTTTAGCTGCAATTTCTACCACAGGATCTAGATCAGTCCGTCGAAAAACTACACCTGTATCGGGCTCAGAGGGATGCAGAGTCAAGTAGACTTTCTCTCCGGTGTGCAATCCCACGCCAGTGGCACGTATCACATTTTTTAACGTGCGCTGCCTGATCATGGCTACACCCTTGCTTTGTAAGTGATTGATTCTAACAGACAAGCTCTCTATCACCAAGATTTTATAATCTGAGGCGTAGTGATAGAAAGCTCCCATAGCGCTAGGTTAACGCGCTATTAATCTGCTTGCTTGCGCAGAAACGCAGGGACATCTAAGAAATCCATATCTTGATCCGCTTGCATGTCTAATTTTCGCGCTGTAGAGCCGTCGCTTATGACCGTACGACGGTTGACTGTCGGCTTATCGAGGCGGGTATAATCTATTTCTCCGCTGGCTCTGCGCAGCGGGGCATTACCCGTCCCTACACCACGAAGTCCAGGTTTGGCCCCGCTGACTCTCAGACCTGTGGCCACCACGGTCACTCTGAGCTGGTCTTCAAGCGTCGCATCAAAGACGCTGCCTACAATAATGGTGGCATCTTCATCCGCAAACTCCCGAACAGTGGCACCGACATCCTCAAACTCGCCCAGAGTCAGGTTGTAGCCGCTGGTAATGTTAACCAAAATACCCTTAGCACCCTGCAAGTTAACTTCCTCAAGCAGAGGACATTTAACCGCAGCCTCCGCGGCGACTGTGGCGCGATTGGAACCATTGGCTTCACTCGTACCCATCATGGCCATCCCCATCTCGGCCATGACAGTGCGCACATCCGCGAAATCTACATTGATTAGGCCATCCAGCATAATTAGATCGGTGATGCCCTGAACTGCGCCCAGAAGTACATCATTAGCCTGTTTAAAGGCACTGATAACGGTCATGTCTCGACCCAGTACCTGCATGAGTTTTTCGTTCGGAACAATAATTAACGAGTCGACCCGATCTTTTAGCTGGGCGATACCCTCGTCAGCGACAGCTCTGCGTCGACTGCCTTCAAAAGAAAAAGGCCGAGTCACTACGCCGACGGTTAAAATACCCATCTGCTTTGCGATCTCCGCAATCACCGGTGCGGCCCCAGTACCTGTGCCACCCCCCATACCCGCGGTAATAAATACCATATCAGCACCTTCGAGAACCTGAACAATACGTTCTTTGTCCTCAATAGCAGCCTGACGTCCCACCTCAGGGTTAGCGCCGGCGCCAAGACCTTTGGTTAAGGTCCCGCCCAACTGCAGCACAGTGGCATCACCAAGCTCGTTTAGAGATTGAGCATCAGTGTTGGCCACAATAAAGTGGACGCCATCGATATTGCTTTCCATCATGTGACGCACCGCATTGCCGCCACCCCCACCAACTCCAATCACTTTAATCTCTGCATTCGTTGGAATGCTGTCTACTAGTTCGAACATAGGTAACCCCTTATTTGCGCCTCACAATTAAATTTCATAGCCAATGATTTGGCCCTTAAAGTCCACCCTGAAAAAAGCGCTTACACTTTTCCCAGTAGTTGTTAGTTTTAGTTTTTTTGGTCTCGCTGCGACCTTCCCTGCGTTGCTGCTGAACCCCAAAGTGCAACAAACCGACGCCCGTGGAGTAAATTGGATTATTAACAATATCCGAAAGGCCTTTTACATTGACCGGCGCTCCGATTCTCACAGGCATATGAAATATCTCCTCGGCTAATTCGGTAACACCTTCCATCTTTGAGGTGCCTCCAGTCAGGACCACCCCAGCCGCAATTAATTCTTCGAAACCACTGCGGCGGATCTCTGCCTGAACGAGGGTGAATAACTCGTCATAACGGGGCTCAACCACCTCGGCTAATAGCTGTCGCGACATATCTCGCGACTCCCGATCGCCGACACTGGGGACCTTGACCGTTTCCTCGGGGCGAGCAAGCTTGGCTAACGCGCAGGCATACTTAATCTTTAAATCTTCGGCATGGGCAGTCGGCGTTCGCAGCGCCATAGCGATATCATTGGTGACCTGGTCGCCCGCAATAGGGATAACTCCGGTATGACGAATAGCGCCCTCGGTGAAAATCGCTATATCGGATGTACCTCCGCCAATATCCACTAGGGCAACGCCCAGCTGCTTTTCATCGTCAGTAAGCACGGCATAGCTCGATGCCAACTGCTCAAGCACAATGTCATCCACATCCAGGCCGCAGCGACGAATACACTTTTTAATGTTCTGTGCCGCATTAGCTGCACAGGTAACTAAATGCACCTTGGCTTCGAGACGTACACCTGACATTCCGATAGGCTCTTGTACGCCCTCTTGGTCATCAATAATGTACTCTTGGGGGAGTACATGAAGAATTTCCTGATCGGCCGGTATGGCTACGGCTCGAGCTGCATCTATAACTCGCTCAACGTCTAAGGGCTGAACTTCGCGATCACGAATAGCTACAATACCGTGGGAATTAAGGCTGCGAATATGGCTGCCAGCGATTCCCGCATACACCGAGTGAATAGTGCAGCCAGCCATTAGCTCCGCCTCTTCGATCGCCCGCTGAATAGAAGTGACAGTGGCTTCAATATTGACCACAACGCCTTTTTTAAGACCCGAAGACGCATGCATCCCCGTGCCAACTATTTCTAGATCGCCTGTAGGGCCTATAGCCCCAACTATTGCCACCACCTTTGATGTGCCAATATCCAACGCGACGATCATGTTCTCTTCATTTTCAGTAGCCATAATTTCTCCTCGTCAGTTGCCCGTCATCCCTTTACAGAGCGAACTGGATTTTCCTCAGTGTTTAGCTGCGCACCAACCAAAATACCGTCTTTCCAAGCCACGGCGAGTCCATTGGGGTATCGCAGATCTATTGTTTTAATATTGTTTAATTGACGATTTAGGCCTGATTCCCAAACTAAGGCGAAACGCCTAAGCTTTTCTACCAGCTGTTTTCTACCCAGCACTAAGCCCACACCTGATTCAGTATCGACGCGCCATGCACCTAGATTGTCGCGCTGTAACTCGACCAACTTCAATCCTGTGGGAGCCAAAAGCTGGGCCATAGACTGGTACTGCTGCATCATTTCCAACGAGGTTCCATAGTCGGACCGCAATACCGGTAGAGCCTGTAATTTGCTGCTGTCTGCAATCTTTAACTCTTCGCCAAGGCGATTGAGAAAGCCACTTTTACCCCAGCGTGCAATGGGCACCTCCTCGATTATTTTCACTTGCAGGCTGGTGGGCCATTGACGTCGAATACTGACCTGATCAACCCAAGGTTGATCAAGGATTACTTGGCGTAATTTCGTCAGATCAACACTCAAAAAGCCTCCGTTAATTTGCTCATAAACTAGTGTTGCAAGCTCCTGCTGGAGTAAATGATTAAACTCACCGCCAATCACTACATTGGTTAAGGGCCGGTCAACCTGGCGATACATTAGATGGCCGCCATAAACGACTAGACCAAATGTCACCATCAGTACCAGGGTCGATAATTTTTCCAGCAACCCATTCGCACTAGTTTGAGCATACCCGCCAGTGGTGTTTTGCCTACGATTGGCACCTCGACCATTCTGATTTGCCATTACAGCGACGCCTCCAATATTGCCAGAACGAGCTGATCAAAATTAAGATCAGCAGCTTTAGCCGCCATGGGAACAAGGCTATGACTGGTCATACCAGGCGAGGTATTAACTTCGAGCAATTGAAAGCTATCATCTGCATCTAACATCAGATCAACGCGACCCCAGCCTTTGCAGCCTACCGAATTAAACGCCGCCATCGACAGTTCGCGTATCTCCGCTTCACGTTCAGATGAGAGGTCACTCGGGCACATATACTGGGTAGCATCGGAAAAATACTTAGCCCTATAGTCATAAAATGTCTCGCAAGTTTCAATGCGAATAGAGGGCAGCGCCTGATCACCTAGTATGGCTACGGTATATTCGGCACCCTCCATCAGAGACTCGGCAATCACTGTCAGGCCAAACTCAGCCGCATGTACCCAGGCCTGCTTGAGTTGAGCCGGCGTTTCGGCACGACTCATACCTATGCTCGAGCCTTCACAGGCCGGCTTAACCATAGCTTTGCCGCCGAGAGACTGCATAATCCCTAACCAGTCGGACTGTGCATCAAGTACCGAAAATGCGGGAGTGGGTAAGGCAATACCCTGCCACATCTGCTTGCATCGCAACTTATCCATAGCTAGGGCTGAGGCCAAAACACCACTGCCGGTATAGGGGAGACGAAGATATTCCAAGGCCCCCTGCAGTGTGCCATCTTCGCCCCCAGGACCATGTAGCGCTATAAAAACACGATCTAATTTGTGGCCCGGCAGCACCTGAATTACGTCGTCCTGTGCATCGATAGCAATGACGTCAATGCCCAGATTAAGCAATGATTGGTGCACCGCAGAACCACTCATCAGAGACACCTCACGTTCGGACGATGTACCTCCGTAAAGCAAACCAACGCGGCCGAATTTATGCGAGCTAGAGGCGGTCATTTCTTGACCTCTACTAGACTATTGGGCGCTAGGGTCCTGCTGAGTTCGGTTTCGGCTAGCATAGCCACCAGCTTGCTGACACTGCCGGCACCCTGAGTCAGCACAATATCATCACCTCGAACTAGCTCGCCCAACAGGTACGGCACCTCATCGATAGACTCTACATAGATTGGATCAATACCGCCGCGCTGACGAATACTGCCGCAGATATTTTTACTGCCAGCACCTGGAATAGGCTCTTCACCCGCGGCATAAACATCCAGCACTAACAACACGTCAACAGTAGCGAGGACCTGAATAAAATCTTCATAAAGATCTCGCGTTCTGCTATATCTGTGGGGTTGAAAGGCCATCACCAGCCGCCTCTGAGGCCAACCATCGCGGACGGCCTGAATAGTTGCTCTGACCTCAGTGGGGTGGTGACCATAGTCATCGACCAGCATGGCACTGCCCCCTTGAACGGAATACTCACCAACCACTTCAAAACGTCGGCCTACACCAGAAAACTTGCCCAAACCATTGATGATAGACTGATCATCAATGCCCTCATCGCTAGCCACCGCAATCGCGGCAGCGGCATTTAATGCATTGTGCCGACCTGGAATATTCAGGCTAATATTAATAGATGGCAGGTCATCTGGACGACTAATCTTGAAGTGGCACTGGCGCTCTTCGGTCGACAGATCGCTGATACGATAGGCTGCATCTTCACTAAATCCATAGGTTAGCAAGGGCCGCGCCACATCAACCAGTAATTCGCGGATAACGTCGTCGTCAATGCACATAACAGCCAACCCATAGAATGGCAGGTTATGTAAAAATTCAATGTAAGTCTTTTTCATCACCTCAAAGTCATAACCATAGGTTTCCATATGGTCTTCTTCAATATTAGTGACTACAGCTACCATGGGCTGGAGGTGCAAGAATGAGGCATCGCTCTCGTCCGCTTCTGCTATCAGATAGCGACTACCGCCAAGTTTGGCATTGGTACCCACACTATTGACACGACCGCCAACAACAAAGGTAGGGTCGCGGCCCGCTTCGGCAAAGATTGCGGTAATCAAACTGGTAGTGGTGGTTTTGCCATGCGTGCCGGCGATGGCAACACCATGGCGATACCGCATCAATTCAGCAAGCATTTCAGCGCGACGCACCACCGGAATGCCACGCTTGCGGGCACTGGCAATCTCAGTATTCTCCAGCGTCACTGCCGAGGATTTAACTACCACGTCAGCATCGATAATATTTTCTTCGCTGTGGCCAATAAATACTATTGCACCAGCGCCAGTTAGACGCCTGACATTGGCGTTGGCACTGATATCCGATCCAGAAATTTCGTACCCCTGATTCAATAACACCTCGGCAATACCGCACATACCACTTCCGCCAATACCGACAAAGTGGATGCGGCGAATACGACGCATTTCAGGTGGCTGGAAATTCATATTATCAACCATGGGCTACCTCGATGCAGACCTTAGCAACCTGTTGCGCGGCATCAACTTTGGCTAATTCACGAGCGCGCATGGCCATATTGAGCCTGCGCTCTGGCTGAGTGCAGATAGCATTAATTTCATTGGCAAGTATTTCAGGGGTAAGCGCTGACTGTTGCATCATAGTAGCGGCACCCTGCCCGACGAGTAACTCGCCGTTGCAGGTTTGATGGTCGTCAATAGCGTGAGGGAACGGAATCAACAATGACCCCAGCCCCACGGCAGTTAGTTCAGCTACCGTCAATGCACCAGATCGACAAATGACAAAATCTGCCCATGTATAGGCATCTTCCATTGCGTCAATGAAAGGCACCACATTTAGCTTTCCGTTTTTTAAGTTTAGGCCCTGCTTCCGATAGGCATCGATAGTCACCTGCAAATGAGCTTTACCAGTCTGATGAATGACATCGGGGCGTACCCGAGCATCAATCTTAGCTAACGCCTCTGGCAGCAGACGGTTGATTGCCAGTGCGCCACGACTGCCGCCCAATACCAGCAGGCAGACCCTACCTTTACGCTTAGCCAATCGCTCTTGGGGCGGCAATAGACTGGCTATTGCAGGCCGCACTGGGTTGCCGCACCACTCTCCGTTCGTTAGCGTGTTAGGGAAGCCCTGCAGCACGCGACTTGCGATATGCGCTGACAGCCGATTAGTGGTGCCGGCAACGGAATTCTGTTCATGGATCACTACAGGGATACCTTTAAATTTAGCCGCTACGGCGCCCGGCCCTGAAGCAAAGCCTCCCATGCCCAATACCACCTGAGGTTTGAATTCATTCAATATTGACAGGGCCTGACGAATTGAGCGCAACAGCAAAAAGGGAGCGCGCAGTAGGGCCATAACACCGCGACCGCGGATGCCTTCGATATCCAAATAAGTAATAGGGATGTCATGTGCCGGCACCAGCTCCGACTCAATCCCACGACGTGTTCCCAACCAGGATATTTTCGCATCTACCGCGAGCAGCTGATCTGCAACGGCCAGTGCCGGAAAAACATGACCACCCGTGCCGCCCGCCATAATCATTACGCGAAGGTTATCGGACATAGCGAGTCCTCCGGCTAGGCTGTTGAGGAGACCTTATCTCGTGACCAATACGCAACATCATGCCTACCATTGCACAGCACACCATTAAACTGCTGCCGCCATAACTCACAAACGGCAGGGTCAGCCCCTTGGTAGGCAATAGACCTGCGTTAACGCCAAGATTAATAAAGGTCTGGCCACTGATCAGCAGGCCAAAACCTACCAAAATATAAGCGCCGTACCAGTATTTTTGGGTAATAGCCATCTTCGCAAGCTGAAAAACACGCAATACCATCGTTATATAAAGTCCCAACAGAACAATGACGCCCACAAATCCAAATTCTTCCGCAAAGATTGCGAAGACAAAGTCGGTATGGGCTTCCGGCAAATACAGCATTTTTTGAACTGACTGGCCAAGCCCTACCCCAAACCATCCACCGCGCCCAAAGGCAATCAATGACTGGACAAGTTGATATCCGGAGTCATATTTCTCCGTCCAGGGATCAAGAAACGTCGCTAGCCGCGCCAGCCTATAGGGTGCAGATTCAGCCATCCAATAGAGCAATAGAAAACCAACTAGTACCACCAGTAGGTACTGTCTTAAATTGGTGCCACCCAGAAAAACCATAGCCATAAAGGTCGCGACCAGAACCACAACCGAACCAAAATCGGGTTGTAACATTAGCAGCAGGGACAGCAGGCTAATGACACCCAAAAGCTTGCCGAACTCAGCGGGGTTGACGCTCAGAGTTTCTCGATGCTGCTGCAGATGGCTGGCCAGAAAGACCACCGTTGCCACTTTTACTAACTCTGATACCTGTAATGTAAAACCCGCCAGACTCAGCCATCTTCGTGCACCGTTAACCTCACGACCAATACCCGGAATAAGCACCAGAGCCAGCAATAAGATACTGAGCAATATCCAAAGACGTGCGTAACGAGCCCAAACTGTTGGCGGAACAAAGAATCCTGCAAGCATTGCTGCAGTACCGACCAGCAGGTAAGCCAGATGTCGTTTAACAAAATATAACTCATTGCCATATCGGTGCTCAGCAAAACTAAACGAGGCCGAGGCAATCATCACGAGACCGATAGAAATAAGCGCTAAAACAGATAACAGCAGCGGCCTATCAATATGATATTCAGAGTGCCTAAGGCCGAAATATTTGGCTGAAAAATCAAGCGTCATTATTGACCCCCAACTGATTCACGGCTTCTTGAAATCGTACACCGCGCTCCTCAAAGCCAGCAAACATATCGAAACTGGCACAGGCCGGTGAAAGCAGCACAATATCGCCCGAGTCCGCCAGTTGGTGCGCCTGCTCTACGGCCGCCTCCAGAGACTCGACAACTCGCGTATCCACTACGGTACTTAAAGCCTCGTCAATGCAATCGGCATCCGCACCAAATAAAATACTGTGTTTAACAAATTTAATGGCGACAGCCTGCAATGGCGTAAAATCCTGCCCCTTACCCTGACCGCCGGCAATTAATATCAAGTTTCGACTACCTGGCTTACCAAAGCCTTTAATCGCAGCCAATGTGGCGCCGACATTGGTACCTTTGGAATCATCGATATATAGAGCGCCATTGACCTCACCGACATTCTCACAGCGATGGGGTAATCCCTTATATGCTCTCAAGGTATCCAACATAGCCTGCATAGGCAGTTGCGCAGAATGACCCAAGGCCAGCGCCGCAAGCGCGTTGGCTATATTGTGAGTCCCTTTAATTGCCACGTCTGTTACCGACATAAGCCGCTCTGCACCAAAAGCCAAATAGCCATTGACCGCGCCTTGCAATAAGCCAAAATCTCCTAGGTCAGGCTCATTGAGGCCAAAGCTGATGGCAGCGGTAGCGCTGGGCAATAGAGGTCGAGTGAGTGGGTCTTCACGGTTGACAACAACTCTGCCCGCCCCTCGAAATATACGATGCTTTGCTGCATGGTATTGCAGTAAACCGGCGTAGCGATCCATATGGTCAGGGCTGATATTTAATAGCGTTGTAATCGCGCCACGACTATCGTTTAAGAGCTCTAGCTGAAAACTGGACAGCTCCAAAACATAGAGCTGATGCTTGTCATCGAGCAGGTCCAACATGGGCGTGCCAAGATTGCCACCAACGCCCACACTCAGACCGCTAGCGACAGCCATCTGGCCAACTAGAGTGGTAACAGTGCTCTTACCATTGGAGCCTGTTATTGCGATGACCGGCGCCTTGGCGTACTCAAGGAACAATTCAAGATCGCCCAGCAATGTCACACCGGCAGCACGGGCGGCTACTAGCGCAGGCTCTTGCAATGAGATACCTGGACTGACGAGCACCCTGTCGATATTGACAAACAGGCTTGAATCGAAGGTGCCGAGGAACCGAGCAATGTCCGGATAGCAATCGATCACTTCCTGTAATCGCGGTGGTTGCTGACGACTGTCCGCAAACACAAATGGTTGCCCCATTGAAGCCAAAAACCTAGCCGCAGATAGCCCTGTGGCACCCATGCCAAGGATCGCCGTGTTGCGGTTAGTGGCTATTACATTTTTCATTAATGCTTCCATAGTAAGCGCTGGTTAACGCAACTTCAGTGTTGCAAGGCCAATCAGCACCAGTACAACCGTGATAATCCAAAAACGTACAATCACACGCGGCTCTGGCCAGCCTTTTAATTCGTAATGGTGGTGGAGAGGCGCCATACGAAAGATACGCTTGCCGGTCAACTTGAATGATGCAACCTGTAATATTACCGACAGTGTCTCGACCACAAATACACCTCCCATGATGAACAACACGATCTCCTGTCGGACGATCACTGCCACCACGCCAAGGGCTGCGCCCAGCGCCAAGGAACCCACATCGCCCATAAATACCATTGCGGGATAGGTGTTAAACCACAGAAATCCGAGCCCAGCCCCGCACAGCGCTGCAGTAAAAATAAGCAGTTCACCGGCACCGCTAATAAAGGGAATGTTTAAATAGCCCGCAAACTGATAATTGCCTGCGAGGTACGCAAAGACTCCCAGCGCACCGCTGACTAAAACGGTCGGCAGTATGGCGAGGCCATCCAAGCCATCAGTTAAATTGACAGCATTGCTAGTCCCCACAATCACTAGATAGGTAAGTAGAATGTAAGCGGGCCCCATCGTTAGGGATACATTCTTAAAGAAGGGAATAATCAGTGCCAGCTCAGCGGGACTCTGGGCTGTCTGGTAAAGCACGATGGCGGCCAGCAAACCAAAGAGGGACTGCCACAGATACTTCCAGCGCGCAGGTAATCCACGGGGGTTTTTCTCAACCACCTTACGATAATCATCAACCCAGCCGACCAGACCAAAGGCTAATGTCGTTGCCATAACAATCCAGATATAGCGATTTCCTAAATCACCCCATAAAAGCGTGCTGATAAAAAGTGACACTAGTATGAGTGCACCGCCCATAGTAGGTGTACCGGCCTTGCTCAGGTGACTCTGGGGACCGTCTATGCGAATGGCCTGACCCATCTGGAGACGGTTAAGATGTCCAATAACAATAGGCCCGGCTACCCAAGAGATAAGCAATGAGGTAATTACCGCCAAAATACCCCGCAACGTCAGATACTGAAAGACAGAAAAGGGGCTGTAAAACTGAGTGAGATATTCTGCAAGCCATATCAACATGAAGGGTTTCCTCGAAGTAATAACATGGCAACAATCTGATCCATTCCTGAGCTGCGTGAGCCCTTGACTAAGCAGGTAGTCTCTGAAGACTGAAGTTCATCGATAAGAGCCTCTATCAGGGAATCTTGGCTCTCAAAATGGCGACCGCCAAAGACCTCGGTGGCACCAGCACTCAGCGTACCCAAGCTATAAACGGCATCCAGGCCGGCCTGCTGGGCATATTCACCGACACGGCGATGCAGCATAACTTCACTCGACCCTAACTCACCCATATCACCCATTACCAATACCCGCCGACCGCTGCAATCAGCTAGTACGTCAATAGCAGCCACAAATGAGCTTGGACTAGCGTTATAACTGTCGTCGATCACCTTCGCCCCATTACCCAACAACTTGATCTCCTGACGACCAGCAATCGCGGCGACAGATGCCAGACCTGCGGCAATCTGTGGCAGCTTGACACCCGCGGCGATAGCACAGGCGGCGGCCGCCAAGCTGTTACTGACCTGGTGCAACCCAGGAGCTGTCAGTTCAATAATCTGCTCTTGTGCAGCGTCTCCATCAATCACCCCGAGGCAGAGCACATATCGATAGCAGCCATTAGCAAGCAGTTGGATATCTTCGGCAAATAGGTCGGCACTGGCGTTCTGAGATGAGAATGTCACTTGCTTTTTACCTTCAAGTTGTTCGAGCCACTGACAGCACCAGGGATCGTCAAGATTGATAACTGCCGTGCCGAGAGCCTCTAGACCCGCATAAATTTCGCCCTTGGCAGCAGCCACCGCTTCAATGCTGCCAAAGCCCTCTATATGGGAGGTCTGTACATTGTTAATCAGCGCGACATGTGGCTTAGCAATGGCACAGAGATAACCGATTTCACCACCAGCGCTAGCGCCCATTTCGATTACCGCCATGTCAGCTTCCGCTGGCATAGATAGCACCGTAAGGGGTACGCCAATATGATTATTGAGGTTTCCTGTCGTCGCATGGACTCGGTTGCTCTGACGTAAAATAGCGGTAACAGCCTCTTTCACCGAGGTTTTGCCTGTACTGCCAGTAATGGCTATAACTTGGCCAGCGAAGGCCTCACGCCGCAATATTGCCAAATCACCCAGAGCCTTAGTCGTATCCGCTACTACCCACTGAGGCAGGGGTAGTTTTTTGTCTGGCGCAGAAACCACTAGTCCTGAGGCCTTTTCAGCGGCTTCATTGAGAAACCGATGCGCATCGAATCGCTCGCCGATCAGCGCGACAAACAGATCACCCTCGTTAATATTGCGACTATTAATGGCCACCGTGGAAAAATGACAGTCTGGATTGATCAATGTGCCACCAAAACGCACCGCCGCATCTGTCAGACGCAATTGAGGCATCATGCGAGGCCCCCTTTTATAGACAGATCTTCTCTAGCTCGCAGGGCAAGTCTTGCCTCACTTTGATCACTAAAGGGCAGTCGCTCGGCCGCTATAATCTGATAGTCCTCATGGCCCTTGCCAGCTATTAACACAACATCAGCTAGGTCCGCCTGAAGAATTGCCTCACGAATAGCTGCACGGCGGTCAGATTCGACGATCACATCAGCGCAGGCACCCTCAACAATATGTTGGATAATTAACTGAGGATTTTCGCTACGCGGGTTGTCGCTCGTCACAACGACCTGGTCCGCCCACTTTGAGGCAATAGCACCCATCTCAGCACGCTTACCTATATCTCGATCGCCACCACAACCAAAGACCACCCAAAGCTTGCCATGACAATGATCTCTCAGAGTCTGCAGTGCATTTTTTAAGGCGTCTGGAGTATGCGCATAGTCAACGACGACAAGAGGGTGTGCTTTGGCATCAATCAACTCCATTCGACCGGAAACAGCTGGCAAGCTGGGTATTGCCGACAAAATATCAGCCACAGAAAAACCCTGAGCGACGCCGCAACCGATTACCGCCAACAGATTGGCAAGATTAAATCTACCCAGCAATGGTGAATTTATTTCGCCCTGACCCCAGGGCGTGCACACCACCGCTCGCAGACCCGCCGGAGAGTGCTTAATGGTATGGCAGTAAATATCGGCACGACTATCCTCGAGACTAAAGCTAATAGCGCGAATATTAGGATTGAGACCCGACAGAATAACGCGACCGATGCTGTCATCAATATTGATTATGGCGGTTTTAAGTCCGTCCATTGCAAACAGCTTAGCTTTGGCGGCAGCATAGGCCTGGAAATCGCCGTGATAATCGAGGTGGTCGCGACTCAGATTGGTAAATACCGCGATATCGATCTGCAAACCAGCTACGCGATACTGATCGAGGCTATGAGAAGAGACCTCTAGAGCCACGTTGCTGGCACCCGCAACTCTTAGCTCCTCAAGAATTCTCTGCATGGAGACAGCATCGGGGGTCGTCAGCCCCGCATTAGATGGAGCGGGCAAACGACCACCATTGGCGTTAATCATCCCGTAACCCAAGGTACCTATAAAGGCTGCTGAGTTGACCTGAAGGGCCTCGACCAGTGCTGCATAGAGTCGAGAACAGGTCGTTTTGCCGTTGGTACCAGTGATAGCGGTCAGAGCCATCTCTCGCGACGGAACAGCATAAAAAATCCCAGCTATATGTGAAACATGTTCAATGAGCTTGTCGATGCCAACTACGGGCACCAAATGATTGATTAAAACGCTATCGTCGATGACAGTACTGTCGACCAAGATAGCGACGGCGCCACGATCAATCGCCTGAGAGATATAGTCGGCACCATGGGTCTGAGAGCCCTGAACAGCAATGAACAAATCTCCCTCTTCAACCTGACGGCTATCGAGCGCAATGCCGTTTATACTCACGTCATAACAGTGACCTGACATAGTAAAATCCGCCATTAGATCGAACAGAGTAATGGCGGTTCGTTGCGATAGGCTCATCATGAGTCCCCTCGCTTTCTTGAGGCTGCAAGTAGGCTCGCGATGGTACGATTAACATCTATTTGATCGGGCGTGACCTGCAGTAAGCGCAGCGCATTACCAGTCACCTCAGAAAATACCGGCGCGGCCACAAGACCACCGTAGTAAACATTTTCACTGGGCTCATCAATAACAACAACGGTTACCAGACGTGGCTTATCTATCGGCGACAACCCAGCAAAAACCGACATATGACGATTTTCGTCATAACCCCCGGTTGCCTTAGTCTTGCGCGCCGTTCCCGTTTTACCGCCGACGGAGTAGCCTTCAATCATGGCGCGCTTACCTGTACCCTGGTCACTGCTGGCATCATGCAGCATCTGACGAACCTGTTTGACAAGTTCAGCATCTGCTACCTTGACGCTTTCGGGCGGCCCCTCAATAGCCAACAATGAAATATCTTTGCGCTGGCCATTACTGGCCAATATTGCATAGGCTCGAGCAAGCTGCAAAGGGGAAACACTCAACCCATAGCCAAATGCAAACGTTGCCTGAGTGACGGGATCCCAATTGCGATGAGCCGGTAAACTACCTGCTGTCTCACCCGGGAAGCCACTACCAAGACTCTCACCAAAACCCATACGCGCAAACAGCTCTCGCGTTGACTCGGGATTTAAAGCGAGGGCTAACTTGGTGGTACCGACCTGACTCGATTTGCGCAGCACACCACCCAAATCTAGCAGACCGTAATCATTGCTATCATCAAAGATTTTATTGGCAACCTTGATATAACCAGGACTCGTATCAATTTTGCTATTAATATCAAACTGACCACTTTCCAGAGCCGCCAAAATAGTGAAGGGCTTCACCGTGGAGCCCGGTTCTATCCTATCGGTCATAGCCCGGTTACGCACCGAGCTTGACTGTAAATTATAGCGGTCATTGGGATTCATAGACGGCTGATTTGCCATAGCCAGAACCTCACCAGTCTCGACATCCAACACAATCACCGAACCCGATTTAGCCTGATGTTTTTGTACCGCAGCCTTCAAGGCACGGTAAGCGCTATACTGCACGCGCAAATCAATACTGAGGCGCAGAGTTTTGCCTGAATGTGCAGACTCAATCAGCGCAATGTCCTTAATCACTCGACCCGCGCGGTCTTTAACCACTTTCCTAGAACCCGACACACCTGCCAGCCAAGCATCGTAGGCCAGCTCCATCCCCTCTTGACCATCATCATCAACATCAGTAAAGCCGACTAATTGCGCCGTAACTTCGCCCGCAGGATAGAAGCGCTTGTATTCCAAGCGACCCTCGACGCCGGGAATCTGAAGGGAAAGAATTTTTGCGGCCTCAACAGCGGGCAGATGATGAGCCAGAGACATAAATGCCTTATTGCGGTAGCGCTGAAGTCGACCTTTTAATTCAGTCGCCGAAAGCGCCAAGGCCTCAGCTAGCACCAACAAATCCGCCTGGGTAGCGGACTCTTGGAAATGCTGCGGATTTACAAACAGCTCAGTCACTGGCGTGCTAACCGCCAATGGCTCACCATTCCTATCGGTAATCAGGCCTCGGTAGGCTGGAATAGGCTCTAAACGAATAGATCGCGCGTCGCCCTGAGTCTGCAAAAAATCTACGCCACGCTCGGCTTCAGGCATTATTTGTAGCTGGGCAATCTTGGCAACAAGCACAATCGGTAGAGAGACCAAAGCTAGCATTACTAAATAGTAACGCCAGCGCGGTATAACTGTCTCTACCGGTTTTTTGGCCACGATTCTGTCTTACCTTTTTTATCTATTGCGAGCCGATTAGGGCACCATGTATTTACAACGTCTAAAACTCGATCTACTGCCGCTTAATAATCAAAATTTCTTGCGCCTGCGGACTGCGCATATTGAGGCGTACCGTCGCCATCGTCTCAACGCGCTGCAATGACCCCCAGGCACTGTGTTCCAGGAGGTACTTGCCATAATCCACCTGCAACTGATTAGCTTCGCGCTCCAATTCTGTCAGCTGCGCATACTTCTGCCGGCAGAGGTGGCTTACAAACGCAACCGATAACGCACTAACCAGCACTAAAAGCCAAAGCACCACCACTGGTTTTGCGTCGCCCATCTCAGGCGACGCGCACAGCAATACGCATCACCGCACTGCGTGATCGAACATTGCCACCCACCTCTGATGCTGCCGGTTTTATAGCTTTCCCCACTTTTACCAGCCTCACTCCACGATCAATATCTCGTATCGGCAGATTTTTCGGCAGTTTGATACCCTGCTCTTGATCGCGAATAAAACGCTTTACCCGCCGATCCTCTAATGAGTGAAAGCTAACGACAACTAGTCGGCCGCCCACCCTTAAACTGTCGATGACCTGTCCTAGCAAATCCTCAAGGTCGTCTAACTCGCGGTTAATAAAAATTCGGATAGCCTGAAACGCCTTAGTGGCGGGATGTCTCCCTCGCTCCCATGCAGGGTGCGCTGCGGCCAAAACTCCGGCCAACTGCACTGTCCGGACGATGGGTGCCTTAGCTCGCTCAGCGACAACCGCACGAGCCATTCGTCGAGCAAAGCGCTCCTCGCCATATGTTTTGATAACACGAGCAATCTCCTCCTCGCCTGCACTGGCAATCCACTGCGCTGCCGATAGACCCTTACTGGTATCCATGCGCATATCCAAGGGGCCATCGCGCATAAAACTAAAGCCGCGCTCAGCCTGATCTAACTGAGGAGAAGAGACACCCAAATCAAGCAACACCCCTGACAATTCGCCTGCCATATTCATCTCGGAAACCATGCTGTGAAGGTCTGCAAAGGTACCGTGCAATAACTGTAATCTGCTGTCCTCACTAAAACGCTCATGCCCAGCTGCTATTGCCTGCGGGTCTTTGTCTATAGCTAGCACTCGGCCGCTGCTGGACAATCTAGATAGCAACTCTGCACAATGGCCACCGCGACCAAAGGTACCGTCGACATAAAAGCCATTGGGGTCGACGACTAAAGCATCAATGGCTTCATGCAACAGCACGGTTGTATGTTCGGCCGATTGGGCGCTACCCATAGCTAAGTCCCTCACCAAGACAGGCTCTTAAGAGCATCAGACATGTTGTCTTTATCTATCAACATGCTGCGATAATTTTCCTGAGATTTCTCTCGCTCAGCATTCCAGTTATTCTCTGACCAGATTTCTAAGCGCTGCGTACGGCCGACCAACACCAGCTTTTTCTCCAGCTCGGCATAGTCTCGCAATTCTGTTGGAATCAGGATTCGACCACTACCATCTACCTGTAAATCTTTGGCTTGACCGACAACAAAGCGACTGAGCATCTCACCCAACTCGTCCATTGCCGGCAGCGCAGCGACCTTCTCTTCAAATTTTTTCCACTCTGGAAGTGGAGAGAGCGTCAAACAAGCAGACTTCATATCTATCGTGATGACCAGATCGTTAGAGCAAATATCTTCAAACAGGGTTCGGTAGCGAGTCGGAATTGCCATCCGACCCTTTGCGTCCATATTGATTGGATCACTACCTCTAAACACTTTTAACCCTTTCTCTCTATTTAATGACTCTTATTAACCCTACTTCACCACTTTTTTCCACTTTTACCCATTTATGCAGATTATGGCCCGCACTGACCAATGTCAAGGGGGATACAGGATGAAAAACTTAATAAAATCAGTAAGTTCAGCGGTTATCTATAGATTGGTTTTAAGGCGGGCGATAGGGGAAAATATTTAACAATGTAAAACATAACAGTAAGGCTGCAAGTTAAAGTAACTTCTAGCTTTGATTTATTTTAAGATCAATTTTAGCTTTTTTTGGTTTTTTTTAGATCGAAACGAACTAAACGTCACTCAAAATCCAGCGCCAACAAAAAAGACTAGCGATTTCTCGCTAGCCTTCATTGCAAAACCATAAAAAGTGAGTCGACCGATAAGCCGGGTTCTGTCGTGGACAATCATTCATCTGGGACAGACGTCACCGCCTGCCTCAAGCAACCTACCCGTCCCCAACGCGGGTCGCGCCATACGGGAACCTATTTGGTCTTGCTCCGAGTGGGGTTTACCATGCCACTACTGTTACCAGTAGCGCGGTGCGCTCTTACCGCACCCTTTCACCCTTACCTGTGTTCGCGAACGAACCATCGGCGGTCTTCTCTCTGCTGCACTGGCCGTAGGCTTTCGCCCCCCAGGTGTTACCTGGCACTCTACCCTATGGAGCCCGGACTTTCCTCTGCATTACACCCTTTCAAACGCAAGCGAATGAGCGAGAAATTAACACAGCGACTGCCTAGTCGACTCTCGACGATAATAGCACAGGATAGTTGTTGCCAAGCGTTTTAAACGCTTTATTACAACCCGAATAATCCGTCGCGGTGGCGGTGATCAAACCAGCCTCCCATCGGACGCCAACGATCACTAATTGCGCAGCGCATGGTCCGGTGGCAATTGACGGGAAATCCACAGCGCCAACTTGTGACGCATATTCGGATCAGTAACCTGATCTTTGGCCAGTGCTTGAATAAGCTTATCCTCAACAAGGACCCTGTAGACAAATTGCACCTTAAGCTTCATGGAATCATGAGCCTCCACCTCTCCATAGGCACGCTTTTTGGCGTATACCGCCCCAACCTGTAGGGCTTTTTTGACTAACTCTTCTTCATGGGGAATTTTCTGCATCACTCAAGCCTTTAATCGGTAAATGTTCTCGCATTGCGGAATATCCGCATCCAGCCGCTGTCTTCACCCCAGTCTGCCGGATGCCAAGAATTAAGCACTGTGCGGTAGACTCGCTCTGGGTGTGGCATCATTAATGTGGCCCTACCGTCGACAGAGGTTACACCAGTTATACCCTCCGGCGATCCATTGGGATTAGCGGGATAACGGTCTGCAACCTGCAGGTTATTTTCTAAAAACCGCAGGGCAATCTGACGGCTTTTTTGCAGCTCCGCGAGTGCGTCAGAGCTGGAAAATTCAGCTCGACCCTCACCATGAGATATGGCGATGGGCATATGCGTTCCGGCCATACCCTGTAACATTACCGAGGGCGAATCTTCAATTCGCACCAGTGAAAAGCGCGCCTCAAACTGCTCAGACAGATTACGCACAAAGCGCGGCCAAAGCTCAGCGCCAGGAATCAAGGTCTTGAGGTTACTTAGCATCTGACAACCGTTGCAGACACCTAAGCTAAAAGTATCGGGGCGATGAAAGAACTGTTGAAACTGATCCCGCACCTGCTGGTTGAACAGCACCGTTTTTGCCCAGCCTTCGCCGGCACCTAAAACATCGCCGTAAGAAAACCCGCCACAGGCTACCAGACCCGCGAATTCAGACAGGGTACGACGCCCAGCCAGAAGGTCACTCATGTGAACATCGACTGCGGTAAACCCTGCCCGATCGAAAGCTGCGCCCATTTCTACATGGCTATTTACGCCCTGCTCACGAACAATGGCAACTCTTGGTTTAGCGCCCCCATTAATATAGGGTGCGCAGATATCTTCAGCCGGATCAAAGCTGAGATTGGTCGAGAGGCCCAAGTCGGGGTGCAGGATACGATCAAATTCTTGCTGCACACATTCAGCATTATCGCGCAGCGATGCTACCCGATAGGAGGTCTCGCTCCAGCATGCCTGCAACGCGGCCCGATTACAGGCAAATAATATTTCGCCATCCCGACTAATCTCAAGGCTATCGTTTGCATTTAAAGTACCGAGTCTGTGGGCACTCACCCCTGCGTCAGTAAATTTCTCCATCAAAGCCTCAGCACTGCCCGATAGAACCTGGACGACAGCGCCCAATTCCTCAGTAAATAGCACCGCCATAGTATCTTCATCAAGGCCGCTCAGGTCTACCGAAACACCGACATGACCGGCAAAACTCATCTCGGCCAAAGTGGTCATCAAACCACCATCGGAACGATCATGGTAGGCGAGAATGTCGCCGCACTCCATAGACGCCTGCATGACATCAAAGAACCCTTTGAGAGCCTGAGCATCATCAACATCCGGAGCCGTATCACCAAACTCAGAGAACACCTGAGCCAAAATAGAGCCACCCATCCGATTGGCACCAGCACCCAAGTCTAGCAATAATAATTCCGTATTGCCCTGATCGGTGCGCAACTGCGGTGTCAGTGTTTTGCGCACATCCAGTACCGGTGAAAAGCCTGTAATAATCAATGATAGCGGCGAGGTAACCGCCCTGCCTTCGCCGTTAGCATCCTGCCAAGCGGTGCGCATCGACATGGAATCCTTGCCCACTGGAACGGTTATGCCCAACTTAGGACAGAGGTCCATGCCAACCGCCTCTACCGTTCGATACAGCTTTTCATCCTCACCGGGTGAGCCCGAGGCACACATCCAATTGGCGGATAACTTAATGTTCTTAATGTCACCAATGCGCGCCGCACTGATGTTAGTAATCGCCTCACCTATAGCCATGCGCCCAGACGCCGGACCGTCGATCAGCGCCAGAGGTGTTCGCTCACCTATGGCCATGGCCTCACCGGCAGTGCTGTCGTAAGTCACGGTAGTCACCGCACAATCTGCGACTGGGATCTGCCAGGGACCCACCATTTGATCGCGGGCAACCATGCCGGTAACCGACCGATCGCCAATAGTAATCAAAAAACTTTTACTGGCGACTGCCGGGTGCCGCAATACCCGAAAAACTGACTCATTGAGATCCAAAAATTCCGTTGAAAAGACGGTGCTCTGCAACGCTACTTTAGTTGCAGAGCGATGCATTTTAGGTGCCTTGCCAAATAACACTGACATCGGTAAATCAACCGGGCTGTTGCCGAAATGATCATCGACAAGCGTAATCTGCTTACTCTCTGTGGCTTCTCCGACCACGGCATAGGGACATCTTTCACGCTGGCAGATAGCCTTGAAGCGCTCGATATCTACGGGCAGAATCGCGAGCACATAGCGCTCTTGAGCCTCATTACACCAGATTTCTAC
>Ga0302114_10000325_pt1 | contig 34185 bp, 29 predicted proteins | sample AG5_Surface_MG_FD_203107 | JGI IMG/M metagenome (GOLD analysis project Ga0302114, IMG submission 203107) | Marine microbial communities from Western Arctic Ocean, Canada - AG5_Surface | ecosystem: Environmental > Aquatic > Marine > Oceanic | place: Canada: Western Arctic Ocean | collected...
AGTCCACCATGGCGATGATGTTATCGTGCCGGAGTCCGCGGAGGATCTCGATCTCCTGGCGTAGGGATTTGATGTCCTTGTCCGTCTTGCCGTGCTTGGCGATGAACTTCATGGCGACGATCTGGCCTGTGTACTTGCGCCGGGCCTTGTACACCTTGCCGAAGGATCCCTCTCCGACGAGCTCGATGATGTGGTAGTCGTGCTCGACGCTCGACGCGGAGGATGGGCCCTGGGTTCTGTCGCGCGGGGGCATGGGCGCCGGCATGGTGTCCTCCGAGGCACCCGCGCGCGCTCCTTCGCCGTCAACTATTCGAGCAGAGCGAGCCCCTCGGGTAGATGCGACGTCCTACGACCGGTCTCGCGCGATGCCGTCGCGCGCGTCGCCCCTGAGTCGTCTCACGTATCGGCGAGGCGGCGACGAGGTGGGTGTGGATCGCGCACAGGCCTCTCCGTCACCGTCCCGCACGCGCCCACGGCGTATGCATGGGAACGGCCTTTTTCAAACACGGGAGTCAGCGGGTGCAATCAACCGTCTTCTTTTTTCACCGTCCGAGGCACAGTTCGAGGCGGTGCCCTCGGCCCGTCCACCTCGGCGCCATGGCGGCCGCGCAAGGAGCGCCCGGGGCTTCGCTCGTGTCCCTCGTGACCGCCTCCCTGCGCAACGACCGGCATCTCCACGCGCGAACGCCGGAGGAAGGGGAGACGCCCCCGTGGGAGCGACGGGATATCTTCTCGGCTGCCTCTGCCTCGAGCTATCCGAGGGCGCGGCCGTCGGTGACCGCATCGCCGTCGCCGACGACGACGCCCGCGCCGGGTCTGCCCGACCGCGTCCACATCGCGTCCGCGTCGTCCTCCGACCGCAGATCCGTCGCGCGCGGCGATGCGCACGTCGGGCCGCCCGGGGACGACACGCGCGCCGCGGGGGCCCACCCGCAACCAGTGCACAGCTACTTCGCCCGCCAGCTCGAGGGTTGCGGGGACCGACCCGCGCACGCGCTCGAGATGCTCCGCGACGCCCCCGCGTACCTCCGCCGTAACCGACTGGTGGAGATGAAGAAAGCGGCCAAGGCGGAGGCCACGCGCAAGCGCCTGCACTCGCTCCTCGAAGCCGGCGAGGCGCTCAGCGAACGCAACTTTCCGGGACTCGCGTACACAGGGAACGCACACGCGACGGGCCCGGAAGAGAGCTCGGGTGAACGCGAGCTTCGCAGGCTGTTCCCGGGCGGAGCGCTGTACGTGGACGAGCGCCCGCGCGCGATGCTGTCGGAGATACGGTCATCGTTCGACGGTGAAGAGGACGAAGAGGACGAAGAGGACACAGAGGACGAAGACTCGGAGGGTGAAACCGAAGAGATAAAAACAGAAAAGGAAACTCAGTTCGTCACCCACACGGAGCCGCCGCCTAAGCTCCTCCCGAAGCGCCGCGAGCGACCCAACGAGAGCGCCACCGCGGCAGCCGCGCGATACGCCAACTCCGCCGTCCCCACCGCCCCGCCCCGGACGCTCCCGTTCATCGCGGGGGGAATACAGGTCATCGCCATCGGTTCGGTGATACCGGAACTCTCCGGCAGGTTCTCCGCGCAGGTGAGTATATTTTAATTCGCGTACGGGCAATTAGTATGACTTCAAGTGTTTTGTGTACAGAGCAAATACGTCCTCCCGCTCGGGTTCACCACCAGGCGAAGGTACACCAGCTCGATGGACCCGACGCGGAAGGTGTGGTACGAATCACGCGTGTGTGAGGATTCTGGAAATGCTTCTGGAAACATCATGACCAACGGGAACGTGACGCGTGGCAAGCGGGAGCCGACGGGATTCGTGGTGGTCGTCTCCGACGTCGACGAACCGAGCCTGACGTGGCGGGGTGAGTGCGTAAACAGTCTCCCTTGCATACTCAATTACCCAAATACCACCCAAATACTAACAACTCACCCCGGTACCTCGCACCAAGGTACCTCGCCCACGCACGCGTGGCAGCAGGTGATCGCGGCGGTGAACGTCCGCGCCATGACCCGCAAGAAGCCGGCGGTGAGCGGACCTCAGTTCTTGGGTGAGTTTATTTTAGTTAGCGTATGGGCAATTGGATTGACGCCGTGTTTTGTTCTTAGGCCTGTCGCTGCCAGAGGTTGCGGAGGAGATCGCGAAGCTGCCCGGATACGCAGCCTGCGTCGGCGCCATGAGGAATAGCGGCGACGACGACAAGTGAGGGTGTTTGCGAGTGAGGTGCTTGGCGTAGATTGGGGTTGGACTTCGCCATTTGCCAACTCTGGGGAATACTAACTAGCGACGAGGACGAGTGACGGTGCGATGACGCGCCAAAGGATAGACGTACGATGAATGTATGAGAAACCGCTCTACTTGAACCCCTTCTTACCGCGGCCGCCGCCGCCGCCCCTGTTCGCGCCCCCGCCGCGACCGCCGCGACCCCCACGCCCACCCTTCTTGACCCCACCCTTAGCCTTGAGCGCCCTCTTCTGCCCGCGCACGTCCGAGAGCATGCGCTTATCCACGGAGGGCCCGCCGGCGTTGCCCTTGTGGAACTTACGCGCGACGACGTGCTTGATCTCGCGGCGCTTACCACGCGCCGCGGTGCGAGCCTTGGCGTAGATCTTCTCAATCTCCCTAGCCTTGGACACGTCGGGGACGTCTTCTTGTTCCATGATTGTGGACGCTCGCGAAAACGCCGCCTGCATCTTCTTCTCCGCGCGCTTCTTCTTTCTGAATTTCGCCTCGGCAACCTTCTTGATGGACCTGGTGTCCACCGCCGCGAGCTTCTGCGCGGCTTCGTCGAGGTCGGCTTGGTCGTACACGGGCGCCGGGCGCATGAACTTGCGCTCATCCTCGAGGAACCACTCGGGGAGGTCCTCGTCGTCGTCTCGGGCGTACTTGTTGTACGCGTCGTCGATGATTCGATCCTGCGTACGGGTAAACAGTCAGAGAAGAAGAAGCGTCAGTCGAGGATACGAAACGTCGTTTAGGTGTCGAGAGCGTGTGTCGAACGTGTAAAGCGTGTAAAGCGGGAAAGTGACGGGCGTCCAGGCCTCAGCAACCATTTCGCATCAGAGAAGTTAGATTCAGACGATGCCGATTAGTTTTATTTTGAGAAAAATTTAATCGTTGATCATTGGCCGGAGGACGCGTGTCGTGAACGGAAAACAAATGCGGGGGTCGTGACGGGAAACGAACAAACGCGCGGGATGGGATGGCGACTCACCCTTTCTTTCTTGCGGAGCATCTTCTTACCGATGGCGAGTATCTCAGCCTTTTCGCCGTCGCTTATGTCGTCGACGTCCTTGTCCTCGTCGGAGGTGTCGGACCCCGACATCTCCGCGGCGGCTTCAATGAACCCGGCGTTATCCTTACCCTTTCGCGCGCGTGACATGGTGGTGCCCGTGGCGTCGTTGCTCTCTAGGCCCCAGCCGCCGTCATCCTCGGACGAATCCTCGTCGTCGTCGTAGGTGTCGTCGTATTTGCCGCCCCGCTTCTTCGCAGCCGCCTTTGCCTTTTTTAAGGCCTCCGTCTTCTCCTTCGCCTTGGCAGCCTTCTCCTTCTCCTTCCGGCGCAGATCGTCGGCAGCCGCGCGGAGCTGGTCGTAATCGTCCTCGTCGCTGTCGGAGTCAGCCTTGGCGGACTTCTTCGTACCAGTCTTCGTACCAGTCTTCTTATCAGTCTTCTTATCAGTAGTCTTCTTATCAGTAGTCTTCTTATCAGTCTTCTTTTCGGTCTTCTTATCAGACTTGGACTTTTTAGCGGCCGCCGGTTCCTCGTCGTCGGTTTCCTCCGAATCTGAGCTCTCGTCGGCGGCGAAGTAATCGTCGTCGTCGTCGAACCCGCTCGCGTCCGAATCGTCCTCAGCGTCCTTCTCCGCCGCAGTGCGTTTCGCGGCAGCCTTGGCCTCAGCCTTGGCCTGCTTAGCAGAGCCGGTCTTAACGCCGGGCTGCGCGAATAAGTCGTTATCGAACCAGTCGCCCATGCCAGCCTTGGCCTCCGCTTTCATCGCCTTCTTGGTGCCGAGGTCCATCAGCATAGGGTTCTGCGGCGCGTCCTTCTCAGCCTCCTTCGCGGCGGCCCTGTCTTTGGTGCGCACCGCGGCGGCATCCGCATCGGCGTCGAGGTCGGAGTCGTCGTCCTCGTCGAGTTCACCGGCGCCGAGAGCCGTGCGCTGCGCGCCCACGCCGTCGGCCCTGCCCTTCTTCTGCTCGGCGTCGAACTTGGTCCCCCGGCGCTTGTGCCTTGTCTTGTACTCTTCGTAGAGCATGTCCAGTTCGGATTCTAGACGTTTCTGGTTGTCCGCGCCGTCGCCGTCGAGGTCGGGGTCGTACTCGAAGTCGTCATCGTGCTTGGCCTGTAAAACACAAAGTTCATATGGGCAAACAGTTAGAGAACAAAAAATAAACTCACCATCTCTTCAATCTCGTCGTCGGAATCGTAGGCGGCGTCGACGCCGGGCGCCTCAGCCTTCGAGACCGAATCGAGACCAGCCTTGGACTTGATCCTCGCCAACGAGAAGAGGTCCATCTCGCCCGTCTGGGTGGCGCCTTCTTCGTCCTGCCCGTGGAGACCGATCGCCGCTCGTTGGCGCTCCTTCGCCTTGATCTTCGCCTTTTTCTTCTTGTCCCTTCGAGCCCTGGCGTCCATCGAGGACTTCAAAGACTCCATCTCGTCCATGAGCTTATCGTCTTCGTTCACCTCCTCAGCTTCGCCGTCGTCGGAAGATGAACCGTCGGCCGTTTCGTCGTCAGGGCCCGGCGCGACGACGCCGCCGCGAAGTTTAGCCTTGAGTTTACCGTCGAGGCTCGCGGATTTTCTAATCGCCAGTCGCCTGTGTATTTAGGGTTAGGGTCGCGTTTAGACTCGGGAGAGATACGAGAGAACAGAGACGTGAACCGTACCATTTCAGGAGGAGCTTGAAGTCCACCTTGCCCAACACGCCGAGATCTTCGCACAAGGAGCGAATCTCCGGGGTGGTGGCGGGATGGTTGTCGAGGTCCATGAAACCGTCCTTGGGGGGGACCACGCCTTTTTTGCCCTGCGGTGCGGGTAATAGTGGAGCGCGTGGGTGGTCAGAGGCAGGGTGGATGACACGGACGCCGAGGGTGCCGAGGGTGCCGACACAGCTGTGCGCGCGCTGGCCTCGTGTGTTAGCAAAAGGTGTCTTCACCGACAGTCGGACAAACTGTGAAATTAGTTAGCTTCATCGGCCGCGCGCTCGTGTGCAGCCTCCCTCCGTATCGAGGTGTATCGAGGTGTATCGAGGTGGTGTGGGTGGAAGTATGTAATGCGGGTATGTTACTCACCGACGCGTCCAGGAGAAATGCGTGGTACTGTCCGAGCAGCTCGGCGGGCTTGTCGCTGTGCACGAAAGTCTCCGCGGGGCACTCCTTGTACAGCACCTCCGCGCCATCCTCGTAGCCGCTGCGGTTACGCGTCTGCTTCGTGCGCGCGAGCACGTCGATGGCCTGCTTGGGCCCCTCGTAGTCCGCGAAGAGCGTCCTGTGATCGAGCAGACGTGGATCGATCTTGGCGGGTGCGAGGTAACCGATGCACACGACGTAAATCTCAGCCGATGTCCCGCGCGACGCCACGGGCTTGGTACTCTCAACCTTCTTGAACAGCTGCTGCATGGAGTAGAGCAGCGCATGGTACTCGGTGGATCGGAACACTTTCGTCACGAACCATCCGCCCTCTCGTAGAAACTCGGACGCGAGTCGAAGTGAGTCGAGGGTGAGCGCGGCTTGGGTGTAGGATTCGGCGGCGAAGTTGCCGCCGACGTTGGGCGCTCCGTCGTGAATGACGATGTCGTACTTGGTTCCCTCCGGTGTGCACCGCTTCAGCTGCGCGCGGCATGACTGCGTGGTGATGTCGTCGACGAAGGTTGTGCATCCGCGTATGGGTTTGATCGGCGCGAGGTCGACGCCCACGATGAGCGATGACATCGGCATGTATTTTTGCGCAACCTGGAGCCAACCGCCGGGGGCGGCGCAGAGGTCCATGCACGCGCGCGCGCCGCTGAAGAAGTCATACTTGCGGTTGAGCTGGACGAGCTTGAAGGATGCGCGCGAGCGGAAGCCCTGCTCCTTCGCGAGGTAGTAGAACTTATCTGCAGTATACAGAGAGACGGAGACGGGCGGCGGTCAGAGATGAAATGGGCGACGGCGGCTGAATTTATTATTGGCGGCGGTGCGGGACCACGCCGCCGCGTTCGGTGCGCGGCGCGTGGGTGGTGCGATGTCACGTCTCCGGGACGTACCTAAGCGATGTTTTCCCTTGGCTTTCTTTCCCATCTTGCTTCACCCACCGGCGCCGGACGACGTGGCGCGGTTATGGCTCGGGAGAGAATGCCCGGAGGAGGAGCGGAGCGGCGGTGCCAGTTTCCGCGAGGTCATCAGCCTTTGTTCCGAGGGCCTAGCACTATTTCTAACTGGGCAGCGTGCTGTTATGCAAGTAGTATTTGCGGTATATAACCGTTTGCTCATACGAACCCGAAATACGAATTATTACTCGAATCTTCCCGGGAAAACGAGGTGCCCTTTCAAAGCTTGGACGCGCCTCGGGGAGGGGAGGCGTCGTCGGGGAGGAAGGCATCGGGACCCCGCGTTCGCGCGCCGGGGTCTCGACGGCCTCGGCGCAGATGTCGGGCACGCGCGGGCGATGCGCGTGCCCCAACTGTCAGGTACCAAACCCAAGCCCCCACCCATCCCCGCCCCACCCGCGGATAATGTATGTGACGCGGACTCGGACAACACCGACGCTGACGCCCCCCCGTCTCCTCTCACCTCCCACCTCGCAGATGCCCGATCGACCGATCGCGTGCGCACCTTGCGTCCGCCGCACCCTCCACGATCGCCGCCGAACGCTGGACAAGCTCACGCGCGCGCACGCGGCGGCCAAGGCGAGGCTGGAGCGAGCCATGGGACCACGCGACGACGCGGCAGTCGACGCCGCGCTCGCCTCCGAACGCGCCCGGGCCGTCGCCGATGACCTCCGAGACGCGCGTGCCGAGAACGCGCGCGTCGCGACCGCGATTCGCGAGGAGCGCGCTACGCTCGCGACGATGCGCGAGGCGCTGGCAGATCGAGCGGCCGCGCTAGATGCCGCGCGGGCGACGACGCGGTCACGAAGGACCGCCATGTTTCAGTCCACGGCGCCGGAAGAGACCAGGCTGCACTCGCTGCGGCTGAAGAGCACACGCGAGCAGCTCGCGGTGGAGCGCGCGGGGTGCATCGCGCGGCTCCGGTTCGTGTTCCCCATCGCGGCGGAGCGAGCGGCGGCGGCCGCGAACGAAGGCATCGAAGGCGCGGCCGACCCGAACGATTCCAAAACAATGGCTAAAAACGCAGTCAACGGAGACCCAAGGCCTCTCGTCGGATTCGACCCGATCAACACGCGCGATCTACAAACGACGAAGCCGAAGCCCCCGAGCGCGGTCACCGTGTGCGGCCTCCGCGTTCCCGACCCGGGCGACACGCGGGGTCTGAACCCGCACGAGATCTCCGCGGGGCTCGGGATGACGCTCGAACTTTTACGTTTGGCGGTGAGTTTTTCTTATTTTCATCGTACGGGCAATTCGACTGACGACGTCATGTTTTGTTTACAGTCATCGTACCTCGGCGTCCCGGCATTGCACCGGGGATCGTTCCGTGGTAGCGACAGCGAGGTGTGGACGCGCGGGTCGTTCTGGGACGATGAACCGGCAGATGGGGATGTCAAGCTGCGGCTGTACCTTCCGGAGAATGTCGGCGGGGAGGTTAGGGGGGGTGGGGACGCGGGCGAAGGGGCGGGTGAAGGCGGTGGAAAACATTCGGGGAATAAATTCGATCGGCGGTTGATGGAGGGTCTGAACCGGGGTTTGAACCGGGGAATCGACCGCGTGGAAGCCGCGCTGCACGACATCGACACGAACGGCCGCGTCGCGAGCGCGGTGGGTGCGGTGGCGGGCGGAATAGGAACCGTCGCGGGTGGAATAGGAACCGGCATCGGTCGAGTCGGAGCCGTCGTCTACGAAACCGGAGAGCGAGCTTTGAACCTAACCGCTAACCAGTACACCCATACGCACACCCAAGGTCGAGTGGACCACGCGGAGTGGAGTAAACAGGCGGATAAAGAAGCGGCGGCGGCGGACGCGCGCGCTGAGCTGCACAGGGCGACGCGGCTGTTGCACAGGAGCGCCGGCGCCTTGTGCGCGGATGCGAGACACGCTCTGGGCGCGTCGCCGCCGAAGGAGTGGGGACCGCTCGCGACGTTGGCGCTCGTGTTGACGACGTTGGCGAGGGGTGCACCCAATGAGCATCTCCCGGACGCCCGCCCGTGGCTCGAGCGCAGGCGTTTAAGTGTGGAGTCGGAGGGAGCGAAAGGATCGACGAAACAGCGACATCGGCGGCGAAGCCGGGGTGAGGGAGAGGGCGAGGGCGAGTCACATATCAGGCATGGTACCCGAGGCATCGCCGGCGCGCTCGCTGGGAAGCTGGGCGGCGCGTGGGAGATGCGGGAGAACGCCGCGATCGCGCCGGTGTTGCAGCGCGCGGCGCATTCCGGTCTGAGCGGGGCGCAGTCGCTCATGTCGTCCGTCTTCGGGGGCCGACCGGGTCACTTAAACCAGGGGTTAAACCATGGCGATCACCAGACGACTTCGGGTGGGCAAATAGACTCGAGACGCGGGACGATCAGCGAAAACGGCCCTGAGTTCTCCGACGACGAGACGGACTACGGCGGGGTCGTCGTGAGCTCCGCGATGGCGGAGTCCACGTGGCAGCTCGTGGACGCGCCACGTCGCAACGGGGGTCCAATACGAGCGCAGAGTTCGAGCGGCGCCGCGACTATTCTTCCGCCGACGCCCGAGTCGCACCCGGAGGATGTAGAGCGGTGGATGCGCACCAATAGAGCAAACAGAGGGACGTGAGTGAGGGTTACCGGTTAACCCGTGTGTACTGAATGTACCGTAGCACTACTACGATGAGAGACGATAACTCTTAGTCTATTCTTTCCGAACAAGTCGGGTCACGCACTAGCTAACACTACTCGTCGACTGAATTTTCCACGTTTCTCAGACCCAACTCCTCTCGTAACTCCTCGATCCTGTGATGCCAACACCGCGGCACCTGCGCCTTCTCCGAGCTGTTCATCGTCGGCAGCGTCCGGGCCAGTGCCGTGTCCATCGCGCGAAACATGTCACCACGGACGCTCACCGAACGAGGGAACCGAGCCACACCTTCTTGCGCGTCTTCCGGAAGCCACTTTTCTTTTCCACCGTCAAGCCGCCGCAGCTCGCCCTCACGTAAACCGTCGTACGCCCAAAGCGCGGTGGAGACGTCCCAGCCGTTCATTACACGCGACGTTCGAACCACCGCGGCGTCCAGCCCGTCCATAGGGCATTCAGTCTCCAAATTCGCGTCATCGTTCGACGACGACAAACGAGACCTGGCCCAAGCGCAATTCGCCGCTTCCTTAGCCGACATAGCCCCGGCGAGTGCGTTGGCGCGTGCGCACAGCGCACGCAACGTCTCCGGCGGCGCGTCGGGGACCAAGCCCCGGGTCTTGATCTTGGCGCACGCCGCGAGTGAACCCGCGGCCTCGGCGGAATTCATCGCGTCGGCGTCGTCACTCGACGCGAGGGTGAATAGTCTGTCGTAAATCGCGTCCGCGGCGGCGTGGATAGCGTCGCCGTCCGGTGACCCACGCGTCGCGGGTTCGAATCCACCCGGCGCCATCTCCGCGTACGCCCAGAGCGCGTTCATGACGCCCTGCCCGTTCATATCCCGCGCGGACCGTTTCACCGCGGGGTGCAACGCGGCGGTCGCGTCCCGCTCCGCCGCCGCAGCCGCCGCGACGATGATCAACATCTCCCACGTCGTGTCGCCGACGTCGCACGAGCCGAAGCTCGGCACACGGGAGCCGTTAGAAGACGAACCGGCGCGCCTCGAGGTAGTACCCTTGTGGTGACGCCTTGAAGTAACGCCGAGGGTCACGCCGAGTTTCGCGAGGGACGTCGTGAGACTCGCGACTTCCCGGGCACCCGCGCCCAGCTCGAAGCCCTGGTGATCCACCTCGGTCTCCGTATGGCTCAAGACCCTGGCGGCGGCCAAGGTGAGTGAGGATGACAGCATGGGCGCGAGCGGTGACGCGTCGAGCGCGACGTAGGACCACATCGCGGCGGCCACTTCTTTCGGCCGCATGTGCATAGAAGTTCTCTCCACGGCTTTATCCAACGCGGATATGAGATCGGTCGATGGGTTGACGTCGCGGTTATGATGGAGTGTGGCGACGGAGTGGAGGATGTTCACGACGCCGCGCGCGCCCAGGCTATGGACCGCGCTCCTCGCCGCGCGATGCTCCATCCGCGCGTACGTATCGCTCGCCAGTAACGCCTTGACCGACGCCGGCGAGCTCCTCGCGGCGCCCTTGGCGATGGCGACGAAACTCGCGGCGAGCGTGATGTTATTCCACGACGGCATGGACGCGGACGCCAGCGCGAGCACCTCGTCTGGGGTTTTGCACCGAGTCACCGCGCGGCACATCCGTCTGTGGTCGACGAACGTTAAGGAGTCATCGTCGCCGCCGGCGAGGGTCTTGCTGAACCGTTTGGGTGCCGCCCTCTCGGAGGTGGAGACGACATCATCGCCGTCCTCGTCGGCACTATCCGATGATGTCCGCTCCCAACGCCGCACGGACGGTGCGCCCTCCGCCGCGCTCGCGCGTCGCGCGATCGCCGCGGGACGCCGGGTGATCGAGACCCCTGGCGAGTAACGCCGCTGGACCGACGCCGGTAACGACGCGAACGCCGCCGTGGCCGACATGATGACCGAGGCCAGTGGGTCCGAGCCGGACCTCCAGATACGCTGATGACTTGGCAGCCACGATCGTCCCGGCTCCGTTCGCTGAGACCAAAAACGCATTGATAATTGTCTGACCGGTCACATTGCCGACCGAGCCCGATGGGCGGCGGTCAAGGGTCAGGCGGTGAGGCGCACCCGCTTCCCATCGCCGTAGTGTTAGCGGACGAGGATGCCGGTCGCGGGGATGTGGACGACGTACCGGTCGCGGCGATCGCGTCCCCGGGGCCTTCGCCGAAAAAGGCACCCTCCATTCATTCCGAATCGGGACCTGATAATAATCCGGCGACGCATCACCACCAGTTGAGGGTCGGGAGCGCGTCCTCCACGTCGACCTCCGCGCCGTCCCACTCGCCGTGCCCCGAGGTCGCCGAGCTCAAACACCTCCGCCACCTCGTCACCAAGAACGTGCCACTGACGAAGACCCAAGCCGAACGCGCCAAGCGACTCATCGCGACAATCGTCAATGGACCCCACGCGCATTGCCTCGCGGATTCCTCCCTCAACCTGGCCCCACCGAACAAACCGAGCTGGCCGCCGCACGGCATCACACCAAACACACCAATACGCGTCAGGCTACACGCGGCCCAGGCGCTAATCACGAATCTGCAGTACAATCACACCGAGGAGCTGTACTTCACAAACAACAAAGACCGGCCCACCCGCCGAGTCATGGACACCGCCAAAAGCATCGTGCGAGATGGAATGCCCATACGATGCGTGGAGGCGGTGTTCGTCGCCATGTTCCTCACCGCGGGATGGCACGACGTGGAACGGATCCCGCTGCGCATGCGAAGCAAGGTCATCGACGACGACGGCGTGGAACACTCACACGCGCACATCGTGCTGCTCATACGCGAACGGGTGCGAGAAGACGCTTCTAATTGCCATAAGGGCCCTAATTGCCAAAAGGCCCCCCACACCGTGCGGTACGGGGCGTTGGGCACGAGCAGGCGGTCGGAGCTGGCGTACGTCCCGTTCGATAAGACCAGTTTAAGCGCGGTGCTGGAGCACTACAGGGCGGGGTACGCCAAGTGGCGGCACAGGTTGGATGGGATAAAAATCGGTCTCCCAGTGGACCACGACGCGGACAGTGCAAATCCGGTGTGCTGGCGCCACGTGGCTGTCGACATCGGGAAAACGGACAGTGACTGGTCCGCCGCACTCGCCGAGCTGGAGGCGCACGACGCTTCGTGCTGCGGCGGGGGTGGCGGGACGCGGGTACATTTCGACAAGTGGCGGTGCGACGGTCGGCTATGGAGCATTAGAGACGGGGACAGGAGGCGTCGGGAGGGTGGATGGCACGCGCGGGCCAGCACGGCGCAGGCTGGGCACAGGCGGAACGGGAGCTTCTCGGCGCCGTCGTCGCCGGTGAAGTCGCCTGGCGGCCCGCGGACCCCACGGAGCGCCCGCGCGGCGGCGTATTAGGCGTCAGAGACGTGTATTATCGCGAGCTGCATGTCCATTGACACTGTATTCTGCTAGTGACCCATTCTATCCATATTTTTCCCCCGCGATCGGCCGATCGATCGCTCCTAGAGGCTCCTACTTCTTGGCGGCGAACCCGAGTCCGTTGTCCTCGGCGTACCTCTCCATGAACCTCATGAACCTGTTCCACTCCTCGGTGGACTTCATCACGTACGTCGCCTCGATGCCCTGGGGCTTTCCGTTGAGGAACTTGGCGTTCACGTCCACGGTGGAGAGCTCGCCTTCCTTATCGATGAGGAACATGCCGGTGATCTCGCCCTCGAGCTCGGTGGCCTCGAAGACGTCGGGCTCGGAGAAGAGGAAGAAGGCGGTGCCGTTGGTGCCGTCCTTGGAGCGGGTGAGCTTGACGTCCGGGACGGAGGTCTCGTTGGTGCCCTTGACGAACTGGATGTTGGTCTCACCGGCGACGGTCATCGCGACGGGGCGGGTCGCCGCGCGGGTGACCGCGCGGGGCGCGCGGAGCGCCTTGGCGCCGGGGGCGGCGCGCGCGGAGGCGGTGAGGGAGAAGGCGGCGGCGGCGGACATTGTCTTAAGTTTACGTCGACGTGCGTGTCGTGGTAGTGTTACTAGTGTCGAGCGGTCCGATGACCAAAAGCTTGGTGCCGGTGCCGGTTCCAATCGATCGATCGACGTGGCCGATCGAGAGCGCGTGAAATTTTCCATTCTCTGCATCCTTTGCAGCCGAGACGCGTCCTTTGCATTATTCCAACTCGTTTCAATACTCAGTCTACGTGATAATAGGGTCAATGTACTCGCTTCACCTCAAGTGCGCGCTCACTGGTCCTGGATGCGGCCGATGTTCGCCTCCACCTTGTTCACAAGCCTCGTCGCCTTGGCCTGCTCAGCCTTAGCCTTGCCCGTGAGCGGCGTAGTGGGCAAATCGGAGGAATCACTCGCACCTCGAATAACCTGCACCTTACCGACTGACACCAGCCCGAGGTCCTTCTCGATCACCTTGACGTCCTTCTCGATTTCCTTCTCGAAGAGCCTCGCGTCCTTGCCAACCTCCCTCGCGACCGTGCGTGCCTCTTTCCCCACAAACGAGAATAGCGCCTTCTCATCCCGAACGATCTCCTTCTCGATGGCGACGACGTCATCGCCGAGGGTGTCCAGATCCTTCACCGCGGTCACCTTGAGCGGCGCCTGCGCCTTGCACGTGTTATCGGTGACGACGAAATCGCTGAACTTGACCCCGACCTTCTTGGCGATGGCCGTCAGCTCGGGTATATATTCCTTCTTCAGCTCGGGGGAGGTGGAGTACACCACCGCGCCGCCGTAGCCGTCCCACGCGTCGTTGGTACCCTTGTAGTACACGAAGACGTACTCGCCCTCTTTATACCCCGGGACGTACCAGTCGTCCTGGTAGTGGAGGTACTCGTTGCCGTTGTTGTGCATGATGGACTTGGTGCGCTCGTCGGCATAAAAGGTCTGGACGTCGGATCGCTCGTAGAACTGTCCGTTGGGCCGCGCGACGCGCCAGTTGATCTTGACCGCCATGTGATCCGCGTCCGGCGCGGCGAAGAAGTGCTCCTGGCAGTCGAAGATGTCGAAATCTTTGTTCAGACCCGCGACGATGTACCAGCGCCCGCCCGCTTTGCCCCCGAAGGTGTTGGCGTCGAACCCGGCCGCCATCGACTCCACCGGCGGCACCGGGTAACTGCCGTCGTCTTGCTTCTGCTTCACGCAGTTGGCTTGGGACACCGCGCACGTGTTGAAGGTCTGGATGGCTTTGGAGGCGTAGAGATCCCCGCACTTGACTTGGCAGTCTGCTTCGTCGGGTTTGCCGAAGCATCCCTGCAGGCAGACGAGGGATTCGTCGCACTTCTCGTCGGCGAGGCATCCCGCGAGCTCTTTTTGGCACTGGGAGAGGAGGCACTTGCCGGTCTCGATGGCGCGCGGGTCCGGGCCGATGGCGGCGGCGGGTCCGGCGAGGGAGAGCGCGACCGCGGCGGTCGCGGCGAAGGCGACCGCGCCGTCGCGAACTTTATCCCTCCACGACGTCCCGGTAGGATCCGAGTTATCCTCGGCGGCGCAGGTGCCGGACGAGGTGGACGCGGCCGTCTCGGAGGAGGCGCGCGCGACGACCGCGGGGGAGAGCCTTCGCGCGTTGTGCGCGGAGGATCGGCATCGGACGACGGGGACTCCGCACGTATGCGTCGCCTTATTCGAGGAAATCTTCATTCTTCGGACACCGGCGACGTGATGCGCGCTCTGTGCGCACGTGAGCATGGCCATCGTCGCGAAGCTCTACCTGCGCTCGATGCGATACGACTCGCCGACTAGTGTGTTGGACGTTCGCGCGTGAAGTTCGGTGGGCCGAACACACACGTGGATGGATACGCGCGGCGGAAGTGGGGCTAGATCTGGATAGGCGCATATGGATAACTCTTCACCGCCGCTGACTGGCGACCCGTTGATCTTCACAGTTCAACCAAAAGCGCATTTCGAACGCCAACTGTGCCTATCGGTCACTCTCAGTCACCCGTTATGACAAATCCGGTGCGAATCTCCGATCTACCGGGTGAAACTTCACCAAGAGCCCACGTCCACCTCCGTTTTGCCTCGATGGCGAAATGCGACGTTTTGATTGGCTGAAAACGCGCTGCCATAAAAATCCTGCTCAGCTTTTCTTGAGTGAAAGAATGTTTGGTGCAAAACGGGTTCGGGCGTCGCGCCTCGAACCACTGCGGAAGCGCCCGTAAGTCTCACGAACGTTCGCGTCGACGACGCGCAGGGTTAGGTAAGCACCGCCCGTACGTAAACTCCGGCTCACGCACACGGTCACGCGACGCGCTAACTCCGCTCGCGTCGTCATCCGCTCCTCCTTCGGGACCACGACAAACAAACTCGCACGAGGGCAACCTTTATCTTCGCGACGACCATGTCCGCCGCGACCTGCACCCAGACCGTGGCTCGCCAGCTCGGCGGCGCCAACGCGCTCCGCGCGAAGGCCAGCGCGAAGACCCGCGCGCCCGTTCGCGCCAAGGCGGCGCGCGCGGATACCACCTACGAGGCTCCTCCGTTCGCCCCCGTCACCGTGGGCGAAGATGGCGTCCGAGGCGTCTTCAAGAAGCAACCGCCCCGGGATGATCTCCCCGAGGTGCTCGTGGCGGGCGGCGGCATCGCCGGCCTGATCACCGCGATCTCCATGCAACGCCGCGGCATGAAGGTCAAGGTTTTCGAGAAGGTGAAAGAGTACAAGCTCTTCGGCGGGCCCATCCAGCTCCAGTGCAACGCGCAAGGCGCGCTCGACTCCATCGCCCCGGACGTCCTCGAACAAATCTGGGCCAAGTCCACGATAACCGGCGACCGCATCAACGGCCTACTCGACGGCTCACTCGGCGACTGGTTCTACAGGTTCGACACACGACAGCCGTGCTACAACAACGGCCTGCCCTTGACCCTCGTCATCGCGCGCTACGACCTCCTCGACATCCTCCGCAACGCGGTGGGCGAGGAGAACATCATGATGGAAACCGTGGTGAGCAAATACGAAAACGTCGGAGATAAAGTACGCGCCACGCTGACCACGGGCGAGACGTTCGAAGGGGACGTGCTCGTGGGTGCCGACGGCATCAGGTCCAAGATGCGCGCGCAGATGCGCAACGAGGATCCCGAGAATCCGCCGCTTGCGTACGCTGGGTATGCCGTGTACACCGCAATCTGCGATTATTCGGCTCCGCACCGGGAGCCCGTGCATACGGACGTTGAGCGCACGGGGTACCAGGTGTTCCTCGGTCCTAAGCAGTACTTCGTGTCCTCGGACGTCGGTGAGGGTCAGCAGCAGTACTACGCCTTCCTGGACGTCCCCCCGGGCGGCGACGACGAGTTCGCGAAGTGCGAACAGTGGGAGAATTACCGAGCGATGCTTTTAGACCGGTTCGGTGACTGGTGCCCCGCGGTGGTCGAGCGGTTGGAGTGCACCAAGCCGGAGGATGTGGAGCGCCGCGACGTCTACGACGTCTTGCCGGATCCCCGTTGGGTTGACGGGCGCGTCGCGCTTCTCGGCGATTCCGCTCACGCGGTGCAGCCGAACCTCGGCCAGGGCGGCGGGCAGGCTATCGAGTCGGCTTACGCGTTGGCTGACGAGCTCGCGAAGTGCGAGAACGGCGTCGGGGTGAAGAAGGCGCTGATGATGTACACGGCGAGGCGGTTCCTTCGTACCAGCAGCATCCACGGCCTTTCGCGGTTCTCGTCGTTGATGAACACGGTGTACAGGAAGTACCTCGGCGACGAGCCGTACGGTTTTTACCCGGAACCCGTCCAGAAGTTCTGGAACAACGTCGCGAAGCTCAAGATCCCGCACCCCGGCTCCGTCGTGGGGCAGGTCGCGATCATGGGGTCGATGCCCGGGATTTTGGAGTACGTCGGCGGCGGGTTCAACAGGTTCGGGCTGCCCGCGTTTCTCGGCGGCGCGAGCCACGGCAACGGACTGGACAGGGAGCCGAGGTCGCAGGTGCCCGGGGTGTCGGCGCCCATGCGCGATCTCAAGGCTGAGGACTTCGAGATGAAAGGTATCCCGGGACTGGCCAAGTGAGCGGTGGGTGGGTGGGTGGTGACGGGTCGTGACGACCGACCGTCCCACGGCGAACAGACGAGGAGGGGCGGACGCATGCGATGCCAACAATTTTTTGGTGATTTCAGCCTCGGACGAGGCACTATACCCATAGCATATCATACCTGTATTACTGAAGTGTTAAAGTTACACGAGTTACTTCACTGCTTGAAGTAGTCCGCCAACGAGCGCACGCCCCCGTCCACCAGGCACGTGCGCAGCGCCTCGTGCGTCTTCCCGTTGCTCGCCATGATCGCCCTGTAAACAAAACACGATGTCATACAAATTGCCCATACGCAAATAAAAATAAACTCACCTGGTTTGCAAGTTGTACTCCTCGCCGGTGACCAGATCCGTCATCGTACCGCCCGCTTCCCGCACTAACAACGCACCGGCGGCGGTGTCCCACGCGTTGAGGTCACACTCGAAGTACGCGGTGAGCCGCCCCGCCGCGACCCACGCGAGCATGATCGCCGCGCTTCCGAGCATCCGAACGCTTCGCACCGGGTAATCGGTCAGCGCCTGAAGGACATAGGTGATTGGTCAGTAATTGGTTGGTATTTGGGTATTTGGTGATGTGTACTCGTACGGAAGGGAGACTGGGAGACTGCGAAGTACGCGTACCTTCATCCCTTTGATCATGGCATCCGCCGACTCGGCCAGGGCTCCGTATCCGGTGACGACGACTGCTTCTTCGCCCGTCGCCTCTTCGCCCACGCGCATGGGCGCGAAGTTGACGTGCGCGCCGCCGCCGAGGCACGCGCTGAAGATCTCCCCCGCGAACGGGTCCATGATGACCCCAACCTGCAACTCGCCCTTGTACGCGACTCCGATGGATATCGCGGAGAGCTGTAGTGAACAAAACACGCCGTCAATCGAATCGCCCTTGCCCATGCAAATGTAAAAAAAAACTCACCGGCATCCCGTGGACGAAGTTGGTTGTGCCGTCGATCGGGTCGACGATCCAGAGCCAGTCCGGGCCTGTTTCTAGAAGCGTCGCGATCGCCTCGCTGCCGGCTTCCCATCCGCCCGGCACGGATTCTTCTCCCAGGAAGCCGTGCGTCGGGAACGCGTTTGACACGGCGGACTCGATGATGCGTTGCACTTCGGGGTCCACCTCGGTGAGTAGATCTCGGGTGTTGGCCTTGGTCTTGACGACGTCGGCGCCGAGTTTGTCGAGCATGACCGCGGCGCCGAGCTTCGCGGCGTCGGTGGCCACCTTAAGGCACGCCTGGCGCATCGCGGGGAGGTCGGTTTGGTCCAGGGCGGCGAGCCCGCCCTCGGGGAAGGAGCCCATCGGGTTGGAATCTTTCGTGGATGAGTTGGACGGGGCGATGGGTCTGCGGTGGGTGGTTGGCGCGCGTCGGGCGCGGTGTGGGGCGCGGGAGAGGTGGCGCGAGAGGTGGCGGACCGCGCGGATGGACGGCGCAGAGGTGGCGGACATCGACGGCACGAGCGCGGCTTCCTGTGACGGCCGGGTCGGACCTTCTCTCTTTATCCCTTTCCGATTGCGCCCTGAGCACTCCGAGAAAAACATGTGAGTCAACAACGGACACGCATAACGGAGTGGCGCCGGAGCGCGCACGGGGGGAAGGCGCGTTTGGAGGCATGAGGGCGGCGAGGGTCATCGCGCTGTTGCTGGCGTTGATACTCGCGCCCCGCGTCGAGGATGAATCGAGGATGAACGCGTCCCATCTCGACGCCTCTGTCCATCATCGATGGGGCGGTACTAAGCTTGCGCGGGCGCTGCACGACGGCAACGACACCGACCACACCGTCGGCGTCACCGTGGACGAGAACGGCAACCCCATCGGCGACGCCGTCACCCAGCCCGCGCGATCCATGGTCGGATTCGTCCAGGACTGCAGCGGCTTCCCGCCCACGCAGTCCGGCACCCTCTGCGGCGCGCGCGGTGCCTACCTCCACGACCATTACCTCTACGTCGCCGCGACGCAGGTGGACACCATATCCGTCGTGGACGTCTACCGCCCGGACATGCCCACCGTCGCCGGGTCAGTCACACATCCCAAGGTGTTAAAGGGCGTCGTCGCCACATGGATGCACCGAAGCGGCGAGTACGTCGTCGCGGTGGCGCGCGGGCGAAGACCGGAGGGCTTCGGGCACGTCGTCCTCCTGGACGTGCGGTACGTTTCTTTTATTTTCGTATGGGCAATTAGTATGACGTCGTGTTTTGTTTACCTAATTAATTATTTTTGTTTGTTAACAGGTGGGACCACTGGTACACGGACGACGCGGGGCGGTATCTGGTCAAGCCCCAGGTAGTGTCCAACCTCACGAACTGCTCCACCGACGTCACCAGAGGGCTCAGCGTCGGGCGGCTGTGCGGCAGCCGCGGCCTCGCCGTCGTAGACGAGACCGCCTACGTGGTAAGTTTCTTTTAATTCCCGTACGGGCAACTAGAGTGACGTCGTGTTTTATTCACAGGTGTCCGAGATGTCAAATTCGCTCTCCATCATCAACATTCCGCGCCGACTCTCTCGCGACTTCATGGGCTTCCTACCGCCGACGATCGAACCCGAGTTCGTCGGAACGCTGGTGGATAACAGGCTGGAGGGTGCGTACGCGGTGGGGGTCAACGGCATGAACGCGTACGTGGCGAGTCGGTGGTGTAAAACGTGCGTGGTGTTGGTCAGTTTAGAAGATCCAGTAAGTTTACTTTTACTTGTATTTCCGTATGGGCAATTCCACTGACGCTGTGTTTTTATTTTTTACTTACAGAGTAACCCGGTTGTCGGCGGCAAGCTCCCGAGACCCGGTGTGCTCGGTCAGTTCGACATCGTGGAGTCGCAGGAGGAGTCCATCGCGCGGCTCACGCTCGGGTCACCCCTGCGTGGTGTGGAGTTCGTGGCTAAAGGCGTGGAGGAGGACAGCGCGTTCGCGTTTGTCACCACCGAATTTGACGGGCGGTGAGTTTCTTTTTATTTACGTATGGGCAATTGTACTGACGATGTTTTTTTGTCAACAGGGTCACCACCGTTGATAAGAAGTGCGTGGCGTTCAGCATGAACTTGGGTGAGAGCGTGCAGCAGTGCGCGCTCAGTGCGCGGCGTGTGCTGTACGACCTGGACTTCCCGGCGGATCCGCAGTACGAGTACAGGGCCAACGCGCGCCCAAATCAGGCCATAGGCCATCACTAGCGGGTTAGTCAAGATTTCAATCGTAGTTTTAGAGTTACACGTGGCTATTTGGTTTGGTACTATAGCGGCGGGTGCGAGGGCGATTTCGTCCTCGTCTCTTCCGCCGCGCGGTCGTTTAGATCTGCGACGTGTCGAGCCGCTTGGGGATCAGAAGGGCTCGGGCTCGGACGCGCGGACCAGCGTCGGGTTTGGCAGGAACATGAGCCGCAACCCCCCGACTTCAATGAGCGAGTGCGGCGCCAGCGCGGCTCTTCGTCCGCTCTCCACCGCGACGTTGTTGATCATGATGTTCCGTTTACCCACGTTCCGTAACACAAACTCGCCGTTCCACCTGAGCTTGATGAACGCCTGTTGCCGGCTCACCTTGGACGCGTTGCCCTCCTCCGTGAGGTCGACGTCGACCTTCTGGTCATCCGTCGACCGGCCAACCACGGTTTCCCTGCGCGTGATTTGGAACACAGCTGTGTTGCCTTGGAGCACCCCGAGGGCTTGCTTGGACGTCGCGAGCCTCGCGGTGGCAGCCTGTGCGGATGCTTCGAGCTTCCTGATCTTGCGGAGGGATGCCGCGAGCGCCGCGCGGCTGCGTTTGCGCGCCGCCGGGTCCACCTGGTCGAGCGCCGGTCGAGGTTCCATGCCGAGCACGGCCGTCTCGGCGTCTGCGAAGGAGGGCGGGGCGAGCGGGATCTGGGTTCCGGCGCGCGCGGCGGTGTCCACGGATCCGTCGTCGCCGCCATCCTCGGACGGCGATCGCCGGCTGCGCTTGCTCGCGGAGGGCGATCGGTCCGCGGTCGGGGTGGACGGCCCGGCGCCCGCGTCGACAGGCCCGTCGACGCCGCCGCGGCCGGAGCGCTCGGCGGCGACCTGGGCGGTCCACGCCGATCTGAAGTCGCCCACCGTGGAGACCGGGACGACGGTGGGCTTCGCGTCCAGGATGTGGCGCGCCATCCGCTTCGCCGCGGGTCCCGCGACGTTCGGATCGTAAAGCAACGCCCTGTCGTAGGAGGAGGAGAGAGACGATGGGGGAGCGCGTGATCAGAGGGGAAGTCGCGGAGTCGTTGGGCAGAAAAGATCCGCGTTAGGGCGGGAAAAACACCGGGACCGCGGGCTGACGTCGGCGCGGGTTCACGCGTCGCCCCGCGGCATCGCGCGCGGGTTTAGCCGCGGGTTCGCGCATCGCGCCCGCCCGGTGGGTACCCCGCGGTGTCGCCGAGGTGAATGACGCGGGCGGCGGGGACGTCGCGGGCGGGATCTCGAGTCGCGAGGGTTCCGGGATGGGGGCGCGTCGGCGTCGACACTGGCACGCACCGCCAACGAATTTCCACGTCCGCCAGGCTGTACGCCCTGCTGAAGGGGAGGATCCCGCGCGCGATGGAGGCCAGCGCGGCGCCGGCTTCGACAGCCTCCCGCAGGAGGAAGTCGTCGCCCACCGGCCAGTCCTCCACCGAGACCGACGCGACCTCAGCCGCCATCTGTTGAACGCGCGTGGGGAAGTGAACTGGTGAATAACGTGGGTCGCCCGAACCGTGTTTGCTCCGTCATCGATGCGGAAACGATGGGAGGGGCCGAGGGGGCTTTTTTTTGGGGCGCTTTTTTGAAGGTCCTTCACAGTACCACGACACCGCACTTGCCGACCCGCTCGAGCCGAATCTGAACTCCCGCACACGCGCGCGCGCTCGTCGATATGCCGCCCGAACGGGACCCCGAGGTTGCCGCGCGTGACCGGAACCCCGCGGAGGGTGCCCTGGCTCGCCTTCTCGACGGCGACCTTTTCAAAGACCACGTTCTCTCCAGGCTCAACGACACTGACGTGTACTGTCTTTGCAAGGTCAATAGCGGTCTCAGGGTCTGCGTCAAAGCCGCGAGGCCTGATTTGGAATTTGTGCTGCAATTTCGCGTATCCCGCTTCGTCAAGTCTCTCGAGAACTTCGAGTGGGCCCTGGCGAACGGTTTGACTCTTCACCTAACTCGCCAGGGCCCACTCTTCAGGTGTTCCAGGGTCACTCGGGAGGGTCACCTAACTCTCGCACACGCCGTCGAGGCTGGCAACTTAGATGTGATCAAGCGTGTGGAAGCTGCTTTGCGCCAAGCCAATCCCGACTCACGTTTCCACCAGAGAGACTGGAATGCATTTCGTGAACTGGCATGGATATATAACCAGGTGGAATTGATGGAGTGGGTACTTACCAACGGCACCTTCGATAAGGACTCCGCACATTTCTTGAGCCAGGATCAGAACTTGCGGAGTTGTGTAGAGCGAGGTCACCTGCCGATGCTGAAATGGTGGTTTGAGAAATACGGTGCTAGTGACATTATCTTGAGCAAGAGGCAGTTCGCCAGGTCAGCCGCGTCACATGGTGAGCTCGAAGTTCTGAAGTGGTTGGTGGAGAACGGGTTCAAGTTTTCAGCAGATTGCCTCGCCGCGGCTGCCCAGGGCGGTGAATTGGAATGTATTGAGTATCTTCGAGAGATTGGTTGCCCCTGGAGCAATGCGGTTGCAAAGATAAACATGGTAGCATTTCCCTGGAAAATGAACATTCACAACGGTGTCAACACACCAGTTGCAGTGGAAAAGTATGTACCAATTCTGCGATATCTGATGGAAACTGGCTGCCCGTATGATGCCCCGTATGTGCTGATGCAGTTGGATGATATCTTCGATTTAAACACTTATAGGGGACGCCGTCATGCTGAAAAGGCGGAGAAAGGTGAATTCCCGGAGAACTTCGGCCCCAACCTCGAATGGATCAGACAGCGAGCCCAACAGCAAATCGCAGACGACAAGCTCAAGGCGGAGGAAAAGGAGCGCCGCGCCGCCAAGAAGCGTCGCAAGGCTGAATGATCACACACCCGAAACGGCATCAACAGCACGGCACATTCTCTCACATCGCATCTACGATTCATCACACAACCGATTGCTACCTAAAAACGTTGTAAATAATGTTACCACACGCGTATACACCGTCGAACGAACCCTCGTTAAGAGTTACGTCACGCGGTGAAAATAAACGTCGAGTTCGCATCCGGCGCCAGCATCTTCTTCGCCCGTGCGCTCCCGCACACCCGCTCGAGCTGCAGCGCGTCCAGCCTGCTGAACACCGCGGTGCTGCTCGCCGCCGCCGCGCTCGACGCGCTCTTCTCCTCGGCGCCCAAGAACCCGAGCATCTCCGCGTAAAACCCTGCGCGATCCGGGAGGGAATAAAAGTGAACCTCGCGCACGCCGCGTATCCGCCGGCGGAAGTAAAAGTGCGCGCGCTCGGTGACGAGTAGCACGCGCTTGCGCCCGTCCGCGAAGATGGACCGCGCGCGAGCGGCGTCGCGCGGGTCGGTGTACTCGGACGTCACCGCGAAGGACACGTCCTCCGCGGTTAACAGGTTTCGCACGCGGACGAAATCGAAGTAATCGCGGATGAATATCAACGCACCGGGCTGCGGGTTCTCCCGCAGCCGTGGCAACACCCGCCGTGTGAAGTGCTTGAACCGCACGTCGTCGGAATCGGCGATGGTGGCGGCGTCTGGAAGCCTTTCGAATTGTTGCCGGAGCCCGCCCGCGTTTCGCGACGCTCGAGCCGCCGTCCCCAAGACGCCGTCGAAGCTCTCCTTCCATCGAACGCGTCCGGCGACGTTACCGCACTCGTTCCGCGTCAGCGCGTTGATCTCCGCGCAGGGAAACGAGGACAGCACGATCGTCTGCCGCAGGTTCTTGGCGAGGCCGTTGAGGTGCGGCTCGTGCACGCGCATGATGTCGACGCCGTGCTGGCCGCTGGGCAGTCGGTTGCACTGCGAGAACAGCGTCAGCACGTGCTGCCAGTTCTGCATCATCAAAACGTCCGCGTGGTCCACGACGATGAGCTCGAGCGACGCGAGGAAATCGCCGGCGGACTTGCCGGACTCCTGAAGCTTGGTCACGAGGCCGAGCGGCGAGCACACCTGTGGACAAAACACGACATCAATGAAATCGCCTTGACCGTTCGAGAAAATAAAAATACTCACCAGCACGTCGGATCCAAAAAAGTCGACGTATAACCGAACGCTCGCCTTCGTCACCTTGATGCCCAGCCTGAAGTGGTCGTCGGTGTTGCCGCGGAAGAGCCGCTCGTGGTCCTCGGGGATCCACTGCCCGCCGGTTCGTTTCCGCTTGGAGCCGTTTTCGGTAACGTCATCGGGGGAGTCGTCGTCCGAGTCGCCGTCGCCGAAGTCATCCGCGAATCTGTCCAGTTTGTTAACCGCGTCGACGCGCCCTTGCGCAGCGGGACACAGCTGTAAAAGCCTCCGGACCACCCTCCCGGCGACGTTTCGCATCGGTACCAGGATAAGAACCGTCGGGCGGACGAACCCCTGGTCCCGCGGGAGGTCATCCTCGACCATGACCCGCGTCGCTTTCTTCCCTTTACGCTTTGCGATCAAAGCCGCTTTCTTCGCCTCCCACGCCGCCTTCTTAGCCTCGGCTTTCACCGCCTTGCCATCCTTACCCTCCGCCCTGGCCTTAGTCTCCGCCTCGGTGGCGGCTTCACGTTCCATCGCCTTCGCGGCGTCCATCTCGATCTCCTTCGCCTTGGATCGCTTCAGCAGCGCCTCGTTGTTTTTTGTGATTCGATTCCTGTAAAAAATACGACGTCAGTCAGTACAATTGCCCATACGGAAATAGGGTAAAATAAACTCACCGCGTTCGCATCACGTGGTTCATCACGTGTAGGAGATACGCGTCCATCACCTCGTCACCGCCGCCGCCCGAGCCGTCTGAATTAACCGGTTCCTTCCGCGTCGTCCCGGGGGGGGTTCGCGCGGTGTACGTGACGTCCTTGTACGTGTCCATGAGCGCGAAGAGCTCGGACTGGAGCGCCGATTTGAACGGCGCCGCCGGCGCGGCCGCGACGGCTTCAGCGCGTTTGGCCTTCGCCTCCTCGACCTTCGGATCTTTCGATTGGCCTTTGGCGCCGAGCGCCTTTTTGTACTTTTTGTTCAACGCCGCGGTACCGGTCGGGTCGTAGAGCGCGTTCCAGCGCTCCTTGAGCTTGGCGGGAAGGCCGAGTGGCACGTCCGGCGGGGACGAGTGAAGAACGGGGATCGTTTCTCCGTCTCTCGCGTCATTCAACGCGGTCTTGTCAGCTTCCCAACGCCCGCGGTCGCGCCTTGCATCCTTCTTACCGCCGGTATCCTTCCCGCGTGTACCGGTGACTGGTTTGTACTTCGGTGCGGTCAACGCGATGGCATCGGCGGCGTCCTGGTCGACGGTCCTTCGAAGGTGCCTCGCGAGGGTGTGGTCCGCGCCGAGTCCGTGTGGATGTGCCTGATTGATCCCACCGATGGATCCACCGTTGCTCGATGCACCGAGTTTACCTTCCATCTCGTCGTCGGACTGTACTTCGTCCTCATCGTCGCCCTCTGACGCGGGTGCCTCGTCGTCGGAGGGAGGGTCCGCGTCGGGTATCCCGTCAGAGTCGCCAGCTGTGTCGCCGTCTGATTCAGAATGTGATTCTTCCCCATCTTCGCCATCTTCGCCGTCGTCCGAGAGGTCGACGTCTTCGTCCATCTCCACGGGGTTCCCGTGCTCGTCGACGATGCCCTCGATCGTATCGCCTTCGTCGTCGGTGTGCGCGTCCGCGAGCGTCGCGTCCGCGCCGGCGTCGCCGTCGCCGTCGGAGGCGGGGTCCGCGTCGGGTTCATCATCGGACTCGGGCTCATCGTCGTCGGATTCGTCCGAGCTCGTGGCGGCGAAGGCATCGCCGTGGTCGCCGCGTAGTGACGCCATGAGCGCCTCGTGTGGATCCCGCGCGCCGAGCTTGGCGATGGGATCCGAGTCGGACTCGTCGCCCGCGCCCGCGGCGGGCTCGTCGCCCTCCGCGGTCCATCGGTCGTCGTTGGCGCTTCCTTCGTGCGGATGACCGCCGCCGAATCTTCCGCCGCGCCCGCCGCCCCGGCCTCCTCCGTCGCCGCGACCGCGTCCGCGGCCGAGCCCAGCCTTCCACTTCCAAGCCTTTCCGCCGACGAGGCCGTCCTTCCACGCCTGCGCGCGTGAAAGCGTCTTCCGTTCCTCCTTTCGCTTATCACTAGCCGGCATGGTGGCCCCTACGCCGCGCTCAGTCGCACTGCCATCGGTCCCACCGCCCGAGCGCTTTTCCGCGTCGAGCTGAGCTTTGCGATAGGGATCGATATCGCTTCACTGTGTCTCGACGCGCGGTCCGTTCCGCACGCGGTCACGCAAGCACCCCTGCACCGATCGATGCCCATGGTCGGTCTCCTCGCCAAGACCATGACCCTCGGAGCGGCCGCGTCCATCGCCCGCCGCGGCGCCCTCAGCGCCCGCGTGCCCACGGGCGCACAACAACGCGGGATCACCATCTCCACACGCGCCGAGGTGGACCAGACCCTCAACCCGCGCGTCGCCGCCCTGCGCCCGTCCAAGACCATGGCGCTCACCGACAAGGCGCGCGAGATGAAGGAGAGCGGCCTCCCCGTCATCGGCCTCGCCGCGGGAGAGCCCGACTTTGACACCCCCGACGCCATCGTCCGCGCGGGATGCGACGCCATCAAGAACGGATTTACGCGATACTCGCCAAACACCGGCACCGCGTCGCTGCGCACAGCTGTGTGCAAGAAGCTCAAGGAGGAGAACGGGCTGGAGTATGCCCCGTCCGAGATTGTCCTCAGCAACGGGTGAGTCATCGATGTCATCAGCGACGCCACCGTGTTGATCCCCTCGACCCGGTAACCCCCGACGACGATCAATCATGCAATCTTTCGTGTACACAGCTGACCTCTTCCCGCGAACACTCACCGTCGCAGAGCTAAGCAGTCCGTGGCGCAGGGCGTGATCGCCACGTGCGGCCCCGGCGACGAAGTCATCGTCCCCGCCCCGTACTGGGTCTCCTACCCGGAGATGTGCCGCCTCGCGGGCGCCGAACCCGTCGTCGTCACCACAACCGCCGACGAGGGCTTCCTACTCACCGCGGAGAAACTGAAATCGGTCCTCAACGAAAAATCGCGGTTGCTCATCCTATGCACACCGTCGAACCCATCCGGCGCCGTGTACAGCGAAGCTGCGCTGGCGGCCATCGCGGACGTCGTCAGGTCCCATCCGAGGCTCTTGGTGCTCGCGGATGAGATTTACGAGCACATCATCTACCCGCCCGCGTCGCACTTCTCCTTCGCGGCGCTGCCCGGAATGCGGGAGCGAACGCTCACCGTGAATGGATTTTCCAAATCGTTCGCCATGACCGGATGGCGCCTCGGGTACCTCGCCGCGCCGCAACACTTCGCCACCGCGACGGCTAAGATCCAGGGCCAGACCACGAGCGGCCCGTCGTCCATCTCGCAAGAGGCGGCGCTCGCGGCGCTCGGTTTGGGTAAGTTCGGGGGAGAGCCTGTGTCGGTGATGAAGGCGGCTTTTCAGAAGCGCCGCGACTACGTGTACGAACGTCTGGTGTCGATCGACGGCGTGCGGCTCGAGGCGCCGGAAGGGGCGTTCTACGTGTTCCCCGACGTCTCCGGCTTGGTCGGGGACGGGTGCGAGGCGGATGGCTTCGGCCCCGTGCCCGATGCAGACGCATTGTGCGAGTATTTGCTTGAGAAGGCGCAGGTGGCGCTCGTGCCCGGTAGCGCGTTCGGGTGTCCGGAGTGCCTGCGGATCTCGTACGCGGCGAGTGACGAGACGCTGAAGGAGGCGCTTGATCGGATCGAGGCGGCGTTGGACTCGAAGGTGTACAAGCGGGGGGGTAAGTGAGGAGTCGTAGCTGCGCGGTTAGCACTAGAGAGATCGTGCTAACACTTATAAAAAGTTATCGATGCGTTTCGTGCGTTGAGTTGTGGTTTTGCACGTGTGATTTTCCCGAGGATTGAAAGTTCCGGCCGAATTCTGTCGTCTCCGGGCATTTGGTTCGGGCGCTCCTCCGCGTCGGTGTCACACGCGTCGGCGCGCGAGAGACCCGAGGGATCGAGACATCCGTGCGTTGGTGTGCACTCGGGCGCGAGAACGACGCGTGAACCCGCGGGGTAAACCCGTATCGGAGGTGTCAAACCGCCCGGTTCGTTGGTTAATTTTGGGTAAAAAAGGCACCCCAATTGAGCCCCGATGACCGAGGAGCCTCCGACCGAGCCGGACCCCGAGATCCAGGAGATGTGGGCCAAGGCTGTTAAGAAAGCGGACGCCCTCATCGCGCTCTCCGAGAGCGTCGAGAAGCGGGCGAGGTTCAAGCAGGCGGCGGGCGCGTACGCGGACTCGCGGAGCCGCGCGTCCAAGACGCCGCAGCAGCGCGAGCGTGCCGCCGTGAACGTCGCTAAGGATCTAGGCGTGGACGTGCCAGCGGCGTCGCCCGATACCACCTCGCCCGCGGCCGCCGACACGCAGACGACGACGGAAACGAACACGCCAAAGCCCGCGGCGCTCGACAGGTCCGCATCCACCAAGAGCGACCGCTCCGATGCCTCCTCCGGCGGCAATCGCGTGGACAAATCCCAAATGAGTAATCGCCCGAAGAGCCAAAAGACGCCTAAACCCGCAGTGGACAACAGCGGCGACGTGCTCGGAATGTGGGACGAGAAGGGCAACATCCGAGTCGCGAAGGCCCTGTCGGATAAGCACACAGATAAGAACCCACACGAGGTGACACTGACACAGGACCAGTACAAACTCCTCTACCTCATCTCGAGACTTCAATCGGTATCGTTCGATCCGCCGCCAGCTCGGCGACGGGGTGTCCGCACGGAGCTGACACGCAACGAACTTCCCAACACCGCGTCCGCGATGTCGCGGACGTCCTCGGTGGACTCGCTGGAGAACGCTATCCGCCTTGGGCGGGAAGAGAATGAGAAGGCGAGGGTTGAGGATGAGAAGAATGAGGTCCGCTACACCAACGAGAACCGCAGGGTGGTTAAAAATATCCTCGGCGGCGGCCATGGCGGCGGGAAGGTCGCGCCCGCGCCCGCGCCCGAGGGCGAGGTGGACGCGGCCAGCCCTAAACAAAAGTCGGTCACCATACGCGATGAAATGGACCTCGGCGACGGCGACGCGAACATCGTCTTCCCGGCCGAGGCGAGTGCCGGTTCCAGTAAGCCGGCGCCGACGAAGCAGTGGTCCACGAAGACGATGTGGAACACGGCGGTGAAGTCCGTGGTGAACACCATGAAGCTGCGGCACACGCTGTCGCGCAGCTTCCAGCACGTGCCGAGCACCATGCGCGAGTTACAGGACAGCGCGAGCACGCGATTTGTGCACAGGACGCCGCTGTTGGTGTACATATACGAGGGTATCCTTCTCGATATTTTCGATTCGTACGATTTTTACCCCGGGTCCGAGATGTCCGGCGTGTGCAAAGGAGTTCTCAACATGAACTTGTCCACCGAAGGCGTGGACGACCTGTCCGATTTACAGGAGATGGGACTGTTGTTACGGCTAAAGCTGGGAACCAAGGACCACTTCACCACAACGTCGTATCAGGTCATGCCCGCCGGTGTCGCCGCGTTGAAGTCGATGAAGCAACTGGACAAAAACGACGTGGATCGATTTTTGATTCACGGCGTGCGTGTGGAGACGCCGCAGATGCTCCGCGCGACGCACTACGACCCGCACGAGTACGCGTGGCTCAACAACGGCGAAGAGTTTGACGCGTTGGGTGCGCCCAAGCCGGAGTTTACGCCGTTTGAAATTTCATTCGACGATCTCACCGGGGAGTTTAACCTGGTGGACCCGGACGGTAACGAACGTGTGAGCACGGTGACGGAGTTTGAGGATGTCTCGTACGTCTGCTCGCCGTACCTACCCTCGTGCGTCCGGCCGAAGGAAACCAGGCATTCGACGCAGCGCGACTTTAGCGATTTCTCCTCCCTGGCGCACATGTCCGCCGAGGGCACGCACACGATGCGAGACGCGGATGTTCGCAACCACGTCTTCTTGAACAACATCACGCTGCTGTCGTCTCAGTACCTGGTCAACGGCCCGAACGAGGTTAACTCACTGAACCAGAAGCTCTCGTTGCACGCCAGCCGGGAGGAGATGCGTAAGGGCCAGGCTGGGTTGGTATCCGCGCACGTCGATCACTCGCCGGCGTCCACCGTCTTCGACGTCGCCATGAGCGGGATGTGCGCCATATTCCCGATGGATTACGTCCGGTCGACGATGGCGAACTTCGAGTCGAAGGTGTACCTTCCGGAAGACCCGGGGGTGGTGCAGTTGGAAAACTTCGGGATCCACCTGCACAGCAACGGCGAGGTGATCTTCGGGGTCAAGGTGGAGAGCGTGATGGACAAAGTGAAGGACCACATTCCGGTGGACTTGATCGCGCGGCTGGTGTTTGACCTGCACGAAGATTCCGCCAGCACCCTGAGCTCCATCTCCAGCTCGCACCAACGGTTACTGATGGCCAGCCTACGGGGCACGCAGTACGTCAACGAGGTTCGCAACGAACACGCGGGGTCACACACCAAGCGCAACAGGCTCGACATCGGCGCCAGTAACAAGAAGCGGTCACTGGAACTGACCGGGAGCAACGCGCTGGACAACGTCATCGATAACCTCACCACCGTAGGATCCAAAGTCACGGGAGCCGCCGCGTCATTCGCGTCGGTTCCGAAAAAGGTTCGGGACCAGGTCATGAGCGGACTGGTGCAGAGTAAATCACGGAACGTCGGCGTACGGAACGATGGCCCACGGCCGCTGCGACGAGCGGTGACTCCGTCGACGCTGGCGCGCAGCCCGATGGCCGCGAACGGAGTCGGCGTCTCGGGCGTCTCACGGACGAAGAGTACCAATAAGTCGATTTCCTCCTCCGTCAAGCGAGGATCCGTGCCGATGCTCATGCGCCAAAAGTCCGCGGTGTACGACAGCGAGGACGACCGATCCAGTTACTTCGACTCGGACGAGGAGGACGAGGAGCTGATGACGCATCAGCTCATGAAGGCGGCGCAAGCCGGCGGCGGCGCTCAGGCGTTCGCCGGGGCTAAGTACGCATTTAACATGTTCACATCGTATTTTTGTGATTCGGTCACTCCGGCTGTGTCCGCTAAAGAGCTGATGGACGGCGAGGATTACGAGAACGACTTGATGCAGATCATCGGCCGGATCACCAGTGGTGCGGACTTACCGGGCGGCGGGATCGTGTTGAGTGGGGAGAAGGGTTTGATCGTCTCCGGGCCGGCGGGTCGGAAGTTCGAGCAGCTCATCGTGGTGCACTGCTCGGTGATGGCGCGGCGCATCTTCGTCAGCGAGTTCTTCCACAGGCTGTTCGAGATGGAGTCTGAGATTGACGCGATCCAGGCGGCGATCAGCGCGCACATCGGGAAGCCGTCGCAGCTCTCGGATATCCGCCGGCGGGTGATGGAGGCGTGTAAGCAGGCGAGCTTGTTGGACTCGTTGCTCACGCAGTGCCGCAGTTCGTCGAGCGAGTTGCCGGATATTTCCCAAAAGACGATGGAAAAAGGTAAATCCGACCCGGCGTACGAGGTTCTCCTGGAGACGCTCAACACGCAGGACTACAGGGAAGAGCTGGTGCTGCGTTTAAAGGACCTGGAGTCCTTGCTGCACTGCGCGCGCCTCGGGCTGGATTCGCTTCGCGAAAATACGGACGTCATATCGGAGATGCAGATGTTCAAACTCCAGGAGAGCCTGCAGTCCAACACGCGCAACCTCGAGTCATTGTTCAGGAGTAACGAGAGCGCCAGTAGCAGCCTGCAGATCATGCAGCTTGTCATCGGAGGCTCGCTCGGGTTCGCCATTCTGGACAGGATGACCGGCGAGTGGTCCGCGTTGGACACCCCGTGGGGCCAAACGTTCTGGAAATACCTCGTCGACCCTTTCGGTGTCTGGTTCGTGGTATCGATGACTGTCTTCGTGGTCATCGTCGTCGGTTTACACATCACCATGAAGTTCATGATCAAGCAGGCGTCCGCGGACATGTCTCTGCGGTACTCCCTGCACGTCCGCGCGAACCTACACGCGCTGCGGCAGTTTCTTAAAAATAAAGTGCTCTTCAGCGAAGAGGCGGAGACGGACGTCGAGGGTAACAACGTGTACAAGGTATCGTGGGACGAGCACAGGTCAGCGTACGGCGGTTCGCCGCTGCGTGTGAGTATATCCGTGGACCAAGGTCACGCGCGGCTGTGCACGGTGACGCTGCAGTATAACAGACGCGAAGGGTCGCTTTCCGTGCCAGACGTGCAGGACCGGTTTCTGCGCGAGCTGGTGGACGCGAGGATCATCGTGGATGAATCCGAGCTCGGGGATCTGATCCGGCCGGAGGCGCACACGTTCGAGGAGCGCGTGCGCATGGCGCACGACGAGCAGAAAAGTAAGGATCGCGCGCGGAAGCTTCGGAAGAGGGGCGAGGATCGGCAGGCGGTGCAAATCATCGAGCGAAGGGCTATTCGCTCCGACGGTTCGGGCCTCACGCCCAGGTCCCGTTGAGTACAGGTTTAATTAAATACGGGTTTCTATACGTGAATAGCGTCGCGGGGGAGGTACGGGTACGGGTCACGCCGGGACCGCCAGCTGGGGCTGCAGCTGCGCGCGAAGCTCGCGCAGCGCGGCTTCCTTGGCGAGCCTAAAGTTTTCAGCCCGTTCCGCCGCTCGCCTCGCGTCCTTCGCCGCGCGCTTCGCCTCCTTCGCCTCCCGCTTCGCCGCCTTTGCCGCAGCCTTCCGTGTCGCCTTCTCGTCAATCGCGGCACCCTTCATCGCGATGAACGCGCGTTTCATCGCCGCTCGTTGTCGATGCGCCGCGGCGACTTTCTTTGACACCCTCGCCTTCCCGTCCGCCGCGACTGCGCCGCCAGAGCCAAAGCCAAAGCTTTGACTCCCTCCGAACGAGGAGACGCTCCCGTTGACGCTCGCCCTCGGCCCGGCGCCGCCGAAGATCGTCCCTTGCGAGGCGGCAGGGTTAACATGCTGCGGCTGCTGCGCGCCGCCCCACCCCAGCATCATCGCCTGCTGCTGCTGCATCATCTGCGTAAACGCCTGGTACTGCTGGAACTGCTGGTACTGCTGGTACATAGCCGCCTGCTGATACTGAGCCTGCTGTTGCAGCGCCATCGAGTTATCGACGGAGGTACGCACGGGAGGTGAGCCGGTGTCCTTATGACCCGGTCTCGTCGGGGAGCGCGCGCTGCGGGTCGGGGAACCGCCCGCGACGGAGGACCCCGCCGGCATCCCCGCGAAAGTCGGCGGCATCCCCGGCATCGGAGCTCCCATCATCATCGGAGCTCCCATTCCGCCGCCCGACATGAAGCTCACGACCGGCGACCCCGGCATCCCCGGCATCATCATCGCGGGTGAAGGACCAAACGCACCTTCCGCCACCTCGTCATCCTCGGACTCGTCAGACTCGTCAAACTCGTCGGACTCGGACGCGGACTCAGAGTCTGAGCCGTCGCTGGGAGCGTAGTCGGAGTCGTCGGATGAATATTCGTCGAGCTCGGAATCGTCATCCGTCAGCACGGGCCCAGGAACTGCGCGGCCCAGGCGCTCGATGTCAACCTCGAGGCCGCTTTCGCCGAAGATGGCCGCCGCGAGTTCCATCTTGACCGCATCTTCGGGCGCGAGCGGAGTCTCGTCCTCGTGCGGGGGCGTCCCCGGGGATCCGGAGATGGATTCAACCCCGCCGGCGTCGACGGCGTCGAACGGTCCCGGGGTCCAGCTTCGTTTCGCTTCGGGGGTTGGAAGCAGGCCGCGTATGAGGTCGCGGCCGATGCGCGTCGCCTCGGCGAAGACTTCTTCCTGGACGTCCGCTTCTGATTGATTCATTGGCTCTCGCTCTCGCGGCGACGGCGGCGGGAGCACCTCGCCCTCGAGCAGCGCCTCGCCGTACGCGCCGGCGTTGGCCTCGATCGGGGACTTCACGAGCCACTCCTTCTCCCGTTCTGATATCCCGTTCACTCCGTTAGCGCGCGGCGTGGTTGTGGTTTTCCCCGGTGACAGATCGATCGATTCGTCCATCGGAGATTCGCCGATGGATTCGTCGGCGCCTTCGATCGCGTCCACGAGCTCGGCGAGTGTCTCCGCCGCCTGCAGCTCGGGCGGGATATCAACCGGCGGCGAGGAAGGCAAAACGTCAACCGCCGCGTCATGTTGGCCTCCAGCGTCGCGAACCCTGCGAACGACGCGGCCGCCGAGTTGTCGGAGCGCGACGGCGGCGTTTGTGGCGACTTTTATCGTGTTTTGCATCTTTGGATG
>Ga0302114_10000326_pt1 | contig 34133 bp, 49 predicted proteins | sample AG5_Surface_MG_FD_203107 | JGI IMG/M metagenome (GOLD analysis project Ga0302114, IMG submission 203107) | Marine microbial communities from Western Arctic Ocean, Canada - AG5_Surface | ecosystem: Environmental > Aquatic > Marine > Oceanic | place: Canada: Western Arctic Ocean | collected...
AGACAGCTCTCCATCGTGGTCTCCATGTTGTGTTCTATTGTCTGGTCCAGTTTGACCTCACCGTCCGAACCCTGTTTTGAATTCTGTGGTCTGCCCCTCCATGAGTCTGGCTTGTACAGCTCTGGTGCATGGTCCACGTAGCGTCTTGAAACTTCATTCCATACTAGACCCACTTGATGTTTCACAAGTTGTCTTGCAACAAAGATAGGTGCCTTGATACGGAACTGCATTGATGCGTGTGCAAATGGTGACCAGTGTTCATGCTCTGCAAGATACTTGATCAGCTTCTCATCTGACTGTTCAAATGTTTTTTTAGTTTTGCTATAACTTACCCGTGCCGCATTGACGACAGATAAGTCTGTGCCCATGCTATCTATAAGTTCTACTTTCATCATAGTCCCATCAACTCACGTATCTCAGGGTTGATCATTTCACGACCCCACTGTGGTTGCATTGTGATCTTGACCTTGCATTTGAGGCCCGATATGCTTTCCACTTTATCCATCACATCTTTTGGTATGATGTCTGCCGCTGGACAGAATGCACTGGTGAGACTCATCAGCACGTGCACCGTCTTGTCCTCTGTGACTTTTACATCATATATTAAACCTAGGTTGTATATGTCTACAGCAATCTCTGGATCATAACACTCCTTAAGTTTCTCTACTATGCTAGGCATCAGTTCTTCCTGCGTTGGTGGATGCTCTTTGATCTCTTTCAGATCACATTCTAGTTGTGGGTCAACTGATGCGTTATCATTTGGCACCCATCCTTGTGGCATGTCTATCATTTATTCTCCAAATCCGTCGATTGCTCTGGGATGAAATGCGTTTTTCTTTTCATCCTCATTTAGTTGTTCATACTCTTTTAATTTTACTTGATATTTTTCTTCTGTCAACCCATGCCACCCTATGCAAATACCAGTTGGCGACCGTCCACACGGACATTTAGTTGTATTATCCATTCGCTATCCTTATTACTCGTTCAATTAAACTTGCAAAGCCCACCTGTCTCTGCATGGTTAATAATTCTCGAATGCCTAGTGGCATAAAACTTTCTAGTGTTAGTGTTGCAACTTCGTCTTTCTTCTCACCATTAACCATGTCCAATATAACTTTTGCTGTGCCTTTGGTCATGTATGAATCTGCATCGTGATAGTATTTCATCGTGCCATCTTCTAGCACTTCGCCGGCTACCCATAGATTTGAAATACATCCACGTATCTTGTTGTTATCTACTTTGTGTATGTCTGATAACGGTTCTACTTTCCTTGCTTCGTCGATGATATATTGTAGTCTGTCATGTCCTTCCAGCACCGACATGTCTTCGCCTTTGTTTTTAATTTTATCTGTTATCATGGCTTTCCTTAATTGTTCTAATTAATTCTGTTTGCTTTCGTTTTTTAACAAACTTATCCTCGCCTTCGTATGTACTGCAATCTTTAAGCCTATCTTCAGCATACCATAATATTTTGTACAGGTCCTGTTTGGCTCCCCAAGTTGTGTAGCCATCCATTTTTGGATCCGTGGCCGCCCACACAATCTTATCAATTTCTTCTTTAACTTCTTTTATGTTCCAATCTATAATCATTTGTCTTTAAAATACTTTTCTAATCTTCCTTGTTCTCCTGAGTGCTTTTCATAGTCAGGCATTGGATCTTTCTTCTCTGCCAGCACCGCCCACTCCTGCGACCACTTGCCATTGAACTCAACCCATTTGGCACCTTCTTCGTCCGTGTCTGGTCTTATTGCGTCCTCCGGACACTCTGGTTCACATACCCCACAGTCAATACATTCGTCTGGATTAATGACCAACATATTCTCACCTTCGTAGAAACAGTCAACAGGGCATACACTGACACAGTCTGTGTGTTTGCACATTATACACTTGTCATTGACTGTGTATGTCACTCTAGCCTAATTTTATTAAAGATTCAAGTTTATCTTCTGCGTGTGCAAGTATCTCAAGTTTCTTCTCAGCAGTCACCACATAGTCGATGTGTTCTGCAACACCGATTGGATTTGCTAGGAATACTCTCAAGTCTGCCTTCGCAACTTCGATATCACCTTCAAGTTTCTTTATTAATGCTTCTTTAATCATTGTTTCTCCTATATGTAATTGTATATTTAATTGGGGTACTTGTCAACTACCAAAAATATTTGTTTTTGAAGTCTAACAATTTCCTTATGCAGACAAAATCGTCTAAAAAATAGTGATCGCTAATATGGCTCTTTACATCGTGCGTGTATTCTTTATGTTTGGTAAACCACAATACATTTGTCTTCTCTAAATTAAATTTGTCACATATTGAGTCGGCTTCATCTTTATATCTGTTGTAAGTATAATCAACTGCAAATTTTTCTATTAATTTTAAAAAAATGTTTGGTTGTAATTTTTGATAATAGCCCCACTTTTGTTGAAAATTGGTTGCATCATTTATTGTTTTTTTTGACCATCTCCAAGCAGGACGTAGGTCATATATGGGCCATGCTTTATTCATACTAAAATACACTTCATCGACTAGATTCAAATCGATATCAACCACATCCGTTGAAACAGGAGACCATGTAAGATCTAGCCCTATATAACAATTTTTACTCCTTGCTTCTTCTATCTTCTTTACAAGGGTTTCATTGTCATACCACGGAGACGGATATTCAAATAAGACATGTTGGTTTTCTTCTATATGCTCGAAAGCATTTTTTAGTTCTACATCAGTATCTTTTGTTACATCTCCAATGAAATAATAATGCTTTGGTGCAACATAAATTTTGTCCTTACACCTATTAATAAAAGAATCTAAAAAAGTTATTATGCCACTACCGTAATTAAAAGATTCAAATTGGTCAATATTTTTAAACTTTAATATGCTTGAATTTTTAATCCATTTCTCTACTGTTGACCTAACTTCTTTGAAATCTAACAGTTGTTTAACGTCTTTAATTTTCAAACTATCTACAACATCTATAACAGTTTTGTCTTTGGGTGGTAAACACCCTGCGAACATGTACTTAGAATCTTCATAGATACTGTTGAAATCTTTTTCTCTATGAGGATTCCCTCTTGTATTCTCTTTTGGATTTTCGAATTCTTTATCAGCAATAAGCCAAGCGGCTTTTTTTAAAAGGTCGTCAGTTTGCTCGAGCAGTATTTCTATAAACCCTATATACCCAAAATATAAATTATTTTTTATCTTGTCGACAGCATCACGGTGCTTTAATTTATTGATGTTGTATTCTAATACTTTTACCTCGTTAGTGAAGTCACCCTCATTTACTTTAAAGTATTTTAATGTTGCGAACGATTTTGTGTCTGTGGGATCTTTTTTTGCAAAATTTATTTTTAGTATATTATGACTTTTAAGTAAGTGCCCGTGTATGATATTTCCTGTGACCGAACGTCCGTTAATAGTGACATCAACTACACAATCACCAACTAGCTCAAACTCATATTCGATCTTTTCAATAGGAAAGTCAAATTTCATTACTCTGCTAGTTTTTTTTCTAACTCGTAGTAACCACCAAGATGTTCTCCGTCAAGCCAAATTTGAGGCATTGTTCTTGCATTAGGTACAAGTTCTAATAGATCTTGTATTTTGTGTCCTTCGGCTATGTTCTTCTCTTCGTACTCGATACCCTTGTTCTTTAACAAGTTCTTTGCTTTTGTGCAATACGGACAGGCCGGTTTGCTCCATACTACTGCTTTCATTTTTTACTCTCCTTCTAGTTTCTCTTTAAACTTTATCCAACCATAAAAAACAATGTCAAACCATATGTAGTTTATCACTAAACCCATTATAGTTAGACGCACACCTAGTAACATTCCTGGTAGGAAGAAAAGTACTAGCCACAACATCAAGAAATACTTCTTCACGTGTTGCGGAGGTATTGCCCAAAATATCCAATTTATCATACTGTGTCATCACCGTGATGATAGAACTTGTTATTGTTTTCAAGTCTATTTAATAAATTCTTAATCGCTGGTATACGTTTTGTGCCAATGCGATGTATGATTCTCTTTGTGATAAATCTTGTAACACTAGGCCAGAATCTATATCGCTGGACATTTTTATAAAAGTCTTGTATGGTGTCAAAACATTCTAACACATCTTTTCTGTGTATCTGTTCTAATAGTCTGTCTTGTGATATTTGTATCAGTATTGTGTGGAATCTTGCAGTGGCATAGTCTAATGTGCCGTAGTACATATCTACGTCGGCTTGACCAGGAGTCCTAGATTTAATATCATCTATGAGCTCTTGATTTTGTGTGACGTAGTATGCTAGATCCATTACTGTTTTTTTACTTTTATTTGTAATGGAAAGTTTTCTTGCCTAGCAAGAAGTGTTGTTTCGATACCTTTTTGTTCAGCAACTTCGTGAACATATGCTCCAACAACTCCTTGTCCATCCTCGTGTATTTTTCTTGTTATGTTTTCTGCTTGTTCTTGATTCTTGTTAAAAATCTGTTTTAATACTTTAACAACAAACTCCATAGTCGTGATGCCATCGTTTAGAAAAATAACATCATACAGACCTGGCTCGTCTAATTTGACTTTCTCTTTCGTTAGTGTGTCTATCCCTGTACTCATAATAAGCTCTCCTTTCTTCATCTGTTAGTTTTAACCTTCTTATAATATTTGATCTGATCCACTGTTTATGGGCATATTTTATTTTTTCTTCATCATACGGCAAATCTAACCATTTTAAACAGTCGATCATACTTGCTGAAAACCGTTTGGTATTCCATACATCTTCATAAGGCATATTATAAAAGTGTTTTTTATTTTCAATCAAATAATCATACAACTCTTGCAAATAAAATACTCTAATATCTACTATAAACGGATTGTTCATTATGCCATGTTTAATATGTGCTATTCTTTTTTCTAATAATTGTTTTTCTTTTTCGGTATTACAACTGCAAAAAATCATTTTATCATAATTTAAAAAATGTTTGAATCGATAATGATGTCCCTTCACAAGTTCTATATTTGGATCTAGCTTAAACTTTGCTTCTCGTTGTGTCCAAAACTCTTCATCGTTTTGTTTGTATATGTCAAAATCTTGATCCTTGTGCAAAGTAAATGCACTGATTATTTGAGCAATCAAATTACCTGCTAGTAAAGGTTCGTATACAATATGGATCATAAGTTATTATAGCATATCTGCGTTAGTTGTCAATTATGGAAGGGTGGCATATTACCACCCTATCCACTTTGCTTTACTTGATATCAATAGTCTTTGCTTTCTTATGATCTGGAATTATTCTTTCCAGGCTCACGTTAAGCAGACCATCTTTAAGTTCTGCACCTTTGACTTCTACATCGTTGGCGATAGTAAACACTTTTGAGAACATTCTTTTTGAGATGCCTCTGTGTATGATATTACCATCTGGGTCTTTGGTCTCTTCCTGTTTCTTGGATTTGACTGTGAGCATGTTTTCTCTATACTCAACTTCGATGTCTTTCTTGTTAAACCCTGCAAGTGCAAGTTCAACGTCATAGGTATTCTCACCAGTCTTTACTATGTTGTATGGTGGGAAGTTCTGGATTGATCCATTGAAGAATCCGTCATCCATCATATGCTCAAAGTGATCGAACATATTATCGAACCCTACGGTTATTGGTCTTAGGTTGTTAAAAATAGATAGATTGTTTTTCATGTGCTTTCCTCCTTTTAAGTTTAAGCGAGTTAGTAATAATGAAGATCCTATCTAAAGCAATCTTCAATTTTATTTATTATAACATATATGCATTATATGTCAAATAGCAATTTTTTTGGTAAAATTATTCTGTGGGTACTATTATTTTCTTCTAACACCCATGAACTGGCTGTCATCACGTTCTCTTTGTAGCTTTCTAAGAACTTTCTTTTTTGCTTTAGCGGCTTCACGTTTTTTGAAAGACGGCTTTTGAAAATACTGCCTATCTCTTAATTCTTCTATAAAATTGTCTTCTTTTATTTTTCTTTTAATTTTTCTGTATGCTCTGATGGCATCTTCTCCAGGACGAACCTCTACATAGTAGCCACTAAACCCTGAGGGTCTACTGTTTGTTTTGTTGTATTTTTTTTCCATCTTGCTTTTTAAATAATAACACAGGATCTGCTCCTTTGTCAACCACATCATTAGTTATCTGTATTTTTTGAACTCCTTTGTTTCTCATCTCTGCGGCATCAAACTGGTATGCTAGAACTGTTGAATCTACTACATTTTTTAGTCCTCTAGCATTGGTACCCAGTGCTTTGGCTTTTTTTGCTATGCTAATCTTAGCGTCTTTGGTAAACTCAATATCTATATCGTCTAATCCAAAAAGATACTTGGTTTGTTTCAGTATAGCATTCTTAGGTTCAGTTAGTATTCTTACTAGTTGTTCTTCATTTAATGGGTCTACATTTGTAATCATAGAGAACCTGCCCACAAATTCTGGTATCAGTCCATATTTGATAAGATCCTCTGGTGCTACTTCAGAAAGATAGTTTCTTTCGTCTTGCTGTTTTAATTTTGTACCAAATCCCATTCCACCTGATTGCTTTGATCTTATCTGGTTTTCAAGTTCAGTGAATGCTCCACCAACTATGAATAGTATATTCTTGGTATCTATTGTAATTGTTTGTTGATCAGGATGTTTCCTGCCGCCCATTGGTGGCACTCTGCATTCTGTTCCTTCTACAATTTTAAGTAGTCCTTGTTGCACACCCTCACCTGACACATCTCTGGTCAGTGACGTGTTCTCACCTTTCCTACATATCTTGTCTATCTCGTCTATGAATATTATACCCTTTTGTGTCTTCTCTATATCCCCACCGGAGTTAGCATAAAGTTTCTGCACAACATTTTCTACATCATCTCCCACGTAACCTGATTCTGTTAGTGTTGTAGCATCTGCTATCGCAAATGGTACGTCTAAATATTTTGCTATGGTTCTTGCCATCAGTGTCTTGCCTGCACCTGTGGCACCTAACACCATTACGTTTGATTTGTCTAGATCAAAGTCAATTGGTGGTTGTATAATTCTTTTATAGTGATTAGCAACAGCAACAGACAACACAGTCTTTGCAGAATCTTGTCCTATCACAAACTGATCCAAATGTTCTTTTATAGAAACAGGATTTAATACAGTTTTATCTCCTGCATAGAGTTTTTCTTTACGTGCTTTTACTATGTCTTCGTCTAGTATTTCTACACAGAGTTTAACACACTCATTACAGATTGCAGTCTTACTGCCACCCACAATCATCTTAGTCACATCTTTACGTGACTTATTGCAAAAGGAACAGATTAATGATTCCTCTGACACTATTGATTGTCTTTGAGTTTTTTGATTTTAGGGAATAGCTCGTGCATTCCTTGGATCTTATTCCTGTTTAGTACACCGAAACTTGATGAGTCATCTTCATTGGAATTAATAAACCAAGTTTTAGACATTGTAAGAATGTATCCTGACCATACTTTCATTTGGTTTGAACTATAATCCATATTCATTATCACAGTGGTTGCGGCCCTACAAGCATTCAGTAACCATGTGTAGTCTCTGCCTTTTTTATTAGGTGCCCAATTCTCTAGATACTTTTCGTATTCTGCATCATCTGTAGCAAATGGATCTAGTGCTGAGAAGTTGTTATCATCCCAAAGGTAAATTGTAATGTCTTCTTTAGGAAAGTATTTGTTAATTTGATCAGCAAAGTTATCCTTGTCTTTCTTGCTTAAATTAACAAGAGCAAAACTTCTGTTTTGATTTTGAAAGAAGCTAGGAGGAGTAACCATTGTTATGGTACCCATTTTCTTACGTGCAGTTAACTTTTCTCCAACTGCGGCATTAGGAGTTTGGTCTTGATCCTTGTTGCCTTGTTGCTTCATTTCCTTATCTGCGTTTGTTTTATTACTATCCATTTTGATTCAATATGTCCATTATAACTTGTTGATCTTCTTGTGTCAAGTCGTTTAATTTAACTTCGCCGTTCTCTAATTTAGTTATCAGGTCAGTTATTCTTGCTTCAACTCTTTGGTGATAGTCTTCTTCGCTTGTAAGTCTTTTTTTGTAGTTGGTAAACTTGTCTGGTGATATTGACTGCTCTATGTTAATAGATTCGGCTATATCTGGAATAACTTCTTCAGTGTTTGGTAAGTCTGGTAAAATAATTTCATTCTTCTCAGGTTCAGGTAAGTCTAATTCTTTAACTGGCTCCCATTTAGTTTCATCTGTTTGTTCTTCATTCTGTACATATTCTCCTTCTATAGGAACAAACATTTTCTTACCGTCTTTGATTACCAATCTAGTTCTGCCTTTGGGTTTATCCTCTTCAAATCCTTGTAACAGACTATCTAGCTCATCGTCGGTCATTGGACGGTCCTCTGTCTGTGGTGATATCATAAATTTCTCTTTTAGTCCTTCAGCACTCATCTCTTCTAATCCGTCGGGGTGTTGATCTTTAAGTGCAGAACCTTTTGTTATTATGCTTGGATTTTCTATCTCTGGATCCATTATCTGTGCAATAATTTTTCTGTTTTCCTCTGGAACATTTTCAAAAGTAGTGTCGCCTCTTAAAATATCATCAATCATATCTTCGAAGAAAGCCATTCTTGACTCTGTTACAGGACCTTGCTGTGCCGCCTGTTCTTTTGTTAGGCTAACATCTGCTAGAAACTGTGCTTTGTTGCTTTGATCTCTTTCCACTTTTAATTCCTCATCACTGATATCTTGATACTTGCCATGCAAGTTATGAAATTTGTTAAGCATTCCAGTACGTTCTTCATCGGTCATCTCCGCCGGTGTTGTCTGTTCCGGCACTTGTGGCTTTGGGGGCTCTACCACCTTGCCTGACTTTTGATTAACAGTTCTTTGTCCTATCATCCCTACCATTTCTTGTTTAGGTTCTACTGCTACTTCAGGTTCAAGTACTTCTGTAAAGTCTGGTTTAATTCGTTCAGGCTCCATTGCTTCTTCTATCTGTTCTGATATTGTTGGCTCATCTTCTGCGGCCTTACGTGCATACTCTTCTAGTGCTTGTCTTTCCTCTTCCTCACGTTTTTTAAATTCTTCCAGTTGCTTGTCTTTGTCAACTTTGGGTTTGTCGATATCTATTGTATCGTAAATGTGTTCGTCTGGATCAAACCCATCTGTTACTGTGGGTCTTGGTCCGCCTTTTAGATCAACGTGTGGAACACTGTTGTCTTCTTGTATAATTTCTACTGGTGCTTCGGCTTCTGGCTTTGGTACTTTACTATTAAATGAATCTAGTTTCTCTTTCCAATCTTTTAATTGTGCAGTTGCTTGATCCATTTTTACTGAAGCGTTGACCTCTGCGTTTGCTTTGTCCATCATCTCATTCCATTTAAGAGTGATATCCTCGTCTTCTGGTTTTTCTAGATCAATTACTTCTTGTGGTTTAGGTGCCTCCGGAGGGAATCTTCTCATCAGACTCTGGTTGGCCGCAATTAACAATAGTACAGCAAGGGGATCAAACACCACGATTAACAGCAGTATGACCCATCTTACAGCCTTGCTAGTTTCAACTTGGTCCGTTATACCCCAATCCACAGCCAGGGCGGCTATGTACTTCACAGGTCCAATCTCTGCTTCCAGTGTCAGCATGTCTTTTTCAAGTGGTTGCTTTTCTACTATGAATGAGTCTATTCTGCCCTGTGCATCAAATATCTTTTGTTCTGCTGTGTCTATGTCTTGAGTGTAAGTGCCTTTGTTGTCCTGGGAACCCGCTCTCATGTTGGCAATTATACTTTTTGCTTCTGAAGTCTCTGCTTTGTGATCTGCTTTTAATTCTGCTATCCTGTCTTGTGCTTCTTTGATATTGACCGCTATCTGTTCTCGTTCCGCTTTCTGACTTGCTTTTAGATCTGAGGCCGCTTTCTCTTCGTTAAAGAATGATTTGTCTGACGTTAATATGTCGCTGACATTTTTATCTAGAATTTTTAATCTATCGTTTAGGTCTTTCGCTGTGTTGGTCTCGACCGTAAGTAGTGTTTTTAAATTTTGGTTGGCGTCTGCTATGATCTGTTGTTGTACTTCTATGTCACTGTTAGCAGTTCCGCTGGTCCTGTCTATGGAGTTTTCTAATCTGTCTATGACTGCGTTCTGCCTTATAATAGAGTTCTTCTCGCTGTCTATCTTGTCGTTTAAGATCTGTATACGTTGTATCAGTGTGTCTGATGCTAGATTCTGCTCAAGGTGTGCCTTGGATAGGAAACCAAAGATACCCATTGATGTTATGAAACTTAATATTATGACTGCTGTTGTTAGATAAGTCCTCAGCATAAAAGGTGTGAACTTCCAGTTCCTGTACAGCCATGAGGCTGTGATCAGCTTTCCAATTTCTAGTACACCTCCCATTATTATTACAGGTATAAATGCACCTGGGAATATGGTTGCTAGTCCTATTACTGAATAGAAGATCGCAACTCCAGATATGGATAGTGCTGATAATAGTGTTAAGATAGCTATAAACATTGTACTCTGTATTTACTATAACAGAAGTAGAGATTTTTTACTACTGATTTATTTGGTAATGGTTATTACTCTGCTGAGTATGTTAATGACGTGTCACTTGCTAATTGACCGCTTGTATTCGGTGCAAATGCAGTAACTTCAGTGACTGTAATAGCGTCAACAATTTCGTTTTGGCTAACAAGCATAACTGGACCAACTGATACTGAATTGTTTTGGTGTCCTGCAACGCCACTTGTTGGATTAAAAACACTCATGTTCTCTGTTCTAGAGGTTGATAATGCTTCACCAATCTTATCTGCGATATAACCTGCTTTTGTTGAAGTAGTTGTTGATCCGTCCATTGCAGTACCTGTTGTTGGTATGTAATCTGGATTTTCAAATATTAAACCAAATGCTAGTGTTCCTATTGGACTATCACCTGCAGTGTTGGCGTAAGTTGTTACTATGTTGTGAACTTTAAAATTTGATCTGACACCAATTGCATCCATCATCATTTTCCATCTTAGGTTTCCTCTTGAAACTAATAGTGATTGTGCTAGTGTTGTAGGTAATGTAGCGAAGTCTGTTGCCACACAAGGTGAAACTCTTCCACCGTTAACTGTTTCTGTATCTAAGAAAGCCGCCTGTGCTATTGATACTGTAAAATATGTTGTTTGTGGTTCTGCTGGAGAAACACCGTATAATGCTTTTGGTTCAACTGTTGCCATAGTAGTTTAAATCCTTTGTAATGTACTTATTTAGTACCTTTAATGTATTTATTTAGAAAAAGACCAAGAGGGAGACCAATTTTTTTTGCAGGCCATATTGGTCATGTGCTTTGCTTTGCCGTTAACCTTGATATATGCTTGATAAATCCTACACATACCAGATCCTGTAGGGTATGAATGCACCACTCTCAATTTACCGTTTGCTAGGCGTTCTTTACTGTACCATGCAACGGTCTTGCCGTTTGGCACATTTTGTAGCATATAAAATACTGCTGATTTGTGTTGTTGTTTTTCTTGTTTCTTGAGTCTAAATCTCATATATTGAGTGCTTCTCCATATAAATCCAGGAAGTGTGTATTTGAAATCCTCTATTTCTCCCATTGATACAAAAGGCACAACGTCTCCCATTTTAACATCAGCCTCTGGAGGACTATTATTTGCTATTGCACTATTGACAAATAGCAAACTACTCAACAGAGTGATAACCAGGTACAATCTCATATCCACCATCCAATCTATGACAAGCAATATCTCTTTGCTCTATAAAGGTTTCTCCCAACGGCATATGCCAAGTAAAGATTTCGCAGTTGTCTGCAATCCCCATACCATGAAGGAAGTCTTTTGCTCCGTCGTTGCAAGTGACTTTTTCTTCTGTTCGTTCTTCTAGAACAACACCATTTGCATCAACCACTCTGATTGTTGTTGTTTCAACATCGCAGTATTGATCGCTCCACGGGCCACCAGCTTCTGCTCTATCAACATAGTTGAACAGCAACACCAAAGTTATACCAACTAGGACAACAGATTTTAATATAGTTGTATCTTTCATATTGTCCTAGTTTAATATTTCTTTGGCTTGTTTGTTGATAGCATCAGCATCTACTTTAGCAAGACTTTTTCTGCTTACTGCTTCTATAATTGCTTCTACTTCTTTCTTACTCAACTCAACCATTACATATGCTCTGTATGATTTGTGTTTAGTAATAAAGATTTCTTGCTTTTTAACTTCGTAGCCTCTTGCAAGAGTGTCTTCAATTATATTAACAATAACATCTTGAGATCCAGCTTGTACAGTTAGATCCTCGTTAGTGCCTGCTTCGTTCTTTGTGATAGTAGTTCTGTTATTCACTTCACCATTAATTCTATCCACAAGTTTTGCTTTTGCTAACAGAACTGCTTTCTTAACTGACAGTTCTAAGTCAGGTGATACAGCCGTACCAGTTTCCACATAATTGAACAAAGTTTCGTGATCATAATCAACATACCATTTAGGGGTCTTGTCAACTACTCCACTTTTGTTCATATCTGGTTTGATCTTGTAAGTTGAACATTGTGCAACCATAAGACCAGCTAATACAACCAATATCATTTTTGTTAGGTTTTTCATTTGTTTCCTTATCCTTTGAGGTTGCTAATGATATTATCCATTCTAGCAAACAAGTTTGAAATACTGTTGCCAATATTTTCTAAATTGATACTTGAAATAAATTCTTCGTATCCATTCATACCTACTTGGTAGCCTGCATAAAAAATTGCACCTATTATTATTAGTCTAATCATAAAACAATTATAGCATAATTTCCAAATACGTCAACCGCAGTTGGTCTTGTTAAAAGTCGCAGTTTTATTGATGTTTATGACAGGGTTTTTAGAAATCCAATGCCGTCAATGCCCAAATATACCAAATACATCACGGTGAAGCCAAAACTCTTACGACTCCATGCACCGTATATCAAAAACACGGTAGCAATCAAAAAGAATATGTAGGCCATGAACATTGGTGGGTTTGGTGAATACCACATGAGGATCATCGATGCAGTTAGGTTAGATATCATTCCGATCACTTCACAACAAAACCTAAAAGGATTTTGTCTGTAATCTTCTTTGATCCATTCTAATGTTGATTTTCTTCCTACTCTTGCCATGAAACTACTTAACCTAGTTTCTACGCATTGTAGCTATTTCCTTGGCACCTTCTTCGTCCCATATGGGAACAAGATTGCTCTTGTGCATTATACCTATGCCGAGCAGTTTACGTTCTCCGGAGTACGTTAGTTGTTCTTTGGTCTTGCCTGTGCCTACAGGAATCTTGTCACCACACTTGGGTTGTGTAGGGTCTGGTGTGTAGTCGGGTATGTTGTAGCCTTTGAAATCTTTTGCACTTCTCCTTAAGGTCTTGTCATCAAGTCCGTTTGCCTCTAGCCACTCCTTATGTTTGGCCTGTGCTTCTCTTTTTCGTTTGGTGTCTGCCAGTTTGACTCTGATGCGTTTTGGCAGTTTCATTTGTATGAATCCCATATCTTATTATACTACTAGGGTAATTTATTGTCAACTATGGCTTGTAGAATCATTTCCGCATAGTCTGGATTGGTGCTCCAAGCACTCATTCTCACCATAAGTCTACGATAGTTCCATCTGCCTGAGTCTAGTTGTGATTCTCTTTCGATTCTAAATTCTTTGTATGCTGGATGTCTGTTTAGTACACCGATCATGTCTTTGACTGACTGACACTTGGTTGTGTACTTCCTAACACCCCAATTGGCATCTGGGTTTCCCATAGCTTTCATGTGCGGTACTGTTTTAAGACTCCATGTCCTCACACCAAACAGTGCGTTGCCTTCTGTGGCAAACCTACTAGTACCCCATGCACTTTCGACACCTGCCATGGCAATGATAATGCTAGTTGGCACTCTGCTCATTCTGTCTGTGGTATAGTTTAGGTACTCCACACACTTGCCTGTCGCAACTAAAAATGTAGATTTGTCTTTGTATTCAAACTCTGGTTCTGTTAGTCCAAGCATCTTGACTTGATCCAATTCTTTTTTGTGCATTTCATCCTCTATCTTGTCCACCGTCCATGTGTTAGGATAAAAAGTACCACCTGTGAATGACCCAACTATACTCATAACTATCAATATGATAGTGAGTGCTACCCATTTTATTGTACTGTTAGATTTGTTAGTGTCTTGTTTTTGCATAACTTCTATTTAATGATGCGTGTGGGCCGAGATTTTTAAGAATTGGCCTATCTCTGGCACTGGAAACTCAAGCCCACGTCCTCTGCATCGTCAATTTATACAGCAACTTTTGTTGGTGCTGTGTCTTCTGCTGGAGCAGTTTCTGAATACTTCGCACTGTATTCTGCATCTGCTGATCTCATCATGTTTGTTTGATCTTGTCTAGACAAACCTGTAAATCTAGCAATCATACCATCTGACATGATTTTAAAAGATCCACATAACTTGTGAGAACTGTCTTCTGCAATCTTATGTACTACACCTGTAGCCTTACCATCTGCATTTTCTCTGCCCATGATATACATATAGTTTCCAGACTTTCCAGTCCATTTGTTATTTGTTTGTGTGTCTGCTTGACATCTAGCTCTCATTTGATCTAGTACCAAACTTGACTTTGCTGAACATTTATACATAACTATTTCTCCTTTTGTTTAACCTTATTATAACAGGTAATGGTAATGCGTCAACCAGGTAAAACCAATTGGTTTTATTGGCTTTTAAAACCATCCGGGAATAGCTCGTCCACAGTTTTGTTAGATTTTTCTGTTATGCAATAAAATTTTGAGAATATACCAACAGTGCCTAGTTCCATTCTTCCGCTATTAAACCACTTACCGGAAAACATATGACTGTACTCATTTAATTTATTGCTCCATTTTGAGACTAATTCTGGTGCAATTTCTGAGGCTTTTTCTAATGCTATCTTGTCTTTTTGGTTTATAAAATGTAGTTCAGTATTGTTCCATGTTACACTATTGAAGAGTACTTTTTTCCTAGGTCCTGTGTTTTTTCCAAACAAATATCTACCCGAGTGTTGATTCCAGAAATCCTCATATTTTCCATATTCGGTTACTTGATTGAATTCATCTTTAACCATGTGCTTCTTAATTGCATTCAACAACATATGACTTTGCTTTGCGTGTATTTTTGGATCATCTACATAGAAGTTACTCTGTCCGTATTGATTCTCTATTTCCACATCTAAAAAATAAGTGTACCATTTATCGTCAATATTAATAAGTTTTGGTTTCTCTTTGCCTTTTATGTTTATAGATGTTTCGGTATTTTTGTATTTTATGTTTGATTCTTTTGTGTAACTGATTCTAAAATGAAAATTAAAGTTGTTTGGTTTACGTGATAGACAGTTTTCAATCCAATTAGTGTCGTTATAGTATTTTCTATATTCGTTGAGATCAAAGGTTTCAATAGATATCTTAGTCTTTGGTATTAAATTCTGTATTTTTTTTAAATACGGCTCGGCGTAATTTGTTATTTCAAAGTCAGATTCATGAAATCCACTTTTTACACATACTATTTCATCGATATGTATGTTATTGGTTAAAAATATATCTAATATGGCTTGGCTATCGCATCCTCCTGAATACCAAATTCTTAAGTAATCATATGATTCTCTAATGGCTCGTGCTTTATTAGAAAGTAATTCGTACCAAGTCTCTGTAGGTTCTTTAGTAAAATCATATTGTTCATACACACTTGGAGCATTAAATTGTATTCCTCCGGTTCTTCCGGCTTCATTTATTGCCTGCCATTTGTTGTTGAATAATTTATTATTACAGGTGTAATTCCATTTATCTAACATACAACGTTTTTGGATTTTTCATTTTTAATAATTTTTCAAATTTAGGTGTTGTTACTCCAGTCACTAATATAAGTGATCGGTCATGATGTCCGAAGTTGGCCGTGCCATGGGGTATGTCTTGCCATCTAAAATATGCCACGTCTCCGGCTTTCCATTTTGAATACATCACGTTGCCAAACTGTATTATCTGTCCTGGTTGCCAATCTTGCAACATTAGGAACACTCTTCGTACTTTGTCTCTTTTTTGATCTCCGAGGTAGTCCCAAGCACCGCCACCATAAACTGTGTCTATATGTAGTATATGCGATTGTCCTGGTTTTTGTAAATGTACATACCCGTTGGGGTTCTCAAGTCCTAGACAATCTATTGCTTTTTTTTGGTCCGTCGAAAGGTATCCTTCGGTGAATCTTTCTTCCCACTTCACTCCGTATATGGAATGTTGTTTCTTTGCTGATCCAAGACTAGTGCTGGGTTTGACTTTGATTTTTGATACTTTCTTCCAATCGCCCTTGATCCTACACATGGGCAGTTTTACGTAGCGATGGTTTACTTTGTTAGATTCAAAATCAAAATCCCAATCACATGCCTTAGAAAGCCTATCAAAAATTGTATTTTTAACTTTTAACATTTACCTCCTAGTTGACTTCATATCCTTTTTCCAATATTTGAACAATAGTAAGTTCCTGTTCCCATGTGCTGGTAGGTCTAACTAGTTTTCTTGATGTGTGATACTCTATGAATTTCACATCCATTGTTATATCAAAAATTATATCTCTAATTTTTTGTACATCAATGTTGATTCCTATCACAGTTGCTACCATCACAGGCAGTACACCTGATGCTTTACATGTGCCATGTCCTGACTTTATGTACTTGAAACTCTTACCTTGGTTGTTCACCATCATGTCAACATCACCACCCAATATGCCTTTCAGCATAGCACCACTGTTTTTGTATGGTACTAGTGTAACATTGTCGCCAAGTAATGTTGTTAACAGTTTAGGATCATATCCTTTGCCATGTGCAACTGTAAGGTTGCCTGTTTTATCTTTACTTGCATTTGTTCTACAAACAAACAACGGTTGCTGATATTCAGCTATAATAAAATTATCCTCTGTGTGGAATAAGTCTTGTTTGTACACTTGATTGTTTGCGTAAACCATAATTGTTGGTTCGTCTGATGCTTTGAACATTTTAACTGCTTGTGATATCTTGCCAACATTCTCATACTGCACATCATATCCTGCCGCGGTTAATCCTTCTCTATACATCTGTGTTCTTGCATTGAACGATCCACCGGCCTTACCGCTGTTTATAATCGTAATTCTTTCAGGTGTTTCTGCTTTTGATACAGCTACAAATAAAAGCGACACTGTGAATCCTATTAGAACTGCTATTGTTATGATAAGTTTCTTCATTGTTTTCTCCTAAATTAACATTTGTCTAAAAAAGACACCTTCCATATCATTGCCGAGTATGAACATGAATATCAAAGGCACCGTTTCGTATTTTTTAATTAAAAGTCCTATACAACTGAACACGATCAAACAGACTGTATATAACCAAACTCTATAATCTAATATTCCCAAGTAGGTGTTTAATAATAACATACCCACAGCCAATATCGCAATCATATATTTTTTACTGTTTGCAAAAAGGTTTAATATTTTCCTTGCCAACGGCCATGCAACAATCAATCCAACTATGTTGGCAAACACAAACCACGGCACAATCTGTTTAAAGATCATGTCTGCATTGTTTGTAACATTGTCAAACTGATATGGCGACCATCCAGCGTCTACAAGCATACTGTACAATACTATTTCTGAACCCGTGATAGGAATACCAATAAGCAGTAAAGGTAGCATACTTGCAAACTGTCCAGAGTTGTTGGCAGTTTCACTTGCCACTAGCAACTTGCCTGGATTATTTGGATGCAGTTTCTTCTCGAAAGAATAACTGGCATTGGTTGATAATACTGTGCTAACCCCAGGAACAAATCCACATATGTAACCTATCAGGCTACCTCGCAATGAACTTGCCACAAGTTTCTTTCTAAAGTATTTGATCACTTTACAGAAGCCTATGTCTATGTTGGGTAAGAACACATTTGAATTAGATGAGCTGAACATCTTTGCTATTGTGGGAACAATAAGAAAGCCAATCAATATAGGAATAAGTGGTATGCCAAATTGTAAATCTTCTATACCAAAAGTATAACGGAAGTCAGACGAAATATCTGACTCTCCCGGAACACTCAACATAAACCCAACTGCACACAATGACAAATTAACAAGTACGTTCTTTTTGTTATAGACTAACAAGCAGAATGCAATTATAAAAAGATAAAGATAGAACTTGGTTGCGTTGCTAAAAAATACTGTCATGTGTTCTATTAACACAGACAACAATCCGTATGTTATCACAACTGCAACAAGACTACCTAGCACACTTCCTACTGCACATATACCTATCGCTAGTTTGGCCATTTTGCGTTTATTGAATTTGGTGCCTTCTATGACTGCAGGCAAACTGTTTGTTTCACCTGGTATACCTAAGTATACAGCCGGTATGGTGCCTGTGAATTGCACCATGCTCGCCAAAGACATATAGAATAACAACAACTGGAGTACATCAAAAGACATAAGCAACGGTGAGGCTACAATCATAGCCACCATTACTCCTGCTCCTGGCACAATACCTGTTATGGTACCTGCAAGTAATCCTGTAGAAACTGCTATCAGTTCATTCATATCATATTATAAACGTTTTTGTTAGAGTTAGCAAGAAACTTGCATAGGGAGGGCCTGTTCTTATGGCTTTCAAAGGTCTTTATTATCCCACGTCATTTGGTTAATGGCGTTACAGGAATATTTATTTTAATTTTGCTAGGAGTTGTTGTTCTCTGGCTGTGTTGTGTCGAGCAATTTCAGACTTCTCTTCATCAGTAAGTTCTCTTTTAACAAACCCAGGCTCCACTTTAGCAACTTCTTCTTCAACATTAGTCGGAGCCTCCATGGGCATACCACTATTGTTAAACCATCTACCATCTGCTGTATGATAGCAAACCGAGTAAAATGAGTTACCGCTTTTGGTTTTTACTAGCCTACGTTTCTTGTGTATCTTGCCTTTGTATTCTGAAAAATCTTTCTGCACCAATGTCGTTATGCCAGATATCCCACAATATAATCTGTCTATGTAAGTTGGATTGCCTTTGGCATCTTCACCATATTGGTTTGATACCACTGTAAATTTTTGTGGTGTGAATTGCTTGGGTGCTGAGTCTGTGATCTTGCCCAGTCCTTCTAGTAGTTTTTTTGTTTTATCGCTTGGCATAATACTTTATATAGTTAAAGACAAACAATCCAGGGACAACTTGGAACAGCCTCGACACACACCGCTAGCCAGCGTGGGCCTATCTATCCATCATCGACTTAAAGAGTCTCCTAAGTTTAGATTACAAACGAGATACTGCCCATTTGCCGCTTCTGGATTGTTTGCTTTCTTTGATTATATATTAAAAAGTAGTATAGTCAACCAATTATTTTCTTTTGGATTCCATTAGGATTTGTTTGGGTGTTTTTGATCCAGGGTGTAGTTTTGTGAGCCTACAACTTAATAATTTTTTCTTGCCCTTACTAGTTCCGATCACCGGTTGCCCGTTCTCATCTAGTGTAATGGACTTAATTTTTGTTTGAACGTTACGGAAACGACCCACTTCGATTAGATCCCCAACTTTAATTTTTAATGTGTACTCTTTCATGATGTGTATGGTGCTATCCTTTTATCAAATTGTTTTTGTGTTATCATTTCAAGTATTACTGCGTCTGCTCCGTCTTTGTAAAGTTGTTTAACATCTTTAATTACCCAACTGTATGGAAAGTACCCCCAATGGTATGTTTCAGTCTTGTTGTCTTGGGTAACCTTAACTTTGTAAAAACAATCATTTGCCATAAGATTTAATAACTTCTATCATTTTGTTTGCTGAAAAGAAGTTATCTGTTAAACTTTTTGTTAGTGCTTGTAATTGTTTCAATGACTGTTCAGTTGGCCCTTGCATGATAAATCTAATGTGTTCTATCAGTTTGTCTTTGTGTTTTAAGTAGTTGTCCCAACTGTCTGTCCACTCTGACGGATACTTAAATTCATCTGGATACATTTCTGTATAACTTAATCTGTCTGGCACTAGAGGAAAGGTGTCTACTATGGCTCCTTCATATGCACTTATGCCCAATGTCTCTTGTAAGTTAGCACTGAACACTATCTTTGCTTCTGCTAACATCTTGTGATATTCGGGTTTCCTTAACTGTTCCAGTTGACACATTATAAATTCATACTCTGGCATACTTTGTTGTAAGTCATCAAATATGTTTGGTTGCTTCTCTGGTGCAATTCTGTGTGGGAACAGTATGAGATCTCGTTTAGGTGTACCTCTGAATGGTTCTAGTGTTTTCTTCATGTACTCCATAGGCCATCCAGTACGTATAATTTTAGTTTTTCTAGTATATGCGTCGTGTCCGACATGGTCTAATGCATTTTTAAAAGTCTTGCCAAACAGCTCTATATGGAATTCTGTTGCAAAGTGATTGTGATCATAACATTCAAACATCGAACGTTCTGCATGTCTTACCCATGGTGCATCTCCAATCAGTCTGCCCAAGAAGTCTGCTGGATCATATGACCCGGCGTGCCATAGTCCGTGTGTTATAACTTTAACTCCTAGCAACTGACTCATGTACTTGATGTTGATTATTCCTGGATGCCATGCATCAGTAAACAGTATATGATCTCCATCTTTTACTTCACCGTTAGTGAAAGCTCTTGAAATTTTTTCTATCTGTGTGCTTTTGTAAATGTTTGTACCACCAAAGTTTAGGAATGCTCCTGGTGTTGTTGCTAGAGGTATATCATCTGCACCTTCTACAACTTTTACATTAAACTCTTTCAGTAGTTCCGGAAGATGTGTCTTCCATTGTGAAGTGTATCTAGATTCTACACTTTCTAAATCTAATAGCCATAAAGTCATATTGCTATTATATTTAGGTTTTATGGTAATGTCAACTTATGAATTTGATATGCCTGGTTTCAACTCGCAGGTAAATTCTGATTTCTCTACAATATACCCAAAGTCTGCATATGATCCAACAATTAGAGTGTGTTTAGCTGATGCATTCGCCATACATTCGCTTTTGCTGTTGTAATATTTCATTGGATCCTCTTCCATCATCATACAAGGATTACCTAATGCACATACAATTACTACCACTTTCCACATATCTTTACCTCGTTTTTTTCTTTCCTAATAGATCTCTTATACTGTCTTTACAAGCGTCATGCCAATATATGCCTGACTCTCTTAACTTCTCATTCGCAAGCCTAAGTCTCTCCATTTTACGTTCTATGGCTTTGAACTTGCTCTGCTTTAATTCTTTACCAATCAACTTCTCTAATTGATTTAGAATATCATCAATTGCTGGGCATGTGATATCCGGCACCTTGGGAGCCTTCTTCCTAACTTTGAACCAATAATTAGTCCGCTTTTGTGCTTTGTAAAACATTAAAGTATCTCCCTTGACCACAATTATTTACTACGTATTCACGTAGAATAATATAATGCTTTAAGTTTTGTAGGTGTATTAGTGTTTGGTAATTACCCAAGCTCTGTGATAGAAGTCGTCAACATTCTTTTGTATCAGACTCATTGCTTGAGTGTTGGCCATAGCTTCATTCTCATATGGTCCATACTGTTTCTCTGTGTTGTGATCGAGTGTGTTTTGATCGTTAGGGTCTTTGTGTGTGCCTTCTACTACCCAATATTTGTTTGTAATTTTGCCCATTTTATATTAGTGTGATGCAACCGTACAAGAAAATTGATGTGTAAACAAAGATTATGGTCCACATCATCTTGCTCATTTGACTTTGTGGTTTTTCTTCCAGTAATTGCTTTTTTTCATGCCAAGATAGTTTTCACCTGGCTCGTAGTCCCATCTGTGACCATGGTGCCCACGCACATCTGCGTACAACATTCTCATTTTTACCAGCAATTTAATTAACGGATTCTTACTTGTTCTCACTTGACTTCTCTTATCTTAATTTTTTCTTTCTACCCAATGGGATCTTTTGATCTTTGACGAAAAGCTCTCCTGCCTTCGTCATCCACTCAATAGTTATCATCTTGGACTTAGAACTGCCCTGATACGATTTTACAGCCTTCTTGTAAGACATGGCTTCGACTTCTTTAGTTTCCGTTCCATCAATAATTTTAAATTTTTTATTTTTTGGCATATACTCTAATTATACTTCTTGTTGACAAAGAGTCAACCTTAAGGTATAATTATAATTGTAGACGTTGAAGCATTTGGAATAAACGTTGCGGACGTCGGGGCAGTACCGACCACCTCCACCATTTTATTACGTGGTGGCTTATGTAATCCCTTCCGGGGGTGAAACAGGATCGACGGGCGTGTAAAGAGATGTGGAGTTTACCCAGTTGGAACGAGGTAACGGCCAAGTTTTAAATGCAAACAAAAAAGCATTAGGATTTGCTGACTTAACAGTTAGCACTTCTGAATTGAGATTAGCGGCGTAATAACCAACAATTTCAGGGGCGGCCCCTGCCTTGCAACAGAAGTGGGGCACTTGAATTAAATAGTTTTATGTTTAAAATGGTGCTAGTTATGTGTATTTTGATGAACGGTGTTCCGGAATGTACGACATATTACGAAAACACCAAACAAACTTACCCAACACAACAGGTCTGTGAGCAGTCGGCCGGAGTTAAATTCTACGAGATGACAGATACTTTTATCCGAATGGACATACCATTTGAGAGTATTGTTATTGATTGTGAAAAGATCTAATTTTTTATTGAATACCAGACGCCTTTGCCTGTAACTCGGTGATTCTCACCAAATGCTTCTACAACTGATTTCTCAACTGTACCCCAATTATAGTCGTCCCCCATGGAATAGCCACCCGATTTGAGTTTGGGCAAGTAAGCTTCTATCTCGTTTTTAACAAATGGGTATGAGTGATCTGAATCGTGGAATATAAAGTCCATGCTGTTATTGGGTATTTGATCTATGATTGCAAGTGATCTGCCTTTTATTATGGTTATCCTATCTCCCCATTGTTGGGCGTTGTCTCTGAAATGACGCTCGTTCTTGTTGTGATCCCATGCTTGATTCTCGTTGGTGAATTCTTCAACCTTCAGTTTCCCATCCTTCCACCTAGGTTTCTTGTTGAACTGCCAATCGTACTCTGGATTGTCTGGTTGTTCTTCCCATGAGTCAACACAATACATCTTTACATCTGTTTCTCTCATCATGTAGAATGTAGTGACTCCTACCCAAACGCCCAGTTCTAGCCCTTGCTTCCAGTTGTTTTGCTTGGCGAATTTTGCTATTACTTTATATCTGTCCATGTGGTCTCCACTGTTTTGTGTTTGCCTCTAGTTCCTTTTTCATGATATATCAAACAGTTATTGTGCTGTTGTAAATCTGTTTCTGTCTTAACGTCATAGTGTCTTATCCACTCACCGTGTTTTAGAGTGTTGTAGGGCAATCCGTTAAAAGATTGTTTGATGCACAATTGATCAACCCCGATGGTATCTGTATTTTTCAACAAGTCTATCATTTTCTCTGCGGCTTGTTTGGCTTGCTCTCTACGACTGTGATGGAAGTTGCAAAAGGTTGCCATGTATCTTCCGTTATATACAGTAAATGCCATATCAGAACTTAATTGCTGTTGCTGAGTGCTGTTTGGCGTTTTTAACGCATAAGAATCTACATCTGCAACAGTCACTGATTGATTATCTAATAAATTGAATCCCAACAGTATAAACCTCTGTGCTTGACAGTAAGTTTCATATGAGTATTGCCATTTCAAAACTGCAGGATCAGTTGTGCAGTGCGTGTATGACAACTCTAGTTTGTCTAGTTTTTGTATTGATTCATCAGACGGATCGATTATGTGTACATGAATTGGTAACTGCCAGTGTTTTTTGTAGGTCTTGTAAAATCTAGGGAAGTACTGCTCAAAGTACTTGTTGTCACATGAGGTTAGTATAAATCTTTCATGTGTGGGCCAGTCGCCTATTACATCTGCAAACATGTTAACTTAATGTATTTGTTGATTCATTTAGATCTAACTCATTTGCCACAATAGCTCTATCATTGTCGTTCATGTTATTCAGTAGTGTATTACTTTGATCTTGTATAATTCTGTTGGCAGTTATTATTCCCAACTGTTCACAGCTTTTTGTTATGATTTGTTCTATGGAATAAAACTCATAGTCTTTAACGTCGATTCTATTATCTCGTGTAGCCTTTTTAGCCACAGCCGGAAAATCCAGATAGTCAGTTACATCAGGCAGTCCTCTGGATTGAAGTACTGCGTTAATTACACTTGACTTGTCAGAGTCAGTTGATATTTCATATATTGGATTTATATTCGACACATTAGTTTCGTAATCATTATAGTACTTTTGCCATGTTGTATTCTGTGAAACGTTGGTTAGTAAATCTCTCATGTCTTTGTTTTCGGCCAAGCCTGCAAGTGCATCGTTATTAGTGATTGTTTCTATGTATGTTCTCAAACTTATTATGTTAGAATTCTCTAGAGTCTGTTGTGTCACTATGCTGTTTCTGTCACTAATGAGCTGTGTTCTTCTTGAAGCATACTCACCTAATTGTAATGGTGAATCAAATGCTGTTGCTGTCATGGCCACTGCTGATGCAAATGTATTAAGTGTTTGTTGAAAGTCTGTGCTGTCGCCCACAACAGATGCTATAAAATTTTTTAGATCAGTTAATGCTGTTTGGTATTCTGTGTCCTGTGCTAGGTCACCTGCATTGATAAATGTTATTGCTTCTTTCATGCTTGTGAACACTGCTGTAAACATGTTGTTTAGTATGCCAAAGTGGTTGTTTACGCTTCTGCTTTTTGAAGAAGCTGGCACACCAAAAAGATCTGGAATGGTTGTCTGTAATGCATCTACTGTTTGCAGTGCTTCTATGAATGTGAATGTTTTAGTTTCTACACTTGCGTCAAACGGCATTATAGATCCGTCGAGTATTGTGTTGGTGTGTCGTATCATATCATTCAGGTAACGTCCTACATTGAGATATGCTATATTATTAATTGTGTTTTTTACATCATTCTTCTGTGAAGTACTTAAAACTGTGTTGTCTGTGATAGCAGTGTCTAGTTCTATAGATGCTACTACCCATCCTATCTTTAGTTCGTTGATTGCATTTTCCAATGCCTGATTGCTGAGGTTAGGATCCGAATCTATAAGTGATGTTAGACCTTTGTTAACTGTCATTGTTATCCTGCAAAAACACTATTAAAGTTTCCTGTTATCATCTTGTTAAAGTCGGCTGAATCACTTATTCTTGCAACTGGTATACCTTCTGCATACACTGAACGAGAACCTATGTTGACCTTGGCTGGGTGGGCCATACAACAACAACCTGGACACGGCAGACATTGAATTAAGTGTGGCATAAGCCTATCGAGCATCCTGCCAATTCTTTTACCACCGACCTTTACAGATCGTGCGGATGCTATAATTGGAACTACCTTGTCACACTTGTGACCTGTCGAGGCTAAACTTTTGTGTACACAAACAGATTTCATATACTAGTATTTATAGATACTAAAAACCGCTTGTATTATAGTTTGAATTTGCTGAATTGGCCTTTTTTAACATCCTGTTTGATGCCGCCAACTATGTATGACTCTACTTCTGTTTCCTGTGGTGCTACCTGCATACCTTTGCTTGATAACCAGTGCTGTGTCCATGGTAGAGGATTAGCTGATGCGGCCACGTCGTATATTGGATCAAATCCCAATGCTCTCAATCTCTTGTTTGCGATCCATTCTACATAGTTGCCCAACAGTTTCTCATTGAGTCCTATGATAGAACCATCTTTAAACAGGTACTTGGCCCATGCTTTTTCTTCTTCTACTGTGTTCTTGAACATCTGAATTACTTCTTTGTCTGTGCCTTTCATAGCTTTAGTCATCTCTGCGTCATCACCTTTTTGCCATGCTTTGATTATGTGTGTGGACAGGTTTAAGTGTGTTGCTTCATCTCTTGCTATCAGTGACAATAGTTTAGCAGAACCTTCCATAAGTTTAAGTTCACCAAATGCAAATGTACAAGCAAATGATATGTAGAATCTTAATCCTTCTAGTAGGTTAACTGTGACCATTGCAAGATACAATGCTCTTTTAAGTTCTATGATATCACCTTTTCCTTTTACTGTGTAGTCCAGCGCCATCTTGTTAAACTTGTCATAGTTCTCTGTGACAGTTTTAGCTCTCTTTAAAATTTCTTTGTCTTCTAGGATAGTGTCGAACACTTCTGCAGGATCACTGTAAACATTCTTCATGATATGCGTGTATGCTCTTGAGTGTATAGTTTCAAAGAAGTCCCATGTTACTATGCAACCTTCCAGTTCAGGATTTGAACAGTAGGGGAGGAATGCTAGTGATGGACCTCTGCCTTGCACACTGTCAAGCAGTGTTTGGTATTTCAAGTTACTTGTGAATATGTGTTTCTGTTCTGGTCTAAAGTTCATGAAGTCTGCTCTGTCTTTTTGCAAACTGACTTCTTCTGCTCTCCAGAAGTAACCTAGCATGGTTTGATTCAACTTGTCAAACTGTGGGTATTTAATATCGTCATAACGTTGGATAGCCATGTCCTCGCCAAAGAACATTGGTTGTTTCATCCAGTCAACTTTTGTTGTGTTAAAAACAGTTTTTGCCATTATATTGTACAGGCATCGCAGTCTTCGCCGTCGACGTCAGCGTCACTACTTATTAAAGTTTCGGGTAATTCTACATCCTCACCATCATCAGCATCGGCGTCTATTGTAGCACTTAATCCTGCTGGTTGTACATCTTCATCATCACCTTTGAAGTCGTATGTGTTTTGATAGTAAGATGTTTTCCAACCAAGTTTGTATGCTGTCAGCATGTCATTGGCCATAACTGATAGTGGTACTTCGTTGTTTTCAAAGTGTGTGGGATTGTAACTCCAATTGCCTGATATAGCCTGATCAAAGTACTTCTGCATCATAGCAACAACATTGATATATCCTGTGTTGTCTGGCATGTCCCATAGTAAAGTGTAATCATTTTTAAGTTTAGGGAATCCTGGTGCTATCTGCTTCAGAGGACCTTTCTTGCTTTTCTTGATGGCCATTAATGCTCTAGGTGGTTCTATACCGTTGGTCTCGTTTGAAACTACTGAACTGCTCTCACTTGGCATCTGTGCTGACAGTGTGCTGTGTCTTAAGCCATGTTTAGCAATATCTTTTCTTAAACTTTCCCATGCCATTCTCTGTTTGTGTGGTACGATCTTGTCCACATCTTTTTTGTAGTGATCTATTGGCAGTAGACCATCTGCATATTTTGTTCTGTCAAATGCTTCGCACTTGCCTTTTTCTTTTGCAAGATTGTTACTTGCTCTTAACAAATGGTATTGGAATGCTTCTGAAAGTCTATCAACTAGATCCCATGCCTTTGGATCAGAATACTTAACACCATTTTTTGCTAGATAGTGTGCCAGCCCAATGTAACCAACTCCTAGGCTTCTTCTTCTCTTTGTGCTGACTTCTGCCGCTTTAACAGGATAGTCTTGATAATCTATAATCTGTTCCAGTGCTCTAACAGTCAGGTCACATATGCTTTCTAGTTCACCCAGGTCATTCAATCCACCAACGTTGACTGCTGAAAGAATGCATAGTGCAATCTCTCCTTGGTCATCATGTATGTCCTGTATGGGTGTAGTAGGTAGTGTAATCTCTTGACACAGATTGCTCATTGACACTTTGTCTTTGAATGAACTGTGTGAGTTACAGTGATCCAAGTTCATTATGTAGATACGTCCTGTTTCTGCTCTCTCTTTTAATAGGTCTCCAAACAGATCCTGTGCTGGAACTGTTTTCTTTGGAATTGTTTTGTCTGCTTCATACTTCAAGTACAAGTCATCAAAGTCTTCTGTACCAAATGCATCATACAGTCCTGGTGCTTGGTGCGGTGATATTAATGTGATATCTTCCTCGTTCATGAATCTCTCATAAAACAGTTTTGAAATTTGTATAGAGTAATCTAATTTTCTTACTCTGTTGTCCTCTGTACCTTTGTTGTTTTTAAGTACAAGAATGTCTTCTATCTCTGGGTGCCATATTGGAAAGTGGACAGTTGCACTACCACCCCTCACACCATTCTGGGTGCAACATCTCACAGTTGCCTCGAACTTCTTAAGGAACGGAACCACACCTGTGTGTTGAACCTCTCCACCTCTGATTCTGCTGTTGATACCTCTGATACGTCCTGCATTGATTCCTATGCCTGCTCTTCTGGCAACGTACAATCCTATTGCCATGTCGCTTGAGAATATGCTAGACAGTGTGTCGTCAGTGTCCACTAGAACGCAAGAAGCAAATTGTCTTATAGGAGTTCTTACTCCTGCCATTACTGGCGTTGGAATGTTTATCTTGTGTTGTGATATTGCATCATAGTATTTCTTAACATAACTTAATCTTGTCTTCGCTGGATACTCTGCGAACAGTGTGGCCGCAATCATCATGTACATGTCTTGTGGAGTTTCATATATTGCTCCTGAACTTCTGTCTTGTACAAGGTACTTGTCACATATCTGTCTTAGGCCTGCGTATGTAAATTTAAGATCTCTTTCTCTTTTGATCCATGTGTTAAACTTTTTAATTTCTGTCTTGGTATATTTCTCTACAATACCTTTGTCATACACACCTAACTTAACATTTCTTAAAATCAACTTTAATAATGGAATGTATTCGTACTGTCCGTGTGCTTCTTTTCTAATATCATAAGAAAGTAGTCTTGCCGCGGCATACTGATAGTTGGGTGCTTCTAAACTTATTAGATCGTTTGCTGAACGCACTAAAACATTCTGTATATCTTTGGTGCTCATGCCATCATAAAACTGAATGTTGGCGTTCATTTCTATTTGTGATGAACTAACTCCTGTGAGTCCTTCGCAGGCTTCTTCAACCACAAAGTGAATTTTGTTAATGTCTAAGGATTCTTGACGACCATCTCTTTTCTGTACCTGTATCGTGGAAGAATTTGTCGTCGGCATTATATTTTTTGTAATTTTTATTTTTGATTTTGTTTTTTGTATGTCCATATTTATCTAAATCTGTGTTTATATCTTTTTTTACTAATTTCGTGTCCAACGTCTACGGTTAAAACTAGTAGGTCGTTTTGCATTTTTATAATGTACTAATATTATAACAAAAAAACATTTTTGTCTAGTGAATTAAAAAAATTATGTGGACAACTTAAGGTATTATGCTAGTATTGTTGTTTGGTAATCAATAGTTGCGGCTGTACCAGTACTGGTAGTCGCATATTTTAGAGTAACTGTTTCACTTCCTACTGTGCTATCTTTGGGGTCAAGCACTGCTGTTAGGTCCACTCCAACATCTGCTCCGCTTTCAGTGTATGTATCATCATAGTTTACACCATTAGTTGATGCACTTATGATTAGTTCACCTGTTCTGTCCAGTGTCCCTCTAACAATCTTGTAAGTTATTTTTAAACCTTTTCCTGCTAGTGCTGGATATTCGTTTATTGTAGTGGCCGATTGATTGTCTGCTAAAGTCTGTGATTTAATTGCTTTGGTTGTGATTCCGATACCTTGTAATTCTGGAGCGGCATTTAGTTCTGAACTATTGTCAGCACGTCTTAGATCTGTTCTTTCAAAAAAGTCTAGTAGTGATGTACATTCATCACCGTCAAATTGTATAATTGGAACTTCTCTGATTGAACCAATACCTTCATTGTTGTTGGCTACATCTTTAGCATACCAGTTACCAGTTGACAGAACATTTCTTGGATACACTGATCCAGATGCATTCTTAGACCATATCGCTTGTTGATGTATAGTGCTCCAGCTTGAACCTGAAAATTGTACATCTCTTGGTCCTACTGTTAATCCGTTTGTTGATCCGTCTAGTGTACCGCCAATCAATGCACCGTAGTATGATTCATTAAAATCACAGTTGTTGAATCTTACATTGGTTACATCATAACTTAAATCAACCAGTCTAGCAAATTTTGTAAACTGACATTGATTGAAAACTATTTGTGAACAAGGCAAAGCATTTGTTGATCTAACTGTTACGCCTTTTGAATTTGCTGAGTCAGTACCACCTTGTGCATACGATCCTTCAAATCTGCAGTTGTTAAAATATAATTTTGTTGCATTGTCAATGGACATGCCTGGGTGTGCTACTGTGTTCTTAAAAGTAATTCCCTCTATTTGAATCTGTGTTGGTGTTGTTGCTCCACTGTTACCTATGCTACCATAAACTTGTCCATCATCGTCTATGGTTACTGCAACTGCTCCTGACCCTGAATTTCTTATTACTGTTTTGTCTGGGCCTTCTCCAACCAAATGTGCGTGTGGTGGAATTTTAAGACTTGCATTAATTCTGTATATACCTGCAGGAAAAAATAAAACTCTTCTTGCTCTTGTATCATCTTGATCTGTGTCTGAATACAATTCATCTAGTGCTCTTTGAATTGCTAAAACATCTGCTGTTGAGTTATCACCCTTTGCGCCAAAAGCCTTAACTGAAACGTGATCATCTAGTGTGGCTTGTAGAGTTCTAGTAAAGTCTCCACTTGCACCTGTAACGATTGGTGTAGCGTCTCCTAGGTATCCTTTGTACACATAACTTAATGCTCCTGAGAAAGAAGGTGATCCAGATGTAACAATTTCTGTGTTTCCTACTGCTGGTGCACCATCGGCTACTGTGCCGTTACCTATGTATAATCTTTGTGTGTCAACAGACCAACCTAATTCTCCAGCCGCTAGTTGCGGTAGATCGGTTGCTTTTCCACGTCTGTGTTGTATTCTTGATATCTGTACTATTGGCATATAACACTTATTTATTACGAGTATTGTAGTTCGTTAAATAGGTATATGCCACAGCATATAGTAACAAACGGGTGTTCTTTTACACAAGAATTACACCTTAACAAAGAAGACAGATGGACCACAAAAATTGGCGCCGTTGAAAATTTAGCACTGGGTGGCGGATCCAACGAACGAATATTTTATACGACCATAGAATATCTGAATGCACACAAACCAGATGTGTTGGTTATAGGGTGGACAGACCCAGATAGATTCATGTTGCCCAACAGCAACGGATCAAGAGTGGTGGTAACTCCTGTGCATACATTTGATGAAAACGGTAGTGGTAATTGTGACGAGCATTCTAAGTTTTATTACAAGCATTGTCACAACGAATTTGTAAACTTTAAAAACACTTTGCAGTACATGATTCATTTGCAAGAATATTGCAAAGCAAAACAGATTAAATTGTTGTACTTCAAATCATTTTTTAGAACAATAGATGACACTTATCTAACCGGATTGGCTAGAAATGCTTTTATGTCACATGAGAACAAAGACATTGAACGTATGGGCATACAAGCAAACACAAATGATTTAAAGAATCTCATATCCAAACTTGATACAGCTATTTGGATTAAAGAACTTTGGTATTCCATGGAAGGACACTGCAAAGATTTTCCAGTGCATGACTTGATTCATCCAGGTATTGAAGGATCTAATGTTTGGGCAGAGTTTGTTAAAAAATATCTATAATACTAGTTTGTAATATTCTTCTAATTTTGCATACCACTTGCCTACCCACATATCGTAATTTTCTATTTCAAATGATTGAAACTCATTAGCCTGTGTACATATAAACATACGTCCACTTTTTATTTGTGTGTCATACTGCTTGTTGTGTGCTTCTGAATATGCCACCAGTTGAAGGTAATAATCTTCCACCCATTCTTTCTTCTTGAGTCTACGTGACTGCTTAAAGTCCATTATGGCAGGTTGTCCTTTGTATACTCCGACAAGGTCTGTTGTACCTGCGTACAGTTCTGGATAATATAACGATACTTCTGATCCCCACACTTCACTAACATCCTTAAGTCCGTTGTCTATGATGACATTGGCCATTGTGTGTGCTTTCTGCTGTATGAGATTTGATCCAGGCGTTCTATCAATACCCTTAACATGTTTCTCTAGTGAGTTGTGCATCACTGTCCCTATGTTTGCCGACTCTGTTGTGATCTGTTGTGCCTTCTCCACACCAATTCTCTTACGCCATGCATGTAAGAACGTCATGTCTTTGGTTGCACTCAACACAGTTGTCACACTGGGCACTTGCCTGCCGTCTGGAGTTTCGTAGTGTCGTTTGTGATTCTTGGTAACTCTCGACATTTCTCCGTACGGGTATTTTTGTATGTAGGTAATGCCTTTATCGTTTAAAACTTCTTTGGGTATCTTCATAAGCATAATTATATACGAATGGGCATATCAAAGCAACCACCAAAACTGTTTCCAATTACCAAGGGTTTACCTTGTCAGTTGAAATGGACACACAGCACAGTCTATTTGACTGATGGAGTCAGTGCGAGTTGCCACAGGGTAATGGGTGATCCATTAGAAGTGCGTAATGGAGAACTTAACTTCCACAACATACCAGCCAAGCTAGAAGCAAGACGCAAGATGTTGAAAGGCGAGTGGCCAGGCAGGGGGTGTGAACACTGCAAACACATAGAAGAAGCAGGTGGAAGATCAGACAGACACACTCATTTAAAATTAGAAGGCACCACAGCACCACCTGAACTAGACACAGATCTAGAAGCAGTGGATGTTACTCCAAGACAGCTAGAAGTGTATTGGGGAAACACTTGTCAACAGGCATGTATATACTGCGGAGCTCATTACAGCTCAACCATACAGCAGGAAGAAAAAAGATTTGGAGATTTTAAAAAAGAGGGTGTAAAAATAAATGATTGGTGGAAGAAAAATCCTAAGATAGAAGAGCATACAGAATTACTGTTCAAATGGTTTGAAAATCATTTACAAGATTTACACAAGATATTTGTCATGGGTGGAGAACCATTCCTACAGAAGGAAACATTTAGGTTTATAGAGTTCCTAGAGAAAGGTAACTATCCTGATCTTACCCTTGTTTTCTTTAGCAATCATAACATAGAACATGAACGATTTAAAAAGTGGATGGACAGGTTAGATGTATTACAGAAGTCTGGAAGGCTGGACAAGATACAGATATTCTTCAGCTGTGATGCACTGGGTCCAGAGGGTGAGTATGTGCGTACTGGGTTGGATTTAAATGTGGCACTAAAAAACTTTGAATACATTTTACACAACACATCATTTGAACAAGGTATTAACAGTGCTCTAACAGTAACAGCAGTTCCGGGCATGCCTGCTATGGTCAGGTACATAAATGAATGTAGCAAGATCAAACCCATCTATTGGAGCATGATGAAAGCCAACCAACATGAGATAGGTCCTAGGGAATACATGTACCCTGGAATATTTGGCAAGAAGATCAACGACTGGGGACTGCGTGAAGCAGTTGAGCTGTTTGACACAACCTCCCATGGACATCCTGATTCAGTGAAAGTAATTTACAAAAATTATATGCAGAGCATTATGCAAGAGTTTGACCAAAGAGAACCTAGCCCAAAACGACAAAAACAATTTAAGATATATCTAGACGAATTAGATCGTAGAAGATCTACCAAATGGGCAACCATTTATCCCCAAATATTTGATATCGTAAAAGACTTGTAATTATTTTCTTCTGTTCATTGCAGACTTGGCCATTTTCTTAACTACATCTGTTGAACCTTGATTGTCAAAGTCCATTGATGGATCTGCGTCTGCTTCTTGATCTGTTTTGATTACTATTTTGTCGTTGTCAAAATCAGCAACAACATTTTTTAAGTCACCGTCTCCATCATACATGCTCTTGAATACATCGTAATTGAATGCTGGATAACCTGTGTTTGCCATAACACTCTTTACAGCATCCATGCTTATCTCTGATGATGAGTCTCTGTCATCTGCATCACCTTTCATGTTCATAAGAACATTTATTAGTGCGGATTCTAAATCTTTGTTTTGGAATTCGAAAAACCTCACAGGACTACTTCCCTGCTAGTTTGCTGTACAGTCTGTTTGAAGTTTCAAACACTTCTTTGGATTCTCTTGTTTCTCTGCCTTCAGGATCTGATCCACCTGCTTCTGCATCAGAGGCGCCAAACTCATCTGTCTCTGGTGCTTCGAGATCATCTAAGCCTGCGTCTGTGTCATCCATGTCCATCGTGTCATCGGCGCCCATAGGGTCTGAAGCTACTTCTTCTCCGGTCAATATTCTTACACCGTTGTCTAGCTCTTGTCTAGTTGTCGTTAAAACAGCTTCCGCTTGTTCAATCGCTGGTTGGATTTT
>Ga0302114_10000332_pt1 | contig 33840 bp, 28 predicted proteins | sample AG5_Surface_MG_FD_203107 | JGI IMG/M metagenome (GOLD analysis project Ga0302114, IMG submission 203107) | Marine microbial communities from Western Arctic Ocean, Canada - AG5_Surface | ecosystem: Environmental > Aquatic > Marine > Oceanic | place: Canada: Western Arctic Ocean | collected...
TCGCGCGGACGACTCCGCATGTCGGAGCGGTGATCACACACGACATGACTTTGTTTCAAGAGTCTCGGTGTCGGGAGTTTCGCGCCCGAGGAGATGAAGCATGGGGAAGGGGCACGTGGCCACCTCGTGAGGAGTCTCGTCGACGAAATCCAGTTTTTTCTCCATAAGTGAACGACTTTTCCGGTCGTCCCTTGTTTTGGCTCGTTGGAGGTTGGACCCCCCGCCAGAGCGCCACGCACTCGGCCGCTTCGTGGCGCCATGGAGACGGATTCCACGCAGCAGATCAAAAACAGCCGCGCGGCGTTGGCGCAGGCGCTTCACACGAAAGAGCGCGCGCGCGGGAACAAACCGGCTTCGGACGGTACGTCGAACATGAGCGTGGCTTCGCATTTCGCGGCGCTTCAGGCGCTCGCGAACGGCGAGCCCGTGCCGTACCCCGCGTCCCTGCGAATCGTGGTGCACGAGGGCGACCGCGCGCCTCAGGGCGAGGGCAAGGAAGAAAAGAAAGCCCCGGGGTACTCGAGGAACACCAGTGGCGGGTTCTTCACGAGTTAGCTGGGGGTTGATTGACCCGGGATCGCGGGGACGCCGCTTTTAGGGCGAAAGCCGAGGAAGAGATTGTAAACCATAAACGTAACTATTGGATTAACTGCGGGTACACAGAGCTAAAGGACTCCACGACGATGCCCTAAACGGCGCGCTCGCCTTATCAGGAGGTCTACGGCTCCAGCACGATTTTCCCCGCGAACTCGTTACTTTCCGTGGCCTGGAACGCGTGTCGCACGTGTTCCAGCTTGTACGATTTCGTGCGCGGCGGCGCGAGGGTTCCTTCGTTTGCCATTTTTGCAATCGCCCGAAACGCATCCGCGTCGAGCCGCATCACGGTCCAGTGGTACCCAATGTCGTGCTGCATTCGGTACAGGGTTTTTTTGCGCGCAAGCTCCAGTGAACCCAACGCGGTTCCGGTCAAAATGCCGTTTTCACCGATGGACCGGGCCAAGTTGCCGTGCAAAGTGGCCAAGCGCCCGGTGCCCTTTTTCAAGAGTTTTGCTAACAAGCGCTCGCTCGACTCGCCGCCCACCAGATCCACCGCCACGTCGAACGCGCCCCAGTTGTTTTCCTCGGCGTGGACGAGCATGGTTTGTTTTTTTATGTTGCTGCTGGTATCCCCGCGACTCTGTCCGGTACTCGAATCGTATATCCACAAGTTTTCTTTACCAATTTTCAACTCGTTCGCGACCCTTTCCACGGATCGTTTCCCCACGCTCCCCGCGACGACCGCCGCGCCTGCGTGTTTCGCGAGCTGCGCCACGAAGTTTCCCACGGTGGAGCCCAGGCCGTTCACGAGCACTTTGTCATTTTCCCTGAGCTGGCAATCCCCAACCAACGCGCGCCACGCCGTGAGCGCGGCGAAGGGCGTGGCCGCCGCGGACGCGTGCGTCCACGCGGTTGGCTTGGGCGCGAGGTGTACTTCGCGCGCGGCGACGAATTCGCAATGCGAGCCTCTTCCCGAAACCGGGGACAACGCCCCGAAAACCTCCGCGCCTATCCGGAACGCCCTCGCGTTGGTTCCCAACGCAACCACCGTCCCGCTCACGTCCCGCCCCAGGATCAACGGCAGCATGGGGGCAAACAACGCGGCGGCGTACCCGGACCGAACCCGGGTATCAAGCGGGCTCACCGACGCCGCGGCGACGCGTATCAACACCTCATCCGGTGCCAGTTTTGGGACCGGGACGTTCCCCGCGACGCGCACCACCTCAGGCCCGCCGAACGCGCGAACCACCGCCGCGCGCATCACCGACGGGACGCCGCGCATGATGCTGCGCGGGGAACCACACACACGACCCGGCGTGCCCCAACCAAGTCGAGGCGTGCGGAGTGACGTCAGTTCATGAGACTGGACGTTTTTATGGGAAGAAGAAATTTTCGGAGTTGTTTCCAGAACATCTCGCGCGTGCGTCCCAGCTCCGCGGCGCCATGGCGCCCGCGCGCAACGACCCGTGCCCGTGCGGCAGTGCCAAGAAGTACAAAAAATGCTGCGCCGGGAAGGCGACGGTGGGGAAGAATGATGCCCGTCATGAAGAGTGGGAGTATCCGGACACAGATCTCGCCAAAGTTGATGGCATCTGGAACAGCCCGATACGCGGTGAACAGGTGTATTGGTCGGAAGGGGTATCACGCCGTCGCGTGCACCAGCGTTTATTTGTATCCTTCGGTCTGCGCTGCGGAGACGAGTACCACACCACGGGTACAGCGATTGGCGCATACGCCGCCGCGGCGAACGGAGAGACGTCGTTCGTCCCTAGCGATGAAAAGTCTGGCAGTCCCAGTACCATTGAAACCCGATTCGACACCGCGTGTAAGTCGCGCGTGATGCACGAACTCAAAGCGTATCTCGAGATGGCCACGGCGAAAAACGTTTTGCCCGGAGGTTGGAACAACGCGGATCTGGGGGACACGACCTGCACGGTGGATGACCGCGGGGTGCTGGCTTTGGGCGCGTTTCCGTCCGTCACCAACCGCGTTTACGCGACGACGATTGAAATGTCCGGCGTCGCGAGACAAATTGAAAAGGCAGATATTAACGACAAGTTCGGTGCGTTATCAGGCGAGGTCGAAATTTTGCGCCGTATCGCGGAGGACGTGATTGGCGACGGTGTCGACTCCGTGGAACGGGGCACGTGGGTTGATGTCGCATCCGATAGCGACGAGAACGAGAACGAGCGCCGCAACGAGGATCGCGCGTGCGGACAATACAAGGAATGTGAGGTGTGCGGCGTACACGAGCGAGAGGGAGGGGGCGGCAAACCGTGTTTTAAGTGCAAGTGTAAGCAGGTGTATTACTGCTCGACGGAGTGCCAGACGGAAGACTGGCGGGACCACAAGCCGTTTTGCAAAAAGGCGCGAGCGGGTAGTAAGATTACGAGTAAGAGACGAGAAATGTTAGAACATTTTACTATTCTAGTCTACAGAGCTTTACCCGAATCCACCTACCAGCCACCCCCCCTTTCATACTGGTAGCAGTCTTCCTTCGGCAGTTTCCCCGAGTCGACGACGGCGCGTAAATTACCCATATCCTCCAAATCAAGGTCCCATGAGAACAACAACCGGTGGTCCTCCACGTGCGTTGCGTTCCGGGCGCCCAGAATAACCGCCGGGACCGCTTCATTCGCCAAAACCCACTTCGCGGCGACGTTCGCGATCGGCACGCCGTGCTTGTCACCTACCTGTTTCAACACCTGCAAAAGAGTCTGGAACCAAGCATACCCACCCGCGTACTCAAGAACGGAGGCGTATTTACGCTTGGACGACGTATCAAGCACCACGTCCTCGCCGGGGAGTTCCAGGAACTTGTCGCTCAGCAGACCGCCGGCGACGACGCCGTACGGCAACAGCCCGATGCCGTTTTGGACGCAATACTCCACCATGACTTTCTCCGGCCGCCGGTCCAGAAGCGAGAACTGGATTTGGTTCGACGAAATCTCCGCTCCAGCGTCCACCATCTCCGCCATGCGCTTCGTGTCGAAGTTGGTCAAACCCACCGCGCCGATGGAACCGGCGTGCTTCGCGTCCGTGAGAAACAACGCGGCGTCGACGTAGTGTTTCGCGCCGTAGTCGTTCCAGTACATCTGCACTAAATCCAACTTATCGACCCCTAATCTTCGCTTGGGTAGGTCGAGCTTTTGCGTGATGAACTCGTTCGTCATGTTCTGCTGCTCTCTGCCCACGCAGCACAGCTTGGTGAAGATCTGAACATCGCTTCGTTTGATGACGCCTTTTTTAAGCGCCTCGCCGATTACTAATTCGCTCGGGCCGTACCCGCACGCCTCCGGTCCGGTGTCGAACGTGGTGACTCCCGCGGCGACGAAAGGCGCGAAATCTTGTTGAGCCTCGTTTCCCGATGTCCTGTCGCTTCCTGGGTCGCCGCGGTGGCCCCCACCCAGCTGCCAGCACCCTTTGATTACTCTGGACGGAATCACGTCGGCGGTGTGCTTCAGCGCAGCGGCAGCTTTCGGTACGGATGGCAAGTCCCCCGCGTACGCCGCGTCCGGCCAGAGGTAGGACCCGGGGAGCACCAACCCGCCACTCGGAGTGTTGGTTACCCCTGCCCGGTCGTTCGATAGCACACCCGCGGCGAAACCAGCCGCGGTCGACAGCACCGCGCGGCGGGTCACGTCCGCGGGCGACGCGCGTTTGGCGTCGGCGTCGGCGTTGGCGCGAGCGATGACGGGACTACGAGACGAACGCCGCGCGGTTCGCCCAGAGTGGCGCACGTCGCGACGCACGAGCGCGTTCCCGGGCGTCGTCGCGACGGGAATGATGAACATCGTGAGATCCGAAAACGACGCGGGAAGGCGGGTGGCAAGGCACCACGTCGTGCGTGCGGGGAGGAGTGACGGGAGCACGGGAGTGGTGACCTATTATCCATCGCACTGAGTTGCCCACGTGGCAGTCAGACTGGAAAAGTGCCAGCAACGAAGTCGTTCTTCTCACAGATGGATGGCGCCGCCCCCTGTCCCGTGGTGGGACGCGCCCGCTGCGATGGTCCCCGCGGCGCCGCGAGGTCCGTCCGTGTTGGTCGGTGTTGACGCGGGAGGGAACTCGTCGTTCAGTGGAGCGTTCGGGTGTCAGGTCCTCGACGCAGATGGAAGGCGAAAGATTTCCGGCAAACCATCCGCGCAGATTGGGGCAACCGCATGTGCTCCGAGCATCTGTACGGATACCGCCGCACTGGAGGCGGCTTTGGCGCAGTGCCCACGACTCGTGGTGAACATCACCGCGACTTGGTGCGGCCCGTGCGAGCGACTCAAACCCAAGTTTGCGGACCTGAGCGCCGGGTTTCCGGACGTCGCTTTCGTGACGGTGGATATCGATGCCCTTTCTGAATCGATGCTTAACTTTTTAGCAGTTGCAACAGTTCCTTCCGTTTTGGTGGTTCGGGACGGGAAGGAAGTGGCGCGTTTGGTGGGTGTGAGTCACAAGCGCCCGGGGAGGCCGATCGCGGCGGCCATACGCGAGCATCTCCTGTCGGAGAATTGGCCCGAAAGGAGACACACGGGAGTCAATGGGAGAGGGGAGTGGACGTGAAGGAGGAAGAAGTGAAAAAAACGAGCAAAAGAGATTCTCGAATCTCGCGCGAAACGCGCCTGATAGGCCAGCTGGCAGTAACGAGAAAGAATCGCGTTCGTGCCTTTCACTCTCACGTGCGCCTCACACGCACACCCCCGTCCTTCGAGACGTGCATTTTTCGTCCGTTACACCCACTCAACATCTTGAACATGTCCGCCTCTCTCGTCCGCGCATCCGCGCTCGGCCTCGGTGCCGGTCTTCCCACACGAAAATCTTTCCAACGCAAAACAAGTTACTCCTCGATGAAACGATCCGCCGGTCGTGTCCTTCGCGTGGTCGCGGAGGACACAAACTGGGGCCGCGAGGTCTCAGTCGCGGTGGTACGAATCGGCGCGGGAGTGCTCATGATACACAACGGACTGGACAAGCTCGTGGATCCCGAGGTACGCGCGGAAGGGGCAACGGGATGCGCGGTTGTTAGCATTTTTCTCGTCGTCTCAAGCCACGTCTCGTCTTTTTTTATCCGACTCCTGGTAAACTAACACGCACTCACCAACTTCTCTCCTCGTCCCTCTGCCACAGGGTTTCGCCAAGTTCGTGGTGGAGCCGTACCTGGGGTTCCTTCCCCACGACGACCCGCTATCCTTCGTGAAGTGGACGTACCTCGCCGCGGGTGCCGAGCTCGCGGGCGCCGCTGGGTTGACGCTCGGTTTCTTGACGCGAATCAGCTCGCTTTCGCTTTTCTCCACAATGGGGCTCGCCGTGTACTTCCACGTCGCGCAAAGCGGCTTGGAGGGGTTCCCTCTCGGGGTGGTGGAGAAACACCAGTACGCGTACGAACCCGCGGCGCTGTACTGCCTTATTTACTTCTTCTTTTTAGTAAACGGAGGAGGCGCGCTGTCGATTGACAACGCGCTGAAGAAAAAGGACTGATGAGTATTGCCGAGAAAGAGCGCGAGGTTCACGTTCTTGTATTATCCTATCGTAAGTTTATCAACCCAAGGGTATCATTAATTCTATAGCACCTTACGGTGCCGCGCCTGACGCGATTTCCGCCACGCCGCTCGCCGAGCGGTGGTGCGCGAACAGCGCGAACAAAATCCAGACGTGCAGGACGATCCAGTACGTCGTCGCGGCGACCCGCGCGGTTGGCGACGCGCGCAGAAATTTCGTTAAAGAAACAACCGCCGCGTCGCTCGCGTCGAAACACGGGTGTCCTATGGTTTTCACGATTCCGTTCTCTTTGCCTCGCGAAAGCACTTTGCTGTCTCTCCAGGATTTGAACGGCAGGGGGGGCGACCCGTGTAGGGTGTGGCCTTTGTCCACCGAGTCATCAAGCGCCGCCTCCAAGTCACGAGCCGTACCGTCGGGGTTGAGAGGGTTTGGAAACTCGACGCCTTTGGAAGCGGGTCTCGAATTCGCGCGCTTCGTGGATTGCGAAACTCGCGTCGCCGCGGGCGGCGACGCGAAGGGAATCGGGGACTCCGTGGCGAGCAGAACCGCGGGGCCCGGGGAGCCAGGGTCGTGTGCGTGTCGTCCTGCTGACGAAAACGCCTCGACCAACCGGGAAGAAGCCTCCGCGAGGGCGTTTTCGGTCTCCGTCAATCGCCGCTGCAGCGTCAAAACGTCCTCAGAAGTTTCCTTCGCCACCAGCGTCAGGGAAACGACTTCGCGCGGCATTTTTGGGGAGCGCGGAGTGGTGGACTCGAGACGCAACGTATGAATCTCCTCGGCGTGCGACAAGCCACGCGCCTCCGCGGCGGCGGCAACTGTTGTCAAGTCAGCGCGCGCCGCGTCCGCTTCTCGGCGCGCCGCATCCGCGTATTTTTTCGCCTCGGCGAGCGCCGCGCCGAGTCGTTTTGTTTCGACCGCGCCGTCCGCTGCCGCCGCGGCGACCGACCGCGCAGAGTCGTTACGCGCCGCCGTGTCCGCGGCGGCAACGCGGTGCTCCGCCTCGCGAGCCGCCGCATTCGCCGCGGAGAGTTGTGTACGGAGCGCATCGCGCTCACGCTCAACCAAAAGAAGCTGTGCCCTAAACTCCGTTTCAATCGCCGACGCGGTTTCTCCAGACTGAACGGCCATTTCACTCAAAGCCGCCTGCGCCGCAACCTGCGCGGTTGCGGCGAGTCGCGCCAGCAGCGCGTCTCGCTCACGCTCCACGGCGTGTCGTTCTCGTTCCAAATTCTGAACCTCTTCCGCCGCGAATAACAAGTCGTCCGAGGCTTCCTTCTCCCCGCGTCGCGCCGCGTCGATGTCCTCCTCCGCGGCTTGCTCAAGCGCCGCGATGTCGGCTTCCAGGCGCTTGGCTTTACCTTCGGCGGCGGCAACCGCCGCGGTCGCTTGCTCCAGCGCCGCCCTGGTCTCTAGTTCGAACCGCTTTTTTGTTTCCAGCTTGTACGCCTCAAGCGCCGCGGTCGCGGCAGCCGCGTCTTCGCGCGCGGCGACGAGATCGGCAGACGTATTCGCCTCCACGGGCGCCGCCAACTGTACCTTGGCGGACGCAGCCGCCTCAGCCGCTTCGTCCATCGCTAAAATGTGTTCCTTCGCCGCCGCAGCGGAAGCGACAGCCTCGTCGCGCTCGGCGCGCGTCACTTCCAGCGCAGCCGCGAGCGACGCGGTTTCCTGTTCCTTCGCCTTGAGGGATTCGCGGAACGAACGCGCGTCTTTTTGGAACTGCTGGCCCTTCTCCACTGCTTTTGTGAGTTTATCTTTCGCCGCGACCAGGAGTTGCTCCTTCGCCGCGACCGTCGCCGCGTGTGCATCAGCTTCGGCGGAAACGCTCGCGGCGGTCGTTCGCTTCACGGCGCGCAGAGCATCCATCTCCGCCGCGAACGCCGCGAGCTCGTTTGTTTTCTCCCCAAGTAACAATTCGACCCGCACTTTGTCAGCCTGAATGCCCTTGCCCTTCTCCACCGCTTTCCTGAATTTCTCGCGCGTTTCATCCTTCTCCAACAAGGTCGCGGCGATGAATTCGTCCTTCCGCGCGAGCGCCGCGGAGTGTCCGTCCCTCTCCGCCTTCAACTCCGCGGAAACGGTATCGGCGTCCTCCCGGACCCGCGCGAGCTCGGCGCCCAACGTTTCGCGCGCAGTCGTCGCCTGCGAAAGCGAAAGCGTAGACTCCGTGGAGAACGTTTGCGCGGCGGACAGGGCAGAGTCGCGCGCGGCGACGGCGGCGGCGAGTGTAGCTTCGAGTTTCGATATCTGGGCGCGTGACGCTTCCGCTTGTCGCGCGCTTTCATCCGTCGCCTCCAACTTTTGCTCGTTATCTTTCGCCTTCAACGCATTGCGCAGCGCAGTGATCTCGGTGTCTTTCACGGCAACCGCCTGCGTGACCGCGGCTTGGACCACCGAAACGATCTCGCCTTTCTGCGCCTCCGCCGCGGCGCACGCCGTGGACAGCTCGCGCTCCGTGAACTCAACTGCGCGCTCGCGTTCGCTGATTTGAAGTTCAAGCGCCACGCGCTCCTCCGCGAACGCCGAGGTTCGCGTTTGGATTTCCCTTTGCTTTTCCAAAAGCGTCGCGTTCGCGGTTTCCAGGTTTCGCTTGAACCCGTTGACGAACTTCTCAGCCTGCAAATTCAGGGCTTCCAGGGTATCCACTCTTTTGGCTTTTTCCACGGCCTCGCCGGCTTCTTTTTCCAACACGCGCAACGCGTTTTTCGTGTCCGCAAGTTCCTGTGTCAGGTCCGACACCGCGGCGCGAAGCGTCTCCGCCCGCGCGACAGCCGCAATCTCGGCTTGAGAAACATCCGGAGACGCTTCAAGCCTCTCCGCCGCGGCGGCGGACGCCGCCTCCGCGGCTTCGCATCTCCGAGTCGTGAGTTCCAGGGTTTCACTCAACCGCGCGACTTCTGTCTCCTTGGCGTCCAAAAGCGCATCGGCGTGTGTCTTCGCAACCTGAATAGCCTCCGCCTTCTCCACGGCGTCGCGGAGCTCTTCGCGAACAAACGCGAGGGCAGCCTCCGCCTTCTCCGCGAGCTCCTTCGTCGCGGCGGCGGCGGAGGCTGCGAGCTCGGCTTTTGCCTTCTCCGCGGCGACGAGCTCGGTCTCGAGATCGGTGGTTTGCGCTGCCAACTCAGCCTTCTCCGCCTGCGCGGCGACAACAAGCGTTTCCGCCTCAGTCTCCTTCTCGACGAGCTTGGCCTCGAGGGCTTGCTTTTCTTTCTGCAATCCCTTGCCCTTCTCGATCGCCTTCTTTAGCTTGTCCTTCTCAGCGGTCACGTCCGCATCAGCGGACTCGCGAGCCGCTGCGAGCTCAGATTCAATCGTGGCTTTTTGCTCCACAAGCTTCGTCTCCGCGGCGTTCAGCTCTTCTTGCAAGCGCTTGGCTTCTGAGGTGGCTTTCTCGAAGTTAGCTGTTACGGATTCAACCGCGCGCTCCGCAGCGGCGGTGGATTCCGCTTCGCTTGCCGATGCGACGCGCAACGCCGCGGCGAGCTCATCACGGAGGCGCTCCCTCTCCTCATGCGCAGCGGCAAGCGTGGTCTCCGCGGCGACCCGAGCGGTCTCTGCGGCCGAGAGTTTCGTCTCGAGATCGGTTCGCTGTTTCTCCAGTTCAGCCTTCTCCGCCTGCGCGGCGACAACAAGCGTTTCCGCCTCAGTCTCCTTCTCGACGAGCTTGGCCTCGAGGGCTTGCTTTTCTTTCTGCAATCCCTTGCCCTTCTCGATCGCCTTCTTTAGCTTGTCCTTCACAGCGGTCACGTCCGCATCAGCGGACTCGCGAGCCGCTGTGAGCTCAGATTCAATCGTGGCTTTTTGATCCACAAGCTTGGCCTCCGCGGCGTTCAACTTTTCTTGCACACGCCTGGCTTCTGCAGAGGCTTTTTCGAGGTCAGCTCGGACGGATTCAACCGCGCGCTCCGCAGCGGCTGTGGATTCCGCTTCGCTCGCCGACGCGGCGCGCTTCACTGCTGCGAGGACGTCACGTAGTTTTTCCCTCTCCTCATTCGCGGCGGCAAGCGTGGTCTCCGCGGCGGCGAGTTTCGAAGCGAGTTTCGCAGACTCGTCAGACGCCGCGGCGAGCGCCGCGGCGGACACGGCTTCCCGCTCAGCCGCGGATTCAGCGCGTGCCAGAGTCTCCGCGACTTTCTTTTCCTGTTCGTCGCTCTTCGCCTTCGCTTGTTTCGCAGCAGCCTGGCTTCGCTCCACTTCCGCAACGAGCGCGGCGACGCGTTCTTCCTTCTCGCCAAGCGTCGACTCGAACGCGTTTTTGGCCTGCTCCGCGGCGACACCTTTGGTGACTGCTTTCTTTAGTTTTTCCCTCGCCGAGGCGGCGTTTTCTTTCGCAGCTTGCGTCGCCGCCGCGAGCTTGGCGGTGAGCGCCTCGTCCCTGTCCGCCAGACGCGTCTCGAGCTCCGCCTTTTCGCCCGCCGCGGCGGCGGCGGCGGCTTCGGCGGATGCCTTCGCCGCTTCGAGCGTCGTCGCGGCGATTTTGGCCGCGGCGGCGGTCGCCGCAACGGCTTTCTCCTCGAAAGCAGCGAGCTCCGCTCTTAGCGTCTCCGCCTTGGCTTCCGCAGATGCTCTCGTATTCTCCAGAAGCTTGGTCGTCGCTTCAGTTCGTTTCAGCTCGTCTCGCGCCGTCGCCGTCGCCTCCGTCTCCGTCTCCCGTTCGGCGCGCGCCTGCGCGAGTTCAACCTCCAGCCGTTTCTTCGCAGCCTCCGCGCGCTCCACATCCGCCTCGAGACCGGCGGCTGCGTGTTCTTTCTCGCCGAGCGCGGTTTCCAAGGCGTTCCTTTCCTTCTCGATCGCGACACCCTTGGCCATTGCCTTTTGCAATTTTTCTTTCGCAGACTCCTTCGCCGCGACGAGCTCGTTTTCGAGTCGCTCCTTCTCTTCCGTCAGCTCGGCGAGCGCGGCGGCGCGCGCGGCGGCTTCCGATTCCAACGCGCGCTCCAGGGTACCAATTTCCTCCGCCAAACGAGCCACCCGTTGATTCGCCTCTGTCTCCACGGCTTGCTTCTCGGTCGCGGCGTAAGCCTTGGCGGAGGTGACCGCGGCGTCGCGGTCCGTCTCCGCGGCGGCGACGGCTTGTTTCACCCTCGTTTCGGCGTCTTGACGCGCGGCTTCTCTCACAGCCAGGAGCTCTGTCTGCGCGGCTTCGCGCGCCGCGATCAACTCGGCGCGCGCGGATTCGCGCGCCGCGAGAAGCGCGTCTTTAGCAGACGCGACCTCGGCGCTGGAGCGTTCCAAAGCCTCCGCGGTTTCGGCGCGCGCCGCGTCTTCCGCTGCGTCACCCCTCGCCTTTGCCTCGGCACGCGCAGCCTTGGCTTCCGCGGCGAGGTCGTTGGCACGCGCCTCGAGCCTCGTCGTCTCCGCCGCGGCGCGCTCCTGCGCCGCCGCGAGCTCGGCTTTCATCTCGGCGACGCGTTTCTCCAGATTTGCATTCGCCTGGTTCGTTTTGGAAACGTCCGCTTCCAGGGCGGGGAGCGCCGCCTTCGCTTCGCGCGCCTCCGATTCAGCAGAAGCGCGTTTCTCCGTCTCTGCCACCAAGTTCGCTCCAGCCCTTGCGAGGTCAACTCGCAGCGACTCCGCCTCCGCCTGGAGCGCCGCGTGCTCGATTTCGCTCGCGGATCCCCTGAGCTTCGACTCCAAATCCTTGATCGTGCCCTCGAGCTCCACACGCCGCGCAACGTCGTCGTCCAGCGCCGCGTCTTTCATCGCGAGTTTCGAGCTGGCGCTTTCGCTGGTCGCCGTGAGCGTCGACTCCGCCGCGGCGAGCGCGGCGGCGAAGGCTTCCTTCGCCGCTTTCTTCTCCTCTTCGTGCGCCTCAGCCTGCGAGGTAAGCGTCGCGTTTAGCGAGTCGACTTCCGCGCGTTTGGCGGCGATTTCGGCGAGGAGATTGGCGGATTGCGTGTCGACGCCCATTCGAAGGGCGTCTGATTCCTCCGACGCGCGTCGCGCTGCGTCTTGCGACGCGCCGAGGTCACGTTCCGTTTGTTCAAGCGTCGCGCGAGTTTCCTCCAGCACGGCCGCGGCTTCCTCCGCCGCTTTCGAGAAAACGCGCTTCTCCTCCCGCGCGTTGTCGAGTGACTCCTGGGTCGCTGCCAGGCGCGCGGCGGTGGCTTCACGCGCGGTCATGGCTTCCTCAGCCACGCGAGACGCGGATTCCGTCTCCTCTAGACGCGAGGTTAGCTCGGTTTCGAGCCGCGCCCGTTCCGCCGCGGATGTCTCCGCGAGCTCCATCTTCTCGTGAACTGCTTTCTCCTTCTCCGCAACCGCGGTGCGGAGAGTCTCCTCGGTCGTGGCGAGTTGCGCGCGCGTCGCCTGTAAACCCGCGGCGCTCTCCTCCGCGAAACGCACGGATTCCACCGCCGCCGCGTCCATCGATTCCGCCAGCGCCGCCCGTTGTTTCTCGCTCTCCACAAACTCCTCCTCCAGTTTCTTTCCCTTCTTCACCGCTTTTTTGAGTTTCTCACGCGTCTCCCTGGTTTCGGTTTCCGCCAACTCAACCGCCGCTCTTCGTTTCGTCTCAAACTCACCCGCTTCCGCCTCCGCCGCCGCGACCAACTCGCGTTGCACGTTTAGCTCGCGTTGGGTCGCCGCCAGCGTCTCCATGACGTGCGCCGTAGCGGCTAGGGCATCGCCCTTCGCGGTTTCCAACGCTGCGACCTGCGTTTTCAGCGCCAACGCTTCATCAAACGCTTCGTCCCGCGCCGTCGCCGCCGAAGACGCTTCCGCCGCTTTCGTCTCGGCCAAGTCTCGCGCTTCCCGCTCCGCGGCGAGGAGCCTATTGGTTTCGGCTTTTGTTTCCGCGTATCGTGAATTCTCCTCCGCGCGTAACGCACTGAGCTCGCCTCGGACTTTGGAGAGCTCGGTGTGCTCGGCGTGAAGGCGTTCTCTAAGCTCGCGCACCGCGTTGTCGTCCGCCGGCGCCGGCGCGCCTCGCGGTACGTCTCGTTCCCGCCCCGGGGTTGACATCGGTGACCTCATCGGTGACCTCCCGTTGTACGACTCACCCCCCGTGCTGTACCCGCCCGAGGTCTGGTCGCCCGCGCCCGCGGCAGCGGCGTTGGCGGTCAAATCGCGCGCAGCCGCGATATCCGCCCGCGCCGCGGCGAGCTCATCCGACAATTGTCGCCCCGCAACGATGGCTTTCTCGCGTCGTTCGTCAAGCCGGCCGGCCGAGCCGTCTTGGTCCACAGAGTCCAGCCGCGCGTCCGCGTTGGTTTTGTTTCCAAGCACCGACGCGAGTCGCGCTTCCAGCCTGTCCGTGTACTTGTTCCTCGCCGCGTCGGTTGACGTGGCGTCGGACTTAGTGGGCGACGCAGGCGCGACGTACTCCAACCCGTGTTCGTGCGCAGATTCCGAGATCGCGCCGTGCTCCATCTGCGCGCGAAGCGCCGCGCCTTTGGCCATCTTCTTGCGCTTGTACTCCTCCAGTTTTTTCTTCCCGCTCGCCAGGTCCCTCGCCTTGCGGTCCATGGCGCCTCCCTGCCTGAGATGCAGGCGCACGCGCGCGGAGTGGTGTGCGCGGAAACATCGGACGCGACGAAAGAGACGTTGTGTTGTGCAAGCAAATTCATAATAAATCGCAGAGCTCACAAGGCTTGCGGTGTTTTCGGGTGGTTGCTGGGGCCGTTTGCGTTCCCTTTGAAATCCCGAGTTGACCGGTGCGTCTGACCGTAATGTCTTCAGGAGGTCTTTTGAATCGACCGTCACGATGGGAAGGTATGGAAGAACTTCTAGAACATGTCGACCGCATGTCGAACATTGTAGAACACGCCAAGACCCGTCACAACCCCCCGGAGCACGGTCACGGCTCGATCCGCGGTCCCGCCGGCGTGTCATATCGTTCTAGGGGGTGATACACCGTCGGAACCGCCAAGATACGAGCGGCGAGGTTGTCCACGGCGTCTTCGTCGGACCGCAAACGTCGCAAACGGGGTGACATTTGTTACGGGACCCACCAATCCGCGGCCCCTTCGCGTCGACGCACGGGAACGCCGTCCCGTGAAAAGCAACGATGCCCGCCGAGCGCGAGGACCTCCGGGCGTACATCGGCCCCACGCCGTATTGCAACTGGGTGATTAAGGACCGGGTGATGGCTGGTGGGTATCCCGCGTGTGTGGATGATGCGGAAAACGACGCGCTGCTCCTCGCCCTGATGCGCGACCTACGCGTGGACACGTTCGTGTGCCTTCAAACCGAGATGCGTCCTGACGTTCCGGAGTACGTGTGGAAAGCAGGACGCGCACCAAGGCCGTACACGCACGACATCAAGCGCTTACTGCAGACGCCGGGTTACGCCGGTTTTTTACCCAAGAGCGTGGATTTCGCGCACCTCCCAATCGTGGACGGCGGCGTCACCGCGGACACGCTCGTGGACAAGTTCGTTGATGAGTTGGTGGGGAAGGTTCTTGACGGCAAGCGGCTGTACATCCACTGCTGGGGAGGCCATGGGCGCACCGGTGTCATCGCCGCCGTGATGCTTGGCAGGATGTACGACGTCACCGCAGGGCAGGCCCTGGCGCGCACGCAACAGCTGCACGACGTGCGCGGCGACCCGCAAGACGTGGGCAGCCCGTCCACGCGGGCGCAGGTTGATCAGGTCAAGCGGTTGCTGGCGAGGGGAGGGGTCGCTGCAGTAGACTCGATAGCAAGTAGTCCAGTTGTATCACAAGCGCAACAAGAAGAAGAGCAGGAGCGGGTACGCATTCGCGACCGGCGGCGAGAAAAAAACGCCGCGGCGATTTTTGTGAAGAAAAAAGACGAAGCGGCGCGGGCGAGGGCGTACGCGGGAATCGGGTCGCCGATTTCGTCCCCGAAAACCCCAATCGGGGCGGTGACCTCGGATGAGCAAATCAAGCAGCGGTGGCGGTGACGACACGGGCAAGTCACGGCTCGCTAGGTCTAGGTACGAGTAGTTCGTTGAGTCGTAGTAAGAGCCGTAGACGTAGCGTTTGAATGATGAGAAATAGAGAAAGAAAAGCCGCACCGCGTTTGTCGCCCCAGCCGTCGCCCCGTGAAAACCACCTCCGCAACACCTCACTCGCGTCGCATGCTTTCCTGTGGCCAGGGAGGCGCGCTTGCGTGGTTGTTTTCCGGAAACTGCGCCGGCGCATCGCCGGACGGACCGCCTGACGCGACCGCGGCCTCGGCTCTTCTCTTGGCGCGCGTCGCCGCGCGGAGCTGCAAAAAATCCTGCACCACAGCGCACGAGTTGCAGAAACAGTGCGGCCCGAAAGAACTACCACAGCACTCCGGTGCTGGACCGAGGGCGTAGCGCGCACGCAGTTTGGCGCGTGACCCGCAGGTCACCAAGCCGTTCAGCACTCCACACGTGCAGATGTTGATGAAGAACAGGGATACGCACTGATCGCAGTCCAGGTCGCACGGCGAGCAAAGACTTGGGGCCCGGCCGTCTTCCGTGCCTCGGACGGTTTTCCCGTACAAACACGGGCTGCAGCACAACCCACAGAGACACACATCGCACGAATCTGGCTCGGTGGTGCACCCGCACTCCAGCAACGGCGACTGCCACGTCGTGGACATGTTTCTTTTTTGTTTTTATCTTTTTAACGGCTGCGCCGGAGATGGTAGGGGGGGTTTCAAAGCACGCCGGTGTGCCCTAGGGGGCTGAGACACCGTCGGTAAGCAACTGACGTCTGCGTCGTATCGAGGGCAGGCGCCTGTGGACGATCTGTGCTAGCGCCGAGGAGGGGCTACACGTGCACGGGTAGCCTGGACTCCGAGGGGGGGGTATACTTTCAGGTAACCTGGACCCCACACGCGTGAAAAACGGAGCACCGAGGTCGCGGGACGCCGCGGCAGCAAAGCGGAGATACCTCCAGGACCGCGGACTACTCGAGACGCAGAGTCCGAGTACTCGCGGTCCCCACTCACCTGTTCACAGGCGCGGCAGGGGAACGCAGGGCAAAGCAGCGTGCGGTCGAAAGTGGCGGGAAGAACCTAGGGAGGTCAAACTCGTAATTTTTGGTGGGCCGGATTCAAACGGTACAAAAAGCAAATAATCTAAAAAGGTGGTTGCGTCGTCGACCACGCGTCGCCGCTTTTGTTGAATGGTGGACACGCGCTCCCAGGCATAGCCCTGGTAACGCGCGTCTGTTTGATATATACAATATCGCATCTCCGGTCCTTCTCCGTCCTTTTCCACGCGTCGGGGACGGTTCCACGCCGCGCTTCTCTTCTTTCGTGGATTTCTCGTCGGCAAGACGTCTCGCCAGCCTGTCCAAATCGACCCTGTTTTTTCCGCGACGACGCCGCGCCGCGACTACGGGAGCACACACCGGCTCGCTTCGATACTCCAAAAAATACTGCTTGTCGATATTGTTGACTCACCAGTTGCCTCCGTTTTCGATGAGCATCGCGAAGAACTCGGCGGGGGCTTTGGTTTTGAGCTCCGCGCCCGCCGCGGTGCCCGTTTTCTGCCCCCCCTCGAACGACCACTCGCCGACGGCGCTCGTTTCCAACACGTCCTTCCCGTCCAGGCTCGCGATTAGGCCTCTGAACTCCAGGGTGTCCCCCACCTTCTTGGCGTACGCGGCGATTGGGGTTCTGCACGACCCATCAAGCGCGGCGAGGAACGCGCGTTCGCACTCCACGCCGATGCGCGTTTCTTCGTGGTTCAGCGCGGCGAGGTATTTCAGTTGTTCCTCGTCGCTCGTGCGGCACGCGATGCCGATAGCGCCTTGCGCCACCGCCGGGAGCATCACGTCCATGTCCAAAATCTTGGTGGCGTGCTGGGTCATGTCCATGCGGTTCAGCCCCGCGATCGCGAGGAGGGTGCAGTCCACCACCCCCTCCTGGAGCTTGCGGATCCTACTCTGCACGTTGCCGCGGAAATTGACGCACTGCAGCGTGGGGAACTTGTTCAGGAGCTGGGATTGGCGCCTTAGCGAGGCGGTGCCGACCAGCGCGCCCGCGGGCAGGTCCTCCAGGGAGTCGTACTTCACTGAGATGAACGCATCTCTCACGTCTTCCCGGGGGAGCATGCACGCCAGAATCGTGCCTTCGGGGAGGTACGTGGGGACGTCCTTCATCGAGTGCACCGCGATGTCGATCCGGCCGTCTAGAAGCGCCACGTCCAGTTCGCGCGTGAACAAACCCTTGCCGCCGATATCAGCCAGGGGCTGGTCCAAAACCTTGTCGCCGGTGGTCTGCAAGGAGTCGAGACGATGGAATGATTGGAGGAGAGTTTGTCAGCAACGGGAAGTGCAGTGCGCAATGGGGAAGATCGCCGACGCCGAAGGACGCGGCGGCGAAAAAATTGTGCTGCAGCAGGAAAATCTAAGCACCGAATCTCGGGTCGGCGGAACCGCGATCGGTCCGCCTCGCGATCCATCGCACCGCGCGTACCTTGATGATGCAAATCTCCAGCGCGCCGTCTTCCGCGAGCTCGGGGAAGTTCTTCTTGAGGAGATCGCGGGTCATGTACGCCTGCGCGAGGGCGAGGGGGCTGTTGGAGGGCGAGGCAGGAGGGGGGCGGGTCAGCGGTGATGGATGGATAAACAGATATTTCTCCGAGACGGGTCGTGCCGGAAGAAATGCCATCGGCGGTGGCGGTCCGCGGTCCGTGTCGTGGGGTCTGTGCCACGCGCCGTCGAATGGAGCGTCACGCCACCGCGTGATGCGGTGCGAACTAGGGTAACACGCACCTGCCGCGGGTGCCAATCTTAACAATGGCCTCCTCCACCTCGGCCACGACGCGCATGGCACCGCGAGACACGACGCAGGCGTTCGCACGCTTGGCAGCTTTGGGCATCGCCGCGGAGAACGCGGAGGTACGCGCGGTCATCTTCTTGCCGGACGCGGCGGGGGCGACGCGCGCGGAAACCGCGGCGGCAGACATCATGGCGGCCATTGTGATGTGAACGGAACGTCGCGACGAGGCGAGCGCGTGTGTGTGTGCGGGCGAGAGGTAATCGATCGGAAAGCTTTTGGCACGGAAGAGATCTTCACAAATCTCGCTTGTCTCAGCCAATAAAAACTCGGCGTTCGGTGAAAATGACAAGTGGCGATTTGGCGCAGATTGCAGATTGCTCTTTTGGTTTTGCTTCGCGTGTTTCGCGCTTTTCTCCTTTCTCGGACAATGACGTCAGAGATGGCCTGCGTCGGCGCCACGTGCGGCGGTGGGGATGTTGAGCTCCGGGAAATCCCCCTGAGCCTGCCTGGCGAGAAGGGCGGTGTTATCAAGGGTGACGCAAGGCGCTCGTGCACCGCGGATGTCGAGGACGAGGACGACGACGAAGAGGCTGGTTTGTTGGGCACGCCCAAAGCGCGTGCGCCTCGAGATGACGGGGCCACCGCGTCGACGTCAACGCCGACATCGGGGGCTTCGGGGTTTCTATCCCCCGGCGCTTTCCTTTCCCGCCTTCCCAAAGGCGAGGCGGTGATGTTTTGCGGCACAGCAATCCTCGCGTTCCAAAACATAGTCGCGAAGACGGTTGAGCGGGGCGTGCCGCCGATGCAGGTAGTTTTCATCCGAAGCGCACTTTCAGGCGCGGTGACGTTTTGCACGGTGTACCACCGCCACGTCCGGTCGGCTACTTATGACAAATCGAACCCAATGACGTTGGAGACGTTTATGGGCCCGAAAGAGATGTGGCCGCTTTGTGCCATTCGAGGCGTCGTCGGCTCAATCGCGTTTTCGCTGGCGTACGTATCCCTGACGTACCTCACCGTGGGCGATTCCGTGGCGATATTTTTCCTAAACCCGATTTTCAGCGCGTTCCTGGCGTGGCCCGTGCTTGGCGAGCGCGTCGGTACGGTGGAAGCCGTGGCGGTCGTGTGCGGTTTGCTAGGGACGCTGCTTATTGTGAAGCCGCCTGCTGTGTTTGACCCGGTGGCGAAGGAAATGGGGTGGGGGCTTAGCAGTGGCGACGCGGCGCCGCCGAACCCGACCGGAGTCGTGATCACGGTTTTCTCCGCCGCGTGTTGTTCCATAGCCATGGTGACGATACGCACCATCGGCAAGCGAGTCGGCACGTTGAGTTTAGCAGGGTGGTTTCACGCGTCAAGCACGGTGATCGGGCTGCTGAGCTGTGTCGCACGATGGCCCTTGGCCCCGGTGTCCCCGAATCAATACGAGTGGTCGCTCCTGATCCTGCTCGCCGCGACGTCCTTTTTCGGACAGGTAAGGGCCTTTCCCAATTACCACACTCCGCCGACGCATCGGCTCGATTACCAAGACTGTTCTGCCCGAATCCTACCACTGTTTCCTCATATAAGTTACGAACATTACGACCGACTGACACTTTCGGCTTTATCAGCTCTCGCTGAACTACGGGTACTCGCACCTGCCCACCCTCACCGCGAGCGCGATGTACTACCTGATGGTGGTGTGGAGCGCGCTTCTTGGTGTGCTGGTGATGAAGGAACAGATGGATGTGTTCAGCGCGGGCGGGTCAATCGTGATTTGCGCCGGGGGGTTGGGGCCCAGTTTAAACAAAGCGAGGGTGGCGAGGAACGAAGCGCGAAAACGACGGGGAGAAACAAACAGAGGAGACGGAGGTTAAGAAAGGGTAAAAGACTTGGTCGCAAGACACACTTTGTGTAACATTTTATACCCCCGATCCGATGCTAGCTAGACTAATTATCCCTATAGACTTGGTCAAGTCCCTCTACTCGCTCGGCAGCTCGGCCCCCTTGCTCATTGCTTTGTAGCAGTTCAGAAACTTCTCGCCCCACTGCACGCCGTTCCCGCCGTTCGCGCCCGCGTAGTGCGGCAAGTCGTACGCCCAGTCGTTTTCGGGAAGTGGCCGGCACAAATGCCCGGCGAGCCACGCGTCGACCATGTCCGCTCCTCTTGACGCTATGAGGGGCAGCATCTTCTGCACAAACTTTGCGCTGAACATGTACCCCGATAACCCGGACGGGCCGTTTGGGTGTTCGTACTTATAAATCTCCAGCGCGTCGCCGGCTTCCGACTCAAACTCGCTGACCAAGTCCCCAACCAAAGAGCCCTCCCCGGGGTGGTGCAGGAAAACGATGTCGTAGTCATCCGGTGCGTGCTGCTGCACCGCGCCTAAACCGCTGACTGGAACCCCCAGCAGCCCGGGTAGGAAACCGTCGGACTCGAAAACCATCGTGTCTTTATTGCCCACGTCGCTTGCCATCTGCCACTGCGCCATGTGCGCGAGCAAACACCCAAAATGGTGCCCCCGGCTCAAAAGCTCGGGGTCCGTGACCTTGCCGTTGTCGTCCACCGAAGTAAGGATGTCCAGCCAAGGCAAGCCGCCGAGAATAGCAGCGTCGGTGTGCGTTTTTGTGCGTGTGCTCGGCTCAGAATCAGAATCAGTATCAGCTGTTTCCAACGCAATCCGCGCGCGCGCCACCACGCCGGAAACGGCGTATCTCGCGACGTCCACTTTCTCCGGCCACAGTTCGATGTCCACACCGGGCGTCGCGCGCACGTTTCTAAGAACGGCGTTCGTGCCGTACGCCTCGGTGAGCGATGCGAGCGCGGGCGCGATGGTGCCCGACTCGCCGCTTCGCCCGAGGGTGATGAAATAAGTAGGCGCGGTCCACGACTCATCGGCTTCGGCGGGCGTTTGTTTTCCCAAACCCGAAACGTCCCCGCTCGCCGCAACGGAGGCTTTCACCGCGCGCATGAACGATGCGGCGAGGGTTGGGTTGGGGCGAAGCGCGTTCTCGACAGATGTTTTGTGTTGTTTTTTGGGTTTTCCCAAAGAAGCGGCGTCGCCGTCAGAGTACATGATTTCCTTTTCCGCGGGATAGCCCCAATCCTCGGTGGCTTCCTTAGGACCCGACGCCTGCTCGGTGGTTTCTTCAGGAGCGGGCGCCGGCTCGGTGGTCTGCTCGGGAGCGGGTGCCGGCTCGGAGGTTTCCTCGGTAGTTTCCTCGGTGGCCTGCTCCGGACCCGACGCATCCTCGGAGGTGGTCTCCTCGGAAACATCATCTTCAGCCCCGATTTCACCGGACGCGTCTTCACCGCTTCTCCCGAGCATCGCGGCCATCTCCCCGAGCTCGGCCGCGGACAACGCGTGGTCTGTGATGTTCACCGGATCCGGTGCCGTGACAACGCGTCGCAGCGTCGCGTACTCATCACGTGACACCCCGAGGGGGGTCACGGTACCGAACCTCAAAGGGCCTCGTAACAGCCCGCCCGCGATGGCACCCAGCGCCAGAGTCGCGACGATCGCGGCGCCCGCGGTGGCGCGAAGCGTGCTGCCGCGAGCCTTGTCGCGAACCTGTAAACCAGGCTCCAGCAAACCGAGGCGCTCGCCGTGCATCGCCGGCGAGGGTTTACCGGGAGCGCGTCCCATTTTGGCGAAGGGCGCAAGAAGGGTGAACCCCGAGGGGGCGAAAAAAGGGGTCGGCCGGTGCGAGGGTGTTACCGGTGTTTCGGCGCCGTCGTGCCATTCCCCTCTTCCGTTCTCGTGTGTGGGGTCGAGTGCGGTCGAGGGTTAATTCAGATTCGTAGTCGTTTTACACAAGCGTTGTCGCACGCTCATCGCTCGTCATCACCGTTTCTTCGCCTTCGCCGCCTTCGCCGCCTTCGCGGCTTCCTCCCCCAAACGGTCCTGGATGCTAAGCGCGGCGTCGAAGTGCGCGTCCGCTTCCTTGGCTTCGCGTAGGCCCATCAGCGACGTGGGGGTGTCCGCTAGCAACAAACCCTCCACCGCCATCTGCTCCTCCTTTGAGTACTCCTCGTCGCTCATCGCTAGCGACGGCGCGCCCATGGTCCGCCAGGTTGGAGGGCCACCGACGGTGGTCTCTTTCGTTTTCTTGGAACTCACCCCGCCTAAACCAGCGCCGGCGCCGCCGCCCGCGCTCGCCGTGCCCGCCCCCGTCGCGTCGCTTCCCTCCCCCGGCCCCCCGTCCCGCTTGTTGTGCCGCTCCATTTTCCGTTTCGTGGCGTGGTAGCGGTTTTTTATTGCGTTCGGCGATCGGCCGGGCATCAACCTGGCCAACACCGCCCACTGGTTCCCCACGTGCGCCTGCAACTCCACAAGCCGCTGCTGCTCTTCGGGCGTCCACGGCTTCGTGGTGAGACCGGGTTGCAAGTAATCGCGCCACCGCGCGTACACCTGTTTCTGGGTTTTGGTTTTCAACCGCGTCGCGATGAGGGTCCACTTCCGCGGGCCGTGCTGCGTCACCAGGCTCCGCACCAGCTCGTCTTCCGAGGGCAACCACGACCGCGACCGGGATTTGGCGGCCCCGCCCTTACCACCGCCCTCCGCCCCGTCGTCGTCGTCGTCGTCGCCGTCGCCCGTAACCGCGGTGCTCACGGTTTGCGACGGCAACGGAATCCCAAGCCTTAGGGCCGCGGCTTCCGCCAGCGCGGCCGCGCTTTGCCCACCGTGCCCCCCCGTGTGTTGCTTCACCAAGCCGGACAAAGGCATGTCGTCGTCGTCCGAGTTGTCCTGAGGGTTTCCAGACGCGTACTTGCTCACGGCCGGCTTGCCGCCCTTGCTCGTGGCAGTGGCTTTCTTCGCCGCTTTGGGTTTCGAACCGCCGACGCTCGTGGCTTTTCGTTTCTTGCCGCCTTCCAATTCGCCGAGGACCACCGCGCCCGCACCTCCCGAAGGGTCGTCCCCCAAACCGCCAGTCGGGTCCCGCCACCCCGGCATCCCGGGCATCTGAGATTGTAAAAAGAAAATTCAGTCTTGTATGGGCAATCAGTGTGCGGAATGTGTTAAATGGGAAATACTCACCAACCCGCCGTCGCCAAGCGGGAGGTTCATGGAGAAGTGGTCTATGCCCTGATTGTGACAAAATAAATGTCAGTCTTGTATGGGCAATCGGTCAGTGGAATGTGGTGGGTGGGAAAGGCCCTTACCGGGAACCCGGCGAGTGAGCCCGGGGTTAGGCCGGTGGGGGTGAGGCCGGTGTTCATCAGCATACCGGCGTGAGGCGTGAGGCCGGTAACCAGCCGTCCACCGCTGCCAGGCAAGTCGCTCATGGGGGACTCGCCATGGCCGCGCCCGCCGCCCGAATGCCCGCCGCCCGAATGCCCGCCGCCCGACATCATGGACCCGCCCCCGCCGTTGGCGTCGTAGGACTTCGTCCGGATCGGCGGCAACGCGCGCATACCGGGCATGCCGTTCATGGACATGTCGAAGGACATGGCGGGATGCGGCCCGACGGCAGGTCCTCCCGGCCCGGGCGGTTTGTGTTCGGATAGAGGCCGGGCGGTTTGTGAAGCCCCCTTCTTCCCTCCGAAAACCGAGCTCTTCCCGCGCACGATTGAAAACAACTCGCTCAGTTCGTTGTTGTTGAAATACCCACCCGGGGAGTGGCCGTCGTTGCTCACATCACCTGAGCGCCCGGTGCCGGTGCTCTTGGTCATCATCATATTACCAAGCGAGCCTCCCCATGCCCGGGACGGGGGCGGGCCCATGGACGAAGGCGCGTCCATGGAGACCGTCCCGGCGTCGGGTTTGAAAAAGTTGGGCTGCGATTGGTAAAAAAAAGGGGTCAACGTCGTGCATGGGCAAACAGGGAGGCGTCGGCGGATTTGGTGAATAAAAAACTTTTACCTGGCCTTGGCTGTTGATGTCGTTCATGTAGGGATCGGAAATCGCCAAGCCTTGCGACAGCGCGGGAAGCGCCTGCGTTGAGGTTTTCGCGAGATTCGTGTCCTGCGTGTTGTTCAGCGGCGAGAGCCCAGGTGGAGGGGGGACGCCGCCGGCCTCGGAAACCACGCCCGGCCGGCTCGCCCGCGTGGACGGTTTCGGTTTTGCTGGGTCCCCAGAATGCGTGGTTTTCTTCGCCGCAGCATCCTTCGCCGCTTTCGCGCTCGCTTCGTCCGCCTTCGCCGCGGCTTCCGCGGCTTTCGCCCTTCCTCCCGCGTTGGCGCGGGACGACCGGCGACCGCCCTCGGAGGTCTGTGTGTTGTGTGGGAACACGCGCGAGGGAAAGGGATGGTCAGTCAACACCAGACGGCGAGGCGAGTTTGGGGGACGGATTGTTACGCCCGCGCGAAGAAAAAGATTTGGCGACTAAATTGCGGACGAGGATTCCACGGGTGACCGCGGCGTGTGTCGTCCGTCGACGCGGCGAATTCGGGGGAAACCGCGGTGGGCGGCGTGCACGGTGGGTTTGGAGGACCAACAACCCGAACGGGCGCGTACCGTGGGATCGTCTCCACCTCCGGGGTCCTGCGAATTACCACCCTCCGCCCCGCTTTCAGGCTTCACCCCAGGATCGGCCTCGCCTCGCAGCAGCGTGTTGAGTTGTGACGCCTCGGAGGCGTTGAAGAACTCCGCGCCGGGCCCAGCAGCGGCGCCCGCGCCACCGGACTTTCGCCGGTTAAGCACGCCCATCCTAACAGGATGCACGTCGCGACCAGCGCTGTGGCATCGCGCGCGGGTCGAACGACGTTAGGGACAATGTCGACAACTTCAAAATTCTTGGGGGGGACGACGTGAGCAATTAGTCTTCTAAAAGTGTCGAAGTGATGGATTTTCCCGCGGCCTTTTCACCACAACCGCCGGCGTGCCAAAAGCGCCAATTATTTTTTTGGCCCGACTGTCGCCCTTCGGACGTCATGTCCCCTTCAGTGCGCGCACGCGCGTCTCGCGGGGCGATTATGACCGGCGACGCGGCACCGCCCGGTGGTCCCCGAGTCCCGGGTCCCCGCGGGCTTCCCAAAGGACGCGGCCGGGGCGGCCAAGTCCTGGGGGAGACCGAGACGGTGCCTGCTTCGTCGTCGTCAGATCTCGCGGCGCCGACTTCCTCGGAAAACGCGTTGCGGGCGACCAGCACGCCGTTCATCCCCCGGTCCCTCCCCCCCGCCGCGAGACCGAGTCCGAGCGTAGCTGTGCCGGCGCCGACGACCACTGCACCAAAAGGCAAACGCGGTGGCGGAAAGGATACGGCGAGTCGGACCCCAAACCCGCTCGGTGCGAAATCTGAACCGAAGAAACAACCACCAGGGAAAAGAAAAGATGAAACGAAACAACAACAAACGCCTTCCACGAACCCATCGCCTGCCACGACCACGGACGACCGGTGGTGGAAAACAATCAGTAACTGCGACCCGATCACACTGGAGCCGCTTTGTGACCTGGCGTACCCGCCGTTCGAGCTCGCGAGGGCGGTCGGGGAAACAATCGCGCACGCGCGAGATATCAAAAAGAACGGCCAGAAAAAAAAACAAGGCCAAAACCCGCCCGACGACCCCGACGCGAAGCACCTGTTCGACCCGCCCGTTTTGGCGGAGTACGTGGTGAAGTCGAAGCAGTTCGAGAACCCGTTGAACCGGTTACAAATGACGGAAAAGGATTGCATGCGGCTGGACAACCACCTCGCGACGTTTCGTTTGAAAACGTTTTTCGTGGTGAAAGCGTTTAAAGACGCAATCGCCGAGCGAACCGCCGCCGCGGCGGAACGCTTGGCGCGGGAAAACGAAACCGCGGAAACCGCGCAACGCAGGGTGGAACAACTGCAAAGTGAGCTCGCGGAGAGTCTGTTTATGAGCATGCGGGCGCGGGGGGCGCGGACTGCGGCGCAGACTGCGGTTCAAAGGGAAGGCGGCAGAGGGGGGGGTCCCGGGAGAGGCAACGCGGCGAGGGGAGGCATGGGCGGCCCACGCGACGAGAGTTTCGTTCGCGAAGGCGGCCTCGCGATGATCGACGACGACCAAGGAATGCGCGGTCGTACGTTGGTGCGGTCCAGTGGCAACGACCAGTGGCAATGGGAGGATGCGTCGCATTTACTGGAAGGACCAGTAGAGGCGTTCCCGGCACTGGGGGGAGGTCGGCGCGCGTCGGCGGCGGCGGTAGCGCCGCAAACGCAAACGCAAACGCCGCGCTCGGGACCGAACGCGTTTCCCGCGCTGTCCTCCGCCGCCGTTGTTGCTCCAGGACCTGCTGGCAGTTCAGGTGGCGGTTTCTTGTGGAGCGCGATGGCGCAAACGGTGAGCAGCTCTGTGCCGGTCGCGCCGGCCACTACTCGTCGTCCCATCCGTGTGCAGTCGGTGCCGAAACCCGAGGACCGACACGTCGCGCTCGACCCTCTGTTCCTCGGGTACGCGCCTTACCGACTCGACGCAGACGATGGTTTGCCGTCCAATCAACCGGCTGACGCTGACCCGTCCGTGGCGAGGCGGCGCCAGCTCGCGGACGCGTTCGGGGTGCGTAACCCGGATGCCCGCCCTTCCGTGTTCGCCTCGTCCGCGCTTGAGCAGTTCACCAAGGAGGTTGTTAAAACCGCGCGAGCGTTCCCGCGAGAGATATCAAAAATGGAACACCAATTGGAGAAATTCGTGGACGAAGGAACTAAAAAGCGAATCTCGTTCGAAGTCGCGCCCCGGAAGCTTCGCGCGGTGGGCCACGCCCTGGCGCAGACGTTCGGGTGCGCCACGTGCGCGTACGGCAACGAGCCGAACCGGCACATCGACGTGTTCCGCACGGACAGGACGAGCTGGCCCTCCATCCGGTTGTCGGACGCGGTGAAGTTTGACGCGGCGCAACACAAAGCTGAGGGTTTGGAAAAGCAAAGCATCAAGACTAGGGAAAAGGAGGAAAAAGAAGTGCGCGTCGCGGTTCGGTTGTCCGTGGTGGACGGCGAACAGGTTTACGACGAAGACTCCATGGTCAACGCGATTACGCTGACGTTTTCGGACCAACCCCAGGAGATGGGTTCATCTGCTTCTTCATGCGGAGCGCAGACGGTTCAGATGAACCTGAGCTTCGCCCCCGACGGCGCGCGAGGCGCGCGGGCCGGGCCCAGCCCAGGCGACCCGTGGTTCCCCGATTTCACGAGCTGGTACAGCCGCGGGCGGTGGGTGCGTTTGGAGATTCGGTTTAGTGATTTTGAGCAAGTGGAGCTCGTGAAGCGGTCGCTGAGTGAGTTCTCGGGGGAGTTCGCGTGGGAGGTTTTAAGGAAACACGGCTCGAGCGCGGGGGGGGGGGGGTTGAAACGTCTCGAAGACGGCGACGACGTCAGCGCGCACTTCTTCCGCAAAGAAACGTACGACCAGGTGGTTGGGAAAATAGGAGGCGGCCAACGGGGACGGTTCCGGGCGAAGGGTTTTGTGGAGCGGGGCGATTTGAACGGAGGTGTGGAAGACGAAGCGTCGGTCCGTGGCGAATCCTCCCTGAACGCGGCGAGGCGCCAAGCCAAACAAACGGCGGCGACGCTTTTCGGAGGGAAAGCGCCGCGCGTGCCCGGGGCGTTCGGGAAGGGGAAAGACCCGTCTTCTGTCGATGCGCCGACGCACTCGGCGTGGGAAGACGACGAGGACGTCACGGTGGAGGAAACCGGCGACGCGTTCCAGGCGGTGGGTCGCGAAGAGTCGGAGTAGGTACTACAACGTAGGCGGTTGGAATAGCAATAGGCCTAGCTTGGAAGAGACAACATGTAGTCATGTCATCGATATTTCGAGTACTCCTGATCGGACGGGCACGCGCGTGACAGGAAGTGAAGTCGATGAGGCCGCGGGGCTTTCGTCGTCCCGATGAAATGGATTCATTTTTCTCGGAAGACGTGACTAAACGAGTAACGAAAACAACGAAAAGTCCCCACACAAAGCCTGGGGCGCGCCCCCCCCTCGACGCGCGATGGAACCCGCCCCTCCGACCGCGGATGATCTGCCCGCGATGATAAGTGACACGATGACGGTCTACTACGCGGCCAAGATCGCGGGGCTGCAGCGCGCCGCCGCGCTCGGGAAGGTCGGGGAGGCGGACGAGTTCAGGGACGAGCGTGCAGACGCGCGTTGGAAACTTTGGCTGCACTTCAGCGCAAGACCCGACGGAGCGCCACTGGAAGAGGGTCAGAAGTCGTCCGAAGCGCGCGATTGGATCCGGTCCATGGATAATTTGATGACCGCCGCGTGCGACAAGCACCCGGAGGCGTGCTGGGAGATGTACAGGCGTGCCAGTCAAGCCGAGAAAGAAAGCGCTGAAGAGCAGGGCGTGCTTCGCAGTTCAATCGGAAAATTTGAGTATCTCTTTCTGAGTTTCGCCGCAGACGGCGGTCATGTCCTCGCGATGAACACTCTGGCGCATTTACTTGTAACTGCGAAGGACGCCGCCTTTGTCAGAGATACTCTCTAGATGACCGAGAAAGATGGGCTGGCGTACTTTCAAAAGGCGGCGGATTCAAACAGCGGCGACGCGATGACTATGCTCGCTGTGTTTTACGCAAACGGCAAAGGCGGCGTCGACAAGAATTTGGCGCGCGCGGAAGCGCTGTGCGACGAAATCGACATGCCCGAAACCGTCTGGATGGAAATGACATCTCCTGAACAACGCACTGGTATGATTGCCACTACAAAACAAGAGATCATACACGAGAGGCTTCGCAGAGGAGGCGACGCGGACGCGAAGGGTTACTCTTTCGTGCACGATCCGCTCCAGGAGGACACGCCGATGGGCTCGCAACGAATATGTTCTGGGTGCATGAAGACTGCTCCACAAGGCGCCGGGATGAAAAAATGCCAGGGCTGCAAAGTCTGCTGGTACTGCAGCAAAGAGTGTCAGAAGGCGGACTGGCCTAGGCACAAAGCGGATTGTTCCCTGATGCACCCCGACGCGAAGATTGACGAGAAGTGGTTCAGAAGCTGCCCCGGATTACTAAACGCGGTGTGGCTCACGGCATACATCAATCGCAACGCGATTCCCGTGATCGACATCTCGACGATGCCGGGAGACGACGAATCACGTCTTGTGGTGACGGTGATACCAAAGCACGAGTTGATGAACTTCAACTGGGGCTGGAGGATGTCGCAAAAGGCGCCGTCCCGCGAGTACCTCGCGAAGGGGCCCAAGAACTTGGATACTTTTCAAATCTGGGTGCATCTCGACGTCAGTCACCTCAACGGGAGCCAGCAAGTGTTGTTCGGGATGGACGGATTTAATTTCGTTGACCGCTCGAAAACTGTGCTGGAAAACAAAAAAATGCTGAACGCGGCAATGACGTGGCAAGCGTGCACGGTCCGGAATCGGGTCGCGGAGGTTCGAGCGCACACGAACCTGGAAACCGCCGACGAATCGGTTTCGCCTGACACGAAAGACCCAACTTCCGCAGGCGCACCGCACTCGTCAGGGAACACACCGGGCTCGGCAAAGAAAACGAAAAAGAAAAAGGGGGGGAAGGGCGGAGGCGGGAAGAAGTGATCGGCGCGGCGACCACGAGAAGCGAGGTCGCGCGGAAGGCGGAGAAAAACAGACAAGTTGAAAAAATGTGAGTGTTTAGTCGCGGGGAGTTTGTAATTCAACCGCTACGGAAGTCTTTCGCGACTACGTCATCACATCGACGCTGGATTTGTTTCATCGGTTGAATGCGCTGCTTCTGAAGTGCGCGTTGTCGACGGTGCGGTACAGTTGTCCTAACTTGAGTAGCGTCTCTACGGCTTCGAGTACCTTGCGTTCGGTGAAACGGCGGTCCAGCGCGGCGACCACGGCTTGCACGTTGATGCCGTGTTTGCCCGTGCCTTGGGGTCCGTTGAAAACACTATTCACCTGGTCGATGCACATGTCCTCGGGAAATATACCTTCACGAAGCCTGCAGTCGCCATGTGGAATTTCTCCTGCTTCACGGGCTTCTCCTGCTTCACGCCACGAAGCGTTTCCAGCGCTTTCTTTGTCTTCGCCAACTCCGCCTCCGAGGCCGCCAAAGCCTTCGCGAGCTCCTCCTTCTCTTCCAGCTCTTTCTTTGTCTTCGCCAACTCCGCCTCCGAGGCCGCCAAAGCCTTCGCGAGCGCCTCCTTCTCTTCCTTCTCCTTTAGCAGAGCGTCTTGGAGCGCAACGACGGTGACGTCGAAACGCTTCGTAGGGGTGACCTTGATACGCTTCGGGGGCGGGGGAGTGTCTTTTTTTTTCGGCGAGGATTTCGTTTCGTTGCCTGCAACCCTCCGCGCTGGCACGGTCGCCTTCTCCGCGACCGGCGTAAGCGCCTTCTTAGCTAAGTACTTCAGAGCCTTGTACGCCTTGAGATTATTATCGGAACTTAGCCTGAACTTGGCCTGGTTAGGCATCTTCCCGGAAGTGAACCTGACATGCAAAGTACGAAAGATGGGGCGTGCGATGCCGTGAAGGCACGCGCGAGAGCGGGGGCGGGGGGAGGGGCGGGGACGGTGTTTCCGCCGATTTCGACAAGCCAGTCGTCGCGGGAGGTATCCCGGGCGGCGCGGCGAAGGCCGTTCCGAATGTCACGTCGACGCAGGGGAGCGTGCGATCCGGTGTGGAGTGATGACAAAACCATTCAGGATTGATATTTTGGGCTCCAAAAACGGGAAGGTTCGACCCAAATCGAGCTTCGTCAGTTCGTGTCGCGCCACCGCGATGGTGGCCACGGTTACCATCGAGCTCCCTCCCGTGGACGCGTGCGGCGTCTGGCGGGTGACGAATCCGTTCGCCCCGAATGTCACCATGGTCGCCGCGGACTTGAGAAGCCGCGCGCGTCGGATTGGGCTGCGACGACACTTACAGGTCAAGTGCCCAGTGACCGGGCTGTTACTCGAGCCATTGGGAAACGCAGTTGTTGTGAATCTGGATAAGCAGGCCACGGCGTACGCGCGGTCAAAGAAAGTGTACGTGCGGTCACCCGCCGAGCTCGCGATTCAAAGCGTGCGGCGCACGTGCGTGTTCACCGACTGGACGAACGAAAAACGCGTGCCCGTGGGGAAAAAACACAACGCCGATCCTTTCGAGTAATTTGCCGACGAGATTGTGAGCGCGGATGCGGCACAAATAGACTAGTCTTTATGTCAATGGACATATACCTTTGTTACCCTAAACCCTAAACCCCCTATACTGCTATACTAGTACCACGTATTCCCTCCTTGAACTCCGGGAAGCGCGCTTCGCGTAAACCCAAGCCGTGCCGACGCGTTTCGCGTGACACGCGCGCTCTCTGGCCGCGGCGTCGCCGGCGACCCAAACGTGTTCCATCTGCGCCGGCGATACATCAATCGACTCAATCGTGTCCACGGGAAGCACGTCACGAAACGCGCGTGTCGTTAACACTAGCGCTGACGTAACGTGCCTCGCCGTGGTCGTGAAAGCGCTTTTCTTGTTTTCGGTGACGTCAACGCCGATTCGCCGAAGTAATCCCCAACCTCGATTTCGCACACGATTGTTTGGGCGGGTTTCTTTTTTGTGTGGGAGTGTTTTTCGGCGGTATCCGCGTTGGTATTTCCCTCGGCATCCGACGATATCAATATAGCACCCTCCGTTCCCTCCTCCGCCGCGATTTGCGCACGTCGTTTGTGCGCGAACACTCTTCCCTTTTCCACAACTCGCAGCGCGTCGCATTGTTCAAACTCATCGCAGAACCGCTCGCCCGGGTGTCGCGTCTCTCTCCGCGCCGCGTCTGTGAGGAAGTTGAGCTCAGCGGCGTCGAGTTTCGCGAAGAAAGGAACCCCGGACCACAGCTTTGAAAACTCTGCGCGCCGCCGTCGCAGCGAGCTCGCCAACGACGCGTACGCGGCGGCGTCCCGTAGTTCCCACAGAACTACACCACCCGAGTCGTCCGGGTCCGATTCTTGGTCTTCGTTTTGAACGTCCCTGGCCACCGCGACGAGCGTATTTCGCCCAGCGCCCCACAGCGACGCCAGCACGGCGCGATCGCACGAAAATGAGTGGCCTCGCGTGAGCGTGGCGACGAGACGCGTGTTTTCCACAGACTCGAAACAGTCGTCCTTCGCCGCGCGGCTGCTGTCCTCATCGACCACGCGGATTTCCATGCACCCGCGCTCGATGACGCACAGCTGTGCGTTTTTGTGGTTGTGCACGCCGTCCTCCGCGTTACCGGCGCGTAAAAGAACCTCACCCGGAACGCAGGTTCGCTCGTTGAACCTTTCGAGAATTCGGTCGGCGCGTTCCGGCGAGGACTCGTTTATTTCGTCCGACACGAGTAAACAGGCCCTCAAAGTTTCGTCTCGTCTCTCAACCAGCTCACTTGCTACCCGGGCCACTTCCTTTGCCGCGCGCTGCCGTCCGCAAGTCAAACCGAAAACTCGCCGCGCCGGCGAAACGCGTTTCTCTTTTTTGCGCGACGCCGAAGCCGAAACAGTTCCGCAGTCGCGCGCGTCGCAAACGCGGGTTTCAAGTCGGTCAAACGAACTTGCGTTGGTTTGCGTTTCGGAACCGTTTGAGTGCAAGGTAGTACTAGTCACAAACGTCTCGCTTCCCGATGCTACATCCACCGCGTCCTTTCGGTGCACCCCAACGGCTTCATCGCCGCGAATGAAAAGTGCGTCCCGCGCCTCGCCGGCCCGGTCCCGCAAACGCCGGATATCGCGTTCGGGTCGCGCGGTTTCTTTTTTACGTGACTCCTCATCTTTTTTCGTCTCCTCCTTGAAAACGAGCGCCTGCATCAGCCCGAGGGACGTCTTCGTGCGCGCCAGGCGCATGTCCTCCGGGAGCACCGTGTCCAGGGGCGCGATTCCAGGCGGGCGCGACAAGCTTCGCCCGGGCGATTTCGAGTGAGTCCCCACGGTTTGCCCGTCGACCTTGGACTTCGACAAGGCTTGCCGCTTTCTCGGATCAATCATCGCACCGGCTGGTTTTACTTACTCAAGCCAGGGCGGACGTTAACAGGCGCGTTCCCTTTTAGTCCGGCGAGCATCGCACGTTTGGTCCGCCCGTGGGTTCGCGAAAGGACCACGCGCTGAAGCGGAGTGTCTCGACGAAGCCGACGCCGAGGTATAAATTTACACGCGCAAACCAAAAAACGTGTCTCCACTTTTCGGAGCTCTGAGGTTTTTGCTTCACGATCCGGGACGCGGGCACCACACTCGCTCGCGATCTCCGCTTGTGACCGGGTTACGCGTCGCGAACGATGGTTCGCGTTTCCACCGCCGTCCGCCTCGGCGTCGCGTGCCTCGCCCTTTTTCTGGGCATCGCCGGTGCGTGCGGACCTGAGACCGATCTCTGGCGGATTATCTGCCAATCCGTCCGTGCCTTTTCGCGGAAGCTTCCCGAAGCACACGCCCTACTTGATCGTTCTTTCCATCACCGCACCCGCGGACCCGGACCCTGACCTCGTTCTCGTTTTCCGACAATTTCCCATTCACCGCAACTGCAGTCGCGCAAGACGAGCGCCGTCACATCCTGACCGACATCCCGTTGGCCAACGACGACATCGACGCGGTGGCGATCTTCCCCGGGGATGTGGATGTGTCCTCCGGGTTCCCCAGTTCGCGGCCCATGAAAATCTTACTCGGCTTTCGCAACAACGGCGAGTCCCCTGTCAACGTGACGCACATCGCGGGCTCGCTAAACGCGGCGAACTCGTTCGCGTTCTACGTCACGAACTTCACCACGGTCGGTGTGTTCACCACGGTTGAGCCAGGCAAGGAGGCTTCGTTCGAGTACCCGTTTGTTTTGGACAAGGAACTGGCGGGGCATTCTTTCCGGCTCGCGGTGACCGCGTTTTACGCCGACGAAACCGAATCCTACGCCTCGACGTTTTACAACCGCACCATCGCCGTGAATGACCCGGTGGGGGTGTTCGACACGCAGACGTTCGTGGTGAAGCTGGTGTTGCTGGCGCTTGTGTTGGCCGTGGTGTACGCCGGGCTCGTTTACGCGGGCGCCGCGCCCGCGCTGGAAAAACAAATCAAGAAAGCATTGGGGAAAGGCAAGAAACAACCCAAGCAAGTCAAGAAATTAAACAAAGCCGAGGACAGGGACGAGTGGCTCAAAGGCACGGCGTGGAAGGACGGGAAGGGGCAGTGAGTTGAGTGATGTGATTTTATCGCGTGTCCGGATCAGCGCGCGCGCACTACAACGGAATAAACAGACTGTGATTAATATACCAAGCTCTCGTTGTTTCATTGTTCGTCGCGATGAAAGTTCACCTCAACAATCACTTCGTGACTTCGTGCATCGC
>Ga0302114_10000335_pt1 | contig 33398 bp, 41 predicted proteins | sample AG5_Surface_MG_FD_203107 | JGI IMG/M metagenome (GOLD analysis project Ga0302114, IMG submission 203107) | Marine microbial communities from Western Arctic Ocean, Canada - AG5_Surface | ecosystem: Environmental > Aquatic > Marine > Oceanic | place: Canada: Western Arctic Ocean | collected...
AGGTTGATCGTATTTCGCTCCATGACCGCGAAATAAAGGAAATTAAGTCTCTGTTAGAAAATGGTAAGAATATATTTTTATGTGGTGCGGCTGGTGTCGGAAAAACATTCGTTCTTAATAAAATTCTTGATGAGACAAATAGTATAGAAATATACGATGAAGTCTTACGTAAAAAGGATATATTCATAAGTACTATAAAAAATTCAAATATGTATGCCTATATAGACGATTACGAATCCGATACTGCATATAAAAGTATAGTGGAAACCATATGCGAAGGTGGTCGGGTTACAAAAAAACCATTAATCGTTACGTCTAAAAATGTACACATGTTACCCAATTTTAAACTTGTATTTCTACCTAAACGTAAACCAGAAACTATTCAGTGGTTAAATAAAAATCACCCACGTTCAAAAATAGCGTCAGAAAAGTGTAAAGGAAATATAGGAAACTATTTTAATTACCTTGAATATAGCGACGAAAAGGATATTTTTAAATCGTCAAAAGACATTATTGAAGATTTCTTTTGTAAACCGGGTACTGTAGATATAGAAGAAACTATACATGAACATGGACATATTTGGGGTGCCGTACACGAAAATTATCTCGGGGCTAACCCGGAACACCCCGATAAAATTATGAATGCATTAATAAATGCAGATACCTTCGATACAGAACTGTATAAAGGTGAATGGGATTTCATGCCTTATTTTGTTTTATATGCCATGAAAATACCAAAAGTATATACGCGTAACACATTAATTGAACCCGATACAATACGCCCGGGGAGTGCATGGACAAAATATGGGAATCAGAAAATGCGTGAACAAAAAATTAGAAGTATACAAGTACGTTCACATACAAATATGAACCAACATGAATTCATGCTTTTACGAGAGTATGCAAAAAAAGGTGACGTCTCGAAGTTTAAAGAGTATAACTTATCACCACAAGATTTTGATGTTATGAACCACCTTGGTTTACAGAACAAACTGAAACAACGGGAGGTTACTAAAATCAAAAAAATGATTAAAGAAGATAGTCTAAATTAACTAAATGAATACAACTACTCCAGCTTCAGAAGAAGAAGAAGAATATAAAGTGTCTCGGGTCATCGGTAACGAAATTTTCTATTACGGGGAAATTACCGATGTTGATATTCTCGAGTTTATTGAAGATTTTAAAAAACTCGAAATTAATCTTCTTAAAAAGAAAGCCGAACTCATAGGGTACGAACCTGTCATACATTTTCATATATGTAGCGAAGGAGGTGATTTATTCGCAGGGTTAAGTGCAATGAACATTATAGAAAAATCGCGTGTTAAGGTCATTACCATAGCACAAGGTGTGTGTTGTTCCGCCGCCACGTTTCTCCTTTTAGGTGGTCACGAACGTCGTATAGGTAAGAATGCACACGTTCTCATCCACCAAATATCTACAAATGGGTTCTGGGGAAAATACGAGGAACTCAAAGACGAAATGAAATCGTGTGATAAACTCATGGATATGATTACAAAAACGTATAAGGAAAAAACAACTATACCCCAAAAACAATTTAAGAAAATTATGAAACGTGATATGTATTTAGATCCACAAGAATGTATCAAGTATAATGTCGTTCATTCGATTGATTAGACCCTTCGGGTCTGGGGGTTTTTCAAGTCTACGTGTCTCTTATACAAACCAATAATAGATAGTAGTATTATGAAAATACAAATAGTATTTGCGTTTATGGGAATAACCGTGTTTTGTGGAGGCCTAAGTCGCTCCATTCGTTTATAATCTACAACTGGTGGAACACTACTCATATATTACTACTATAATGGAAACAATTTTTAAAACAGATAAAAACGGCAATCAAAGGTACACGTCCGTTCGAGTTGAAAAACTCAAGGACGGAACCGCCAATATTATTAAAGCAACTGGTGTTGTTGATGGTAAAGAATCTATCTCAACAACACACGTTCCTCTCGGGTACGAAAGTGCCCTGAAACGAGCAAAAACTATTTGGAAGAATTTACAAACCCCGGATGTTATGCCTATGTTGGCAAATAAATGGGACGATCGTAAAAAGTATATTTCGGAACCGTTCTACGTCCAACCGAAACTTGACGGGGTTCGATTACTCGTCTCGAATAAAGGTGGGATTTCACGTACGGGAAAACTCGTTCCGGGAACCGAGTATCTCGGTAAAGGTCTTAAGGATGGTGAATACCTCGACGGTGAGTGTTATGATCCAAATAAAACGTTTGAGGAAATTACAAGTTTGTTTAAAACTGACCCGAAAAAACTCGAGTTTTACGTTTTTGATTATTTCGATGTGAATCGTCCCGATTTACCGTTCGAGGAAAGGTGTAAACATCACGTCACGGTCGAAACGAAACTTGTTCGTAAGAAAACGTGTTTGAAACAGTTCCATGAGAATTTTGTTTCTCAGGGCTATGAAGGTACCATGGTTCGCGAATCGTCGAGTGTTTATGAAAACGGGAAACGAAGTAATTATTTGTTAAAGTTCAAGGATTTCATGACGGAAGAATACGAAGTCGTCGACGCAAAGACGGGACATGGTCGAGATGCAAATGCCGTCGTATGGGTCTGTAAAACGGAAAATGGAAGTACATTCTGTGCTCGACCCGAAGGAACGATAGAACAAAGGGAGTATTTTTACTCAAATAAAGAGAAGTATTTTGGAAAAATGTTAACCGTAAGGTTCCAAAACTTGACGGAACTTGGTATTCCAAGGTTTCCAATCGGGATAGTATTTAGAGATTATGAATAAATATATTATATTACACAAATGAAAAGAGTTGCTATTGATATCGACGAAGTCCTCGTCTCGTTCGTTAAACCTATGGCAAAGTTCCGTGGATACAAAATGCCGACCGCCCAAAAGTACCCGTACGTGTATAAAGATATGTTCGATATTACCGAAACCCAATCGCGTACCATGGTCCATGATTTTTACGAATCTGAGGCGTTCGCGAAACTTAAACCTATCCCAGGTGTGTGTAAACAGATGGGGTATTTACGCAAACACGCCGATACAATGTATATCGTTACGGGTCGACAAAGTTACGCACGTGATCAGACTGAAAAGTGGCTCGAATACTGGTTCCCCAATACCTTCGATGATCTTATCATGACCAATAGTTATACGGATCACGAAATTGAGAAACATGAAATCTGTAGAAGTCTTGCCTTAGACTCGATCATTGATGATAGTTTTGACGTGTGTACCAAATGTAACCGTATCGGTATTGATTCGTATAACATTATTGGGTATGGTAACATGCGGTACCCGTGGGCTATACAATCGAATATGCAGAGAGTTTGGGGTTAAAAAGAACAGTTTAATACTAAATAAAATGTCGTTTGGTATCGTCGGTATTTCCCCACCCACATTAAAAATTGCAAACGGGGTTCAAAAAATTAATAAGGTTCACACGTGTAACCAAAGTATTTCACAAGAACTGAACATGTATAACGCCGAAAACCATTCGTGTGTTGCCGACCTCATGTTAAACATGGACCGTCCTCGAACTATTGTTACGGCGTGTAAAAACGTAAAAGACGTTCGTCCGACCTTAACTCGTATTCTTGAATGGTCTGACCCTGAAGATACGATCATTAATTGTACGCACGAACACTATAAACATAGCATGTATTACGAAAACGAGTGTTCGAACAAAAACGTACACTATTTAAGTGCATCCCTTACAAACGACGCATTCCTCGTCGGAGGTCAAAAACGCATTTTTAGATCCCACGAACCCTTATTCTATTCGTTCGCTAAAAATGTTCAACATACGGGGGACATGCCGGGATCGGGACATTTCTCTAAAATGGTTATTGATGGTCTTGAGTGTGCCATGTTCCAAGTCGTCGGTGATGCGTTTGCGTACTGTAACGGGAACGTTCCGGTCATGCTTTCACTCATGGATAAGGCTAAGAACATGGACGTTTCGGGGCCCGTTATTGATCGGTGTAAAAGTCAACTTTACGTGACTCGAAACTATAGTCAAGTCGCCCAAGTTAAAAATTCAACCACGTGGTTCATGGAGTATACGTTCAAAGCGCGGTTACCAACACCCGTCATACACTCGGCTATTACATCACGCATGACGAGTCAATACGCAAAATTATCTGAAACACACCAATCGTATAATACGTTTTACGATACGAACGTTATTCTCCAAACGATCCGGTTCTGTTTTGCAATGGCACTCTATGAAGCTAACCAAATTTCGTATGGGAAAATCACAGACTGGTCTAAAAACTCAAACGTGGCGTGTCACATGTTTGAAACACACGATCCCTTATACGTGATGGATGCGACCGTCGAGTTTGCGAGGACGTTTGTCATGCATTGTGTGAACTCCGGGGTACCTATACCCACAGTTCAAGCCGCGTTGAGCCAATATGATTTTATGAAACAAGAACGAACGTCGATGAATTTTATCGCGTCGTTGAGGGATGTTTAATTTTTTAAAATAAGGTAATATTTTAAAAAGATAAATACAAAGCAAATGCCTTACCACTTGGCCACACGAGCTCGACTATATAATATGCTCGCGACAGGGTTCGAACCTGCGATCCTTTGCTAAATTTGTAAAACCTCTCTCGACCGGAGTTGAACCGGTGACTTCGCGATTAACAGTCGCACACTCTAACCAACTGAGTTACGAGAGAAACGAGTATGGGGGTCGCGCAACCAAGGATCGAACTCGGGACAATTGGAGTTTAGTGACTAAACGAATAGTTATAATAATTTATTACAATTACAATCCAATGCTCTACCAACTGAGCTATCGCACGGTGATGCCGGCAGGATTTGAACCTGCGCTCTTTCGAACCAGAGCCTTAATCTGGCGCCTTAGACCACTCGGCCACGGCATCGTTATCAGCTACTGCTAGGATTTGAACCTAGGTGATTGGATTCAAAGTCCAAGATACTAACCACTATATGACAATAGCTCCCCGTATTTATTTTGTTTGTATTCTTTAAGTAAGAATGTTCATTCCGTTACTAATCGTACTTTTAATAGTACTTTTACTCTTACTCGTAATCACACGTATCAGGAAAAAACCTGAGTATAAGTGTTTCCTACTCACACTGGAAACATCAGCCGACCGACGCGAAAAGTTTATTAACCATTACGATAAATCCATACCTTTAGAAATTATATACGGAACGGATACCAGGAAACTCGAAAACGCTAAAAAGTACCAGAAAATCATCGACCCTCCGTATTACCGTGAGGCTCTTAGACTCCATTATAATGAAAATAAAACACGTCCCGATATTACATATTTCAATTTAGGGGCTATTGGGTGTTATATGGGACACATGAACTTTTATAAAAGGTGTTTTGAACAAAACCTCAAATATGCCGTTATTTTTGAAGATAATGTTGTTATAAAAGATAAACGTGTTTACCGAGAAATCCAGGATGTTATCAATAAGAAAGGTGACGATTTTGAAATGTGTTTCTTCCATTGCTTATCGCGGTACCCCGATGAGGAAAAGCTGGATAAACATGGTCTCGAACGCGTTAAGTGGATTTCGAGTACCAAGTGTTACCTCATACACGTCGATAATATGAAAAAGTATTATAAACACTTTTTTCCTATTGATAACCACGTCGACATGAAACACGAAGATATTATTGCCCGAGGGGCGCGTGTTTACTATAAAGATCTTAGACACTGTTTACACATTGACCGTACACACAATAGTACAATCGGACATAGTAATTGGGGAAAACGTGAATTCTTTTCGAAACGGTACCCTACCGCAACCACCGATGATCTCGAGCTTGGTTGGTAAACACATTAGTTCCACGGTATATCTTGTGGACGAAACCGACACCCATCTTTTAAAAAGTCGACAAACTTTTTAAATTCTGGTTCGGATATATCGGTATTTTCCATCGAATTGAGAACGTTACCAACATATTCGTTATACTTTTTATGATTACCTCTATGTGTAAGTCTATTCTCACGCAAATTACCAATTTCACGTGGCATCATGATTATATTCTCACTCGCGTGTATATCATACTTAACCTTTTCAATAATTGGGTGACTCTTGAACTCTTTTGGTATGACGTGATGGTCCTCGACGTTACGAACATTCCATCTAAGTTTGAATGTTCGTCTGAGTAATGATCCGTACCGCATACTATAGTTTTGAAATACTTCTACACCGAGACGCATCATTGAATCTTCCAATTCATCAACTTCTTGCCATGCCGCAAAACACTCTTCTGATGTTCCCGAAACGTAACACTTTTCATACGCCTCGTCGAGTGCTTCCGCGAACCTAAACTGAAGACGTGGGTTCTCGAACGTTTGAAACGCAATATTTATTTTTTTAGAATACGTATTTTCAAGAATGTTCTTACGTATTTGGTTACGTTTGTTTTCGGGTGTTAGGGGAATTGAAGAAACTCTAATCATTTACTTTTTAACGTGGTATATCTTTAACACGTTAAAAAGTAGGCGTGATCCCAGCGGGGGTCGAACCCGCGACCTCGGCGTTGCGTTTGTGACACTAAAGTCACTTAGGTATACCTAGTAATGTATAAGCACCGCGCTCTAAACCAACTGAGCTATAGGATCATGTTTATATATCAATCATAAACTTTAAACCAAATACAACTTTTATTAACCGTAAAACATACTCTTTGTATTCAATCATTTGTACTATACAGTATAGTTTAATCTTTATACCTCACACGAAGGGTAAGACTCTAAATCTAGTGATTGTCTCGGTGTTGGTAATTGATTATCCGGTGTTTTTGGACGTGTCATCCATTTTTTTATAGCTTTTGATACGCGTGAATCGTCTTGTTTAATTAGTTCACTATTTGAAATTATACTTAACCCGTTACACACATCAGGTTTGTTTTCTTTACCGGGGAACGTTTCGTTAAACGCATCTATCGTGTGCCCGGGTATATCAGGTGCTTCATCAAGTAATCTATCGTATTCTAAACGCACTTTATTCACAAAATCTAAAACGTCTTCGCGGTATTTCGTTTCGAGCGATAATTCCATATCAATGTTCCTATAGAATTTTGAGTATTGGATGGACATGACCGAATGTGCTTCCATCATACGTGAAGAATTATTAAACTTTGATATTGATGTAAGTATACCCGCAATAACATTCATAAACGCAAAAAAGTATTGAAAAATAACAATTTTTTGTTTTTGTTCGGTTGACATGTTTTGATCATTAGGACTTAAAACCGCAAAACCACCGACACCTGTAATACTCGATATGATTATACATGGGTACGATAACCAATCGTTCTGTTTTTTATAAAACATACGTGCGTGATTATGTAACCATCTGTATCCGGCAGCCTTTTCGGCCCATCGGATTAGGAGTTGTTCTTGTTTTGGACACCAGTGATGTTGTTCTGGTATAATGTCGCCTCCCATTACTATTTCTTAGAAAATAAATATGCATACTCACGAGCCTGTGTATCAACACACTCGTTCTTTTCGTTTCCATTGTGTGCCTTGACCCACTTTATATCAACAAAATCAATTTTACGTAGTAGGTATAACATATGTATCCATAAATCCTTATTCTTTACGGGTTCACCTTTACTCGTTTTCCAACCGTTACGTTCCCAATTCTTCGACCACTCGAGTAATCCCATTTTTACATAGTTACTATCGGTATATACAGTTACAGTATCGTGTCCTAATTCTATACACTTCTCGAGTGCTTTTACGACCGCGGTCATTTCCATTACATTGTTTGTGGTTACCTTAGCACCACCTCGACCTATAAAGTCGTCTATAATATATGCCCAACCACCGGGACCAGGGTTTCCTAGACAACTTCCGTCTGTGTAGACTTCTATCATACTTACTAGTATATATGATAAAATCTTTATATTTCAACAACGTGTTCCTTTTTATACGGAAAACAGTAATAGTAACATTTAACCACGGGATTAAACAATATACACGAACCAAACACACTTCCAAAAATTATTAAGAACGCGTATACAGGTTTCATTTATATAGTACACGCGTTATTCTTTATCTTTCAGTTTCGGTATCATCACCGCAACACGATTTTGGGCAGAAAAGTGATAAGATTATAACACCAAGTACGGTAAAGGTTACCGATATTCCAATTATAAAATTCATTATATTTGTATAACTACTTAAAATTTTAAGTCTCTTTGAAACAAAATGGATTGGGATCCAGTTATTGTTCGAGGTAAAATCGACAAAACACGTGAAAAAGAAAAATACGTCAAGTTCATGGGTCAAGAAATCAAGTTACCTAAACGAAGTCAGTATTCAGGTATATCACCGGAACAAAAACTCGAGGAAGCTGAATTGTGTGGTACACATAGAAAAGTGAGTAAAGAAACGGGATTAACGATCCAACGGGCACGCGTTGCAAAACAATATACACAAAAAGATCTCGCGGGTCTTATACACGTATCAACAGATATTATCTCTTCATACGAATTAGGTAAATCAATTCCGGATCCTAACGTTATGCAAAAATTGCGACGAGTTCTGGGTGTTAAACTTTAAAATTTGGTCTAAATTTTAATTTTTAAATTGTAAATTTTATTTATTTTTTAAATTTTTAAACGCTTAATAGACGCTTAGTTGGAGAAGGCGAGGCCACCCATACCCGATTGGATTCTGAGGACGTTGTAGTTCGTCGCGAACATGTTAAGAGTATTCTTGGTGGAATCAGTTCCTCTTGGAGACGAGGTACCCTTGACCGAAATGGAGACTTGCGCGTTGTCGATTCTGGAGAAGTTACAGGTACCCGTTGGTTGATGCTCTTCTGGCTTGAGCGCAAAAGAGTACGAGTAGATCCCTGGCATTGGGGAGGAGGAGTGGTGGACGAATGGTTGGACGGAGTTAAAGTACTTACCGCCTTGTTCCTTGAATCTGTCTTGACCGTTGAGGACCAACTTGAAGCTGTCGAGTGGACCCGAAGTTTCTTCATCGAATTGCGCGAGGCCGTACAAGGCTGGCGCACCCGCGGCATTTGGGGCAATCGCGACGTTAGAGGCGGCGACCGACGCCATAGCGGAAGACACCGTGACCTCGGTGTCGGTAAAGTTCCATACACCGTTAGCGTCACCGACAACGTTGGAGGATTCAGTGGTACACCAGACCAATTCCTTGACTGGGTGGTTGTACGACAATCTGATTTGCTTGGTCGAACCGGCAGCAGCCAAAGAGTCCGAGCCAGTGTGCTGGACTTGTTCGATCAAGTATTCGTGACCCTTTTGCGCAAATCGTCTGCGTTCTTCAGTGTCAAGGTAGATGTAGTTACCCCACACCTTCAAGGAGTCGAAGTTAGCGTACGTGGACGCCAAGTCGATGTCAATTCTGACTTCGTGGTATTGCAAGGCAATCAATGGCAAGGCCAATCCTGGGTTTCTGTTAAAGAAAAAGATCAATGGCAAGTAAACCTTTTCGTTGTCAATAGTCGCCGAAGTCATCTTACCGTAGTTCAACTTCGCGGATTCGTCCAAGTACAATTCCGCGTACAATCTCCACCACTTTTGGTAGTGCTTGTCGATTCTTTGACCACCGATGGACAATTCGACAGTGGAGATCGCGGATTCCGCGATCCACGCATCTTCAGTAATAGTTGGTGCAGTAAGGCATGTCAATTCGACGTACATGTCCGCGATCAAATCACCGTTTCTGGCGACCGTGACGGAAACGCGACCACCAGCCGTGGCAGTACCGTTGACAGTTTGTTCGATGTTTTCCATCGCAAAGTTTGTGTGGCGTTTGTAAACAGCCTGGAAGAAAGTGACTTTTGGGTTACCAGTCAAGTAGACATCTTGGGCGCCGTAGGCGACGAGTTGCATGAGACCACCGGCCATATTGTTTGTTTTTGTACTATAGGCTGAGATTTTTATTTCAGGTGAAAGCTGCGAAAAAACCCATCCCTATTTTTCCTGGTACATATAAATGTCTGACCAAGAAGAAACAATTCTTGAACCAGTCGAAGAAATTGAGGAAAATAGCGAAATTGAAGAACAAGAATATGGATCTGAAACTGGATCGAATATTGAAGAAGATGACTTAACTACAGTCGGAGGTGAACTCCCGGATATCGATGATTTTGAAGATGAATTCGAAGATGAACCGTATATGATGGATATTGGTGGACTCTTAAGTTCGGTCCTCGCCACCGAAGAAGGTGATACCATATGTTCCGCACTGGTAAATATTTCCAGACAGATGGAAGTTCAAAACAAAATTCTTATAAAAATGTTATCTCAGATGCAAAAAAATTAACTTAGAAAAATAATCCATATGTAATAAAAGAAAATGGACGATACACATTTTATTAGTTCGGAATCAAATCAACGTGAATCCAATGCTATTATGTGGTCTAACCAGATTCAATCACTCAACCCTGAAGAGTTTATGCACCTTCTATCACAATTAGAAGATATGTGGGACATCAATACTACGGATAATAGTATGATATCGTTCCAACTTGGATATAAAAACTTTATAAATCCTCAGGACCTCGACCCTGAAACGGGGTTACCCGTTCGGTTTGACGTTGAACTTGTTTCTGGAAACCACAAACGCCTAAAAATGCAATTGGGACAAATGTATCATCGGGCTGAAGTTTTAAAACTTTTAGATACCGAAGACGATGAAGATATGAAAATATCCATGCGTATAAATCGTCTTATTGATCAGGTCGACGATGCATGGCAAATTATTTTTAGGGCAGCTCGTATACACGAACGTATCAATAATCCGACGTATGTACCCATAAACCCAGAATCAGATCCATCTATTTTTAGGTGTTCGACCATGGAAAAGATAGAGGAATTAGCACCATACCAACAGGCAATTCTCGCATGTTTACAAAACCTTTACGAAACGAATGTTAAAAGATACAAGGGGTACTGTTGTACACAGATTAAGACCGAAGATGGTAAAGATACACGTGCATGGAAACAGGTCGAAACAATACAGGAATATGTTTATGGGGTTGCACAGAAAGAGACACGATACGAGCTTTGGAAAAATTTATCTAGTCGTGGATCAGCCTATAACGACGTTATTCGACACTTAACGCACTGTAAAGATATGCAGTTTCCAGAGATTATTAAAAATAGGCATGTATGGTCATTTAAAAATGGTATTTTTATAGGTAAGGAGTGGTCGGCACAAACAGGTCTCTATGAATCGAACTTTTATACGTACGAGTCGCGTGAATTTAAAAATCTTGATCAAACCATTGTAAGTTGTAAATATTTCGATAAGGAATTTACGAATTACGAACACCTCGAAAACTGGTATGATATTCCAACACCATTTTTCCAATCGGTTCTCGATTACCAAAAGTTTGATTCGGATGTATCTAAATGGATGTATGTTATGGGTGGCCGTTTATGTTTTGATGTAAATGATATAGATACATGGCAGATTATACCTTTCTTAAAAGGTATTGCACGTTCTGGTAAATCGACGCTTATCACAAAAGTGTTTCGTAAATTCTATAACGCTGACGATGTACGCACACTTTCAAATAATGTTGAAAAGAAGTTTGGATTATCGTCCATTTATGATGCATTCATGTTCATAGCACCAGAAGTAAAAGGTGATTTACAACTCGAACAAGCTGAATTTCAATCTATTGTGTCTGGTGAAGACGTATCCATCGCAGTAAAACACGAAAAAGCTAAATCATTCGAATGGACAACACCTGGTGTACTCGGTGGTAACGAAGTTCCAAATTGGAAAGATAATTCAGGTAGTGTTTTGCGTCGTATTCTTACGTGGAACTTTGGTAAACAAGTCAAAGATGCCGACCCAACACTCGAATATAAACTCGATACAGAATTACCCATCATACTTCAAAAGTGTATTCGTGCATATCTTGAATACGCACAAAAGTATGCAGATCGAGATATTTGGAACGTCGTTCCAGAATATTTCAAGGTTGTTCAAAAACAAGTCGCAACGATTGCGAGTACACTTGAAAACTTCATGCAATCCACAGGTGTAAAATACGGGAAAGAATTATTTTGTCCACAAAAAGAATTCGTCGCGTTATTCAATTCACATTGTCAAGCAAATAATCTTGGAAAACCTCGTTTTACTCAGGATTTTTACGTGGGTCCGTTCAGTCAGCGTGAAATAGAAGTTCGTGAAGTAACACTCACATATAAGGGGCGTAATTACCCCAGACAGGCGTTCATATTTGGTTTAGATATAGTGAATGAAGATATTACATTTGGTAACGAGTATTAATTAAAATATCACGTTAGATTAAGATATGGATCCCAGGCAATTTGTAAAAAATTCGAATGTGACTATTCAGACCGAATCCAAGGTAGTACCAGCTAAAAAAGGTGGTCTCAAAATTGGAAAATTTCACCCGGGTATGTACAATGTTCTTGTAAACAAAAAGTTTTCAAAGGATGAAAAACGTGTAGACTTACAATACATTTTAAAACAAAAACCAAAGGGTCATGCTCAAATAGCAACTGGTTTAACCATTGATCTTAACGAGATTAAAGGTTATTATGGAAGGTTTCAAACAGGTGCCATACACACGTCTAATTTTGGATTAAAGGGTGATTTAAAAAAGGAATTCTTTTCAGTGCAGTTAAGTGGTTACAGCATGGACGGCACTGAACAGAAAAAATTCACGTTTGTCATTTACAGTAACGGTAAAATCCGTTTTTCGGGTGGGTTTTTAGGGTCTAATAATCTTAAAAAACAACCAGAAGCTTTGCGTAAATATTTAATTGATACATATACACAAAAACAGGGCTTTTTGTATAACGATATTGAATATAACAATATCGCAGGGTTCTTTAATACAAACGTAAACTTCGATTTAACGAGAATTGCCCAACAAAATCCTGTAAAAGCTCAAAGTATTAGTTATGAAACAGAAACAACACCCTTTTTATACATGATATATAAAGACCATAATTTTGTTTTATCGTCTAAATCTGGAAAACTTGGTTCGGGTGTCATTCAAGTTCAAGGTGAAAGTGACCCAGATGACCTTGAAAATGCGTATAAAGTAGGTGTTGATATGGTAAAACTACTCCATGTTTTAGGGTACACAATGGGGTTGGTAAACCGTAATGTAAATGCCCCAAAACTCCCTATGATGAAAAGTGTAAAAGCATCAACGTGTCCTAAACCACGTCGCCCACCATGTAAAGATGGGTTTGAAGTTCGTAAAAACCCACAGGGATCAGATTGCTGTTTTAAAATCCCAAAGAAACGGAGTGTTTCTAAGAAAAAAAGTACACCTAAAAACGTTTCTATTTCATATGATAAAGATGGTACTATGAAAATAGGTGGGCGTAAGTGTGATAGACTTACAAAACCCGTTTTACTCGACGTTGCTAAAAAGTTGGGTGTTGTCGGGATACGTGAAAAAAATAATAAAAATGTTATATGTTCGGCACTGGATGCGATTGAGAAAGGTACATCCAACTTAAAAATAGACGGAACATTGTGTCGAACAATGAAAAAAGACCAACTCGTTGCGATGGCATTATCTAAGGGTATCACGATTGACGATAAGGATACTGTAAAAATGTTATGTGATAAACTTCAGAATAAACCAAATACAGCAAATTCACCAAATTCACTTGCAAATGAAATGGAATCCGCACTTAAAATGAGAAGAAATAGAAACACGGTCAATCAGAGAAGAAAACTCAATGATACGGGTATAAGAAACGATCTCGTTAAAATGTATGGTAAAAAGTGGATGACAAAGTATGGTAAAGTTATGAATTTGGATAAAAATGTGCGTGATATAAAGAGAGAATTAAATAAGGCTGAAAAGAATAATTCTCTTAATGTCACGTCACGTAACGGTGTTATACGAAAGATGGTCGCGAACGATATCAAAAAGGCGATGGTCAAAGATATGAAACTTAACCAAGAAATCACCCTTAAGAAAAAACTTCTCCGAAATGAAGCACAAAAGTTATACGGTAAGTTTGGTAAAAATATGGTAAATAACGTTATAAAATACGCAACAAATTTACCAAAGACGTACCCTCTTAATAGCAGTAAAATAAAGAATTACGTTATGATAAAACGTCAACTTCAACAAAATACACCATCTGCGTTAAAGAATAACCGCAAAACTAAATAAAAGGATGGAAGACCCAAGGGAATTAATATTAAACCGTGTCCGACAAAATACAAATGACTTTATTATAGATTATAAAGATCGTTGGGATAAATATATTTTGTCGAGCATTATAGATAGTATATTTTATACTTTAGCAGATTATATAAGCATTGAAAGAAAAGGTGAGTGTAAGATGGGTAAATTAGAAATTGAATACCATTGTACGGATGATTTTATAAACTCTGAAAATGCTAGAGACTATTTAGAAACATATCGCGACCCCGATGACCAAAATCTTATGCTATTCATATACGATAATATGCATAAGATGGAACCGGGAACCCATCGACGTACGCTTTTGTACCTCACAAACATATTATACTTCGATTTATAAGTTTATGTGGTTCGGCAATTTGTTTAAGGTGTTTCGAGTGATACGAGAAATCGTACCCGAGAAAATTATCTGTTATTTGTTTAGAAAGACCAAATGCCTCAATTATTCTCGATGTTTGTGTACATACCGATAAATGTTCGAGATTAAGGAATCGATCTTCCATCATTATAAATTCTTTAAGTGATTCATCGGGTATACCATCCTTACGCATTTGTTCGTACATTTTTTTAGATTCACCGTTTGATATATGAAAGTATTTTGTTGAAAATCCAAGAACAGACACACTTTCACCTGTAATATTATCAGCTTCACGTATCATAATAAATAATACGACTATAATTACAAGTATCCAAACCAATAACATAATATATAGTATCGTAACATTATAATTATACAAATTACTCTAACATGATAAATAAATCTTTTATTTTATGAATAATATTAAATAATGTATCCTTATCTTCAACATTTTGAGGTTTTATAATTTCGAATTCAATTTGGTATGTAAATGGATCTTCCGAATCCATATCTTGAGTGTTACCTGAAATAGATGTCATATCAATAGATACATTTTTACGAATATACGAGGTACGTGTTTTCGTTTTTTTACCATCCATTTCACTTTCATAATCGTGTTCCATAGGAATTTCTTTACATACGGCAAACCGTATATCAAAAGGTGTATCCTTGATTTGTTTAAAATCTTCGATATGCACCCGTTCTTTTTTCACGATAGTTTCATCATTTGTAGTTTCATCTATTGTTATACGAAGATTATCCTTTTCACGAAAAAAGACGTCCGTTTGTGACGTTTCAATGCGATCCCATCCAGCATATTTATTAAGACCTTTCAATAGATTAATATACATCTTTTCACCTATATTCGTATCAAAGAATGTACCATTATATTTACCGAGACGGAATTCCATTTCGACATGTTCTTCATTCTTGTGTTTATCAAGGATTGGTTGAATTGTATCACAAATTTTATGTACGTTCATATTTTCTTACATTTATGTATCGCGTCTTCTTCTTAAGCCTTTTTTATACACCTTTTTTAGATGCACGGTTTTACAAACATTGGAAACACGTGTTATTTTAATTCGGCTATACAATGTTTTCTACATATACACGATATATCATCTCATATAGTACGAAATAAATACGAAGGTGATTGTTTATTTACAAAAATATACGAACACGTTGTACACGTTTACTTTTCAACACACGAAGTTAAGGTTTTTACACTCGAACCACTTTTACAAGAATTTGTGAAATTTTACCCGAGATTTAAAATTGGTGAGCCTCATGATGCCCAGGACGCTTTATTATGTATTATAGATATACTCGAAAAAGGATACCCTATAATTAAAGACCTTCTTTACGGTGAAACAACACAAGTAACAATATCACCCGCAAGTAAAAATGTTATAAAAACACCTTTTTGTATTCATATTTTAAATATGAAAAATGAAGTAAAAAGTATAGACGAAATGATAGAGGAAGGATACAATTGGAATGTGGTGGAAGGGTATGTTGACGATGATAACGTGAAACACCACGTCGCAACAACACGGTGTTTTATATCTAAAAACCCGAAAATTCTACTTGTATCATTCGATAAAAAAAGTAATGTAAAGGTTGATAAATCTTTAAAAATGGGGTACGATTTACGTGGTTCTATAATTCATAAGGGTGTTCAATGGGGTGGTCATTACATATCTATGGTTAAATTCGGTGAAGATTGGATCATACAAGATGATGATAGTTTAGGTAAACTGAGTGAATTACCTAAAGAAGATAGTCATTACATTTTGGTCTACAGTCTAAAAACTCCTTCATCTGAATGTCCTCCTTGATATTCACGAGTGTTCTATAAAACGTTCGTCGACTATTCGGAAACGTCTTATCTGTTCGTTTTTTTAATGGTTTCCACCAAAGAGGACCCTTTTCCCACGTTACGTACATACACTCAACAATATCATTTTCTCTCAACCATTTATATTCGGACATGCGTTCAATTGGTATCTGAGACTCGTGTATAAGTTTACCTCTATCTTGTATATATAATCTCCATACAGGTGGACCCGGTACACACCCAGGCGTTTCGGCTGTTGGTGCTTTCTTCACTTTGAAATCAATTGTATTTTTGTTCCTTGGTTTCCATTTGAACATAGTTTCGTGTGTACCTGTACGCACGGGTTCGTTTATAGGTGTAAAAACAAGTCCATCCATTTCCTGTTTGACGGTTGGGAGATATACATCCATAAATTTATTAAACTCGGTATGAAGATGGAACGTTTTAACCTTTAAAAATATTGGATCCGTTTTTAAAACCATCATCTTTTTAGTTGTCTTTTCACAGTGTTCGAGTCGTTGTAAAAAGTTTTGTTGACCAATAACCTCACCGCATGTCATTAAACAATCGTATATCATAAATATATTCTCATATAATTCACCTTCAAGTATAGTACCTTCATATATCGGTCGTCTAAAATTGAGTGGACATACAAACATTTCGAGTGCACGGTTCAAAAATATACATACTTTTTGATTTTCATACATGAATGCTAACATCATGTATCTCGTACCATCTGTTTTTTCACATACAACATAATTGTTATTTGCGAGTATACCAAAGTGTTCCCGTTCTATTGAAATAGGTTGACACCCCGGAAATATACCTTTTTTAGTACCCCATTTGGATTCCATAAAGGAGATCGCATATTTGTAAAGTGGGTCACCCGTCTTTACAGATACACGTGTCATTCTGTTCTATATAATTACTCTATTCTTTAATTTGATTTAATACCAGCAGCGTTTAGGATATTACCAATACATTCGTGACTATATGTCATAATCAACTTAGCTGCTGTATATGCATGAATTTTAACTCCACCCTCTTTCAATTTTAAAAACATATTTTTCATTCTCGGATGTATTTTGAACGCGCCATTTTTTTTATCTTTTAAATGTTTCATAACGTTTTTATTCATCATAACCCACGATTTTGCCGATGTCTCGTTTACGGAATATATATCATCTGAAATTTTGTTTGCGACTATTGTATCAAAATGTAACCCAATTTGTTCAACGGGTTCATTAGACTTCGAAAGCACTTTTTCTTTGAACATACCCCAATCTATACCTTCAGTGACACCCGGAAAAACGAGACACCCAATAGAATCGTTTTTATCAAATACTTTATCGAGCGAACCTTCATCAACACTTATACCAAAATCAATAAAGAAAATACGTTCGTGACTTTTTAAATATTTATAAATCACTTCAGCCTTTTCAAACGGTTCATCGTCTACGAAAACAACTTCATTTTCTGTATCACTCCTTTGCATACACTTTAAATTAAAACGAAGAATCGTGTGTAATGTTTTTACATGACATGATTTGCCACGTGTTACGAGTATTGTCGCTATTCTCATATTTTATTACATATATACTCTAAGCCTTAAGCCTTTCATTTAAGCACCCACTAAAGGGTAAATTTCCGACGTGTCCTAGAGATGTATTACAATCTGCATATATCTTACCCCCTATTTGTTGCCATCTTCTACAAAATGCGTAATCTTCGGAAAGGTACCGTCTATTAATTGGGTCAATCATACAATCAAATACCGCGCAATAGTCGTCAAAGTCTCGTTGTTGATGATCGTTTTTACAATCGAGATCCTTATACTTTTCGTGCATTTTTTCGAATGCTTTTCGAGTAATAACCATGAACCCAGTTGGACCGTCTAATACTTCAACAAATCCATTTACGACTGATCTTTGTGTAGCACCAACATTTGCGACTAAACTGGATGAAAGCATCGATAAATCTCGAGTATCACCCGTTTCTAACGCATTTTTAGCTTGATCCCACATAACAACCTTTTTGGGGTAAATGGCGACAGAGACTTCGTGCCCAGAACGTATAAGACGAATAACTGATGCAGGATCAAAATCAACGTCTGCATCTATAAACATAAAATAGTCCGCGTCTGTTTTCTGCATAAATCGACCAACTGCAACGTTACGTGCGCGATGTACAAGACTTTCATTTTCCGTTGTATCAATCATGAGTTGAATACCTTCTCGGATGAGAAGAAGTTGAAGTTTTATGATACCTATCATGTATTTTTCTAAACAAATACCACCGTAACACGGGGTACTTAAAAACAATTTCGTCATATTACAATTTTAGTGTTCTATTCCTCTAAGTATTTTTTAATTATATTTTCAATTTTATTTAATGTTGGTATAGATATAGCACATTTTTCACATATTTCAGTTTTTGTAAAATTATCCTTAAGAACAAAATAAATGATAGTCGACGCTACACTATTTGGTGTTTTACTCATAAGTTCTGAACAGCTTTCAAGGTTGGAACACATTTTATTACAGTTAAGTCTTTGTTCTCTTGTAACTGTAAATTCGTTTAGTAACCTTTGCATGACATCGAATGGTCGTGTAACGTAGTTTTTTTCCGTTTTACCGAGAAGTGTTTCTGTAAACATTTGTGTTGTTCGACTAATATCTTTACTATTTATTCTAAACATATCTGCAATTTCTTTTGTTGTTCTTGGAATTTTCGATAAACGACACGCGTATAAAACGCAATTACCTTTAATACCCGAACGAACCGCACCTCTCGTCAATTTTTCTAAATTAAATTTTCTATACATCATTTTAGCATCTTTTAAAATAGAATCAGGTAAGTTTGGACATGCTTCATCTATACTTTTATAGGCGTGAAACAATGCGCGATCTTTATGGTTCATGGATTGATGAAAATTAATCTTAGCCATACGTTTATTTTCATACGTGGATGTGTGTTGTGTTGCGATAATTGTTCCTTTACCCCACGCTTGAGAAAAGAGTTCGGGGTTTGCGTTTGGTCCACCACATCTCGAAGGGTCGTTTACTTTACCATCGTCGGATATACCACTTGTCCATTCGGGACTTTCGTCTATAAACATGGAATCAACGAGTCCACAATCCGAACACGTTGGCATACCTTCTTTTGAGAACACTTTTGTTCCGTTACATTCTTTACACGTATAAGTATTAATTGGTTTTTTTAGTAATGGTTTTTTTAAAAGTTTGTCCACATGGGACCATATTGTAGTAGTGAGTTCTTCCATTTTTATACTAAATCGGTATATTTATGAAAATGATAAATCGCACTTAGGTTTTAAAAATTCAATTCATCCGCTTGTATTTTTGCGTGTGTTTCTATAACATTTACTATTTCCTTGAAACGTAAAGAACCCGGGCTTCGAGGTTCCCATTCGTTCCATTCTTTATCAATAGTAGCATTGTTTGGTGGTGGTATAACCATCCCATCAACTTCGTCGTCTGGGACAATAAAGTCCTCAAGATCACTTCCGTCATCATCAGATTCGTCTATTATTTCACTGTCTTCATCAGAATCTATATCATCTATCATCGCATATAAGTTATCCTTAATGTTTTTGAAATAGGATGGAGCCTGATGGTGTTCAGAAAGGCTCATTTCTTGAACGAGTTCGTCTTCAGCTTCATCTAATTCATATAAACGTGCACATTTATACGTTAGGGACGTTTCGGAATAATACGAAACAACAAGGTAGTCTTTGTTGTTTTCTTTTACTTTGGCGTACAGTTCATCTTCTATATCATCCTCTATGTTAACAAGAACCCGAACTAAATCTCCAGGCTGTATTTCATAAAAATTAATCATATCTAAAGTTTTACGACAAAAATATTTACAAGTATTAGCACAGATGGGAGTTGAAATTTTATCCAAGGATGGATGTACGTATTGCGAACACGCAGTAAACCTTTGCAAGGACTATAACCTCGAATACATAAAAACAATGGTTGATAAAACCGAACTAAAAACTATATGTGGTACACAAGCTTCTGCATATCCACAAATACTTGTAAATGGTATCCTGGTGGGAGACTTCTTTGAATTCCAAGAGTTCCTGGAAGAATCGGAACCAATGCTTTTACCAACACTCAGTAGGTTTACTGTATTTCCAATAGAACACGAAAATTTATGGTCTTTGTATAAAAAGGCACAGATGTCAAACTGGACTGCAGAAGAGATTGATTTTTCCAAAGATATGGACGATTGGAACGGATTAAGTGATAATGAAAAACATTTTATAAAATATATTTTAGCTTTTTTTGCTGGTTCGGATGGTATAGTTTTTGAAAATATAAATAACAATTTTGCGGATGAAATCCAACTTACAGAGGCACGATCATTTTACGCCTATCAATCGCATAATGAAATGGTGCACGGTGAAACGTATAGCAAACTCATAGATAAATATATAAGAAATTCAAGTGAAAAGAAACAGTTGTTCGAAGCAATTCAAACAATTCCGTGTATAGAAAAGAAAGCGAAATGGGCTATGAAATGGTTTGATAAGAAACGACCATTTGCAGAAAGATTATTGGCCTTTGCGTGTGTTGAAGGTATATTCTTTTCGGGTAGTTTTTGTGCCATTTTCTGGTTAAAAAAGAGAGGCTTACTTCCAGGTTTATGTTTTAGTAACGAACTTATAAGTCGAGATGAAGGAATGCACCAAGAATTTGCGGTTGAATTATTCAATATGTTAAAAAACAAACCATCTGGTACGGTGATTGAAGAAATTATAAGAGATGCCGTTTCGATCGAAAAGGAATTCATTACGGATGCACTTCCGTGTAGTCTCATAGGTATGAATTCAAGTAAAATGTCAGAATATATCGAATATGTCGCGGATAGATTATCAAAACAAGTGGGTCACAATAAAATCTGGAACACGAAAAATCCCTTTGATTTTATGGAGAATATATCACTCGACGGTAAAACAAACTTTTTTGAAAAGCGTGTCGGTGATTATGGTAAAATGGATGAAGATACAACATCCATAGAATTTGATGAAGAATTCTAATTAAGGGGTGATAACAACACTTCTACCATCGGAACACGCGCAGGTCACGGCTTCATTGTTGGTAGTCATATCCATTGATCCAAGTTTCATACCGGTATCAAACATTGGGAACTGTTCTTCTGACATACCTGGTAATGGTGAAGGCATATCGACCATTTTTGGTGGTGGGGTTGGCCCTGGTGCAGGCCCTGGTACTGGCGATGGTCCTACAACTTCTTCAGTCGAGGGTTCGAATGGTGCATATTCTTCACGCTTTATGTTCATCATACCCCATGTGACGAGCATGAAAACAATCGTGTGAAGTGCGAGACCACCTGTTGATGGACAACCAGTTGGGCTGGAAACCCACGATCCAAATACTTTACGCATAACGCGAAATGTTTCTGGGTTCGCGACAACAAAGAAAACTAACGCAGACATTATGGAAATTAGGAATTTTTGTTCCTGTTTTTTACCATCGCATCCGCAACCACAATCTTTAAAAAGACCCATTGGTATATTTTATATACATTGTATCAAGAAAAAAAAACCGACTTAAAGTTTGAGTTCATATATGATATATAAAATACAATGTCTAACATTATCCAAGTTTCCGAACAATTTGATCCGTCGTCTGTTGTCTTCACGAAAATGAAGAAAAACAAGAACGGTGGAAAAACCGTGTATATCAATGCACAAGATGGTAAAAAGAAACTCTACTTACAACTCCCGTTTATGCGTTCACCATTTGGTATGAGTGCTTTTACTGATGAAGCTACCAATAAAACTTCGTATTCGCTTGACTTATCTTTTGATACTGATAACGAAGAAGCTATGGCACTTTCTACTAAACTGAAAGAACTTGATGAAATTATCATTAAGACTGTTGCTGATAACTCTAAGGAGTGGCTCGGTAAAGCGTATGACATTAATGTCATTCGTGAAGCTCTGTACAAACCACTCGTTCGTCAGGGTAAAGATGAATACCCGGATACTATGAAACTTAAGATCATGACGAAACCATCCGGTGACTTCTTGGCTGAGGCGTATAACTCGGCGCGTGAAATGATTTCGGTTGATCAAATCGAAAAGGGTCAAAGATGTGCGTGTATCGTCGACGTAAACCAAATCTGGTTTATTGATAACAAGTTTGGTGTGAGTGTTCGTCTTTCACAAGTTCTATGTCAACAATCTGCAAAACTCCCATCATTTGCATTCCAGGGTCTCGATGGTGATGAAATCGTAGAAGAAGAATATACGGAAGAAGAAATTGACGAATAAAATATTATTCTATACCAGTATGGAACGCGAAAGACATATTGAGGATTTGAAAAAAATAGCCTCTCTTTCTAAAAATAAGAAAAATGTTAAAACACAAAAACAAAGAAACATTTTAGGTAAAAATGTAATAACTGCTATTAAGGGTATTGGATGTATACCAGAAAACGTGTTTTATAAACCAAGTACCAATTTTAGTGTAAATGGGTCTTTAAGTACAAAAAAAGGTTTACGTAGAATTGGTAAGGGTGAGATGGGTGAAGTGTTTCTGGGGTGTATAGATAAAGAGTGTAAAAAACCCGTCGCAATAAAATTATCTGATGTTCCAAATAGGCACGAATATAAAATAGGTAAACGTATAGAAAAATTAAGTGGTATGCGAATGTACGCGTATCAAGCGTGTGTTGATGAAAAAAAGAATAAATACTCTATAATTTATACAGAATATGCAAATAGTGGTACTTTATCCAATTTTATAAAAAATAATATAAATACACTCCGTCCAATACATTTAAGAACTATAGTAACACACGTACTATTTAATTTATATAGAATTCATAAAAAGTATCCATCGTTTAGACATCATGATTTACATACAGAAAACGTTTTGATAAGTACAAATGTTAAAACAACAGGTATTCGTCGTTTTAAAGTCGGGGATACAGTTCTAAAGGTTCATGATATAGGTATAGAAGCATCTTTAAACGACTTTGGTTTTTCGGTTATTAACGGTATACCTAACCCCGATGTAGATTTGGGTCAGTACAAAGGTAAACATGGTATATTCAGAGAATCACATTATATGTATGACGTTCACTTTTTTCTTAATTCGCTAAGAGCATACTTAAAAGGTGAAAAAATACGTAGTGGTCAAGAAACTATTGAGTTTATTAATCGCGTTTTACCATCCGAATATATGGGTCGTGAAACACAAAAAATATTTGATTTTAGATTACGCGTTTCACTAGTTAGTGGTCATGAGAGATTACCAACATTTAGTCAAATATTTAAAGACCGATACTTTTCACCATACAGAGAGCAAAAACAAGAATTATCTAAAGTTCTTGATATGCTAGGTCCTACCGTCCCTAAAAAACCAAAATCTATCATTGTAAGACATGGTGGTAACCCTGCACCCCCAAAAGTTTCATTATCTAAGAAAGGTTATGTTAAAATAGGAACTCGTAAATGTGAATCTTATAAAAAGGTTGATCTCGTTAAAATCGCAAACGTTTTAAATATACCCACAAAAGGCAAAACAATCTCTAAGATATGCCAGGAGCTAAAATTAAAATATATTAAGTAGATATAAAAACATGTTACCATTTATTATTATTGGAGCCATCAACGCGTATATATTTTTAAATACAGGAAATAAAAAGGTACAAGAACAAGTCAAACAAGTCAAACAACCAGTCGAGACAGGTAAAGGTATGTGGACCGTTTATGGTACTACATGGTGTGGGTGGACTACTAAACAGTTAGAATACTTAAAAAAGAAAGGTATTGAACACAAATTCGTCGATTGCGAAAAAGGCAAATGCGACGGAATTGATGCCTTTCCAGTTATGGAATCACCAAATGGTGAAAGAATCACTGGGTACAAGGAAATTTAATTAGATACCTCTAACAACGGAGATAGCGAGGGAAAGGATAAACGCATCTTGAAAGGTCTTGATTGGTTTAAGAGCCGATATGTGTTTCACGAGCGATTGGTTCCACGCAAATCGGAGTACGAATGTACTGATAAGGATAGATAGGATGAAGACGAGGATTTCAGTTATAACTTCGTTCATTTTTTTAGCATTGGCAAGATCTCTGAGCATTTTATTAATTACCAATATTTTTTTCTATGATATTAGTAATGAGTAAACCCCTTCCTCTGAGTGGTTCTGAACCAAAGTATACCCAAAGATTATGGGGTCGTACAGTCGGTGTAGGTAACAATAATTGTTATGCGTATGCCGTAGGTGATTACGAAAAAATGCGTTTACAAAAAAGCGTACCAGGTGAACGGGCTGGTATTCGCAATCTTTCTCATACGTATACAAATTGTAAAGGATTACCACAAAGAGTTATTGCGGATAATCCTAAAAAAGTGTACACGGCAAAAGCTACTGAAAAATGTAAACCAAACCATTTTAAAGTTATGATGTTTGTAGCACCCGGTAATCAAAGAAACTACTTTAGACAAGGTGATTTTCACTTTTATAAACAACACGGTGCAGTTGAATATAAAGTAAAAAAGGGAAATACGTATGAGAATATAGCGAAATTCTTTAAAGTTCCGGTAAGTCGCGTAAAAAAAGCTGGTAAACTCGTACCCGGTAGACTTTTAAAGTTTAAAGCAAATGTATTTAGTCATAAAAGGGGGTGGGCGACGGGTCCATTATTAGTCGATGCTAAAGGTAAGAGTATTCAGGATCCGAGATCAGCGTCTCGTGATTACCCTGGGTTAAGTTATCAAAAGTATTGTAGCTCATTCTGCGTTAAGAATAGAGGAATCAAAGTCGGCCACACTCACCCCAAAGTCGCCAAGAAGACTCGATAAATCACTATCGTTTCCTATATCAAAAAATATATCAAGTGCGTCAAAAATGAAATCGTCTTCTATAGTTACCGTATTTGATGTATCTTCAAATAAATTATGTACGGTAATCTGTACCCTGAAATTTTCACCGTCAAATACTTTACGACACACGGGACATGTTTGTTTTCCTTTATTTTTCCAGTTTTGTAGACAATGTGAATGAAATAAATGACCACACCGTATAGGTGTGTTGGTTCGGGTCTGCCTTACCTCATTGAGACAGATGGCACACTGTGTCATTCTCTATAAAACTTAAAGAAGTTAAAAGTTATGATTTATCGTACCCATTTAGTAAATGTTTGGTACTTTGAGAAGTGCTTTATCACACGACCCACATTTTTCGGTACCCTGTAAATCTTGTACGGGTTTCAAAAGTTCTGGGCCTTTTTGCTGGAGCATTTTTCGAAACGAATAGTTATCCTCGAAAGAGATACCATTTGTTTTCATGAGATAATTGTTGAGTAATTGGTTCGAAGTGTTTACAGTGAAGCATCGGCCATCAGCCATACCAAGTCTTTGAGACATCTTATATATTAATATTACATTAGAAATTAATTTGTTTATTTTTAATAGTGTCGACCCATGATTTATGTCCTAAACCATTGGCCGTTTCTATAATCTGATTTATATGGTACCCTGATGCTATTTCGAAAACCTCTTTTTTAAGAGGATCGACATCTGTTGTAAGTATACTGTTTTTGTTTTCGAGAATATGTGATACGATGATGTTATACGCAAACGCAATCTCTTTGAGTGTTTCTGCACCCGTAATAATAATCTTTCCTGTACTGAATATACTCGTTGTAATTTCTTTCATGTCCTCTGAAGGTCGAAATTTTACTTTGACAGCGGAATACCGATCTGGTTCAAATGATGTTTTAAAAACAGATTCAAATTTTTGTGCTGTTTGAAGAAGGTTTAAATTTTTATTCAAACTGAAATTTGAATTTATCATAACAACACGAAACGTATCTTCTGGAATAACATACTCTTTACCGAGAATTCGACTGAACATACACGAGAGTTGTTTAATAACACGTTTACAATCAAATAAATCGGCACACCCAGCGACCTGAATACTCCCGTTTGGAAATACCTTTATAGATTTTGTACTGTGATAATCTTCATAAACGAGTGATATCTGATTATAAAACGTCGTATCCTTCATTCTCCAAATAAATTTACGTTTTTTCTTTTCTTTCCGCGATAATTTTAATTCGTATTCTCCAAAGAAAGTTTTCAGAAATTGTATATTTATACCTCGTTTGAATTGTGAAATCATGGTTATTGTTGTGAGTTTAATCCATGATGGTTCAATTTCAGGGTGTTCCCGTTTTAAACGGTCTCTAAACTCATTGAGAGTAAGAAAATACGAAAATGTATTATTTGCAATTGTTGAATACATTTTAACTTAAAAAAAATATTGGTTAAAGGTAACTTAGGTTGTCTATATATGCCGTGTTTTAAGTGTAAAAAGAAAGGAATACCAATCGACTGTAAATATTGTAACTTAGGGTTTTGTTCCCGGTGTATAGTTCTTGAAATTCACGAGTGTAAAGGTATGGACGTAAAGAAAGATATAGAATTAAAAGAACTCGATAAACGACTTGAGTTTAAACCAACAAAGAAATTTGGAATGGTTTAAAGATGTGTGTTCATATATTTATACATGACAGCATTCGTAAAACAGTGTCACCAACTTTATCATATAGATAAACAGTGTACTATCACCGAAATTCACTATTCTAAGTATACAGATGGTATCGGGTACGAGGATAAAATTGATTCATTCACGACAAAAACAAATTGTGAATTCAATTATGGTATGGGTTCCGTTCGATACGAGAGGTTTCTTGATACAATGGTTGTTAAAACAATCGAAACTGTACGTAAAATGGTTTTGATTGCGTTAGATAACGCCTTGTGTGAAAATAGAAATATACATTCACTCATACGAATTATGAATTCAATAAAAATTTTGGATCCGACATTCTTACCTCCAATTATAAATAAGACGTGTTCATGGCAGAAAAAATTGGTAAAGGAAATATGTAAGGATATACTCCCAGACGTTATAAAGACTTCTACAAATCAGGTAACACTTGATAAATTATTTAGAACTTTACAATTAATAGAATCAGACACAATAAACTAATCAAATTCATAATAAAGTTATTATTTGTACCAGCTTTTACGGCTTTTTTTACTTTTTCTACAACAACACGACTCTCTATCTCTAAATTGGTCTTGTTGCGACTCTCGAAATTTGTAAACCCTTTATCTATATTTCTTCCTGGAAGAAGTGGTCTAGATAAATCACACTTTTCCGAACTGTACCCAGGTCGTCCGACGTTTTTGGAAACGACGTCACATGCTGGACTTTTATATATTTCTTCTTCTGGCTTACCTAGTGGTTCAGTATATTCACCGAACGCATATGGTTGTCGACTCGAACCAGGCATGGAATCAACAAATGGATTCATGTCATTCATTGTATTTTTATCATCGAGCATTAATGAACTCATGTTTTATAGTATGACGATATATATTTTTTATATATGTGTATAATATAAATATGACGAATGCAAATATACAAATAGCCCAGAGTAGTGCAACTCTCAAAACTGCTGGAACACTCGCGGGACTATGGTGTTTATGTGTCTTTTGCTGTTTTTCATCGAGTGCAGCTTCTATTGCATCTGTTATAAGGGGGTTACAATCGGTTCCTGGTAAAATATCCGAATCCATTGATAATTTGCCTATTGCATATATGAAATTGTACAAAGAATGTGAAGATACAGACTCCGTCAAAGGTTTCGAAGCGAAACTCATCACACTCAGTGATGATGCAGTCGGTTCAATAAAAACCGAAGATGGTGTTACGATAAAGAAAGTAAAATTTGAAAATGTAGGGTTTAAAATGTCATTTGTAGCGGTACACGAGGACGGTCTTGAAGCCTCTCATGACATGGAAGTTGGGAGCTATTCCGGAAAAGGTGAAATGTTATTGGGTGATTGTCCAAGGCCGTTGACTGAAGAGGAGGAAAAGCATGGTAAAGTGATGTTTATAAAAGACGTAAACATAGAATGGTGGAGACCTACCGATGGTTTAGCGGTACAGGAAGAAATCAAAGATCTAGACTCTGAAATATTTTCTATTGATTCTGAAATTAGAATGTATGAACAATGTAATTCTAATAGTAAAATAATTGCATCGGAGACTATGAATATTGGTCAAGCTTTGTCAAGTGAATTAACTCTTGAAAGAAATTCTATAAATAATACAACTTTTCGCGATGGAACATTGGCAAATGAAAAAGTTAGAAGGATTGAAGTTAAAAATGTTGAAATATTACCAGGATCTAAATGGACCGTGGTTAACGACGGACGTGAAACAACTGTTATTTTAGATTACGCACAAGGTTATATGGGAAATGAAACCCAAGTATTAGACGTAGGATACGTCGAAAAAGACGAATATGGGGTGGGTAAATGTTCAGATAATGCTGAAAGTTATATCAGGGATATAAACCTGATCTATATACCCATAAAATTAGATGTAAAAGAAAAAAATGAAGTAGAAGGCTATAGAATTTAATAATACAAATAATGATCAAAAATTTGTATTATAATTAATGCTAATTACGTGTTAATTATATTATAACCCAATTTGTTCGTTTTTACCGAACTTTTTACCGTAGGTTGTTGTATTTACGGGTCTATCGATTGGAACAGCGAGTGTATCTATATCGTGGACGTACCCCATATATTGAGAAACACCTGTTTGTATTTGTCCCGAGGCTGTTTTAATCACGATACCGTTCATATATTTGACCTGTTCCTGAACGTTCGCATTTGGGTCACCTGAGTTGTTAATAAAAACAACGCGCATGATACTGTATAAATCACTTGGGTTTTGGTAATCGATGGAAACGCCAGTCTGGTCTCTAAAACTTTGTCTGATACCACGCTGGAGTAAATTCATATTAAACTCCGAAAAGAACAAAGTGTTCAGGGGAGTTGGACACTGTTTGAGCGTATTGAGGTGAAGAGCGTCACACATTTAATATAGGCCTGGAAAAAAAGTATTGGTAAATATAAATGTTAATCCTCGCCGATTTCGATAAAGCATATTCTACCAAACCATGTAATACAGAGAAACCAATCTGCAAAGCGCCAGACTGTTTCGTTGGCTCGTACCCACCAGTCGCCGCAGTCGGTGATGCGAATGGCAAATTTTTCGTTAATTCGTCCCTTCTCCAGCCCAACCGTTTAGCTGAGACTCTTGGTCCAGTGACGATTAGAAGTGCTGATTTTTCACACAATTGTTCCAAGTAAGTTAAAAAATAGATTCGTACTAATTATATAATGAGAGTCACAAAACGATCCGGTCGTGTTGAAGACGTTAAATTTGATAACGTCACCAACAGGATATCAAAACTCACAGAAGGTCTCTCTGAAACCGTCGATGTTACCAAAATTGCACAACAAGTCTTTTCTTCTATTTATGATGGTATAAAAACACCGGAAATTGATACACTTTCGGCTGAAATTTGTATTGGTATGATTACGTCTGACCCAGATTATGAAATCTTAGCAACTCGAATCACGGCAAGTAATATTCAAAAACGGGCCGCTAACAATTTCCACATTGCCATGCGTAAGCTTCACAAGGCGGGTATCGTAACCCACGAAGTTCTTGAAGTTTCATCTAAAGTGAAAGATGACATTAAACCCGAACGCGATTTCGAGTTTGGGTATTTTGGTCTGAAAACGCTCGAGAAGGGGTATCTCCAAAAAATTGATGGTGAGATTATCGAAACACCACAATACCTGTATATGCGCGTCGCTATTGGTATTCATGGACACGATATTGATCACGTCCTGGAAACGTACGAAGCGTTATCGAAAGGTTTGTTTATTCATGCAACACCAACTCTGTTCAATGCAGGTACACCCAGACCACAAATGTCATCATGTTTCCTGATTGCAAATAAGGAAGACAGTATCGACGGAATTTATGATACTGTAAAAGAGTGTGCGCGTATCAGTAAATGGGCTGGGGGTATTGGTTTACACGTTCACGATGTTCGTGCAAACAAATCCCATATTCGAGGTACGAATGGAACATCTGATGGTATTATTCCAATGTTACGTGTATACAATACAACCGCGAGATATGTAAACCAGGCTGGGCGTCGTAAGGGGTCTATTGCAGTCTATTTGGAACCATGGCATGCCGATATTCTCGATTTCCTTGAAATTCGTTTGAATCAAGGCGATGAAGATGCGAGGTGTCGCGATCTCTTTTCAGCTATGTGGATTCCAGATCTTTTCATGAAACGCGTTGAATCTGATGGTAATTGGTCATTGTTTTGTCCAGACACCGCACGTGGATTATCGGATGTTTATGGTAAAGAGTTTGAGGATCTTTACGAGAAATACGAAGCCGATGGACTCGCGACTAAAGTTGTACCCGCATCAGAGATTTGGAAAGCGATCATTAAATCGCAAAGTGAAACGGGGACACCGTATATGCTCTATAAGGATGCATGTAATGAAAAGTCGAACCACAAACATCTTGGTACCATTAAGTCGTCAAACTTGTGTACAGAAATCCTGGAGTTTACGGATAAGGATGAAACAGCCGTGTGTAATCTTGCATCGATCGCGTTGCCGAAATACGTCGACGTTGAGAAAAAGGAGTTTAACCACGAAGAATTACACCGCGTCACGAAAATGATTACGCGTAATCTGAATAAGGTTATTGATAAAAACTTTTACCCAACCGAAAACGGGAAACGTTCAAATATGCGTCACAGACCAATTGGTATTGGTGTTCAGGGTCTCGCCGATGTATTTATCATGCTCCGTATGACGTTCGGTTCAGAAGAATCGAGGAAACTTAACATCGATATATTCGAAACCATTTACCACGCGTCACTTGAATCGTCGTGCGAACTCGCGGAAATGTACGGTCCTTATGAATCGTTTAAGGGGTCACCTTTCAGTAAAGGAATCCTCCAATTCGATATGTGGGATCGAGACCCAAAGTTTAGTGGGCGATACGATTGGAATGCCATGCGTGAACTTGTTAAGAAAGGAACTATGAATAGTCTTCTTCTTGCACCCATGCCTACTGCATCCACATCTCAGATTTTAGGGAATAACGAGTGTTTTGAACCATACACGACCAATATCTATTTGAGACGAACACTTGCGGGTGAATTTGTCGTCGTAAACAAACATTTGGTAAACGATCTGAAAGAACGTGGACTCTGGTCAAAAGAAATGAAAGATTTGATGGTTAAGGCGAATGGGTCTGTCCAAAATATTATTGATATTCCCGATGATCTCAAGGAATTGTATAAAACGGTATGGGAAATGAGTCAGAAAACAATTATCGATATGGCGGCGGATAGAGCGGTATATATAGACCAAAGTCAAAGTATGAACTTGTTCGTCGAGAGTCCAACAATTTCAAAACTTTCGTCTATGCATATGTACGCGTGGAAAACCGGTTTGAAAACGGGTATGTATTACCTCAGAAGTAAAGCGAAATCACGGCCGATTCAATTTAGTTTGGAGGCTGAATGTTCTATGTGTTCTGCCTAAACAGTTTATATTTTGTTAACATATACCAAATATGTAACCGTATAAAAAACAAATTCATCACTTAAAGTTTCTAATATATATACATTTATAAATATAATGGCACTTAAATTTACAAATGCTATCGAATCACTGAAAATTGCCAGCTACGATGGTCGTAAGATCTCATTGTGTACGACCGAGGATGGACTCATGAAATTTCAAATCCCACGCATGTACATGCCTTTTGGAATTTCAGGGTTTACACCTGAAGTCGGTGCGACCAAATATAACATCGACTTTGCTATGAAGGGGTGGGATGAAGAGGAGAATTACGTGAGGAAATTTTACGAAACTTTACGTGAAATCGAAAATAAAGTTATTGAATCTGTTTCCGAACAAAGTGAAAAGATTTTCGGTAAGAAAATGAGTGTTGGTGAACTCAAACCAATGTTTAACTCCAATATCAAGGAATCCCCCGATCGCGAACCAAAATTTCGTGTTAAGGTTGATACAACTATGGATGGTAAAGTTAAATCACACGTCTATGACGAGAACAAAACGGCGTTATACGATGATGTTGGAAATGGGTTATACGCTCGACAATCGGGAACGGCGGTTGTTGAGATGAATAGTGTTTATTTTTTGAATAGAAAATTTGGTATGACCTGGAAACTTAACTCGCTCGTGGTTTATGAGCCACAGAGACTTAAGGGGTTCCAGTTTATCGGCGTTTAGAGTCGTTTAATAAAAGCATTTGGTAAATAGCCTGAGCTTCTTTTAATATTTTACCTTTGAGCTCCATATACGAGGATGGATTTAATCCATGTTTAATCTTGGCTAATCGAACGGATTCGTTCCATTTAGACAACGTCATTGTTACTATTATAATATATTTTTAAAAAATTATATAAACATCTGCCAAAGTTCGAATTTCATAACTATATACATAAATAATGCCAATGAGAGAAAAAGCGCAGTGAATATAGGGACGGTGTATTTACCACCTCTACCCTGAGTGGTTTTAGTATCTTTGCGATCCATGGTGTCGTTTTATATAGTATTACAACATTTTCTTGACTAGTGTTTTGTATTTTTTCGTACCCTCTTTTGGTTGAAGTCCAAATCCTGATTTTTTTGGTTTGAACACTTTCACCAAGTGTTGTTTCCCTTCCGATTTCATCCTGGCCAAAGCCGCTTTACGCGCAGCTTTAGAGATAATCGCCCCATATTTATCTTGTGTAAGGTCAGATTTTGTCAACCCGCCTGTCGTTTTCATTGCTGTTCCGTGAAACACTTCAGCTCTTGATCCAAATGTTTGCATTTTGTATATATATTACGCGCGGAAAATATTTCGAATTGCGGAAATTGATATAGTATCACTGGTTTTATTACCAGTTGGTATTTGATTTTTTAACCGTTCGTCACGTAAAACTTCGGCTGATAAAATTGATTTGTGTCCTTGTAGAGCAATCATAGCCTGTTCCACTG
>Ga0302114_10000338_pt1 | contig 33302 bp, 29 predicted proteins | sample AG5_Surface_MG_FD_203107 | JGI IMG/M metagenome (GOLD analysis project Ga0302114, IMG submission 203107) | Marine microbial communities from Western Arctic Ocean, Canada - AG5_Surface | ecosystem: Environmental > Aquatic > Marine > Oceanic | place: Canada: Western Arctic Ocean | collected...
TCGCGTCCAAAACTGGCCCTGTCACCTGCCCAGTGAGTTTTCCTTCTACTTCTTCTAAGGGATTAGAAAAGGCCTCTTGCATTCCCAACCTAAGAGCAAGGCGATCCGCAAAATAACTAAAGCCACCCGACAAAATAGCACAATATACACCTCGCTCTTGCAAACCCTGCATAAGTTGCTGTGCCCCTGGCATTAATTCAAGGTTTTGATTGATGGTGGCCAGCTGATTGGTGGTAAAGCCTTTTAATAAAGCCAAGCGCTGACGAAAGCTTTGTTCAAAATCTAATTCTCCCGCCATAGAGCGAGCAGTAATAAGAGCCACTTGTGGACCGATACCCATGGCATAGGCTAATTCATCCATCACTTCTGCCTGTATCAAGGTAGAGTCCATATCAAAAACAGCGAGTTTTATGTTTTCTATCGGCTGATGGGATGATTGTAATACATAATCCACTGTAGATTGTTTCGACAAGATTTCATGAATGCTTTCAAGCAGCAAAGTGTATTTAGTTTCATGCTTGTTAATACGCTCCATAGCCCCCTCTTCAGTAGGACTGTTCCAGCACCATTGCTGCAGTGTATAGTTTGCATGGGTACTTTGTTGGCTCTGTTGAAGTGGCACATCCGCAGTCGTCATAACCTTATCGATGGCTGCAATTTTGCCCTCTTTGCTTAAATCAAATAGGGTTAGACGATGAAACATAGATACAACTCCTTGAGTGGGCTTAGCATTTTATCATTAGTGGGTTAGAATGGGTTTGTTTTTACCTCTTTGAAATAGTGCTGATTAACACCTAATGCCCAATAAAATCCTTTCCTTTAGACATTTAATGCAATCCCGCCTCACCTTGGTTCAAAAGACGGTATTGCTGCTCATCGCGACGTTTTTGCTTGCTAGCGTGTCTTTGGGATTCATGACCTACCAACACCTTAACCAAGTTACGGGTCAGCAAAACGCTTTTTTAGGACAAAAAATGGGCCAGCAATTGGCTAACTTAAGTGCTCCTTTGTTGGTTAAACAAGACTACATCAGTCTTAACGTTACGCTGGCAAAACTTAGACAACAAGGCGCCATTGTGGGGGCTGCTGTATATGATGCAGACGGTCAAATGTTAGCTAAAACAGGTTTTTTAAACGACTCCAACTATTTAATTCTGCCCATAAAGTTGGATGAAGAAAAGATTGGTAGCCTGCACTTACGCCAGACTGAATTAGATTTAAATCCAAGCCTTACTCAACTGATGTTTTTACTATGGCCCACGGCAGGGCTAATCTTACTTGCCTGTATCGTTATGGGTTGGTGGTTTGGAGCCCGCTTGGTGCAGCCACTGCATCGATTACATGAAGCCCAAGAACAGCTATTGGAATATGGTAAGGCACCACCTTTGGATGATAGCCGTCTTGATGAGTGGGGCATCATTAATTTAGGGTTCAACTCAATTAACGAAGAGCGCTTGTTGCATGCTCAAACTGAACACCAATATGAATTAGAAATGCCTGCTGGAAAAGGTATAGTGGCGCCTAATCATTATGATCAAGTAGACCACCAACCAGAATTGGAAGCGCCCAATCAACAAGAAGCGTTTAACCATGAATTACATAACTTGGCGAGGGAATTATCTTCAGAGCCACAATTAAGTGAACTTGGTGACCCTTTATTTGCACCTAAACTCGCTGCTCTTAACACCGCTGACGAAAATAACTTACCTATATTTACCATGGATGATTTGCGCAATAGTGATAACTCGGCCCCTTTGCGACCGACACCCATCCCTGTAGACACTGCCGAGCCCATGTCCCAAGAAATACCCACTCTTGATCATCAGGCCTACACCCCGTCTGTGGCTTCCTCACCAAGTTTTTTGCATGATGACCCACTGGTTAGTTTGTTATACATTAATGTGAATACCCGAGACCAGGGACCTATGGAAGCCGCTGAAAAACACTTGCTCCTTAAATCGTACCACCGGCTGGTGGATCAGGTGTGCGCCATATACGGGGGCACCATTGAAACCGAAGACAACCACGATTTGCTGGTGACCTTTGACAAACCCCATGAGCACATGACCCATTGTGTGAATGCACTGTGCGCAGCCCAGTTTTTCTTTGGTCTTTATAAAGCCTTTAATGCCCAACGGGCGGCCCATCGTAAGTCGAACTTGAGCATTCAAATCGTGGTTCATACGGGCAACTTAGAGGAGCTGAGCGGCCTCACAGAGGAAGCAGCAGAGCTGTCTCGCCGAGAACGGCAAGAGCATATGGTGATCAGCCGGCAAGTCGCCTATCACCCCGAATTGCAACAACGGGTATTACAGGCCAATAATTGCACGCCATTAGCGAGTGGGGCCGTTAGCTTGGCACGCCTAAGCAGCGATTACCAAGATCTGTTAGATATGCAAATCAGTCACTTCAGCCCCAACCTCTAACTCATGCTTTAAGCGTCAGGTTGGCTGGGCTCCACATCGACTTCAGTTGCAAAGATGCTCTCAACCGCTAGGCTGTCGACATTCTGGAAACCTCTGGGTAGTTTATTACCTCTTCGGCCTCGCTCGCCCCTATAATGCACAAGATCTGTGGCTTTCAGACGCAGATAACGCTTGCCTGAATGAACTAATAATTCACAGGTTTCAGTAACGATTGCGCAAGCCACCATAAACTCTTCACGGCTGGCCACGCGAGTAGACGAAATACTGATAATTTTATTACCTTTACCTCGTGCTAACTGAGGCAAATCTTGCAATGGAAATACGAGCATACGGCCTTCATTGCTGACTGCGACTAACCAAGTGTCTAGCATCTTAGTGATATGCTGTGGAGCGATCACCTTCGCCCCCTTTGGTACTGACATGGCTGCTTTTCCAGACTTATTTTTACTTAATAAGTCTTCAAAGGTTGAAATAAAGCCATAGCCTGCGTCTGTACTCATGAGTAATAATTGATCTGCTTTAGCACTGACCGCCGCTGAAAATTGCACACCACTGGGGGCGTTAAAACGACCACTTAACGGTTCACCCTGACCACGAGCAGAAGGTAGAGTATGAGCCTCTAGGGAGTAGCTACGGCCGCCTTCATCAAGAAATGCAACGCTTTGGTTACTTCGAGCTTGCACCATGAGCAAGAAGTCATCTCCCGATTTATAACTCATATTAGAGGGGTCAATATCGTGGCCTTTAGCACCACGAACCCAGCCTTGTTTGGATAAAACCACAGTCACGGGTTCAGTCGTGAGCAAATCTCTTTCTGACAGGGCTTTAGCTTCTTGGCGCACCACAATAGGTGACCTTCGATCATCACCAAAGGCTTCAGCATCAGCCATTAATTCACGCTTTATGAGGGTTTTTAAACGCGCCTTCGAGCCTAGTAATAATTCTAGTTTTTGGCGTTCAGCCGCAAGTTCTTCTTGTTCGGCCTGAATCCGGTGCTGCTCTAACCGAGCTAAGTGACGTAACTTTAAATCTAATATTGCATCCGCTTGATTATCAGATAAAGCAAAGCGCTGCATCAGCACAGGTTTAGGCTTTTCTTGTTCGCGGATTATAGCGATAATTTCATCAATGTTAAGGTATGCAATTAACAAACCTTCCAATAGGTGCAAACGTTCAAGCACTTTATCTAAACGGTGCTGCAAGCGACGGGTCACTGTTTCCATGCGGAAAGAGAGCCACTCTGTCAAAATACGACTTAAACCTTTAACTTGAGGCTTGCCGTCCACCCCAATCAGGTTTAAATTAACTCGGTAAGAACGCTCTAAATCTGTCGTTGCAAATAAGTGGTTTAACAACTGCTGCGTATCAACCCGATTTGAACGCGGCACAATCACCAGTCGAGTGGGCTTTTCATGGTCAGACTCATCCCTCAGGTCAGCCACCATAGGTAATTTTTTGGCCTGCATTTGAGCTGCAATTTGCTCTAATATGCGAGCCCCAGAAACTTGATAGGGCAAGGCCGTAATAACAATGTCACCGTCTTCATGATCGACCACAGCCCGCATACGGATACTGCCCCGTCCTGTTTTATACATTTGTAACAAGTCGCTTCGTGGGCTGATAATTTCTGCCGTAGTGGGCATATCAGGCCCCTGTACAAACTCAAACAGCTGTTCTGTGGTGGCGCTAGGGTTATCTAAGAGATGGATACAGGCAGAAACCACTTCCCGTAAATTATGCGGTGGAATGTCTGTGGCCATGCCTACGGCAATCCCTGTAGCACCGTTTAAAAGCACGTTAGGTACGCGGGAAGGAAGCACTAAAGGCTCTTGAAGTGTGCCGTCGAAGTTATTGCCCCAATCAACGGTACCCTGGCCTAATTCACCAAGCAGGACATCAGCGTAGCCTGTAAGCTTAGCTTCTGTGTAACGCATGGCGGCGAAAGATTTTGGATCGTCTGCCGAACCCCAGTTACCTTGACCATCAACGAGTGTGTAACGGTAAGAAAAAGTTTGCGCCATGTGCACCATGGCTTCGTAACAGGCACTATCGCCATGGGGATGGAACTTACCCAACACATCACCAATGGTGCGGGCCGACTTTTTGTACTTGGCAGAGGTTTTTAAGCCTAGTTCTGACATGGCATAAACAATGCGCCTTTGCACTGGCTTTAGGCCATCCCCAATATGCGGCAATGCACGGTCTAAAATGACATACATCGAATAATCTAAATACGCTTTTTCTGTATATTCTTTGAGGGGTAGACGTTCAACGCCTTCATCGATAGGGATGACACCAGACATAGGAAGGAAAATCCTTATTTAGTGTGGTTTGGGGACAACCGCACGCTTGAGTAAAGCCTAAATTTAAGCTCGAGTATACCGCAAAAAGTACTTGGGTGAAGTTCATATAACTAATTATTGAATGAATACCAATTATTCTATGTTTGCCTCACATAAAGGCCTCATTACTGGTTACTATTTAACCAGTAACCCGTTACAATAGAGGGCTTGAAAACCTCCCCATGACGGTTTGTGTAGGTCTCCACACTTTCTACTCACATTTCGTCAGACCAGCAAGGCAGGGCCGCCAGAGCCTACCTTACAATAATTTGTTGAGTCATTGATTTTCATAAGAAAACTTTAACTTTTAATCTCTATGGAGAACAATTATGTCGCAACACACTACACTGACAGAAATGGGCATCACAAGCTTTGAGTCCATCAGCAAATATACCCTCCGCCAAGAAGGCGATTTTGATATCCTCAAAATCTACTACAAGCGTGAAAAGGGATCTTTCTTACCTCGCAGTAAAAAATTCCGCTTTGGTCGTGCCACCCGCACTGTCATGGTAGATTCAGGCCGACAGCAATGGCAGGAAGTAAGTGAGATTTCACCTTTCTTGCTACGTGCACTGACTGAATTAAATAAGCTTGCCCACGAAGAAAAGAAAGCTGTGGACAGCAAAGAAGCGATTACTGAGAACCTAGTGCACTTAGAGCGCATCATGGCAGAAAAACTGGCTGAAATTCGCGCCCAACTCGACCGCTTATAAACGTAGGTGGCGTTTATAAAACCGCACTGGGGTAGCCCAATGCGGTTTTTTTTGAATCCAAAAACCGACTATTATTCCCCATCCAAAGCTAAACGAGTGCTGGCTAAACTCTGCTTGATGGTTTTTAAATGACCATGAAAATCTTCCCCACGACGCAATATGACCCCTGTTGCCAAAACGTCGATTAAGGTCAATTGAATAGTGCGTGATTGCATCGGCATATACACATCCGTGTCTTCAGGTGCTTCTACCCCCAATACTAAGCTCGATTCTTGCGCTAAAGGAGAGGCTATAGCCGTAATGGCAATCACCAAAGCACCTGCATTTCGGCCAATACGAGCCACCTCTACCATCTCCTTTGTACGGCCTGTAAAAGACAACAACACCAACACATCACCGCGCTTGCACGCCGCCGCCATCATCCGCATCATGAGTGAATCGGTATGTGCCACAACTGGAATATTAAAACGAAAAAACTTGTGCAAGGCGTCTTGGGCTACCGATCCCGAAGCACCCATGCCAAAGAAACAAATTTGCTGCGCTTGACTTAGATAATCTACCGCTCGCTCAATCACCTTACTATCCACTTGTTGTCTGGCTGCATCTAAACTGGCCATGGTACTGGTGAATATTTTGTCTGTGTATTGGGCGGCCGTATCATTTTGATTGACGCTCTGGCTCACATAAGGTGTGCCACGAGCCATGCTTTGAGCCAACTCTAACTTAAAATCGGGATAGCCCTTCAAACCAAAGCTGCGGCACATGCGATTCACTGTGGGCTCACTCACTTGCGCTAACTCTGCCAGAGCAGCAATGCTCATGCGTGTTGCTGATTGAGGATCAGCAACAATCACTTGCACAACTTTGCGCTCAGATCGGTTAAGCTGTTCCTGCTGAGAAGATAGGCGCTGCAACAAATTGTGATTAGTGGTCATAAGTTTTTTCGTTCTAGCTTATTTATTCATTAATGTACGTAATATTACCAACATTAGTCATATATTTGTGACTTTTATTGCTTAAAAAGTGTATTATTACTAATTAAATTATCCTAAAAGGACTCGTCGACGATGTCGGACAATAACTCATCAAACATAGATACATCAACTGAAGGCCTATTAAGCCATAGTCTTGTATTGTTTGGCGCGTTAGGTGACTTATCCCTCCGCAAACTCATGCCGGCCCTTTATCAACTTGAGCATGCTCAACTTTTGAGCGACGATTTAAAGATCATGGCTGTGGCTCGCAGTGCGTTCAACATCGATGAACTCAAGGTTCGTATAAAGGATACACTAAACCAATACCTTGGCGCAGAACAATTAAACTCTGAGTCATTATCACGCTTTTTAAAACGCCTACACTATTGCCAAGTCGACCTGATCCAAGCAGCTGATTACGCAGCCCTCAAGGAAAAACTAGACGCTTGGCATTCGCGCATGACATTCTACCTTGCCACGCCTCCTAGTTTATACAGCGATATCTGCCAGCACCTGCACAGCGCCAACGCCATCAATGATGAATGTCGTATTGTCGTGGAAAAACCTATTGGCCATGACCTAGCGTCATCAAAGGTGATTAACGACAAGCTAGCTTTATATTTTGATGAAAGCCAAATTTTTCGTATCGATCATTACCTTGGCAAAGAAACTGTACAAAACTTAATTGCCCTGCGTTTTGCCAACCCACTGTTTGAAACTCAATGGAACAATCAATACATTGATTATGTGGAAATTAGTGTGGCTGAAGATGTCGGCATAGAGGGTCGATGGGGCTATTTTGATAAAGCCGGCCAAATGCGCGATATGGTTCAAAACCACTTGCTTCAGCTACTTTGCATGGTTGCAATGGACCCACCATCTCAACTCACGGCCACTAGCATCCGCGACGAGAAGGTCAAGGTGCTACGCGCACTAAAGCCCATTGAACCTGAAAAAGTAAACAAGCACTTGGTCTTGGGACAATACACTGATGGTCAGTTTCAGCAGCAGCCAGCTCCTGGGTACCTCAATGAAGCGGATGCCGTCACCAATAGCGGCACGGAAACATTTATTGCATTACGTGCAGAAATAGCAAATTGGCGCTGGACTGGAACACCCTTTTATTTGCGCACAGGTAAGAGAATGGCTAGTAAAGTGACCGAGGTCATCATTCACTTTAAGGCCAGTAATCATCAAATTTTTGACCCCAAGCAAGCCAGCATTACTCAAAACCAACTTGTTATTCGACTGCAGCCCTATGAAAGTATTTCTTTACAAGTGCTTACTAAGGAGCAAGGCATTGACAAACAGATGCAGCTTCGACGCGACCCACTGCATTTAGACTTTGCTCAAACCCAATCTCAAGCTCGCATCCCTGATGCTTATGAACGCCTTCTACTAGAAGCCCTTAAGGGCAACCAGAGCTTATTTGTACGTCGTGATGAGGTGGAGCTAGCTTGGCAATGGTGTGATCAAATACGTCAGGCTTGGCACAGTGCAGAGCTTGAGCTTGAAGATTATGCAGCAGGAAGCAATGGGCCAAAACAGGCCTGTAATATGATAGAAACTCACGGACATCGATGGTATGAAGACTGCTAAACCTCAATTCCTTGCATCTGACACACAATGGATTAACTGCCAAAACTCAACATTATTGGCCGCTTCTCTCGCTAAAAATATAGCTTTGCAGCTCACCGAAGCGCTAATGTTACGCCCCAGAGCAAGCCTGGCAGTTTCGGGTGGCCGCACACCCTTAGCCATGTTAGAGCAACTCAGCCTGCAAGCCCTAGACTGGCACAGAGTAGACGTCACCCTTGCCGATGAACGCTGGGTAGACGAGCAAGATACGGCCAGTAACGCCGCCTTAGTGCGCTCTAGCTTGCTACAAAACAATGCTAAGCATGCAACATTTTTTGCCTTATTTAACCCACAAAAAAGTGCTTACTTAGGCCAAAAGAACTGCCAAACTCAACTTCAAGGGATGCAATGGCCACTTGACGTGCTAGTGCTGGGCATGGGCAATGATGGACACACCGCTTCATTGTTTCCCCAATGTCCAAACCTACATGAGGCTTTAACAGCCCCCACATCCCAACTTTGCATTGATACTCAAGCACCTGTCACGCCCACCCAACGTATGACCTTAACGGCACCTACCTTGACCAATGCAAGGCACAAACACCTGCACATTGAGGGCGTTGGAAAGCATAGTGTATTGCAACAGGCGATGGCGCTTGCAGACCCATTTAAAATGCCCATTTTTGCCCTATTAAAAACTCCATTAACTATTCACTGGTGCCCATAAATGCCCTCAGCCGATCATCAAATCAGCCTAAGTCAACGCATGCAGGCTAACAATGCCCGCATCGACGTAATATGCGCTAGCGCGCCAGTGGTTCCAGTACTGACTCTAGAGAATGCAGAACAAGCTCTAGGCGTTTGTACTGCATTAGTCAGTGGAGGGCTCACAGTGTTAGAAATAACCCTGCGCAGTGAGTATGGTTTAAAGGCCATCAAACAGCTCAAAACGGCTTTACCAGAGGCTATTATTGGTGCCGGCACTGTACTTACACCCAAACAATACGATGCCTGCGTTGAAGCGGGTGCTGACTTTATAGTGAGCCCAGGTTCTACGGCACAGCTGTTGCAACACGGCAGCCAAAGTAAAGTTCCACTATTGCCTGGCATTGCTAGTGTCAGTGAGGCCATGGAAGCTATGGTATTCGGCTATCGCAGGTTTAAACTGTTTCCTGCAAGCATTGTTGGTGGTACTGATTTTTTGAAGTCCATTGGTGGTCCTATTAGTGAACTCAAATTCTGCCCAACTGGCGGCATTAAGCCGACCAATGCAGCAGACTACTTAGCTTTACCTAACGTCATGTGCGTGGGAGGGACTTGGTTGACGCCAGCGGCCTTGGTAAAACAAGAGGACTGGAGAGCCATTGAAGTATTGGCTCGTAACGCAGTTGCCCTGGGCACACCTTAAGTTAAGGACCTAAGTTAAGCCCTAAAGCTAACCACGAGAACCTTTAAAATAGTCAATCAGGGCATTGGTGGAGTCATCGTGAAGATGGCCCGCCTCCCCTTCAATTTCAAGCAAAATCCCTTTGGCTAGAGTTTTACCTAACTCAACCCCCCATTGATCAAAAGAGCACAGATCCCATATCACGCCCTGGGCGAATATTTTGTGCTCATATAAAGCAATGAGTGCCCCTAAATTTCTTGGATCTACCTGCTTCAGCAATAAGGTATTGCTGGGTCGGTTACCTTGATGAACTTTGTGAGGCAAAAGCTTTTCAACCTCTTTTTGATCCAGTCCTTGGGCCTGCAGTTGGCGCTTCACTTCTGCGGCACTAATGCCATTCATAAGCGCCTCCGTCTGGGCAAAAAAGTTAGCCATGAGGTTTTCATGATGGCCTTTGACGGGTGTAGAACTGGCCAAAGAGCCAATAAAGTCAGCCGGCACAATGACGTTGCCTTGATGTAACAGTTGATAAAATGCATGCTGCCCATCAATGCCTAACTGCCCCCAAACAACCGATGCAGTGTGATAGCTAATTTGATGACCTTGGCGATCCACATGCTTGCCATTACTTTCCATATCTGCCTGTTGAATATAGTCCGTAAAGCTTTCTAAAGGTTGGTCATAAGGCAAAATGACATGACTTTGGGCGCCATGTAATAAGCCATTCCAAATACTCACTAAAGCCATAATCGTTGGCATGTTTTCGGCCGCTGGCGCATCTCTAAAATGGCGATCCATATCATGGGCACCAGTGAGTAAATCTTCGAATTTATCAAAGCCTAAATAGAGTGCGATGGGTAAACCGATGGCAGACCAAATGGAATAGCGACCACCCACCCAATCCCACATAGAGAACATAAATTCCCTATCAATACCAAATTCCTGCACGGCTTGAGTATTCGATGATACGGCCACAAAGTGATGCTGAACTGCTCGTTCATCAAAGGCCGATGCCATGAGCCAATTACGAGCAGTTTGCGCATTGGTCATAGTTTCACTGGTAGTGAAGGTTTTTGATGCCACCACAAACAACACTTGTTCGGCGTTTAACGGGCGTAAAATTTCAGCAATCTCCACCCCATCGACATTGGAAATAAAATGAACTCGAATGGTTGAATCTGCGTATGAACGCAAGGCTTGAGTCACCATTTTGGGCCCTAAATTTGAACCCCCAATACCAATATTTACGACATCAGTAATGCGTTTACCTGAATAGCCGTGCCACTCTCCACTGCGTACTTTTTCAACGAACTGACGCATGTGTGCTAATTCTTTATTGATTAAGTCCATAACGTTAACTTGATCAACATACACAGGCGAATTACTGCGATTGCGCAAAGCTGTATGCAGCACAGCGCGGTCTTCAGTTACGTTTATTTTTGCACCTCGGTACATCCGCTCTGTGGCGGCGCCCAAACCCATGTCTTCAGCTAAACCAAATAGCGCCTGCATGATTTCAGGTGTTAGGCAATTCTTAGAATAATCTAGCAATAAGTTGGGTAGCTCAATGGAGTATGTTTCAAATCGATTACCCTCTCGAGTAAACAATTCGCGTAAGTGAATATCACGATATTGAAGCGCGAGTTGTTGCAAATTTTTCCAGTGTATGGATTTTTCAAGTTGTAGCATGCATCCTCTCTCGGTCATTGTTTAGGGCGATAGCTGCACCTTGTAGGCCCGGTTGTTGTGCCGTGCAAAGGTAAATAGGCATTTGCTCCAAATAAGCAGATGTGCGGCCCTTACTGGTGAAACTATGATTAAAGCTGCTCGTCAGTAAAAAATCATACATACGAGGTAAAATGCCCCCTGTGAGATAAACTCCACCTACAGATCCAAACATAAGGGCGCCGTTCGCTACAGTATTGCCTAACATGTCACAAAAAATACTCAGGGTTTGGTGCGCCAAATCATCTGGCGTCGCCAACTGCGCCTGCTGCAAAACCTGGGCCGGCTTTGTCAAACTAGGTTCAATAGCATTAATATGGGCCACGGCCGCATATAAATCCATCATGCCTGAGCCTGATAACAGGCGCTCTGCTGACACGTGTCCATAGCGTTGCCACATATAAGCCAATATTTCAGCCTGCACCTTACTAGAAGGTGAAAAGCTGACATGCCCACCTTCGCCCATAACGGGCAACCAACCTTGATCATGGGCTATTAATCCTGCCACACCCAGACCCGTGCCTGGTCCCATAACCAATCGATTACCCTGCTCTTCAGCTTGGCCTTGTTTGACTAATAACAAATCAGAAGAATTAATCTCTGACATAGCCCAAGCTTGAGCTGTGAAATCATTGATCCATAAAATATCATGCTTAATAGCCGCACTCACTTGTGCCTTATTCACACGCCAATGATTATTGGCTAGAGAAAATTCTGGCATGTGCACCGTTCCCGCTATGGCAATACAGACTTTAGCAATTAAACCGATCGCGTCTGTACTATCGAGGTAGGCAGCCATCGCCGTTTCTAAATTGGGATAATCTGCGCAAGCTAAGACCTGAATGTGCGATAGACCTTGCGCACCATTACGGGTTAAAGCAAAACGAGCGTTGGTGGCCCCTATGTCAGCCACTAGGTCATATTTAGACATTTCTATAGATTTCTCTTTAATAACAACACACAACTACGAGCAAGTGCTGGCCCCAAGTTCAGCACTTGTCACCTGCTGACGCATGTTGGCAAACAGTTCTCTGCCCATGCCATAAGTCACCGTCTGAGTTTGCTGAGCGCCTGATCTTGCTTGGAGTATGTGATCTTCAACTAATAACTCTAAGCGCCCATTATGGCAGTCTAGACTTAATAAATCTCCGTTTTCTATTTTACTGATTAAGCCTCCTGACTTAGCCTCTGGATGCAAGTGGATCGCCGCCGGCACCTTACCAGAGGCCCCTGACATACGTCCGTCGGTCACTAAAGCAACTTTAAAACCCCGGTCCTGCAAAAGACCTAAGTAAGGCGTTAGTTTATGTAATTCGGGCATGCCACAGGCTTGGGGACCTTGAAAGCGCAGCACAGCAATAAAATCTCGTTCTAAAGCTCCTGCTTGAAACGCCTGTTCAAATCCTACTTGTGAGTCGAATACTAAAGCCTCTGCCTCTACCGTCCAATGTTCAGTTTTAACTGCGGATACTTTGGCGACACTGCGACCAAGGTTACCCTCTAAAGTCACCAAGCCACCTGTTTTCGAAAAAGGTTCGGCTACATTGGTCAAAACATCTGAGTTAGCACTTTCTGCTGGCGCTGGCTGCCACACTAGCTTACTAGAGATTAATTTTGGTTCTTGACAATATTGGCTTAAGCCATGACCCATAATCGTTTCTACATCTTCATGCAGCAAGCCACCTTGCAAAAGGGTTTGAATTAAATATGGCACACCACCAGCGCCATGAAAAACGTTAATGTCAGCTTGCCCATTGGGGTAGATGCGCGTCAAACTCGGCACCACACTGGACAAACTAGCGAAGTCATCCCAATTGATAATAATGCCTGCTGCTTTGGCAATGGCAATCAAATGTATGGTGTGGTTGGTGGAACCGCCCGTGGCTAGTAAAGCCACTATGGCATTAACCATGGTTTTTTCAGAGACGATTTGAGCAAGATTTTGCTGCTGCGATGGATGGGTTAATTTCACCGCCCGCTGCGCTGCTGAGCGCGTCAATTGGTCGCGTAAGTCGCCGTCAGGAGGCACAAACGAAGCACCTGGCAAATGCAGGCCCATGACTTCCATCAATAATTGATTACTGTTAGCTGTGCCATAAAAGGTGCACGTACCTGCGCTATGGTAAGAGTCAGATTCGCAAGCTAGCAATTCATCCCGACCCACTTTACCTTCAGCATAAAGCTGGCGAATACGTGCTTTTTCTGTATTTGGTAAGCCTGAAGACATGGGCCCTGCAGGCACAAATACAATAGGCAGGTGGCCAAAACTTAAGGACCCTATTAATAGACCAGGGATGATTTTATCACACACCCCCAAACACAAGACAGCATCAAACATGTTATGGGATAGGGCCACTGCTGTAGACATAGCAATAATATCTCGACTAAACAAGCTCAGTTCCATGCCCGGCTGACCTTGGGTAACGCCATCACACATGGCTGGGACACCACCTGCAAATTGCGCCACACTGCCCATCTCCCTCACCGCCTGTTTAATAATTTGAGGATAACGTTCAAAAGGTTGGTGCGCTGAGAGCATGTCATTGTAAGCTGATACGATGGCGACATTCGCCTCATCCATCATAGTTAAGCGGTCTTTATCGGTCTGGGAACACGCTGCAAAACCATGAGCTAAGTTGCCACATGACAGATTAGAGCGACTAACTACACTCCCTTTAGCGGCCTCAATGCGCTGTAAATAGTCACCCCGAGACGCACGGCTACGCTCGATAATTGCTTGGGTGACTTGTGCCACCTTACTGTGCATGATCCCACTCATAGTAATTCTCTTTTCACTTTACGCTATGACTTAGCCTGTTGACTGAGCCCTATAGCCATGCGCTGATGCTTGGCTTTGATACTCATAATTATTACGTAATATTAACAAAAATACATTGAATCTGGAATACTTATCAGTCGATTTAATTGATTTTATGCTAAAATGTTAGTAATATTACCACAAATGGATAAAGAGGGAATAGACATGAGTATCCGCATTGCTATCAATGGATTTGGCCGTATTGGCCGCAACATCGTACGCGCCATTTACGAAAGTAGTCCTGATCATTATCAGCAAGCATTTGAGATTGTAGCCATCAATGACCTGGGTAGCCCACAAACTAATGCTCATCTTCTACAATTTGACAGTGTGCATGGCCGCTTTAACGGCAACATCGAATACGATGACAAGCATCTGTTCGTCAACCAAGACAAAATCCAACTCTTTCAGCAAAGAGACCCGAGTAAGCTACCATGGCGAGCACTCAATATAGACTTAGTCTTAGAGTGCACTGGTCTATTTACCCAGCGCAACCATGCCCAAGCTCATATTGATGCAGGTGCGCACAAAGTTTTAATTTCTGCCCCTGGGCAAGATTTAGATGCCACTGTTGTGTATGGTGTTAATCACCATACACTGACAGGCAATGAGCGCATTATCTCTAACGCCTCATGCACCACTAACTGCCTAGCCCCCTTAGCTAAGATACTCGACCAAACTGTGGGCATAAAACAAGGCCAGATGACCACCATCCACGCTTACACCAACGATCAACTGCTCACAGATGGTCAACATAGTGATTTATATCGCGCTCGCTCTGCTACCAGCTCAATGATTCCAACTAAAACAGGTGCCGCAGCGGCCGTTGGTTTGGTATTACCCCAACTTAATGGCCGTTTAGACGGTATGGCAATTCGTGTACCAACGATTAACGTGTCATTGGTTGACCTAACTTTCGTTGCTGGCCAAGAAACGAGCACTAGCGACATTAACCAGTACGTAAAAAATGCCATCATTAATGACCCTGAACTGGCTCATGTGATGGACTACGTAGACCAGCCTCTGGTCTCTATAGACTTTAATCACAGCGCCAAATCTTCAAGCTTTGATGCTAATCACACCCGAGCACAAGGCACTTTAGTTAAGGTTATGGCTTGGTATGATAATGAATGGGGCTTTAGCAACAGAATGCTGGACACTAGCCTAGCCCTAATGCAACATTAACCTTCAGGTGTCCCTGTGCTAATTTGGCACCACCTTACTATCAAGGATAGACCTTTATATTATGCAATTACGACGTACTAAGATTGTTGCTACCTTAGGCCCTGCTACAAGTAGCCCAGAAGTTCTCAAGAGTATTATTGCAGCGGGTGCCGACGTAGTAAGGCTTAACTTTTCTCATGGTAGTCCAGCCGACCATCAACAACGTGCGGCCATGGTGCTTCAAGCTGCCAAGGAAGTCGGACGCCACGTTGCCTTGCTGGCAGACTTGCAGGGACCCAAGGTTCGGGTGGCTAGATTCACCAACAACAAAGTACAACTGCAAGAGGGTCAAGACTTTCTATTAGACCCCTCTATGGATCTTGAGGCGGGCACAGAGGAAGCGGTCGGTTTAGACTTTCCTGAATTAGGCAAAGACCTGCATAAAAATGACATTCTACTGCTAGATGATGGCCGCATCGTTCTTAAAGTGGTGCGTGTAAGCGAAGAAAAAGTGTATACCCAAGTAGAAATTGGTGGCCCACTTTCCAACAATAAAGGCATTAACTTACAAGGCGGAGGTTTATCTGCAGCCGCATTAACACCCAAAGATCGTGCCGACTTAATTACAGCTGCAAAGATTGGCGTAGACTACATCGCTATTTCTTTCGTACGCAATGCAGAAGACATGCATGAAGCAAGGGCTTTGCTTGAAAAAGCCCATAGCAATGCCAGTTTAATTGCTAAAATAGAGCGTGCAGAGGCCATAGACCCAGTGGTCCTTGAAGGCATTATTGAAGCTTCTGAAGGGGTGATGGTGGCCCGTGGGGATCTGGCTGTAGAAATTGGCGATGCTTTGTTAGTGGGTGTTCAAAAAGACATCATCAAACACACCCGGCGCCTCAACCGTATTGTCATTACAGCCACACAGATGATGGAATCTATGATCACCAGCCCTATGCCTACTCGGGCAGAAGTGTCTGACGTTGCTAACGCAGTCATGGATGGTACAGACGCAGTCATGCTGTCTGCTGAAACTGCGGTCGGCGACTTTCCTGCTCAAACTGTAGAAGCCATGGCGCGGGTCTGTTTAGGCGCTGAGCAACATCGGAATGCCTACAAATCATCTCATCGGGTTGATATTTCTGTGCATAGCATCGACGAAAGTGTGGCTTTGAGTGCCATGTATGCCGCCAACCACCTGGATGGTGTCAAAGCCATTATCTGCATGACCCAGAGCGGGCAAACCCCACTACTCATGTCACGCATTCGCTCTGGCATCCCTATCTTTGCCTTTACCCCAGAAGCAGAAACCCAGCGACGTGTATGCCTATATCGCGGAGTAATTACTCACCCATTCGATTCTGATGTACTGGAAAATTCTGAGGTAAACCACATCGCAGTAGAGCAACTTAAGGCCTTAGGTGTGGTCAAAGATGGTGACATCGTACTTATAACCAAAGGGGATTACGTGAAGGCCCACGGCGGCACTAACACTTTAAAAGTGGTTCGCGTGGGCAATCAAATTCAATAATACGATTCTTTCCTATTATTGATTCAGCCGGAAGGCCACAAACAGTGGTCTTCCCTCTCGCACAATACGCAGGGAAATTGAACGTTGGATCGGCAATGCTGCTGCTAATTCAACAAACTGCTGAACACTAGAAATGGGCTGGTTTGCCATACTCGTAATAACATCCCCAGGCTTCAGACCCAATTCTTGAGCTACACCCGCGTCCACTTCCAAAATATCGATACCATTGCGGATACGCATAGCCTTTGCTTTCTCTGGCTTCAAAGCCACCACCCGCAAACCGATACGTTCCACATACTCACCAGGTTCAGCGGCACTTAGAGTCTCAGCAATGTTTTTAGGAAGATGTCCAATAACCACGTCCACCTCTATACTTTTTCCATCTCTGACCAACTGGATCACCACCGATTGATCAGGCGCTATAGCCCCTATAAAGTGTGCTACTTGAGCCGACATAATAATTTCGTTGCCATTGATTTGAGTGATGACATCTCCTGCCTGCAGACCTGCCTCGAGGGCTGGACTATTGTCAAACACTTGAGCAATCAAAGCCCCTGCAGCCTTATCCAAGCCAAATGACTCTGCTAAATCTTGACTCACTTCTTGAATTTGCACACCCAACCATCCACGAGCAACCTCACCAGTCGCCCTTAACTGAGCAACTACTGAGATGGCTGTATTACTAGGGATGGCGAAGCTAAGCCCCATAAAGCCACCTGAGCGGGTATATATTTGCGAATTGATACCAACAACTTCGCCGTCTAGGTTAAACAAGGGGCCACCAGAATTACCCGGGTTAATGGCCACGTCCGTTTGAATAAAAGGCACGTAGGTTTCTGAGCGAAGACTGCGACCTATGGCACTTACTATGCCGGCGGTGACCGAATAATCAAAGCCAAATGGTGAGCCAATGGCCAACACCCACTCCCCCACTTTCAACTTATCCGAGTCTGCCATTTTTAGATAAGGTAGATCTTTTCCATCAATTTTCAACAAGGCTAAATCAGAACGAGGATCTGAGCCAATCAATTCCGCTTCCATTTCACGGCGGTCATTTAAAGCGACGATAATTTTATCAGCATCTTTGACTACATGGTGATTGGTTAAAAGGTAACCATCGTCACTAATCAAGAAACCTGAGCCTGATGAACGCGCTTCAGGCACCTGACCTTGCCGTGGCGATTTTTGCTGCGGAAACTGACGTTCAAAGAAGTGTTTAAATATATCGGGCAACTGCTCTTGACCGGGCATTTCAAACTGGTTACCTGTCGGTCTTTGAGCAGCAACACGAGAGGTGCTGATATTAACAACAGCTGGGGATGCCTGTTCAACTAATTGTGTAAAGTCGGGCAGCCTTGCAGACCAACTTAAACTCGCGTAAAGCAATGACCCCAGCAAAATAGTAATGATTTTATAGTTTATGGAGACTCGTTGCGTCATAGCGCTGTTCCTTTAAAATCTAAATATTTGATAAGTAGCATACGCCAGTTTGATAACACGGGTAGCTTAGAAGGTTATCCTTTACAAAGTTTTTCAGTTAGCGGTGGCCTGTGCTCAATCTGAGGTGAACTACTGCAAAATTAGTCTGTCATCAATTGCAGTGCTTGCACATATTCTGAGGGCTGCTGGCGCAGTATAACGGGCTGCCATTGGTTAGATGCTAGGACTGCCTCACTTTGGCTATACCAGCGCAAGAACAATAAACCAAGGCCTAAACCTAACAAAGCGGCGACCACAGTTGCCGGCTCAGACAATGTCAACCATTGCGCTAACAAAGCACAGGCCAACATCCATACCAATGGCATAGCAAAGGTCAACACACTGGCTTTGATAAAGGCTTTTTGGGGAATACCAAGCACCACTTCATCACCCACATTAAGGGTCATATGTTGCGGTATAGGCAATTCAATACGCGAACGCTTACAGTCGGTCGCTTGATTCATGAGTCGTTGACCACAGCCACTCTTCATGCTGCATGAATTACAGGTGCTAAGGCGCAGAGTATCTAACCAGACTGAAGTCTGGTCAATTGCTTGCACATGAGCAACTTGCTCAATCATAGAATTTTGAATATCAGAACTTGGGGTGTTAGCCATGGGTAAAGCCCTGCGCTCTTTCGAGCCGTTTATTTAGGCTTAAAGGATACCACAGAGCCTGCGACTTGCTCACCCTGCTGCAAGCTTAATTGACCTACTATGGTGACAAACATGGGCTCGCCAGCATGCATCATGGATTGACCCAAAACAAGATTTGACCCAGCAAAAGCATATCCTTCTGCGATGGTACGGCCATTTAATGCTTCAATATAAAGCGTAAAGCTGGCATCTCCATTACTGTAGGTTAATACTTCTCTAGGGGCCTGATCTACTGATTCTAGATTGCGCTGGGTTAACACAAACCCGGCCGGTAAACCTGCCACTGACCAACGTGCTTGAGACGCATTAACGGCTTCTATTGGTGCAGGAAGACGGATAATGTCATTCGTATTTTCAACTACAGTGCGAGTCTTTCCAACACTAGATAAGGCAATACTAGTGTTGCTATTTCTAGGCTCTAGCAAAACCACCCCAGGTTGCACTGGAATCATTTGAGGCTGCATTGCAACTCCCAAGCGTTGGCCGCCCAACACCATCACTACCGTCACACTTGCAGCAACTGCCAATCCAGCAACGGGATGCCAGAAACGGTCAAACTTACTCATTTTTGTCTTGGTGTCAGCACCTAATTGAGTGTAGGTTGTCTCAGTGTCAATGGCATGACGCACCCTATGCGCTAAATCTAAGTTTAATGATGCATGATTAGCTTCACGCTTTAAAGCCGCACTCGCCAATTGATAACGCGCCCATTTAAGGCGCACTTGCTCGTCGGTCTGACTGGCTTTTAACACACGCTGAAGTTCCAATGGCTGGGCTGCATCATCCATTACTGCAGATAATGACTCGCTGATTGAATCGGCGTTGGTATGAGTAGATGTCAAAATGTAGCTTCCTAAATTTAACTTACCCAAGTTGGACGTCAACTAGGCTGTTTGGTTCAACTTTATTTTCAAAGCGTTTAAATCCCTGACTAATCACGGTCCATTAACTTAGCCACTTCTTTGTCTATAGCATCTCTCGCCCGAAATATACGCGAACGAACAGTGCCAACGGGGCAGTCCATCACTTCCGCAATTTGTTCATAGCTCATGCCTTCAAACTCTCTCAAAGTTAGTGCTGTCCTCAAATCATCAGGCAATTTTTCTAGGGTAGCAAAAACTTTGTCTTGCAATTGGTCACGGGCCATTAGGTTTTCTGGCGTATCAACATCAGCCATAACATCTGCACTGCCGTAGTCACCGTAGTCGTTAACATCGACATCCACATCAGGTGGTCTCCGATTACGTGCCACCAAATAGTTTTTTGCGGTATTAATCGCAATCCGATAGAGCCATGTATAAAACTGACTATCCCCGCGAAAGTTAGCCAGTGCACGGTAAGCCTTAATAAAGGCCTCTTGGCTTACATCCATCGACTCATGATGATCTTTGACATAGCGGCCCACTAAGCTAATAATTTTATGCTGATACTTAAGTACCAGTAAATCGAAGGCGCGCTTATCTCCAGCTTGAACTCGTTCGACAAGCTGCTGGTCAGTCTGTGTGGGTGAGGTTAACGCCTTGGCATCAGGCACTTAATTTCCTTATCCTGAAAACTATGGATATACAATTAACAAAACATGTTCATTTAAATAATGTAACAAGAGTACAGTAGATTGACTCAGCTGGCACGAATTTCTGCCACAATTAGCTTTTAACATTGCCAATCTCCAAGCTATAATAAGGCATCTGGCTTATACCTTGATTTCCCTTATGCAACACGATATTCAATACGATGTACTGATCATTGGATCGGGCGCCGCTGGCCTAAGCTTAGGTTTACAGCTATCTACCACGCGCAAAGTAGCTATTATCAGTAAAGACGAATTAGATGCTGGCGCCTCGGCTAAAGCTCAGGGCGGCATTGCGGCAGTATTAGATAAACAAGACCGCATTGATAATCATATTCAAGATACCCTAATTGCTGGAGCTAACTTAGGTGACCCAGAGGCCATTCAATTTACTGTTGAACAAGCCAAAGCCAGCATTGATTGGCTTATTGAACAACGAGTACCTTTTACTGAGGACCTAGATGATGCCTCTGGTTACCATCTAACTCAAGAAGGAGGCCACAGTCATCGGCGCATAATTCATGCCGCCGACTGGACTGGACTCGCCGTCACCAGCACCCTAATTGAACGAGCTACAGAAGCAGAGAATCTAGATTTGTTAAGCCATCAGGTGGCGATCGACCTGATTACCCGTGCGAAGCTAGGACTACCCGGCAACCGCTGCTTGGGCGCCTATGTGCTGGATCAAAAAACTGGCCATGTGAATACCTTTAAAGCCCCCTGTGTGATTTTGGCAACAGGAGGTGCGAGTAAGGTATACCTTTACACAAGTAACTTAGACGGTTCATCCGGTGATGGCATTGCCATGGCTTGGCGGGCCGGTTGTCGATTGGCTAACATGGAATTTAATCAATTCCACCCGACCTGCCTGTATCATTCTCAAGCAAAGTCATTTTTAATTTCAGAGGCCATTCGTGGTGAAGGGGGCAAACTAGTGCTCGCCGATGGTGAGCCTTTTATGCATCGCTTTGATGACCGCTTAGAGTTAGCGCCAAGGGATATTGTTGCCCGAGCCATAGACCATGAAATGAAACGTCTAGGCGATGACTGTGTTTATCTCGACATCAGTCACCGAGGACGAGATTTTGTGCAATCCCACTTTCCCAACATATACCAACGTTGCATGGACCTTGGTATAGACATCGCTAAGGATCCCATTCCCGTGGTTCCTGCAGCCCATTATACCTGCGGTGGCATTATTACTAACCAAGATGGTATGACCGATATTGATGGACTATATGCCGTGGGTGAAACAGCATTTACTGGTTTGCATGGCGCCAATCGTTTGGCGAGTAATTCATTGTTGGAATGTTTTGTCTATGGCCACGCTGCGGCTCGGCACATCGAAACCAACTGGAGCCAAGCGGCATTAGATGAGCTTATTCCAGCCTGGGATGAAAGCCAAGTGAAGGACTCCGATGAGGACGTGATCATCTCCCATAATTGGGACGAATTACGGCGTTTTATGTGGGATTATGTGGGTATAGTACGAACGGACAAACGTTTGACGAGGGCCCAGCACCGCGTCGAAATGTTATTAAGTGAAATAGATGAGTTTTACAGTAACTATCGTATCAGTGGTGACCTGATAGAACTGCGTAATTTAGCCTTAGTCGCCTCAATCATTATCCATAGCGCCCAGCAACGCAAAGAAAGTCGAGGATTACACTTCACCTTAGACTACCCAAATTCCTTGCCCGTTGCCCGTAACACCATTTTGACGCCAACTAACTTCGATTGGCAATAGGGATTTGCTGATACCAGCGACCAAATACTCTGAGTTTACGCAGCTCATTGACTGGACCACTATCAATCATTAAGGGCCACCAAAACTGGCCGCCTCCAGCCACTGCGATATGCAGGGTGATGAAGTAAGGGTTAAAACCAGACTTAGCCATCAACTGACCCTGTACCTGCTGACCATTTTTTAAATAACAACAAAATTCATCAGGCGTCCATCTCATTGCCACCACACTAGTGCCGGCATTGAGCCAAGCGTAGCGCCAGACCCAGCCACCAATGACTGACCCCGTCCATAAAAAATACGCCAGTATCAGCCAAAACTCGCGCAAAATTCCTATACTGCAAAGACTTAACCCAATCCAAACTATGATCGCGTAGTAAGTTAGATGGATTGAAGCCTTAAGCTGGAATTTGGCTCGACTGAGCATAGTCTTTCACTTGCTGAACCATCGCCGCTAACTCTTCATCATCACTATGGGCATGACCCATAAACCAAGTAAATAAATCAGGATCTTGCTGACTCAGCAAACGCACATAGACTTGCTGCTGATCAGCACTGATTAAAGGGAGTGCATGAGCCGCAAACGGTCCCAGCAAAACATCTAATTCCAACATGCCACGGCGACTGTGCCATACTTGTCGCTTTAATTCTGTCGCATTCAACATTGAATTCCTCCGTTGTAACCCATACCATAGGGGGCAGAGTGCTATGTTAGCGCAAAGCGCAAAAACATGCCTGCTAGGCATCCCTATTTAGATCATTAAAGACCATGAAACAAACCTATTTTTGCCCATTAGATCATTTTGGTAGTGTCAGTTTAACTGGCCAAGATGCCCAGACGTTTTTGCAAGGCCAGATCACATGTGACGTCAATAAAGTTACTCCATCACAGGGGCAAGCAGGCGCTTACTGTACCCCTAAAGGTAACGTTATTGCCAACTTCGATTTGGTAGCCCATGCCGACACCTTGTTACTCCATATGCCCTTGAGCATAGTGCCCAGTGTACAACAAGCTTTAGCTAAGTATATTGTATTCTCTAAAGCCGAACTGCACGACAGTAGCGCAACTTGGTGTCGTTTCGCCATCTGGGGGGACGCTGCAACCAAATGTATAACAGAGGCCTTTGGTTCAGCGCCAAACAGTTACCTTGGTAGCATTCAAAATGAAAGCAGCTTAGCTTGGGGCATGCAATCAGAGACTAGTGAATTTATTGCTTATTGTCGCCCAGAAGATAAAGCACAGGTCATAAGGTTATTGGAACAACGCGCAAGCTTAGCTGAAGTCAATGCATGGGAAACGCTACAAATTGATCAAGGGCTGATGTATGTCACGCCAGATATCAGTGACAGCTACGTTCCACAAATGCTTAATTTACAGGCCACAGGGGCTATCGATTTTAAAAAAGGCTGTTATACGGGCCAAGAAATTGTAGCGCGCATGCAGTATTTAGGCAAATTAAAGCGTCACTTATTTATTGGCCAGGTCCATTCAAGTCAAGCCGTGATGGTGGGCCAACAAATTGATGCTAATAAGCGTAAAAATGTGGGTCGCATCACCAGTGCAGCGCCTAATGGAGAGCACACCTACAGGTTTACCGCAGTCATTAATCGCACAGAGGCGCAAGCAGAAGAACTACATTTGCATGAACAAGACAAGAGCATTATTTCTTTGTCACCTTTGCCCTACGAAATTGACCCGCAAGTTTTTGAACGCATCAAACTTTAATCCCATGCGCTTTGATGCGCCCCAGTCAATAATGTAGATAGCATTTGCAACAAAACCTACCACTCAGTGAGGCAGGGCTTAATCAACTAAGCCAGGACTTGGCTTTTATTAAGCCTCAGATTAAGCACAAGATTAAGCATAGGATTAACCATGAACGCACCTATATGTGAGCTGACTATATTAGGCAATGGCTACTGCGGTTCGCGCCTGTATGCAAACCATAGTAACGCTCGAATAACGAGTCGCACACCAACCCTTGATGAACACATTTATTTCCAATTAGACGATCAGACATCATGGCACAACATTCCAACATCCAAGCAAGTTTTGTGGACTTTTGCTTGCTGCAATAGTGACTTAGAAAACCGTTTTTTCACGTTTCTCAAACAGCGCTGTGAACAAGTCTTTATTTATTCAACCACCTCAGTCTACGAGCATAAGTTTGAAGGACAAGTGATTGACGAAATGAGTGCTATTGACCGCACTAAAGCCCGCGCCTTGGCGGAAGAAAACTATCGGCAACAGGGGGCTTGCCTGTTAACTCTTTGTGGTATTGCGGGCCCTGATCGAAGCCCCATAAACTGGCTTATCAAGGGCCGCATCAAAAACGCCAATAAAGAGGTGAATTTAATACACGTCGATGACATCGTCTCAATCACCAAATTATTGTTAACTCAAAAACTTGCCCGTATTAGGCTCAATCTCGCGCCAGGGAAAACTTATTCTTGGAGGGACATTGCTCACACTAATAACTACATCTTCTCTGATGAGGCTTTGGCACACAAGGCATCTAAGAAGCTCATAGCTAATGCTCATTTGCGCAACTACCTAAGGCAAGATTATGTATTCATCAACCCCATCCAATGAAACCAGCATGCAGGCTTTAGTCGCTGCGCGTGGCTGAGCGCTTTTAATTGGGTTTAACCTAGAGTTTGCATAAATACGGTTAGCTTAAACACGGTTAACTTAAAAAGGGCTAGCTTGACCTAGACACAGCAGAGTTAGTCTTAATTTTGATGACGATTTCTGTGCCAAGCCACAACACGAGTGACTATGGCAATGGGGATGGCATTGAAAATAATTAAACTACTCAAGATGACCCGCATTAAGTCGCTACCATCTCGGTAGTAGGTCTGATTACCTGCCAAGTAAGCTTGGTAGCAATGATCGGGACCATCCAAAGGTAAGAATGTATAATTAATGATGCCCTCTAATAGGCGCCAATAGTTTTGCCTCTCAGGGGCCGCATGTCGAACGTTGTAGCCCACGCGGGCAGAAATAGTTGAATCTGCATAACCACCAGCTAAGGCATTACCAAGTTGATCAATGGCGATAAGTACGGAATAAAGCCAACCGCGATACGCTAGTGTGTCTGTCATTTTTAAACCCTACGTTGATTTAAGTATTAGCTTAGCAGGTTTACATTATACGCATTGAGTGAGTTTGAGTTAAACCTGGCAGACTCTGGTTTAGTCTTTTTAATTGCCAGAGAAAGGCCGTTGAGGTAGCTTAAGTAAAGTTTCCATCATTGGAAAAGTAGCGTGTATACACAACCCTCTATTTTCTGTGATAACCACTCATGTTAGGTTCACCAATCCAAAAAGGCACAGAGCGATGGCGCATCACCATGATACCAAGCAAGTCTCCTTTAATGAGGCAACCCGTGCATGGGCAAAAATTGGCTTATTGTCGTTTGGTGGACCTACCGCACAAATAGCCTTAATGCACAGGATTGTGGTGGAACAAAAAAAATGGTTAAGCGAAGCCCAATTTTTAAACGCCCTTAGTTTTTGTATGCTCCTACCAGGCCCAGAGGCAATGCAACTGGGCACCTATGTAGGTTGGCGTTTACACGGTTGGCGGGGGGGAATGACAGCTGGTCTGTTGTTCGTCATACCTGGAGCAGTTGTGGTTTTAGTGCTCGCCATGATCTACGCATCTTTTGGCAATATCTCCTGGGTTGAAAGCCTTTTTTGGGGCGTTAAGGCTGCTGTGGTTGTGATTGTCATTGAAGCCTTGTTACGGGTATCTAAAAAAGCTCTCAAAGGCGCTGAGCATTGGCTATTAGCTTTAGTGTCTTTTATTTCAATTTTCTTTTTAGCGTTACCCTTTCCCCTAATTATATTGTTGGCAGCCACCTATGGGTTTTTGCGTTTTAAAAGTCATTTGGATAGCAGCCTCGTCAACAAGAGCCACCCACCTTTTTTCCAAACCATTAAGACCCTCACCTTTTGGTTAACTCTTTGGCTACTGCCACAGTTTTTATTAATGTGGGCACTAGGACCAGACCAAATATTAAGTGACATCGGCTGGTTTTTTTCAAAGCTGGCTATTGTCACCTTTGGGGGAGCTTATGCAGTATTAGCTTATATGGGCCAAGATGTTGTGGTCACTCACGGCTGGCTTAGTGCTGGGCAAATGATGGACGGTTTGGGTTTAGCAGAAACAACGCCTGGGCCCCTCATTTTAGTAACTGAATTTGTTGGCTATTTAGCCGCATTTCAAGAGGGTGGCCACCATAGTTGGGTGATGGGCATTTATGGCGCAATAGTGGCTATTTGGGTGACCTTTATCCCTTGTTTTATGTGGATATTTTCTGGTGCTCCTTACATCGAATGGATCAACCATCAACCCCGATTAAAAGGTGCGTTAGTCGGTATTACAGCGGCTGTTGTTGGTGTTATTTTAAATTTATCGGTTTGGTTTGGCTTACATGTATTTTTTACTCGTGTAGAACTTCACAAGTTTGGGTGGTTGATGCTTTGGACACCTGATGTGCTAAGCCTGGATTGGCCTGTCGTTGGACTCACCTTAGCGTGTGCTTACTTACTACTTAAAAGACATTGGGGCATCGCCCCAGTTTTGGCTGCATCAGCGGGTTTAGCCCTTGTATTGCAGGTCATGGCGTGAATTTTTACCGCGAGTCATTGGTGACCATGGACGCTTGATGAAGTCACCCTTGATAGATCACCTAAAAACCATCACAACAATTGAATTTGGCTTGCTGATGCGTCGATTGGCGTGCGTTGCCAATCGATAGGGTTGAGGCCCTGCTCTACTAAATAGACATTAGTTTTAGAAAAGTGGCCACAGCCTAAGAAGCCTCGATAGGCCGATAAAGGTGATGGATGAACGGCTTTAAGTACACAATGTTTTTTAGCGTCAATAAGAGCCGCTTTATTTTGTGCAGGTTTGCCCCACAACAAAAACACGAGGCCTGATCGTTGCTTATTGAGCGCCCTAATCACCTCATCCGTCAGACTTTCCCATCCCTGACCTTGGTGGGCCCCCGCTTGACTCTGTGCGACAGTGAGCACTGTGTTCAACATGAGCACCCCTTGCTGTGCCCATTGGCTTAAATCGCCATGGGTGGCTGACCGAATGGCTAAATCAGCATGTAACTCTTTTAGCACATTGCGCAAGGATGGGGGCGTTTTAACACCTTCATTTACGGAAAAGCTCAACCCATGAGCTTGGGGTAAGCCCTGCTCCACTCCATGATATGGGTCTTGACCCAAAATCACGACTTTGACCTGCTTAAATGGCGTTAGTTTAAAGGCGTTAAACCAATCTTTTTGAGCCGGTAACACCTTAATCTGCTGATCTAACTGAATTTGAAGAAAGGTAGCCAATCGTTCAACTTGTGGCAGCTGTAAGCAAGGTTGCAACACCCTAAGCCAGCCCTCATCAAGCTGGTCTAGGTGTGCATCTTGCCAAATAGATTGAGCCACAATTGGACCAAAAAGCTATTTAGCTTCGGGGCGCATGTGCGGAAACAACAACACATCACGAATCGAAGGCGCATCGGTAAACAGCATGACCAAGCGATCAATACCAATGCCCTCACCCGCCGTAGGTGGCATGCCATATTCAAGCGCCGCTATGTAATCTGCGTCATAATGCATAGCTTCATCGTCACCCGCATCTTTCTCAGCGACTTGAGCTAGGAAACGCTCAGCTTGATCTTCGGCATCATTAAGTTCTGAGAATCCATTAGCAATTTCACGACCACCAACAAAGAATTCAAAACGATCAGTAACAAATGGGTCGAGGTCGTTACGACGGGCTAAGGGGGAAACCTCAGCGGGATAATGCGTAATAAAGGTAGGCTGATCTAATCGGTCTTCTACGGTCTTTTCAAAAATTTCAATTTGCACCTTGCCTAATCCATAATAAGGCTTCAGTGGAATGCCAAGATTTTCAGCAATGGCGCGAGCACCTGTTTCATCGGCTAACTGATCTGCTTTAAGGTCTGGGTTATAGTGCAAAATGGAGTCAAATACCGAGATGCGTTTAAACGGTTGAGCAAAGTCAAATTCGCTACCTTGATAGGTGACTTTGCTGTTACCCAGCACAGACTCAGCAATGTGGCGTAACATACCTTCGGTTAAGTCCATAAGGTCGCGATAGTCAGCATAGGACCAGTAGAACTCTAGCATGGTAAATTCTGGGTTATGGCGCGTAGACAAGCCTTCGTTACGGAAATTTCGATTAATTTCAAACACACGCTCAAAGCCACCCACAACTAACCGTTTAAGGTAAAGCTCTGGGGCAACCCGCAGGTACATATCACGGTCTAGGGCATTGTGATGGGTAATAAAGGGACGGGCTGAGGCACCACCAGGTATCACCTGCATCATGGGAGTTTCTACCTCCATGAACTCGCGCTTAATAAGGTACTGACGAATGGCTTCGACCACACGTGTGCGAATAATGAAGGTATTGCGGGATTCTTCATTCACAATAAGATCAACATAGCGCTGACGATAACGCATTTCTTGATCTGCAAGACCATGATGCTTATCAGGCAGGGGACGCAGGGCTTTGGTGAGTAACTGGGGATCAGACATATCCACAAAAAGATCACCTTTACCCGATTTTTGTAAGGTGCCTACTACCCCCACAATATCACCAAGGTCCCAGGTCTTGATTTCCTCTAGTTGCTCTGGTTGCAAGCCTTTGCGGTTAACATACAACTGAATACGACCAGACACGTCCTGAATTTCCATGAAGGCGCCACGATTACGAATGATACGACCGGCAACCTTGACCTGCATAGCCAAGCCTTCTAACTCAGGCTTATCTTTTTCCCCATGGGCCTGCTGCAGGTCTTGGGCGTAGCTATCGCGGCGAAAATCGTTAGGAAAGGCATTGCCCACCGCTCGACGCTTGGCTAATTTAGCACGACGCTCAGCAATTAATTTGTTGTCGTCTTGCGTTAAACTTTCGTTAGTATCATTCATAAGTCTAGGTTCTATTTTTGGGTCAAGGTCTTTTATGTGGTTGCTTGCTTGATTGGATTCATAACCCAGCTTTTAAGCTGGCTACAATAAACTGGTCTAAGTCACCATCCAACACCTTATCACAACCACCGGTTTGTACGTTGGTGCGCAGGTCTTTAATGCGTTGGTCATCAAGCACGTAAGAACGGATCTGGCTGCCCCAGCCGATATCTGATTTAGTGTCTTCTAGGGCTTGAGAGGCCTCTTGGCGCTTGAGCATTTCTTGCTCGTACAACTTTGCGCGCAGCTGTTTCATAGCTGAATCTCGGTTTTGGTGCTGCGATCGTTGATTCTGACACTGCACCACAATTCCCGAAGGAGCGTGAGTTAGACGCACGGCAGAATCTGTTTTGTTAACATGCTGACCACCAGCACCACTGGCACGATAGGTATCTACCCTCAGGTCAGCTGGATTAATCTCTATATCTATATTGTCATCAATTTCTGGCGATACAAAGACTGAAGCAAAGGAAGTGTGCCGGCGACTACTAGAATCAAATGGCGACTTTCGCACTAAACGATGCACGCCTGTTTCTGTGCGCAACCAGCCAAAGGCATAATCACCATCAAAACGAATGGTGGCACTTTTTATACCTGCAACATCACCATCACTCACTTCCATAAGCTCAACTTTAAAACCTTTTTGTTCACCCCAGCGCAGGTACATACGCAAAATCATACTGGCCCAGTCCTGTGCCTCAGTGCCTCCAGAACCTGATTGAATATCTAAAAAAGCCGCGTTAGCATCCATCTCGCCAGAAAACATGCGCCGAAACTCAAGCTTTTCTAAACTCATGGTTAGAGCATCCAGCTCAGACTGTACCTCGTCAAGCGTATCTTGATCGTTTTCTTCAACCGCCAAATCCAGTAATTCGCGGGCATCAATTAGGCCTGAGTCCATGGTGTCGATGGTATTAACCACACCCTCAAGTAAAGATCGCTCTTTCCCTAAGGCCTGGGCCCGTTCTGCGTCGTTCCATACATCAGGTTGCTCGAGTTCACGCTCGACTTCAACTAGGCGCTCTTGTTTGTCGGCATAGTCAAAGGTACCCCCTAAGCACTTGGGTGCGTTCAGCTAGGTCTTTCATGGCTTGGATGTAGGGATTGATTTCAAACATTATGGCATTACCAGCAAAGCAGGCGCTCTAGTTAGTGCAAATTTATGGCGGCATTATACCCGATAGTAGTGATTTTTGGCACCGTTTACCCGTCACTTTATGAGAGAGTTTTAGACTAAGATTGAGGGATTTTGTTGTGACCTAATAATCACACCAGATGAGAATATGCTATTTAGAAAGATCGGTGTCTGCCCATTAATCTTAAAAAGACTGCATTAAGGCGCAACCTTGGCCACCTATCTTAAAGTACTTAGTTAAGCTGAGGAAACTCAATTTTAGGACAACGGTCCATCACCACAGTAATGCCAGCAGCCCTTGCCTTGGCGGCTGCATCTGCATGGTAAATGCCTAACTGCATCCACATCACCTCAGCCCCAATAGCAATGACCTCATCAGCCAAAGCCAGCATGGCTTCACTGGCACGAAAACAATCCACCATATCCACATGCATGGGAATGGCGGCAAGGTTTGGGTAGCAGGTTAAACCTAAGATGGTCTGATGCTGAGGGTGCACCGGAATAATATGGTAGCCCTGCTGTTGCAGGTACAAAGCCACTTGATGACTGGCACGGTGGGGCTTGGGGGACAAGCCTACCACCGCAATGGTTTTTACCTGATCACGAATGTGTTTAATATCATTGTTGGTTAAGCCGTCAATAGCCATGCATTATTCGCCTATATAAACACAACCAGAGGTGCAGGTTTCTTTCAACTCTAAGCGTGCAAGCTGCGGCAGTAGTGGTTTCAGCTGTTGCCAAATCCATTGCACCATGACTTCACTAGTCGGATTTTCTAAGCCTTTAATATCGTTTAAGTAGTTATGGTCTAACTGGTCATAAAGGGGTTTAAAAATCTGTTTAATATCACCAAAATCCATAATCCAACCCGTTGTTTCACCCACAGGGCCAGTCACCACAATACGTAATTGAAAGGTATGACCATGCAAACGACCACACTTATGCCCTACTGGAACGTTAGGTAAAAAGTGCGCTGAATCAAAGCTGAAGTCTTTATATATTTCCATTAACGGATGCCTGTAATTTTGTGGGTTTGCAAACTTAAACGCCACTGAGGGTGACGCAAGCAGTAATCAACCGTTTGTTGCACATAATTGTCGTCATCATTAGAAGTGGCTATGTAAGACTTATCTAGTGGTTGTAGGTAATAATGTTCAAACTCAAAATCAATAAACTGTTCTGGCATAGCTTGGCGCTGTGGGTATACAAGTTTGAGTTCATGGCCCGTGGTTTGCACAACGTTGGAGCTGCCTTTAGGACTTACACAAATCCAGTCAATAGTGGCAGGAACCGGTATCGTGCCATTCGTTTCTATAGCAATTTCAAAACCCTGATCGTGCAGTTCGTGCACCAAAGCTTGGTCGACCTGCAACATCGGCTCACCCCCCGTGAGCACGACGAGTGGTTGGCCTGGCATGCCTTCTGGCCAACAGCTAGCAATTAACTGTGCCAAATCTTGGGCCTCATAACGTCCTCCTAGGGTGCCATCCACCCCCACAAAGTCAGTGTCACAAAAATCACAGATGCTAGTACCGCGGCGCGCCTCACTACCAGTCCAAAGATTACAGCCTGCAAAACGACAAAAAACTGCAGGTCGTCCAGCTTGTCGGCCTTCACCTTGGAGGGTATAAAAAATTTCTTTAACAGCATACATCATCAGATTTGCACGTAAGGCACTGGATCTGTTAGACCCATTTTAGCAAAAGCGTCTAAACGCTCAACACAAGAACCACATTGACCACAGGCTTTTTCTTGACCCAAGTAGCAGGTCCAAGTTTGGCGGTAATCTAAACCCATGTCTACGCCTGCTTGCAGAATAGCTTGTTTAGTTGCATGTAAAAAAGGGCTGATGATTTGCACATCATCATAATTTGCGATGGCAGATACAACATTCATCGCATCAACAAATTCAGGGCGGCAATCGGGGTAGATGTCATGATCACCAGCATGAGCGCCATAAAATACCTGTGTGGTGCCTAAGGACACGGCATAACCGATGGCCATAGATAATAAAATCATATTACGGTTAGGAACCACCGTAGACTTCATATTATCTTCTTCATACTCTCCCATGGGAATGTCTATATCTGAAGAGGTAAGCGATGAACCTTGCAGTAATTGGTTGATTGCAGTGATGTCGACTAACTTATGCGATACCCCTAAATCTTCACACACTCTAACTGCCACATCCAGTTCTTTACTATGGCGTTGGCCATAGTTAAACGACAGGGCATGGACATCATAACCTTGCTGCAAAGCAAGGTGTAAGACAGTAAAGGAGTCCATGCCACCAGAATAGATGACAACTGCTTTTGGTTTCATAAGGCGGCTAATCTGCAAGGCGAATATTTAAGCCGCGCAGTATACCTTATGCTTACTGTTTACGCACTTTTTGCCAGTTTAGCTGGCTTCAAAGCATGCAAAATTCCATGCACCCACTGGGGCCTATTTAGAGTGTACAAATGCACTTGATCAAGCCCCTGCTCAGCTAACTGCTCAATTTGTTTTACCGCAACCTCAATAGCTAATTTAAATTGATCATTTGAATCACTCAAACGTTCAAATGGAGCCACGATGTTAGCAGGCACAGTCGCTCCACAGCGGGCAGAAAAACGTTGTATGGCCACAATATCGTGAATCGGCATAATTCCCACGACGATAGGTACAGTGATGGCGAGCCCACGGACTCGGTCAGCAAACCTAAGCAAAGTCTCAGTGTCATAGCAGTACTGCGTCATAATTTGACTAGCCCCCGCTGTCACCTTCGACGCTAAATGGCCTATATCTGCAATGGCATTAGGTGCGTCTGGGTGAGTTTCAGGGTAGCCAGCAACTGAAATGGTGCCATCAAACCAGTGTCTTAACCCTGCGACTAAATCAGCACCATAAGCATAACCTTGCGGATGAGGGGTAAAGGGCCCACTGGGACTGTCACCACGCAAAGCCACGAGGTGATCAACACCTTCTTTTACAAATGTCTGAGCTGTTTTATTAATTTCTACGGCACTGGCACCCGCAGCAGTAATATGGGCAGCAGCAGGGTGCCCTCGCT